>JGI24795J26692_1001247_pt1 | contig 13607 bp, 10 predicted proteins | sample PinacodermBB_FD_26692 | JGI IMG/M metagenome (IMG submission 26692)
AGCCACCACCACGCCAGCAACCGGCCCGACCAACCAGACATAAACGGGTGTAGCCGCAGTCCAACCCGCCACAAACGCAGCAACCACAGTACCCGCCATACCCAAAGAAGTACCCACCAGCCCGGCAGACAGTCCCACAATGCATGACTCAAGCACAACCTGCGCGTACAAATCCTTAGGACGCGCCCCGAACACACGCCGAAGTCCGATCTCAGGACGACGCGCAGACACCGCCGCACCATTGGAAACCGACAGAATGAGACCCGACAGCACCATCACACCCAACCCAAGAAACTGAACGATCCGTTGAGTCGAACGTTCAACCACGCCTCGAAGCCGGCCAGGGCTCGGAACGTACGAAACGACCAGGCTAGACGGGTTCCAAGGTCGAGCCACAAGCGGCGCAACTTGTGCCACCGCCTCAGCCGAACCGCGCTGCACTCGCACAACCACTTTGCTGGAAACAACCCCGAAGTTCATCTGGCGCGCCGCACATTCAGGAACCACAATCCCATCCACCAAACCCGGCAACAAATCGGCAGACAACACCACACCAACGATGGCCAAAGGTTGGCCGTCCACATCCAATGTTGCCGGATCCGAAAACGTTAAACCCAACCCCAACTGACGAGCAACCTCAACACCAATCCAACCCTGGCGTTCGCAGTCATTAGCTCGCCATCCAGCCTTCGGCAGTGTCTCGGCACCCAGAGCCTGCAAGGTGGAAGAATCCGCGCCGTAGACAGTGAACTTCCTTCCGTCACTGACACCCCAACGAAGCGCCACATCCAGCGGTTCAGTAGAAATCAACACACCAGCGGCAACCACCGGCCCCAAAGCCACTAACCTATCGTTCAAATCAAGCGGAAAATTTCGGTCGGTAGTGGCCACTGGAGTTCTTTCCAGCAAGGTAATCTCAGTAGCCCGCAATCGCTCGAACTCGTTGACCACATCGCGTCGCCCCGATTCTCCGACAGCCAAAACAGCGACAGACATCGCCACGCCAATCATCAAGATTGTTGCATTAGCTACCGATCTTCTAGGATTCGCCGCGAGCGACCATACTGCCTCACGAAGCGCGCCACCGAAAGTCACCCGACCACCATCCACACGTCCGAACCCAACTTCCGAACACACGCCGACAGTGCCCCGGCACCACCGAAAATCACCCGACCGCTACCCACTCGACTGTATTTTTCCATCGCACATAGTGACGGTACGGTCTAACGTCTGCGCCACAGCAGCGTCGTGAGTGGCGATAACCAAACCAGCTTCCGAAGAATCGCGCAGCAACTGCAATATTGCTTGGCCCGTGGCCGAGTCGAGTTTCCCGGTGGGTTCGTCAGCCAAGATAAGCGAAGGGCCAACAGCGAGCGCACGCGCAATCGCCACTCTCTGGCGCTCGCCACCCGACAGTTCATTAGGGTGATGCCAGCAGCGATGACCGAGCCCGACCAGATCAATACACTCCCGGGCACGCCGCTCACGGAGGCCACGATTCCTTTCTATGTAAAGCAAACTAGCCGCCACATTATCAATCACGTTTCGCCCAGCAATCAGATGGAACGCCTGAAACACGAAACCAACATGACGGGCACGCAGATGGTTGCGTTTCTCGGGCCCGAGGTCGGCAGCACTCAAACCTCCGAACAAATATTCACCGGAGGTCGGCACGTCCAGCATTCCAAGCAACGCGAGCAAAGTCGATTTCCCCGAGCCGGACGGGCCACACAACGCCACGCTCTCCCCCTGCCCGACCTCAAAGCTGACATCGCTGAGAGCGACCACACGATGAGGCGGCGGGTAGGCGAAGCTCACGTTCGCTAACTTGCATACGAAGGGTGCGGCGTTATCTACCAACGGTGCCTGCATCGTCTGCCTCAGGCGGGGCATACTTCCCCAACAACACTATGTCTCCTGCCTTGATGCCGTCGCCCTCCACCGCAACCCAACCGCCGGCTGACACACCCACGGTCACCCCAATCGAGACACCCGAACCCGAATCGGTTAACACAGTCACCGAGTTAGTGCCGTCAGAGTGCGCCACAAGAGCGGTTGATGGAACCGACAGCACGGCATCTTCACTGCCACGTATGCGAACATGAGCGCGCGCCGTGCTCCCCAGAAGCGAAGCGGGCACATCCTCTGTAAGCAGAATTCGCACACGACTAGCCGCCTCAAACGTGGACCCAAAAGCGAGATCAATATTGCCATTGCCGCTGTAGGGGCGCTCGGCGACACCGCTGAGTTGTGAACCTGAAGCGTCACCAGTGTCGACCACAACCGCCAACCCCGCTTCCAGTAACGGTTCCTGGCTTGCGCTTAGAGGGCAAGCAAGCACCAACCGACTCGAAGAAACCACAAACATCGGAGTGTCCGGTGCCAAAGCGCTTCCAACCTCAGGAGGAGCATCCACAATCGTGCTCGGCAACGCCCCAACAATAGCTACCTCAGCAGCAGGCAACACTAGATCGGGGGCATCTCCAGCGACCCGTGCCGGTTCGAAGCCACGCTGTCGATACAGCTCGTCAACTAGTTGCACAGTCTGTTCATCGACAATCCCGCTAACGCCCTGTTGGCTCACACCGTCTGCCCCCAACTGGAGCGCCAGAAGAGCTTCCTGAAGTTGCTCCACATCGGTACCCACATCTCCTCTTCTCAGATCTCGAAAAGCTGGGAAACTTCCAGACAAGACGATCACCGGCCGGCCCGCCACCGTCAAAGGCACATCGGCTGGCGCGAGCGTGTCGCCAACAGCCACATGGACAGACGTGACAATAGGCGTACCGAGAAGAGGCAGCGATGCGGAGAGGGTATGTCGGCTCACGTCGGCCGCTTCAAAACGGCAGCGCAGCAGCATAGTCTCAACCAAACGGTTCAGTTCGACTGTGGCTGTGGGTTGGTTAAGCTGAGTCTGAGTTTGACCCGCGGTTCCATCTGACGCTTCGCGAGTGCGCGCCGCTTGCAGCCAAACCACCACGTTCACGGCAACAAGTAGCGCAACGGCTAGGGCAATTGCAGTTACGCGCCAAAACCTGTGGGGTTCCATCAACCCATCATAATTTGTTCGGGAAGTTTAGCGTTGGGGTAGTTGTGCAGGTCATCGCGAGGCTATCTCACGGCGCAACGAAGCCAATAGTTCCGCATTTTCGTCCACGAGACGCGTCTCCACAGCATGGCGAACCGAGCGCCTTACTAGCTCTGCTGGATAAAGGCATTCGAGATTGGCAATCGCAGCATCACGCTCCTCTGCTATCGACAAACCTAAACCTTCGGTTGCTTCAGTTCCTTCAAGCGCGCCGGTAACCCCAGATCGTGCCGTCTCCAGTCCGATCTGGCGAGATACCCACGGGTTGTTGAGCCACGGGTAGCCAGCATCACGCGTGCAAACCAAATAATCATTGGTGGCTTGACGCACATCGGCATGCGAGCCGATTTCGCGAGACGATTGTTCTTGCAGCGCGCTGACAGTGGCTGTTTGCGTACCCCAAACCGACTCGAGGGCTTGGAACCGACATCCTTCTTCACCGTAAAGGGTATCTTCCCACACGCGCTGCTCGTCCGGTTCGAGAGTTTCGAAATGGGGATCGTTCGGGTCTCTCTGCACAAGCACATCACTCAGTTCGCCTTCAGGTTCAAGCATAGATCCGAAGCCGTGCATGCGCGCGAACTCAATGCGAGACAATGCCGGGAGCCAAGTGTCTCCGATGTCGTCACTAACAACATGCGGAACATAAAACAATCCAAGATCGGCCATGCACATCTCGGTCAGATCCTCAATACGCAGCATGGTAGACAAAGCGAAGGCACGAGAGTCTTCGCGCAACACGCCGAGTGCCGTCATTAGAGGTGCAGGCTCAAACAAATCGACACGTTCACCGAAATACTCAGCTTGAGTAAGTTCAAGGGTTTCGTAAGTTACGTCAACTGCGGATTGGCCACTATCAACATCACCGTTAGTCGAGCAACTTGACACCACCAGCAAAATGCAACANAAGCCGAACGCGGNNCNGCGAAACGGCGCGTGGTGACGATATTTCAAGATCAGAAGTTTCCTCACGGTGTTTTCCTGGTTCGTCAATCAGCCGTTGGCGAACGGCCAGATGTTCGCGAAAGGTTCGTCATCAAGGGAATCCGGATCTTCGAAACCGCAGTCAAGCAGAGCATTCCTCTTCTGTGCATCTCCAACATCAGGTGCAATGGCTCCACCGACACCATCATAAACGTTCTCGGATCTTGTCCAAGAATGCTCCGAAACCACGCAATCCGCCAAGCTTCCCACACTCCCGTTATCCACAAGCATGGATTCACGCCAGGTTTCAGGAACTTCGCCTCCATCGCTAACAAAACAAGCTAACTGAATTATGGAATAAAATGGAGAAGGGCCGCTTTCGCCTCCTGCCCTCAATTCGGCATACACCCGATCTCGGTCTGAGAGATCAAAACCAGTGCGTTGCTTGACGCAACTCTCCATGGCTTTCGCTGTGGCTTCGGTCTCCAATTCTCCCAAACTAATCGGCGGGACCCCACCCGTATCCACTGGGTCGTCGACCTCAGAATCCGCGACAGATTGAGCACACGCCGTTCCAACGAGCAATAGAATTAAGACCACCAACATCAAGCGGCGCGCCAAAGAACTCATTGATACCAGATACAGCATCTCAAAATCAGCTTACTCAACTAAATCCCAAACCAGAGGATCACAAATTTTTTCCACGTTAGATGAATTGCCTTTTAGCTGCGATTACTCCAGTAAGGAGGAGGCCAAACCGTCGAGAATGTCGCTCTCGGAGACGAGGCATTTCTCGAAAGCGAAATAGCGCATGACCATCACCAAGATACACATGCCCCCCACGATCACATCGACCCTACCCTCTTCGAGCCCCGGGTTATGAGCCCGGTCTTCACAAGACTCGGTTACAAGCGTGCGATAGACATCCTCAACAGCTTGTTTACTCAACTCGAAATGATGTATCCGCTCACGGTCATATTCAGCCAACCCGATCTCAACAGCCGCCGCAGACGACACGGTACCCGCCAAACCCACAAACGTTTTAGCCTGCAGCGCCTGCGGGATCAAGCGGGCAACGTCATCAAGATGAGCTTTCGTGATCGACAGGCAAGCCAGCAGTTCTTCAGGCTCGGGAGGGTCAGACTCGATGTACTTCTCGGTTAGGCGAACACAGCCGACATCAACCGACAATGCCGCTTCGCATTCCCTAGAACCGTAAGCGAACTCAGTCGAACCACCACCAATATCAACCACTAGGAACGGCCCCGTGTTGGGGTCAAGCTCAGCAGTCGCCCCGGTGAAGGACAACTTGCCCTCGTCCAAACCAGAAAGCAGTTCGGGACGGCTACCAACCGCTGCTTCAACTGCGTCAAAAAACTCTTCACGGTTACCCGCATCGCGAGCCGCCGAAGTTGCAGTGACGCGAACCCGTTCAACTCCAAAACGATCCATCACTTGGCGATAGCCCTTGAGACACTCAACGGTGCGGTTGATCGCCTCGGGCGCGAGCCGCCTAGTAGCGTCTACATCCTCGCCGAGTCGGGTGATAGTCATCTGCCGTTCCAGCGTCTTAGCCCCGTCGTGCACCAACAGACGCGTTGAGTTGGTTCCGCAATCCACCGCAGCCACCGGCAAGCTCACACCCGAAGATAGCGGATTCTGTTCAGTTGCCACAACGTTTCAGGATAGCTAGACAGCGCCGTTACGCGGTGCCGTTATTAGTGTCGTTACGCGGTGCCGGGTTGGATGTTGACACCAAGTGGCGGCCACGAAACCTTGACGGGGTTTGGATTTTCCCTTCGCACAACAGTAACTCGCCGTGTACCCACACGGCATCAATACCCTGCGGGTGGATTAAAGGCTCCTCAAAACTATTCCGCTCCCCCACTCGCTCCCAATCAATCAACACCAACGAAGCATCACCTCCCCGGCGCAACACCGGGCTCGGCAAACCCATAAACTCACACGGCAAAGTAGCCATCCGATAAACAATCTGTTCTAACGGCACCTCAAGCTCACGAGCCATCCGCAACGCCTTCGGAAACGCACCCAACAAACGCGGATGCGGTTTCTGGCCCGGGCCGGGCATCAAACCATCCGTACAAATCGCCATGTCAGCACGTTTGAAAAACCGTTCCACCGTGGCTTCGTTGCCATAATGACTGATAATTGAAACCTCACCTCGGTTATGCAAAAAAAAGTCACACACTGCATCGTGTGCCTCTATTGAATTGAAGTCTGTTACACCAGCGGCCAAAACCACCTCAGAAAACCGTTTACCCAAGAANTCATCACCCACACCGCTCAACACTCCAGCAATCTGAATACCTTCCAAACCACCACAAAACGCGACAAAATTGTCCCAACCCCTACCATCACCGAAAATCTTGTTGAACGCAAAACGGCGCACGTCAACATCACTCAAACGCGCCAAAAACTCAGCCCGTGTACCCGCACGAACCTCAGGCGGAAACAACGCATCGGCAGTAGTACTACCAGCCGTGTACGGATACATGTTGGCCATCGTTGACACCGCAGATGCCGCATCGTCAAGACGACCCTCCACCTGCTCATAACGATCCCAATTGCGCCGCCCAGCAATCTTCGTGTGCTCACTACAATAACCGCCGCCACCATCAACCGAGGCAGAAATCACCTCGTTCAAAGCATCCACAATATCGTCACTCTCCGACCGCAAATGCGGATACAACGCCGCCGGTTTCACCTCGTTGAAGGCTCGCACCAACGCCGTCAGCTCACGCTGATCAGAATAAACCGCAGGGTTATACACAAGACCCGTAGACAAACCCAAACACCACGCCGCCTCACGCCTCACCACCTCAGCCATCTCCCTAATCTGCACATCATCGGCCACGCGGTCAAGGTTCCCCATAACCACCCGCCGCACCGCGCTATGACCCAAATGCAAACCCATATCAGTCACCGCACGACCCCGATGCCAATCCAGAAACTCTTTAGTCGTAGACCAAGTCCATTGCCCACCAGCATCTGGGTCATCAACATTGGCGGCTTTGGCGGGGCTGGCGGCGCTATTGGGGCTGGCGGCGGTACTTGAGCCGACCGAACCATCAAGCGGCGCAAGTTGCGATGCATACTCGTTGCGTTGGTCCGGCGCTACCGGCGCGGGCGACAAACCATCCACCCCACAAATCCGTTTCGTGACACCACCACGCAGCGCCATCTCGCAACTCAAAGGAACGCCATAATCCCCAATCCGAGTGCCGCCGAGAGCGCCATGATTATGGGTGTCGACAAACCCTGGAGCCAGCACTCGCCCAGCGGCATCAATCACACGGTCTACATCCTCTGCGGCGCCCTGAGACACACAGCCAATCTCCACAATCCGATCATTCTCAATCAACACGTCACCGCGATAAGCCGCACTGACCCCATCACCACACACAATCAACGCATCAGAAATTAGTTGCCGCACCGCACCAACCGTACCTGAAACATGCGCGCTTCACGCTGCCGAACACACGCACGCGCGCTACCACCACACCACACCGCAACTCACACGCTTCACGCTGACAGCATCTCGCCGAGCGCTCACCGGGTCGAACGGCTAGACAACACACCCGCAACCCACACGCTACAAACCGACCGCAAATGCAATTCGCGCACTACACCGGTCTCGACACGCCTCGATTTCAATCAAAACCAGTTCAAACACGCGAAAGCCCACCGTCCCGGCACCGTAGCGCTTCGAATTCAATTCCTCACGGACTATTGCATGCAGCAGAGACCAACTCTCCAAAAAGAAAACGCTGGCACAACACGATACGCGTTGAAGCGTGCCACACTAAAGGCATGAACTCTGCACTCTCGTCTGCGGCCGTATCACCGATGGACACTACCTACCGCATCACCCGACTCAGCAACGACGGGCAACGGTTGATCGAAGCTGCCTCCCGAGACCTCAACGCTCAAGTTCCAGCCTGCCCCAAATGGACAAACGAAGAACTGCTCACGCACATGAGCATCGTCTGGACCGGGATCGCTGCACAAGTCCGCCAGACCGCCGCGGCACGGATCCCCTGGAAACAACTCCCCAAACAATCGCCGCAAGAAGCGCTTACTCAAGTCGTGACGACCTTGAGCGAAACCGACCCGAAAACGCAACTCTGGACCTGGGGAACCGACCACACCGTTCGTTTCTTCATCAGGAGAGCCCACCTAGAGACAACCATCCACCGTGTAGATGCCGAACAAGCAGTCGAAGACCAAACACCAGTGCCCGCAGCCGACAGCATAGACGGTGTGGACGAACTCTTCACCGAAGTGCTCGCCGCAAGAGAACGAATATTGCCATCAGGTACGTTACACCTTCATCAAACCGACGGCGCAGGAGAGTTCATGTTGGCAGCAGTAGACGGTTCAATCTCGGTGAGCCACGAACACGCCAAAGGAGACGCCGCCATTCGCGCCACAGCAGAAGAACTCTTCTTGTGCGCTTGGGGCAGGCGAAGCCTCGACGGGCTCCAGTTATTCGGTGACATTGACATCGCGGCTCAGTGGATGGCACTAGCACCCTAACCAACCCTTATCCAACACTTATCCAACCCCTAACCAACCCCTAACGGGAGATCGGCAAACGCAACAAACATGGACATTGCCGAGAGCGCTGTTGAACTGCTCGCCAAGGTCACAGCCGGGCTACCCAACGGCGGTGAACAGCGAGCCGGACAACAAGAAATGACCGCCGTAGTGGCTACCGCTCTCGCCAACGACGGCCATGTTGTGGTGCAAGCCGGCACCGGCACCGGCAAATCTCTCGCCTATCTCGCCCCCATCGCCGTGACCGACCAGAAAGTCGTGGTGGCCACGGCGACTAAAGCACTGCAAGACCAACTCGCTGGGAAAGACCTGCCTTTACTATCGAGTCGGCTCGATGAACCACTCGAATTCGCGGTTCTGAAAGGTCGCTCAAACTACCTCTGCATGCAGCGCCTCAAAGAAGCCGAATCCGAAAAAAGCATCAGCTTGACGCTCGCTCAAGAAGGTTTGAACGCAGACGACCTCAAGAAACTGCGCTCCTTCGCAGACAAAAGCACCAGCGGCGACCGTTCCGAACTAGCCGACATCTCCGACCGTGCTTGGCAACAAGTCAGCGTCAACCGTCACGAATGCCCTGGTGCCAGTCGCTGCGCCGCTGGTGACGAGTGTTTCGCCGAGCAGGCTTGGCGACGAGCTGCCGCCGCCGACGTGTTAATCGTCAACCTGCATTTGTATGCGATCGAAATTGCCGTGGGGGGCATTCTTCCCGACCACGACATCGTGATTATTGACGAAGCCCATCAGCTTGAAGAGATTATTTCTGATACTGCTGGACGTTATCTGAGCCCAACGCGTCTCACTACCGCCGCTGCCGCCGTTCGAGCGGTGGTGGCCGAATCAACCGCCTCGCGTCAAGTCAACGAAGCAGCCAAAATGCTCACCAACGAACTGAGCGATTTGATAGGGCGGCGGTTGCGCAAAGGACCGTCAACCGAACTCGCCGACACGCTTGATCTCATCTCCGGCCGAGTCGACAAACTACTCACAGAACTCCGCTTAGTACCTGAAGATGCCCCGATGGAGGTATCGAACCGAGCTATCAGAGCACGCCAGTCGGTCAGTTCACTGCTAGAAGACATCCGCCTGCTGCGCAGTGTGAATGAAGACGAAGTGCTGTGGGTAGACGGCCCAGATCACAATCCCAGCCTCCGCTCCACACCACTCGAAATTCACAAGATCCTCGCTCGGAACTTGTGGGGGCAACGTGGTGGGATTCTCACATCAGCGACAATGCCCGCCGACGCAACCCGCAGGTTCGGCCTTCCCGAAAGCGCCGTGGAAACCGATGTTGGCAGCCCATTCGACTACGAAACGAACGCTTTGCTGTACTGCGCCGCCGACCTCCCCAACCCAAACGCAACACAATTCCGCAACTCCCAGCACGAGGAGATGGAAGCCTTGATCAACGCCGCCGGGGGCAGGACATTGGCGTTGTTCACAAGTTGGACAGCGATGACCGAAGCAGCCACACGCATCTCGGCTCGAGTTCGCTGGCCCGTGTTGACACAAGGCGAACGCTCCAAAGCCCAACTCCTTCACGATTTCATCGGCGATCCCGAAACTTGCCTGTTCGCCACGATGTCTTTCTGGCAAGGCATAGACGCAGTTGGCTCGACCTGCAACCTCGTCATAATCGACCGACTCCCTTTCCCTCGACCAGACGACCCAGTACTGCAAGCTCGCCGAGAACGAGTTGGTGCCAACGCATTTCAAGTAGTCGATGTGCCGAAAGCCGCCACACTGCTAGCGCAAGGAGCGGGTCGACTGATACGATCCGCTACCGACCGCGGGGTGGTAGCCGTCTTAGACCCCCGTCTAGCGACATCACGCGGCTACCGTTGGCAACTGCTCAATGCGCTCCCACCGATGCGGCGAACCAAAGACCGATCCGAAGCCATCACGTTGCTTGAGACCCTGAACAAACGCGACTAAGGCCACCACATCCACAAACGCTCCCGCACACATTTGCGCCGTCACCGCAACTCAGCGAACAGCTGCGACACGCTCGCTCGATCCTGATGGCGTGGTGGCCGTTCAACAAACCCGGTCAACACGACTCAGCGAACAAACGCGACTATGGCTGCGGGTGCGTTCGGTCAACTACCGTCAGTCAAACCCCGTCGACGCAACTCAGCGAACAGCTGCGACACGCTCGCTCGACCCTGATGGCGTGGTGGCCGTTCAACAAACCCGGTCAACACGACTCAGCGAACAAACGCGACTAGGGCTGCGGGTGCGTTCGGTCAACTGCCGTCAGTCAAACCCGGTCGACACGACTCAGCGAACAACCCCAACTAAAGCCGCCATCTTCACAAACCGTCTTGCACACGCTGTCGCAGCACCCATTGAAACCAACGAATATCGGCACCCTGATCAGATCACGTGCCGTCGTCACGATTGCAGCCTCGCAGCAACAATCGAAATCGCCGAAAAACGGCACGGGTTATACCCGCGTTTTGAGCGGCGGCGGTCAGAATTGTTAGTTGATTTTCACAAATCCGCACGCGCTAAGAGGATATCGCAGACGAGCCTGCTATCTTGGCGTGTGGTCTCGGCCCGCGATCTCGAGTTTCTTATCCTTTCTCGGGTGAGCCGGCCGAGACCAACCCAATTCCCAGATAGGCGCAGGAACCGGACACGGAGACCGTATTGGATTTTGAATTCGGGGCCGAACTGGAAGCGCTCCAACAAGAAGCGCGTGCGGTGGCGGCGCAAGGAGTTGCCGACTACGGGGTACATAACGACAGTTGGATAAACGGTTACTCAAAAGAGTTCAGTGCAACAATCGCCGCTCGCGGTTGGGTCGGTATGACTTGGCCGCGTGCCCACGGCGGCGGCGGGAGACCACCAATGGAACGACTAATCGTAGCCGAACAACTGATATCGGCGGGCGCACCGATATCCACTAGTTGGTTCGCCGACAGACAAATCGGCCCAGCAATAATTCGCTACGGCACACCCGACCAACAAGCCAAATACCTACCCGACATGCTCAGAGGAGCAACATCTTGGTCGATAGGCATGAGCGAACCCCAAGCCGGTTCAGATTTAGCTGCCATAAAAACCACCGCGCAACTCAACGGGGACGTTTTCGTGGTCAACGGACAAAAAATCTGGACTTCAGGTGCCGCCTTGGCCGACTACTGTTACCTGACCTGTCGCACCGATACTGCCCAACGCCCCCACGAAGGTGTTAGCGAATTGATAGTGCCGATGGACGCAGTTGGCATCGAGGTGCGGCCCATCCGCGACATGGTCAACAACACTCATTTCTGTGAGATTTATTTCACCAATGTCGAAGTGCCTATCGAAAACCTTGTTGGCGAATTAGGGCAAGCGTTTCGTCAAACGATGACCCAACTTGAACAAGAACGCGGCGGGATCGACCGCCTCGTGTCCAACAAACCACTTTACGATCTGGCGTGTTCAAAAGCCGACACCAACGATGNTCGCGTACGCCAAGAAATTGCCNGGCTCCAAAGCGGTTATCGNCTCGGAAAACTACTGATTTATCGCGAAACAATCAAACAAGCACCAGCAGGTTTCAGCGCTGCCACNAAAGTCTTCTGCACCGAACACCAACAAAGGGTCGCGCAGTTNGCGGCACAAGTGTTGGGAGTATCAATGACCATTCACACACGGTTGAGCCGTGCGTTTATGTACGCACCCGCTTACACAATAATGGCCGGCACCTCGGAAATAATGCGCAACATTATCGCAGAGCGCATCCTCGGTTTACCGGTGTTTCGCGATTGAGAGTGGGGTCCGTGGGGTGCGGGCCGAGGTTCACCGTGAACGACCCTCCTCGACGCACCAACTCCGCCGGGTTGCGTAGCGCACACGGGTTGATTGGTACTTGACAGACACATTCGAACGCTGTACTATCTGAATTCCATATTGTTGATAGAAGTAGATCTCGAACTTGACTAACCAATTTTTGTTTATCCCATTGATGGGGTCCATGGTAATAATCGGGTGCTTGTTTCTTAGAGCCAGCTATGTGGAAGCAAGCACAAATGCCCGAAGATTGGGGACATTGCTGCTACTGTTCGCTTTTCTCAGTGCAGGGTATGATATACTACTACGAGAACCGGTCGAATTATACACAATACCGTTGGGGATCGTCGTAACGAGCTTTTCGACCGGTACGTGGATGTACTGTTTTGACTGCTTTTCTGACTGGTTAAAGGCAAAGCGAGCTAGGCATTCAGATTCTGTCAGCTAGACACACTTCGTGGTTCTAGGAAAACCCCACCGAGTTTCGGGTTCGGCGAATCCGGTAGCACGGCAAGCCCACGTAACGTCGCTAAAAGCCCGATACTGAGACCGCCACAGAATGAGACTAGTGATTCTAGCGGTCATTGGAGCCGTCTTTGCTTCTGGATTCGGCGGGGCCTCTCAGGAGGAAACAGACCTCGCGCTCATCCAAGACGCACTCAACCACATGCCCCGCAAACTCCACAACTGGAAACCCGCACAACATGTCTACACTATGCTCTGTCGCAATCACCGATAGAGCTTTCCCACCCTCAGAGAAGTCGCCAAGTTCCACGCTTCATTCACACCAACCAACACTCGCCACACCCAACCAACATCGGTGGAGTCGTCGAGGAAGACGCGTGGTTGGGTTCCACGACGACAGTCGGTTCGGCGTTGCGGTTTCGTTTGATGGGGCCAATGTGGCCCCGGTATTCCTCTGCCCGCTGGGTTTTGTGGGTTGACGGTCCCTGTGCCATAAAAAATATATTAGATTATTTTATGTTTTGTCAGTAATTCACGGTGTCATTGTCACACGGAGTCGGTAAGGTGTGACAATGAGTTTATTTTCGGGATCAGAGCTTTTTGAGACTGGCACCACCAGCGGTGATGGCACCGCCGAGGCATCGCGGGGCGATAGCACTTCACGGGTGCAGCCTTCCTCTGCGGTTGGCGGTTGTGGTACCGTCGGGTCGGTTTGCGTGGGTCTGGTTGATGAGGTGGGGTTGTCTGATGAGGGGTTGCGGTCGCGGTTGAAGGT
>JGI24795J26692_1001253_pt1 | contig 13559 bp, 10 predicted proteins | sample PinacodermBB_FD_26692 | JGI IMG/M metagenome (IMG submission 26692)
TGACCGGCGCAACCGGGCGGGGGCGATCGCCCCCGCCCGTTCTCCATCCGTGAAGGAACGGCATGTCGGACAGACCGCCGGGACCCGGGGTCCCGATCGCCCGGTGTTTCGGCTGGGGCATGCTGGGAATTCTCGCGGCATTCCTGGCCGACAATTACCTGACGCTCTGGCACCGGTTTCCGGGCAGCACCGCGATCGCTGACACGGCGCCACCGGCGGTCGCCTGGATGCAGGCCGGCCTTTACGGCGCCGCGGTGGTGCTGGCCTGCGCGTGGGTGCTGGCCACGCCGTCGGTCCCGCTTCGCGTCGACGCCCTGAGAATCGCCGACATCAATCGGTACCTGATCCGCGGCGCGTTCTGGGCGGTACTTCTTGTCGGCGTCGCCGATGCCGTGGTCTCGTTCCTGCGCATCGAGGAACTGCTTCCCGGGATGGTTGGCGACACCCTGGCGCGCGATCTCGGCAAGTCCAGTTTCCGCGGCACCTGGCTGCACTGGCCGCTCGTACTCGTGGGGCTTGTCTGCGCGGCATTCTCGCGTTCGATCGGGTTTCACTGGCTCGCGGCACTGGTGGTGATCGCCGAACTCCTGATCGTCATCGCCCGGTTCGTCTTTTCCTACGAACAGGCCTTCATGGCCGACCTGGTCCGGTTCTGGTACGCGGCACTGTTCCTGTTTGCCAGCGCCTATACCCTCATGGAGGAAGGTCATGTGCGTGTCGACGTGTTCTACGCCGGCCTGTCCGGGCGGGCGAAGGGATGGGTCAATGCCGTGGGCGCCGTCACGCTGGGTATGTCGATGTGCTGGGTCATCCTGGCTTTCGGGATGGGCAGCAAGTCGTCGGTCATCAACAGCCCGTTGCTTGCCTTCGAGGTGACCCAGGCCGGGTTCGGACTGTACGTGAAATACCTGATGGCGGGATTCCTCGGCCTTTTCGCGGTCTCGATGCTGATCCAGTTCACCAGTTACTTCCTCGAAGCGATCGCGGACACACGCGGCGAGGCGGGTCGTCGCGAGCCGGAAGGCGTCCCCGGCCACTGATCGCCGCTACCGGAGCCCGCCGCCGTCATGGAACTGCTGTTTCTCGCACTTCTGATCATCCTGATGGCCGCCGCCCTCGGCGCCGGTTTCCCGGTCGCGTTCGCCTTGCCGGGTGCCGCGATCCTGTCCGTTGCGGTGGCGGCCGGCGCCGGGGCGTTGTTTGCTGACAATCCCGACGCCTATTTCGCCCAGGGCGGGCCGGTCCAGTGGCTGAGCGCGGGCGTCACCAATTTCCGCGGCATTTACTGGGAGGCGGAGCGCGATACCCTGATCGCGATTCCGCTGTTCATCTTCATGGGGATCATGCTGCAGCGCTCCCGCATCGCCGAGGACCTGCTGATCACCATGGCGCAGATGTTCGGGCGCATCCCGGGCGGTCTCGGGATATCGGTGGTTTTCGTGGGCGCCCTGCTCGCCGCGACGACCGGGATCGTCGGGGCGACAGTGGTGGCCATGGGACTGATCTCGCTGCCGGCGATGTTGCAGAACAACTACTCGAGGCCGCTCGCCACCGGGACTGTGGCGGCGTCGGGTACGCTCGGTCAGATCATCCCTCCCTCCATCGTCCTGATCATCCTCTCCGACCAGCTGGCGAGCGCCACCGATCAGGCGAGCACGGCGCGCAAGGCGCTGTACAAGCAGGCGACCGGCGAACCGACCATGCCGTCGGCCTTCGACATATCCTCGACCAGCGCCGGCGAGATGTTCCTCGGTGCCTTCATTCCCGGACTTGTGCTGGTCGGCCTGTACATGGCCTTCATTCTCGGCATTGCGCTGCTGCGCCCGGGAGTGGCGCCCGCGATACCGCGCTCGGCCGTCGGCGACCGCGGCTTCGTCGTGCGGGTACTGGTCGTCCTGGTTCCGCCGCTCACCCTGATCTTCCTGGTTCTGGGCTCGATCCTGAGCGGTGTGGCGACGGTCAACCAGGCCGGCGCCATCGGTGCCGTCGGGGCGCTGATCATGGCCGGGTACCGGCTGACCGCGGGGACGCCCGGGGCCTACCGGCCGGCGGCGCTCGCGATAGTCGCCGTCGTGGTCCTGGGCGCGGCCCTGGCCATCCACGAAATCAACGTGAAGCGGATCGACACCGGCCGCGACGTTGCTGCCCTGGTCGTTGCGGCCGTCGCCGTTGCGGCCCTGCTGGTGGCCATTGTCTGGAGCGGCTGGCGGGCGCTGCGCATCGAGGACACGTTGCGCGGTGTCATGATCGAGACCGCGAAGACCACCTCGCTGGTCTTCATCATCCTGCTCGGCGCCGCGATGCTGACCGCCGCCTTCCGCGCCTTCGGCGGCGAGGAACTGGTACGCGATTTCCTCCAGGGCCTTCCTGGTGGCTTCTGGAGCCAGTTCGTCATCGTGATGCTGGTGATCTTCATCCTGGGCTTCTTCCTCGATTTCATCGAGATCGCCGTCGTGGTGGTTCCGATCGTCGCACCGATCCTGCTGGCCGACCCATCCGCCAACGTGACCGCCGTGTGGCTCGGCGTCATGATCGGACTGAACATCCAGACCTCGTTCCTGACCCCGCCATTCGGTTTCGCTCTGTTCTACCTGCGCGGAGTTGCCTCGGCGACCGTGCGCACGATCGAGATGTACAAGGGCGTAGTCCCGTTCATCTGCCTGCAGCTGTTCGCACTTGTGATCGTCGGCGTGACGCCCTCGCTGGTGAACTACCTGCCCAACCGGGTTTCACTGCTCTCCGAAACGGCTCCACCGCCGATCAACCCGCGGCTGCAGGCCTGTGTGGAAGAGCATGTGTTCGCGCGCTACGAAAGCGGGCAGGGGGAACTCGACCGGGCGCTGTCGGATGTCCGGGCACTTGACCTGTTGGACCTGCCGCCGAAACCGCGCCGGGCGCTGGAGAGCAGTTTCGAGACCGTTGCCGGGGTCCCGGAACTGGTTGCCGCCGTCCGGACGGCCGAGCAGGCGCGCGAGGCGGCCGAGACCGGGTACATCCCGGTGCTGCGTGAGGTCCGGGCCATCGAACGCGTCGTCCGTCGCCTCGATACCGAGAGCGCCAGACTGAAACGCGATGCGAACCGTGTCGGACGCACCGGGAACGAGGAAGCGGAAATCGCGGAACTCGACCGGGAACGGGAAGGGTTGCTCGCGCAGATTCCCGCGCACTGGGACAGCGAACGGGAGGGGTTCGCGCAGCTGCTGGCAGCGGAGGCGCGGGCGCGCACGACCTATCGCCGGACTGTCGACACGGCCTATGGCGCGCTTCGCGAAACCATCGGGATCCTGCGGGGAGCCGACGGTCTGGCCGAACTCGCACCGCGGATCGGCGAGCTTGACGTGGTGATTGCGACCACCGAGCCGAAGCAGGCCTCCCAGGCGATGAGGCAGGCGGAACGCGAGCTGCGCGCGGTGCCGGGAAGCAGGTCACTGGTCTCGGCACTGTCCAAGGTGCGCAAGACCCTGCGCAAGCGGCGCCCCGACATCGAGAAGGTGCGCGGACAGCTTGCGAAGGTGCTGGAGACGATGGCAGCCGAGGTCGCCTGGCGCCGGGCGGCGGCGGTCAGCATCCTGCCGGGGCTCGAGCGGTTCGAACTCGCGATCCGCGAGACCGTGGGGCTGCGCCAGCAGCCGCGGCTGCCACCGGACGCCGCACTCGATGTCGCCGCCTGCAACTCGGACCATCGCACCCTCGAGGCCCATTTCTGATACCTGGCTCCGTTGCCACGGAGGAGCGTGCCGCATCGTGAGACCGGTCCCCTGTGGATGATGCGTCCCGGCAGCCGGGATGGCATCGGGCAGGTGTTGCAGGGTACCGCGACCAGGTGGCAGGTGGTGGTGCGGGCGCTGGGCAGGAAGACCCGCCTCGCGCTGTGTCCAAGCTCACGGCCAACTGGAGCCGGAGTTCAAGGCGGCCCGTGCGTTCATCGGGGCGCGCAAGTGCGTCGGGTTCACCCGGGCGGAGCGGCCGCACGGACGAGGACAACACGGTCGGCGGCAGCGCGGCTGGAGAGCAGCCGGACGCCGCAATGCACACGCTCTCCGGCGAAGGTCGCGAAGGTAACGGGAACCCGGCTGCGTGTCCGGCTCGAGGCCGCGTAGACGCGCTCGTCCCCCGGTTGTCCATTGTTGTCAATTGATCCCTTTCGCGCGGCCAGCACGTTGCTCACAGGTTCACGTGACCGCCCCTGGCCGCTCAGGTGCCATCAGCGCCAAGTGCCCTGACCACGGCCTCGGGGTCCCGGTCGATCACGGTGAGCAACACCCGTGCCGCCCTGTCGGGAACGCGCCGGCCCTGTTCCCATTCCTGAAGTGCCCGCACATCGAGACCGAACCGGTCGGCGAATTTCTGCCGACTCAGCCGCAACCGCTTGCGGAGTGCGACAATTCGGTCGGCGGCGGGATCGTCGACGATCCGGCACGGCAAGGCCGTCTCGCCGCGCACATGGTCGAGAACCTCGCCCAGTGCTGTTTCGATTTCCCGTCCGAGTTCTGTACGTTCGCCCGTCATTGACCCGTTGCCTCCCTCTTGATCGCCGCGACCAACCGCGACAACGCCTCTGGTGTCCGTTGGCGTCAGGTCTTCACGGTTCGCCCGGGTGCAGGCCATGAGCAGATAAACGGTTCCCGGGCCCGAGCGGCAGAAACAGACGGTCCGGCTACCGCCCCGTTTCCCGCGTCCGAACCCGGTCCATCGCCGCTGCGGATACCGCCGGTCCCTCCAATGACCGGCGTAGTATCGGGGGCGGCTACGATTGGTGCCGCCATTTGGTAATCGTGTGCCAGAATACGCACGGGAAGCGGTAGTTTTAGCAGGGTCCGAACTTGGCACCTTCACCTTCGTTATGGGGACGCTCCCTTTTACTGAGCTACAGAGCACCTCCCGTGTCATCACCTATCACCAATTGAGCAAAGATCACATCCAGCGATGCGCCAAATAACTTACCGGTCGCCATAAAATCGGGTAAATGTGTACTAGGACACTAATGGAAAGCGTTTGCCAAGGCATGGAAATAAGACACTGCTCTCCAAAGAACTGACAGATTGACAGTGAGAGATGACGATGTTAGGCTATTGCTAACAACAACATACTAATTGGAGTGTGAGTCGTGGAATCCTTGTGTAGACTTGTCAAACCAATGTCTCTTTGTGCGGTATGTTTTTTTCTTTTCGCTTGCCGGGCAGATGAAGTTGAGATTTCATTTGACGTAGATGATATACCAAGCATTGCTAATGGCACAGATTCTGTGATCGAGTTTCAGGCAGGATTTTCCCAATTCGGAGAACTGGACGATAACGCAAAATCCAACATTGACCGGCTTGAGGACATTCTGAATGAGTATGTAGATGTTGAGGAATTTGAAATTGATTCTCGTGATTCAAAGTTCATAGTAGATATCGAAGGGTCAATTCCGGTAACAAATAATGAACTGTCTACAGATGCATTCTATCTCCATATTGAACCGTCTGATATATTTGACGGATATTACAAGATCCAAATCAAAGCTGGTGCGAAGTTCGCGTCTATGAAAGAGAGAATGAGCAATGTGAATATTATGCTGGCACCGGAAAGATTTCATCCTACCAAGTTCAAAATCAAAGGTAAAGGATATGATATCATAGCATTAGGGACAAGGGTGAGTGGCGAGCCGCATCTCATCTATAGAAAGGATAATGTTCAAAAACGGACTACCTTGTACTTTTCACAAGGGATATATGAGGACATTGGGCCTGCGGTGTTTGTAAAGTTGCGGAACTGACAACAGACAGTAAGGGACGTTACCTGACTGAGTCTGGTTTCGGGAAACCGCAGGGGCAGACAGGTAGACATTGAGCTATGAGCGAGTTCAGGGCGCTACGGTTTTGTGACGGGAGCCACGCCGGTGCCATGCCGTCCGGATCCCGTTCAACAATCACTTGCGAGCTGCCTGTTGGCGCACCTACGCTCGCGTTCTTCCGCGCCGGCGGCACTTCGGGCGGCTCGGCGACAACCGACAGGAAACCGACTCGCTCGCGAAACCGATGATGCCGGTCGAAGGACGATCTGGCAGTCACGTCGTTGCGCAGCCCCACCACCGGTACCCCGGGCCGGTAGCCCCGGTAACCATGCCCCGCTTCTCCGTCCCGCTCCGGCGTCGACATTCCGGCAATGGGGAGAAAGGACCATGGTTACTCCGCTGGTGCAAGGACCAGGACCAGGTCGTGGGCTTCCACCTGGTGTCCGGCCGGGACGACGATTTCCTCCACCGTGCCCGGGATCTCGCTGAAGACCACGCTTTCCATCTTCATTGCCTCGATGGTGAAGAGGGGATCGCCGCGCCCGATCCTGTCCCCGACCGCAACCGCGAGGCCGACGATCCGGCCCGGCATCGGGGCGCCCACCTGTTCCGGCGCCGTCTCGTCCGCCTTGCGGCGTGCGGCCTGGTCCGAGAGCAATGCGCGGTTGGCAATGCGGACGGTCCGCGGCTGGCCGTTCAGCTCGAAGAACAGGGTCTGCATCCCTTCTTCGTCAGGTTCTCCGAGCGCCAGCAGGGTGACCAGCAGCACCTTGCCCTGCTCGATCTCGATCTCGAATTCCTCATCGACGACCGGGCCGAAAAAGAACACCGGGGTGGGCAGTACGCCGACATCGGAATAGCTGCGACGGTGTGCCGCGAATTCGACGAACACTTCCGGATACATCAGGTAGGAAGCCAAATCGTTGTCGCTGACGCTGCGCCGGATACGGCGCGCGGCCTCGGCACGGACAGCCTCGAGATCGACCGCATCGAGCAGGGCGCCGGGACGCCCGTCGAGGGGTTCCTGGTCCTGCAGGATCTTGCGTTGCAGCGCCTGCGGAAACCCGCCGTCCGGCCGGCCGAGCTCACCGCGAAAGAATGAAACCACCGATCCTGGCCAGGAGATGTCGCGATCGGGATCAACAACGTCGTCGGGCGCGAGACCGGCACTGACCATGGCAACCGCCATGTCGCCGACCACCTTGGAAGTCGGTGTGACCTTGATGATGTCGCCGAACATGTCGTTTACATCGGCGTAGGCCTTCTCGACCTCGGGCCAGCGGGTCTCCAGTCCCAGGGCCCGGGCCTGTTCCCGCAGGTTGGTAAACTGTCCCCCGGGCATGCCGTGCCGGAATACGCCCGAAGACCCGGAACGCATGTCGCTCTCGAAGGCCACATAGTGGTGCCGGGCGTCTTCCCAGTAGCCATCGATGCGGCGCAGGGCGTCGTGGTCAAGACCGGTGTCATGCCTGGTGCCGCGCAGGGCTTCGACGATCGATCCGAGATTGGGCTGCGAAGTCAGCCCGCTCCATGAATCCATGGCGCCGTCAATGGCGTCACAGCCCGCCTCGACAGCGGCGAGCACGCTGGCGGCCGCGATTCCGCTGGTATCGTGGGTGTGGAAGTGGATCGGGGTTCCCACTTCCTGGCGCAGCGCCGTGATCAGCCGGCGCGCCGCCTCCGGCTTGCACAGACCCGCCATGTCCTTGATGGCGATGATATGTGCACCGGCGGCCTCGAGGCTGCGGGCGAGTTCGAGATAGTAGGCGAGATCGTAGCGACTGTCCGGGTCGGTCAGGTCTCCGGTGTAGCAGATTGCGGCCTCGCAGAGTTTCTCCTCCTCGAGGATGGTGTCCATGGTCACCCGCATGCTGTCCACCAGGTTCAGGCAGTCGAATACCCGGAACAGGTCAATTCCCGAAGCGGCGGCACGCTGGATGAAGAACCGGACCACGTTGTCCGGATAATTGGTGTATCCCACTCCGTTGGCGCCGCGAACCAGGCACTGGAGCAGGATGTTTGGCACTGCGGCGCGGATGCCCTCGAGACGGTCCCACGGATCTTCCTTCAGAAAACGCATCGAGACATCGAAGGTGGCGCCGCCCCAACATTCAAGCGAGAGCAGTTGCGGTAGCAACCGGGCGTAGGCCGGTGCGATCTGCAGGATGTCGTGGGTGCGCATCCGGGTCGCAATCAGCGACTGGTGGGCGTCACGCATTGTCGTGTCCGTGACCAGGGCGCGGTCATGCTCCCGCATCCACTGCGCAAATCGATCCGGACCGGCGGTGTCCAGGTGCTGGCGGCTGCCCGCGGGCGTATCCCCCGCCGGCAGGGTCAGCGGACGGATCTGGTGACGTGCTGTCGGCCGCGGCCGGTTCCTGACCTCTTCGTTGCCGTTGACCAGCACCTCGCCCATGAAGGTCAGCAGGCGCGTGGCACGGTCGCGGCGCGGCCTGAAGTCGAACAGGGCCGGGGTGTCGTCAATGAAGGTGGTGGTCACCCTGCCGGCACGGAAATCCTGGTTACCGACCAGGGCCTCGAGGAAGACGAGGTTGGTGGCGACGCCGCGAATGCGGAACTCGCGCAGTGCCCGGTCCATCCGGGCCGCAGCTTCCCCGGCGGTCGGTGCCCACGCGGTCACCTTCTCGAGCAGCGAGTCGTAGAACGGAGTGATCACGGCCCCGGAATACGCCGTGCCTCCATCGAGCCGGATACCGAATCCGTTGGCGCCCCGGTACGCGGTAATCCGTCCGTAGTCGGGAATGAACCGGTTCAGCGGATCCTCGGTGGTGATCCGGCACTGCAGCGCGTGTCCGTTGATTCGGATGCTGTCCTGCTCCGGCACCCCGCTTGCGCCATCGCCGATGAGCGCGCCCTCCGCGATGCGGATCTGGGCCTTGACGATATCGATGCCGGTGATTTCCTCGGTGACTGTATGTTCCACCTGGATGCGTGGATTGACCTCGATGAAGTGGAACCGGCCGGTCTCCACGTCGAGCAGGAATTCCGCCGTTCCGGCGTTGCGGTATCCGGCCGCCTGCGCAAGTCGGACCGCGCCTGAACAGAGCTCCGCGGCCTCGATTCGCGACAGGTAGGGGGCAGGCGCACGTTCGACCACCTTCTGGTTGCGCCGCTGCATCGAACAGTCACGTTCGTGCAGGTGAACGACGGTACCGGCGCTGTCGGCGAGCAGCTGCACCTCGACGTGCCGGGCCCGGCGCACCAGCTTCTCGAGGAAGATCTCGTCGTTGCCAAAGGCGGCGTAGGCTTCGCGTCGCGCCTGCACAAGCTGGTCGCCGAGGGACCCGGCATCCGCGATCACCCGCATGCCGCGGCCTCCACCGCCCCAACTCGCCTTGGCCATCACCGGAAATCCGATCTCCTCGGCGAGCGCGACACACTGCTCCGGGTCCCGGGGCAACGCGGCGGTGGCCGGCATGACGGCAAGTCCGCTGCGCTCGGCGAGCAGGCGCGCCTCCACCTTGCTCCCCAGCCGCTGCATCACCTCGGGCGGCGGGCCGACGAAGTTCACACCGGCGGCGATGCAGGCCGCGGCAAAGTCAGGGTTCTCCGACAGGAAGCCGTAGCCGGGATGGACGGCGTCCACCCGGGTCATCCGGGCAACGCGCAGGATGTCCTCGATATCGAGATAGGCCTGGACCGGCGGCTTGTCCCGGCCGACAAGGTAGGCCTCGTCAGCCTTGAACCGGTGCAGGGCATAGCGATCCTGGTGCGAATAGACCGCGACCGTCCTGATCCCGAGTTCGTTGGCCGCACGCGTGATGCGGATGGCGATTTCGCCGCGGTTCGCGATCAGCAGCTTGCGTATCGGCCTTGCCTGGGACACCGTCCTGGCCCTTCCGCTCTCCGGTGCGCGGGGACCCGCGGTCTGCCGTGCGCCGTACCCTTTTGCCGACCGATGCCGGTCAGGCTCCCGTAAACGCCTGCAGCCCGGTCTGGGCCCGGCCGAGAATCAGGGCATGGACATCGTGCGTGCCCTCGTAGGTGTTCACGGTCTCCAGGTTCATCACGTGCCGGATCACGCCGTACTCGTCGGAAATCCCGTTGGCGCCGTGCATGTCCCGCGCCATGCGTGCGATGTCCAGCGCCTTTCCGCAGGAATTGCGCTTGGCCAGCGAGATTGCCTCGGGGGCGCCGCGTCCCTCGTCGAGCAGGCGTCCGAGCCTCAGGCAGGTCTGCAGCCCGATGGTGATCTCGGTCTGCATGTCGGCGAGTTTCTTCTGGATCAGCTGGTTGGCGGCGAGCGGGCGACCGAACTGGTGCCGCTCGAGCGTGTAGCTGCGGGCCTGGTGCCAGCAGAACTCGGCCGCACCGAGCGCACCCCAGGCAATTCCGTAGCGCGCCTTGTTGAGGCACCCGAAAGGTCCCGACAGTCCCTGGACGCCGGGCAGCAGGTTGTCGGCGGGAACCGGCACGCCCTCCATCACGATCTCGCCGGTGACCGAGGTGCGCAGCGAGAACTTGCCCTCGATCTTTGGCGCCGACAGCCCTTCCATGCCCTTCTCGAGGATGAAGCCGCGGATGACCCCGTCCTCGGTCTTGGCCCAGACCACGAACACGTCGGCGATCGGGGAATTGCTGATCCACATCTTCGCGCCGTCGAGCACCCAGCCGTCACCGACCCGTCGCGCCCGGGTCTTCATGCCCCCCGGGTCCGATCCGTGGTCCGGTTCGGTCAGCCCGAAACACCCGACGATCTCGCCGGTCGCCAGTCGCGGCAGGTACTTCCGGCGCTGTTCCTCGGTGCCGTACGCGTGAATCGGGTGCATGACCAGGCTTGACTGCACGCTCATGGCTGACCGATAGCCACTGTCGACCCGTTCGACCTCGCGCGCAATCAGGCCATAGCAGACGTGATTGACACCGGCGCAACCGTAGCCGTCGATGGTCGCGCCGAGGAAGCCGAGTTCTCCCATCTCGGTCAGGATCTCGCGATGGAAGTGTTCGTGCCGGAACGCGTCCCTCGCCCTTGGCATCAGCCGTTCCTGGCAATAGGCACGAGCCGCATCCGCGACCATGCGTTCCTCGTCGGTCAGCTGGTCTGCAATGTGCAACGGATCGTCCCATTGAAAGTCCGGTCGGGGCTTTTTTGCCGACGGCGTATCCGGGGCAGGGGAGATCCTGGGAGCTTCGGCCATGGCACGGGGTCCGGCTGTCGTGGTGCTGGGAAGGAGCCTGTATAGCCGCAACCTCGACCCGCTCCAAGCCCGGGGAACCCAATTGCTAGATGGCAGCGCTCGCGCGGATACCGTATATTCGCCTTACGGCGGGAACGGGCGATTGGATCGATGGACGGAAGGGTTGTCGCGATCGGGGCCGACCACGGCGGTGTGTCGCTGAAATCGTCCCTGGTCTCCTGGCTTTCTGATGCCGGCTACCCGGTGCTTGATCTGGGGACCGACGGGCCGGTCCCGGTGGATTATCCGGACTTCGCCGGAGCAGTCGCCTGCGCCCTCCGGCAGGGGGAGGCGGACGTCGGCATCGCGGTCTGCGGTTCCGGCATCGGCATGAGCATCGCGCTCAACCGGTATCACTGGATTCGTGCGGCGCTATGCTCCGATGTCACAGCGGCACGGCTGTGCCGTGAACACAACAATGCGAACGTTCTTGCCATGGGTGCGCGAGTGATCGACGAACAGACGGCGATAGCCTGTCTCGAGACCTTCCTGCGTACCGGGTTCGATGGCGGCAGGCACGAGCGCCGGGTCGCCAAGCTCTCGGCACTGTCCGGCCCGACACTTTCGGGAACCGGGTCGTGACGGGACACGGTACCCGGCCGGGGTCGGCGACCTCAGGCTTCTTCTCCGATTCGCTCGCCGCTGTCGATCCGGACGTGTACCGGTCGGTCTGCGACGAGGGCCGCAGGCAGAACGAGCAGATCGAACTGATCGCCTCGGAGAATATCGTTTCCGCGGCGGTGCTCGATGCCATGGGATCGGTCCTGACCAACAAGTACGCCGAAGGCTACCCGGGCCGGCGCTACTACGGTGGCTGCCTTCATGTCGACGAGGTCGAGACGCTGGCCATCGACCGGGCGCGACGGCTGTTCGACGCCGGCTTCGCCAACGTCCAGCCCCATTCGGGCGCCCAGGCCAACCAGACGGTGTTCATGGCACTGCTCAAGCCGGGCGATACCATCCTTGGCATGTCGCTTGCAGCCGGAGGGCACCTGACCCACGGTGCCGCGCCAAACCAGTCGGGAAAGTGGTTCGACGCTGTCCAGTACGGCGTCAACCGCGATGACGCCCGAGTGGACTTCGACCAGGTCCGGGAACTCGCCAGACAGCATCGCCCGCAACTGATTATCGCCGGCGGGTCGGCGTATCCCAGGGTCCTGGACTTTGCCAGATTCAGGGAGATCGCCGACCAGGTGGGAGCTCGGCTGATGGTGGACATGGCGCATTTCGCCGGTCTCGTCGCCGGGGGCGTCCATCCCAACCCGATGGATTTCGCCGATGTGGTGACGACGACGACGCACAAGACTCTGCGCGGGCCGCGTGGCGGCATGGTGCTGACCAATGACTCCGCGCTTGCCAGGCGTGTCGATTCGGCGCTGTTCCCGGGTTTGCAGGGCGGGCCGCTCATGCATGTGATCGCGGCCAAGGCAGTGGCTTTCGGGGAGGCCCTGCGGCCGGAGTTCCGCGATTATGCCACTGCCGTGGTTGCCAATGCCCGTGCGCTCGCCGGCACCCTGGTATCGCGGGGTTTCGAGATCGTCTCCGGCGGAACCGATACCCACCTGATGCTGATTGACCTGCGCGCCAAGCAGGTGACTGGAAGGGATGCCGAGGCTGCGCTCGAACGTGCCGGGCTGACCTGCAACAAGAATGGCATCCCGTTCGATCCGCGGCCGCCGACGGTGACCTCCGGAATCCGGCTCGGAACCTCGGCCGCTACCTCGCGCGGGTTCGACGTCGACGACTTCCGCACGGTCGGTACCCTGATCGGCGACGTGCTTGATGGTATCGACGCCGATGGAACGCCCGATCCGGATGTCGAGGTCCGGACCAGGGCTGCGGTTGAGAGGCTGTGTCGGACTCATCCGATCTATGCCGGCAACAGCGCGGTGCCGTTACAGGGAGAGAGCAACCATGCGGTGTCCGTTCTGCGGCAACACTGATACCCAGGTGAAGGATTCCCGTCCCACCGAGGACAATGCGGCCATACGCCGTCGCCGTTTCTGCCGTGCCTGCGGTGCCCGGTTCACGACCTTCGAGCGGGTGCAACTGCGCGAGATCACGGTGCTGAAGAAAACCGGGCGTCGCACACCGTTCGATCGCGACAAGCTCGAGCGGTCAATCCAGATCGCACTTCGCAAGCGACCGGTCGAGCCGGAACGGCTGGACCGGATGGTCACAGGCATCGTTCGCCGCCTCGAGAGCATGGGCGAACCCGAGATACCCTCAAGCGTCATTGGCGAAATGGTGATGGACTCGCTTGCCAACCTCGACTCCGTTGCCTACGTCCGCTTTGCCTCGGTCTACAAGAACTTCCGCGAGGCAAAGGACTTCGAGGAATTCGTCGAGGACCTGAGCCAGCGCTACGACGACGACGACTGATTCCGGTCGCAGCGGTGGCCAGCCCAGGAGATCCGACCCCGGAGACAGACCGCCGCTGGATGCGGCTCGCGATCAGGCTGGCCCGACGCGGCATGGGCCGTGTTGCGCCAAACCCGGCGGTCGGCTGCGTTCTGGTTCGTGACGGGATCGTGGTGGCACGCGCGGCGACGGCGCCCTCCGGCCGGCCGCATGCCGAGGCGCTC
>JGI24795J26692_1001294_pt1 | contig 13262 bp, 10 predicted proteins | sample PinacodermBB_FD_26692 | JGI IMG/M metagenome (IMG submission 26692)
GGCCGGCGGACGAGAAGGTGGCGCCGTGGATGCCGTCGCGGCCGGTGCGGCCGCCGATGACTGCGATCCGGTCGCCCGGACGGGGCTCGGTGGGATGCGATCCCGACGGCAGCAGGCCCACGGCGCCGCAGAACACCAGCGGGTTGGCCACGTAGCCGCGGTCGTAGACCACCGCGCCGTTGACGGTGGGCAGGCCGAGCTTGTTGCCGTAGTCGCCGATCCCGGCCACCACCCCGTCGCGGATCCGCCGGGGGTGGAGCACCCCGGCGGGCAGGTCGGCGTCGTCGAGGTCGGCGGGCCCGAAGCAGAGCACGTCGGTGCAGGCGATGGGCCTGGCCGACACGCCCAGGATGTCTCGCACCACCCCGCCCACCCCGGTGTTGGCCCCTCCGAAGGGCTCCAGCGCGGAGGGATGGTTGTGGGTCTCGACCTTGACGGCCAGGTCGAGACGGTCGTCGAAGGCGAGGATTCCGGCATTGTCGACGAACACGGAGCGCAGCCAGGTGGAGTCGAGCGCTTCGGTGGCCTGGCGCAGGGCAGCCAGCAGGCCGTCGTGGTCGGAGACTTCGGTGCGGCCGTCGGCGAGGGCGCGGGTGAGCCGGATCCGGGCCTTGAACGTCTTGTGGGCGCAGTGCTCCGACCAGGTCTGGGCCAGGGTCTCGAGCTCGGCGTCGGTCGGGTCGCGGCCGCTGGCTCGGAAGTGTGCCTGGATGGTGCGCATCTCGGTGGTGTCGAGCGACAGCAGCCGGCGCCGGCTGAGGTCGGCCAGCTCCTCGTCGGCCAGGTGGGCCAGCGGGACCGGCTCGGCGGCCGGACTGGCGGCGTCCACTGGCGAGAACCCCGGCGCCAGCTCGCCGCGGCCGCTTCGCTCGACGGTCGGGTTGGCCAGCACGCGGCGGGTCAGCACTTCGATGTCGCCGTCGTCGAGGTCGCCGTGCAGCTCGTATCGCCGGGCGGTCGCGGCCCTGAGCGGCCCCAGGCCCAGCGTGGCGGCGGCCCGCTCGAGCTCTCGTGCTGCCGGGTCGGTCACGCCCGCGATGGGCGCCACCTCGACCACCTGCAGCGCGGCGTGCGGTGGGCCGACCACCGCAGTGTCGGTCACCGGGTCGACCAGCACCTCACGGCAGAGCCGATCGACGTCGGCGGCGCTGAGCCCCCCGTCGAGGTGGTAGACCATCCAGCGGCGGCAGCCGCGCAGCCCTCCCACGCCTAGTTCTGCGGCCGCGGCCACGATGTGCTCCTCGTCCGGGTGATCGGCGGTGCTCACCTGGATGCGTGTCATGTTGCGCTCTGCCGGTCCGTCCTCGATGGCGGCTTGAACAGCTGCGCCACCAGCAGTCGTGGTCACGATGGCGGCATCATAGGCACACCGGTCCGGACGGGAAGACGACCCTGTCTGACCTCCCGATTCGTGGATCGCCAGGGAAGAGGAGGCCCCTGGCGGTGGTGCCGGTGTCTAGTCGGGGTCGAGGCCGGCGGAGGCTGCGAGGTACTCGTCGAGCGCGGCGAGGTAGGCCTGCTTGCGGGTGTCGGTCGTCCAGCTCATCGTGAAGGCGTTGCGCATCAACTGCCCGACCTCCGCCGCGGTGAGGCCGCCGTCGCTCTGGGCCACGGCCAGGTTGTCGTTCATGTAGCCGCGGAAGTAGGCGGGATCGTCGCTGTTCACGGTCGGGAGCATTCCCTCATCGAGCATCTGCTTGATGTCGCGCGAGCGGCTGTCGGCAACGACGTAGCGATTCGAGATCGGGCAGACGGTCTGGCCGATCCGGCGGTTGACGAACTCGCCGATCAGGGCCCGCTCCTCGAGCGCGTTCACGCCGTGGTCGATGCGCTCCACGCCAATGTCGTCGATGGCCTGCCAGATGTGGTTGACCGAGTTCTCCTGGTCGACGTCGCAGTGCATGGTGAGCCGGAAGCCCTCGGCGGCCGCGGCGGCGAACACGTCGGCGAACTTGGACGGCGGGTTGCCTTGTTCGTCGGAGTCGAGCCCTACGCCGATTATCCGGTCGCGGTAGGGGGCGGCCTGCTCCAGAGCCTGATGGGCCGACTCGGCGCTGTGGTCGCGCAGGAAGCACATGATGAGGTGCGACTCGATCCCTAGCCGGCTCTCGGCGTCGACCTGGGCGCGGTGGAGGCCCTCGATCACCGTTGAGAACTCGACGCCTCGTGTGGTGTGGGCCTGCGGGTCGAAGAAGATCTCGGCGTACACCAGGTTCTCGCGGGCGACGGTGGAGTAGTAGGCCATGCCGAGGTCGTAGAAGTCGGCCTCGGTGATCAGGACGGTGTCGCCCTCGTAGCGGGCGTCGAGGAACGTCGGCAGGTCGTCGAAGTCGTACATGGCCGCCGGGTCGTCCACGGAGTCGTAGGGCAACTCGATGCCGTTGCGGGCCGCCATCTCGAACTTGAGCTCGGGCTCGAGCACCCCTTCGATGTGCATGTGCAGTTCAGCCTTGGGCATCTGCTCGATGAATGAAGCCATGTCCCGCACAGCAATCCTCCCGCTAGCCGTCGTAGACCGCCGAATCGTAGAAGCGAGGGCTGAGACAGCGGCCAAACGAGAGCTGTTGGCCATCACTCACAGCCTCAGACTCGACTGCCGTTCCCCTTCGGGAGACTCTACAGCTATGATCGCTCTTGTGCGATCATCGTATTTGTGCGATTATGGTGCGTGGTGTGGACATCGAGGCGCACGATGAGGTTGTCGAGTGGCTCGCTGGGCTGAGCGATGCTGAGTGGGATCGGGCGGCTGTGGTGATCGACCGGCTGGCGCAGGTTGGACAAAGGGCACGGATGCCCCTGTCCCGGAGCCTGGGGGGAGGGAACGATCCCTGAAGGAGAACATGATGGCGAACAGATCGCGTTGGGAAGACATCAAGAACGAGCGGGGCGAGCCCTCCGAGGAGGCACGGGCCGGTGTTGAGCAGGACCTCGCCCTAGGACAACTCATCTACGACCTGCGCATCGAAGTCGGCTTGAGCCAGCGCGAACTGGCCGAGCGCATGGGCACCACCCAGTCGGTGATCTCCCGGCTGGAGGAAGGCGGCGGCGCCCGCAACCGCATCGACACCTTGGCCCGGGTGGCGACGGCACTGGGCCGCCACCTCGTCCTCTCGTTCCCCGCCGAGGTGCCCGACGGCCTAGAGGACGCCATCCAGGTCGCCTAAGCGCTGTCCGAGCAGTCTCATCCGAACAGGCGGCGGGCGCCGGGGAGGCGGCCAACTACACGGCTGGCCGGAGCGCAAGTAAAGCGATTAGCCGATTGCTTTACTTACTCTTCCAATAGTTGAACAATAGTTGAAGCGCGCCTTCCCTAGGACTCATGCGGGCAGCCCCGTTCAGGCGGGCGGCTATGTCCAGTGGCGGATCCAGGCGTGCATGGCTATTCCGGCGGCCACGCCGGCGTTGATGGAGCGGGTCGAGCCGAACTGGGAGATGGACAGCACCTGAGCGGATGCGGCCCGGGCCTCCGGTGACAGGCCCGGACCCTCCTGGCCGAACAGCAGCACGCACCGCTCCGGCAGTACGGCGGTCTCCAGGGGCAGGGCGCCGGGCAGGTTGTCGATGCCCACGATCGGCAGGGCCTCGCCCTCGGCCCAGGCGGCCAGGTCTTCCACCGAGGCGTGGTGGCGGACGTGCTGGTACACGTCGGTCATCATGGCGCCGCGGCGGTTCCAGCGGCGCCGGCCCACGATGTGCACCTCGGCCGCGGCGAAGGCGTTGGCGGTGCGCACCACGGTGCCGATGTTGCGGTCGTGCTCCCAGTTCTCGATGGCCACGTGGAACGGGTGCCGCCGGGCGTCGAGGTCGGCCCTGATGGCGTCCACGCTCCAGTACCGGTAGCGGTCGATCACGTTGCGGCGGTCGCCGTCGCGCAGCAACTCGGGGTCCAGGTGGTCGGCGTCGGGCCATGGCGACCGATGGGGCCCGACGCCGATCTCCTCGCTCACCGGGTCCCTCGCCGCCGGCGGTTCGCGCTCACCACGACCACGGTACCGCCGGCCCCTGGGACGGACCCGAGCGATCTAGTCTTGGAACCGGTGAAGTTCCTGGCTCGCAGCCGCCTCCGTCGCCGTGCGCCTCTTGTCCGGGGCGCTCCCAAGGATCCCTGGGGCCGCTTCTGGGCCGGGTTGAGCGGTCTCGCGCTGGTGACCGCGGTGGGCACGCTCGGATACCAGCGGCTCGGCCTCACCGTTGGGGAGGCCCTCTACCAGACCGTCATCACGATCACCACGGTCGGCTACCAGGAGATTGGCACGGTCACGGGCAGCTACCGGGTGTTCACCATTCTGCTGATCATGTTCGGGGTGGGCGTGGCCCTCTACACCCTGAGCGTTCTCATAGAGTCACTGTTCGAGGGCCGGCTCGACGACGAGATCCGGAGGCGGCGTATGCAGAGGCAGATCGATCGGTTGAGCGGCCACGTCGTGTTGTGCGGCTTCGGGCAGGTCGGGCGGGCCATCCACCGCGAGCTGTCCGGTGCGGGCCGCACGGTGGTGGTGATCGACCGCGTCGACCTCGACGCCGACGCGCCGCCCAACTGTGTCGTCGGCGAGGCCACCGAGGACGGTGTGTTGGCGTCGGCCGGCGTGGAGCGGGCCAGCACGCTGGTGTTGGCCCTCGACTCCGATGTCGACAACCTCTACGTGGCGCTGACGGCTCGCTCCATGTCCCCGGGCCTGTTCATCGTGGCCCGCTCCAACGACTCGTCGGCCGCGCCGAAGCTGCGCCAGGCCGGCGTCGACCGGGTGGTGAACCCGCACGAGATCGGCGGATCGAGGATGGCGGCCCTGGTGCTGGAGCCCGACGTGATCGATTTCCTCGGCGTGGTCATGAACGCCGAGGAGCTCTCGGTGCGCCTCGCCGAGACGCCGGTCACCGCGGACGGTCCGTTCGCGGGCCGAGCCCTGGCGGCGTGCGAGATAGACGAGTCCACCGGCGCGACCGTCCTGGCCGTCCGGCGCGACGGTGCCTTCGTGACCGATCCGCCCGACGATTTCGTCCTGGCCGCCGACGATGTACTGATCGCGCTCGGCACCAGGGAGCAGCTCGCCAGCCTCAACTCCAAGGCAAGCGCCTAGGCCTCCTCCGGGCCTCCGCGCTGTGGTCGCCCTCGGCTCGATCCGGTAGCCTGTACAGCGCTGTCGGGGATGGTGTAATTGGTAACACAGCTGGTTCTGGTCCAGCCATTGGGGGTTCGAGTCCTCCTCCCCGAACCCGGCGATAGGCTTCGCCCGCCTGCGGGCGCCGGCCCGCGCTAGCCCCGTTCGTCTAGCGGCCTAGGACGCCACCCTCTCAAGGTGGTAGCACGGGTTCAAATCCCGTACGGGGTGCCACTGCCAAGCCCAAGAAACAGCCTTTGACCTCTCTATATCTTCTAAACATAGATGGTTGCTATTACTTTGGCTATCGCTATCGAAGTTGATGCCTAGAAGATGTAGCAGTGTGCTGTCCCGGTACACGCTTGACGCGTTGGTTCCGGTAGGTGTGTTGTCCTGGGTCAAGATTCCTGCTCAATTCTGGGCGGGTTCGGTTTGAGTGATCACTCCGTTGGCGGGGCCACTATCGGGCTGAGCAGGCCAGAGTGACAATGGAACTCCAGTTATTCCGCTCAGGCCGTAGGTATTGGACTTAGGATGTCTGCATGGGTCCGAGTATCGAGCCGGGAGGTTTGTCGGCGCGGAGCCGGCGTGATCTTGCCACGTTGTTCGGGGCGGGGCAGCGGACGGTCACGGTGGATGCTGCGGCCGCGGCGTTGGGGATCGGTCGCGAGTCTGCTGCGCGTCGGTTGTCGGCGTGGGCGTCGCGGGGGTGGCTGCGGCGTGTCCGGCGGGGTTTGTACATCGCAGTGCCGGTGGATGCGCGGGATCCGGCGACCTGGAACGAGGACCCTTGGTATCTGGCGGACTTGGTGTGGGATCCGTGCTACATCGCCGGATGGTCGGCTGCGAATCACTGGGCTCTCACCGACCAAGTCTTTCGCTCCACGGTCGTCGCTACCGCACAACGAGTGCGCCGGGTTGATCAGAAGCTCGCCGACGCCAGCTACGTGGTCCATCACGTCGGAGCCGACCGCCTCAAGTGGGGACTCGTGGGGGAGTGGCGGGGCGACCGGAAGGTCAAAGTGTCGGATCGGGAGCGCACCGTCGCCGACATGTTGTCGGACCCAACGCTGGGTGGAGGCATCCGCCACACAATGGAGGTCCTCGACACGCTGCTGTCGGATGCGAGGCTCGAAGATCTGGTGGGTGCCGTTGAGCGGCTGGACAACGGCGCAGCGGTCAAGCGGCTCGGATATCTCCTGGAGGTGCTGGGCTTCGACACCGCGGCGATTGTTCGGCCTTTGACCTCAGGGTTTCCGCTGCTGGACCCGTCGCTGCCGTCGGGAGGCAAGCGGTCGCCGCGGTGGGGACTGCGGATCAACGCAGACGTGTCGGCGTGATCACCGACCGAGAGATCGCCAACTTCGTAGGCGAGTGGAAACTCGCTCACCAGGTGGTCGAGAAGGACTACGTCCTTGGTTGGCTCCTCGCCGCCATCGCGGCGCACCCACAGACGCGGTCCTGGGCGTTCAAGGGCGGGACATGTCTTCGGAAGTGCTGGTTCGAGACATACCGGTTCTCTGAGGACCTCGACTTCACCGTCGCAGAATCCGATCTCGATGTCGAGCGACTGGGCGAGACGTTCGCGGAGATCGCCTCGTGGCTGGATGACCGGTGCGGGCTGGGGCTGATCGTGGACGACGGCTCGTTCCGCCGGCGTCAGAACAAGCGAGGCAAACCGACGATCGAAGGACGGCTCGGCTACCTCGGGCCCCTCGGCATGCCCACGCCACCCAAGGTCAAGCTCGACCTCACCGCCGATGAGGTCATTGTGCGACGCTTGGATCTACGACCCGTGATGCATCCCTTCAGCGACGCACCGTCGAGCCCTGCCGCCGGTCACCTCGCCCAGGTGGCCTGCTACTCGCTGCCAGAGCTTCTCGGAGAGAAGATCAGAGCACTCGCTGAGCGGTGCCGGCCCCGCGACCTCTACGACGTCGTCCACACCCATCGCCATCCAGACCTGATCGGCCGCGCCGACGACGTAGCTCAGGTCCTAGCGGCGAAGTGTGCCCACGCACGCATCGACACGCCGACCCTTGCCACGATCCGCTCTACCCCGTTCCGAGACGAGATCGAGACCGAGTGGTCGAACATGCTCGGCCACCAGCTGCCTCACCTGCCCAGCTTCGACGACTTCTGGTCCCAACTCGACGATGTGTTCGCCTGGCTGGACGGAAGCCGACCGCTGCCACAGTTGACCGAGATCCAGCCGACTGAGGAGGTCACTGACTGGCGGCCAGCCCGGCACATGACCTCCTGGCAACACCGCTCGCCCATCGAGCTCATACGATTCGCCGGAGCGAACCGTCTCAAGGTCACCATCGACTATCACGCCATGCAGGGCCGAATCGGACCACGTAAGGTCGAGCCCTACTCCCTCCGCCGCTCGCAGCAAGGGAACCTGCTGGTCTTCGTCGTGAACGACAGAGGACAGATCCGCAGCTACCGCGCCGACCGCATCCGTGCAGTCAGCGTCGAACCCGAGAGCTTCACCCCCCGTTACCTCGTCGAGTTCTAGTTCGCTCGGTCGCCTGGCGCCTCTGCGAACCTGGTGTCCACGAAGCGGACGGATCTTTCGAGTGCCTTGAACCGCCGACTTGTAGGTGGGGCATCCGCCGGTGTGGCTGAGAGGTCGTAGCGTCCGGCCGCCGTCCCCGCCGCCGACGAGACTGGTGGCGCCGCTGACGACCTGCAACCTGATCAGCACCACCCAGGGTGGTTTCACACCAGCCCTTTCCCCTTAGTTTGCAAGGGAGTTGATAACGGCGCGAAATGATATCCCCAACTCGATGGCGATGTTTCCCCAACTCAGAATAGCGAAATTCGGCAAACATCGAGGTCAGAGGGGGTATGGGGTCGGCTAAGCGGCCCCTGTCGTGGAGGCTCTCTGGGTCAGCCAGCGGTCAGCTGCTAGCAAGCGTCAGAACCCCGGCTTAGGATCACAAAGATGTCATTCACGACCGCGAACCATGCCCTAGCCAGGCTGGGCGACCGACCCGGCAAGCCGTCTCACAAGGCGGACAGCAAGGGCAGCCCGCACGTCCCGCAGCATCCCCGGATCTAGGAGCAGCAATGGCTAGGAGGGCATCTACGCAGAAGCTCAGCGGGGATGATCTTCGCCTAGCACAACTCACCGCCTCCCGATCACTGGTTCGGAAAGACCGCCGAGAGGGACGCCATGATGTGCTGGTCAACACGATTGTCGCGATACTGGCTGAGAGGCAGTCCCTTTCGGAGACTCAACTGCTTGCGGCTCTTCGGAGAACATGGCAAACCTCCACGTTGTCAGACGAAACGATAGACACCGCGTTAGCTGATGCCAGAAGAGCTGGACTTATTGCAACACGCCCTGACAAGCATGGAGCAGCGGAGTACTTTGTGGCGGGTGATGCTGCATCTCACAATAGTCAGGATCGGCAATATGTTCAGGGCCTATTCTCAGCCTTCAAGTCCAATATCGCTGATCGCCTAAAGGATTATCCAAACGAAAAGCAACTAGCCAATCGCTTGGACCGGATTGTGAACGAAGTGCTAACAGCCATCGCTCATGCATGTCAAGAGTCTTACGACATTCCGATACGCGGTTCTGTTCAAACAGTACATCCGATGCGATTGAGCGGACAAGAAGTCCGGAAATATGCAAAACAGCTCGATCCAAAGAGTATCCGTCAGCCTGTGGAAGATCTTGCCTTTGATGCCTTAGACCCGGCAGATTCATTTGGCAATGAGATAGTGCATCTTGTAGTAGTCGGTGGATTGCTTCATGGGTTAACTTCCCAACGAGGCATTAGTGCATCGCCTTCATTGCAGCATATGAGTCTTCTCTTAGACACTAGCGCGTTGATTGGTCTTGTTCGGGAGGAAGATCATCCCGACTACCAAACGCTGACTCAACTGATCTCGTTGTCGAAGAGATGCGAAGCTGATCTTATAGTTGCGGAACACACGATTGACGAATGGGAGCGTGTTTGGATTGCCGGCGATGAACAGTTTGAGCACGCTCAACGCAAGATGTCAAAGGACGATGCCCCAGGTGTCCTAATACGATATGCACAGAACCCATTCGTGGCTGCATATGCCGACCATCTCGACAAGGATGGAAAGGGAAGCTGGATAAGATGGGCGACCACTAGACGTGATCTCCGCAAACAGGTCGAAAAAATGGGGCTGAGCATTGTCACACACGAAGATGAGTCCGATGCAGATGCTAACTATCGGGAACAGATACACTCACATCTCTTAGCCCTGTCAGCAGATGCGAACGTTCGTGGTGGGCGTAGCAAGGGTGGAGCAGAGGCCGACGCGATGTCGGCTGCGTTGATTTCGCGTTGGCGTCGAGAGAACGGAGACGATACGGCGATTTTCATTGCAAAGGACTACTTGACAAACTTGGCCTTCACATCCTCGACATCTGGAACAAGTCCACTTGTGATCAACCCCACGCTTTGGCTCCAGTATGTGACATGCCTACTGGTAGATGATGAGGATCAGAGAATAGAGATTGCCAACCTGATTGCCGATGTTGGCGTTCGAGACATGATTCTGGGAATGGCCTCGACGTATTCGCTTGATGAGATACTTGAAATCTCTGACGTGTTGATGGCAGAGGGGATTGAGCTGAACATTAGAGAGGCCCGTGACCTAGCTGATCCACGTCTGTATCAATCCCTTGATGAGTTGCATCAAGAAGCGATGCAGGATGTAAGTGTCAGAGTCCAAGCGATCCTTAGTCGGCGCATAACGCGTAGCATACAGCGTGTCTCTAATAGAGAAGCCTCCCTTCAAGAACAATTAGACTCAGCCCAAGGGATAGCTAATGAACAGTCCAGTCGAGCTGATCATTACAAGTCTCAGGCAGAACAGGCGACGATGGGTGCCGCAGAGGATCGAGCGGCAACCACACAAGCGCTGTCCGATAAGAAGAAGGCAGAAGATAAGAGCGAGTTCTATAGGCGAACCTTGTACGCGGTTGTTGGTTTTGCGGTGGTACTGGTCCTCTTTATCGTGGCTGCATCGTGGGGTTTTGTCCGAGGTTTCGGGATTCTGTTCGGAGTGGTCGTCTGGTGTGGGGGCGTGGCAGTCGCATATGGCTGGGTCAAAGACACCGATGCAAAGCTTCCGAAACTGATTGGGAATATTGGAGTTCAACTCGTCTTACAGTCCATAATCTCTGCCATCACAGGGAAATTCTGACCAGCATCTAGAGCCACCCATCTAACACGAACTTTCTAGTGGGCAGAAGTACATGCAGCCAGAACAAGACGCACCAGAAGAGGAAGCGGAGATGAGCATGGGGGAGGCCCTCATCGAGGCGATTCCCGACCTGGAGGAACGACGCGACCAAGCTAGGGCACGTCTCTTGGAGATGCTGCGGGAAGCGGACCGCCCGGACCTTGTGGCACAGGCAGCGCTCACCTACCAGATCAACGATCCCGAGACCTTCAAGGAGTCCGAGAACGAACGCCAACCGTCCCATCTCGAATATTTGGCGTTACAGGCCGCTGGCATAGGATTGGCCGTTGGCATCCGAGTCGATACTCCTCCCGCGGAATTGACAAGCCAGACCGGCGAAGCGATGTACTTGGTGCAGGAGATCTTTGCCTTGTCGCAAGTGCTGCTGCCCGTCCGATCCGCGAGAGAAGTACTGAAGGTTAAAGACGAACCGTCCACATTAGATGAGTTCCAAACTGGGGCGCGACTCCATTCGATGACGGTTCGCGGGTCTGGCTATGTGGAACATCTAGACCGTGTTGCATTTGGATGTCTTGACCCGATAGAGGACGATTGCCGTCGATTGCTGGGGTTCACCGCGAGAGAAGCTATACAACTCTACGATGCCGTAGAATCACTGTGGCACTCTCGTGTTCAAGAGAAGGCTGCGGACGCTTATGAGATGGTTCGGGGCCTCCCAGAGTTCATCAAGCGACTGAGGCGTAAGGGCAATAAGGCTCCCGAGGGTTCGCCGCTTGAGATGTTGGCTAGTTTGCCTCCTACACAAGCAAAGAAAACAATCGCCGGGATGCAGTTCACAGCTATGTTCTCGGATTCCTTTGCTACCGCCAGCGTCGCTCCCCAAGAACTTGCAGATGTCACAGGTCTAGACCCGGGAACTGCTACAGCCTTTCTGCAAGCTTTCACGTTCGATGAGGGTGACTACGACGAAGGCTATCACGCCTATCCTTACGGTAGCCAGCCGCCGACCTTGACCCCCATCTACGCGGTCGGTGATCGATATCTAATGCCAGCCCCCGGGACATTTCGGGAGACACTACGGCCACGCATGGAAGATCTGTTGAAAGCGGATGAAGGTGCTTGGGGCCGGTATCGCGACATTAGAAGCCGATTTGTAGAAGATGAATCGACAAGGATACTCTCACAGATGCTACCGGGTAGTCGGTTGTGGACCCGGTTGGTGTGGAGGTCTGACACCACCCAGGGCGAGCTAGATGGCCTAGTTGCTTGTGATGATGTAGCACTACGGATTCAAGCAAAGTCAGGTCGCATCAGTAAATCAGCACGTCGCGGTTCACCGGATCGAATAATCAAGGACTTGAAGGAGCAGATTGGTGAAGCATCTGAGCAGCATCAAGCTCTGACCCAAGCGCTTGCCGAAAGTAGCTGCGAATCTATCGGGATCGAACCGCAAGCATGTGCCGCGCTCGCTCTGCCTGTTCAGATTGAGGTCATCGTTACCTTAGACCAAATCAACCCGTGGTCCCTGAACATCACAAGATGCGTGATGTTCTGTCATTAGATCCCACCCGTTCCATGCCGTGGATGATTTCGCTCATGGACCTCATGGTGGTATGCGACTTGGTACGAGGCACAGAGTTTCTTGACTTCCTGTTCCGTCGATTCCAGCTAGAAACGTTCAAGAAGGTGATGTCTGATGATGAGATTGACTGGCTTGGACGCTATATCAGTGATGGGCTCCATTTTGACCCGTATTTCTCTTCCGACGAACCTCCCGACATGCTTGCGGTAGGAAGCCACACCGAAGACATCGACACATGGTACTTCTCGCGTTCAGGCACAATTGAGCGGGAAATACCGAAACCCAGCCAGCCTCTCCCATCCAATATCGGGAACCTTATCGAGCGTTTGCAGGACCAACGGCCTCCTCATTGGCTGATGGGCTCTGTCTGCCTGTTGATCGGCGGCGATGAGAGCAGGGAGCAGCTCGATGATACATACGTCCGGCTGTCATCGAGCCATGGCCAGCGTGAAGCAGACACAACGCTAGCGTTTGAGGGTCTGTGCGGAATCAGCCTAGCAGTAGATCACACCCAACCCGTTGAACGTATGGGCTTGAAGGGCCATAGGTACGCTAAAGACAAGATGGAGGAACATGGGTACACCCTCTGGGTAGTCATTATGGAGGGGATGGGCAGAGAACTAAAGGTGCAGGTCATCCCGAAGGGCGATGTTGGAGTTCTCGCGCAACGCTTACAGATACCGAAAAGTGAGAGATAACCAATGCAGAACACTGAGATCATAGGCTCATGGTGGCTGCCTCCCGGACCGGATGAAAGTGGCGCTTCTCACTCATAGTGTTGGTGGTGTCCTCGACGGGTACGGGCCTGACTCGGCTCTTCGCTGGCTGAGTGCCTTGCAAACGATCTGTCGGCTCGTGACTCGTCGGGCGCGCACCAGCCGGTCGGAGGATGTGACCTGATAGGAGCGTTGATCCAAGCACCCTGAGTGAACTGTCCGCCGTCCGGTCGGTGGTGCCCGATCCGTCGGACCCGAGTTTGGCGGGTGTTTTGCGTTTTGGCAGGTCAGAGGGGGCGCGCTGGTGGGGTGTTTCCACTACATTTGTGGTTGGGTCGCTGTTGGGCTGGTCAGGTGATGTTGGCTTTGTCCCAGGTGGCGGTGTCGGCTCCAACAGCGGTTAGGGCTCGGGCTTGGAGGGATGTGCGGCGGGTGGTGAGAGCGATGCGGCGGCCGTTGGCGTCGAGTTGGACGCGGCGGATGCGGTTGAGCTCGCGCAGGGCCCGTTCGGCGGTCAGGTGCTGGTCTGTGAGGTCGGGGTCGCGGACGTCGGCTTCGGCGAGGGCGTGGCCGATGAGGGTCTCGATGACGGCGGCGTAGACGCAGACGGCGACGTGGCCGCGGACTCGTTTCTCGGTCCAGTGGCGCACGGGCCGCAGGTGCAGGAAG
>JGI24795J26692_1001299_pt1 | contig 13225 bp, 12 predicted proteins | sample PinacodermBB_FD_26692 | JGI IMG/M metagenome (IMG submission 26692)
TGCCACCTGTTGCTTCCGGCAGGACGAGTGGCGTAATTGCTGTGCCCTCGGTGTAGGATTGGGCGGGCACACTGGCAGACCCGAAGCTGGGCCTGTCCGGCGCTATCGCAATGGTAAAGGTTCTCCTGGCCGTATCACCGTCGGCGTCGGTCACTGTCCAGGTGTATTCCCTTGCAGCCTGCGGGGTGGTGGGTGTGCCGCTCAGACGACGGACGCGCCTGTTCAGAGTCAGACCCTCCGGCAGGGACGGTGACAACGTATAGGTCAACGGGCGGTTGCCACTTCTTGCTTCCGGTAGGAAGAGTGGCGGGATTTCTGTGCCCTCGATATAAGACTGGTCGGGCACACGGGCGCTGCCGAAGCTGGGCCTGAGATTACGCGGGCGTGGCGTCGTTGTAGTCGTTGTTGTGGTGGTGGGAGTTGTCGGTGTCGTCGGTGTCGTCGGTGTCGTCGGCGTCGTTGTAGTAGTCGTTGTGGTGGTCTCGGTGGGTGTGTTGCTGCCCGAATTATCGAACTGCCACGTGCATTCCGCGGTGACAGAGGGGTTGTTTTTGAGGCGGAATCTATACCCGGCAAAGCCGGGATACGCATTCCGCCGTTGAGCTAACCCATTAAATTCAATGAGTTCCCGGTTCAGGCCGGAACTCCCGATCGGATGCCCTTCCAGAAGCCATCCATTGCCGCCCAGAATGTTTCCGTTCGCGTCCACGGGGACGAACTGCACCGCCTGCTCCGTGTTCGGCGCCGGCGTGAGCCGCAGCCGGTATTGGTGCGTGCGCGTCAGGTCGGCGCCCGTGACCACGGAATCGCAGGCGGGGGTGGCCTCGTAGACGGACAGCTTGGACGGCAAAACGACCGCGCCATTGACGCGGATGCGGAGACGGTAGGTATTGTTCTTCGTCCATACTAGGTTTGTTGCTGTGGTTGGGGTGTCCTCGCCTAAATCATACTGGTAACCGATGCTCCAATCGGCTTCTCCGGCTGTATCTTTCCCGGTTGATCTTGTATCGCCTACATCCAAATTGAAGGTGCCGACCGTGTACAACATGAAGAAATAGGTGGTGTTTGGCGACAGCGTCGTAGACGCCGGCGCCGAGAATGACACCGTGCCCGCCGACACGGTCGAAGGGACGGTTAGGTCCGCGATTTTCTGGCCCGGCCCGGTCACGGCCGACCACAGCTCCGCACGGATCGTGTCACGCTGAGTGGTGCTCACGGTGGTCCTCCCGACGACTGCCTCGATGCTCGTCAGCGTATAGCCATCCGTGTGGTTTCCCGTTCGGAACGCCTGAGCGGGGACGACTGCGGAGGTGCTCGCGTTAGTGTCGGGGGTCTGATCTATGTTGCTGAACAGCACGCTCTGCGCCTGGGCCGGCGCGGCGTGGAACAGCGGCAGCGCGCCGAGCAGTAGCGCAGTGGGAGCAACCACCAAGCCGGGGGCGCCAGTGAACAGGCCGGGAACAGCCAGCAACAGCGCCAGCAGGTAGCGGCGGAAACAAGCCTCACCAGCGGAACGCGCTTCAGCCCTGGACGGGGAACCTGTTGAAAGCGTAGGGGCCGGACGAGGCGCGCCATCTTCCCGTTGGACGCACCTGGACCGCTGGACCGCTGGACCGCTGGACCGCTGGACCGATTTTACTCCTTCCGTACTCCTTACTGGTTACGAAAGACACGTTTTTAACATTCTTTTTACTGGCCGTCAGGTCTTCCCTCGCTCCATCCACACCCCATGGGACGTCTTCGCCAAGATGCACCAGCTTCGGATCCAGCTTGCTCATGAACGTCATGGGCGCTTGAGGCCAAGAAACGGACCCGCCAAGCCTAAGCCGGAGTTGCTCCCTCGTCAAGCTTTCTTTTCCTCTGCAGCACAAGTTTCGGGGCGCCCTGGTGTTTTCGGGGTTTCCCGGAGACCAGGCACACAGAGACAGGGCTTGGGTCGTTGATGCGCCCTTTGCCGGACCTTGCGGTATCGGGGTTTTGATGGTGTGGAGCCGGGATGGACTCTCCCCTGGTGGTTCTATCCGGGAAGGACCGATGCTCCGGTGAGCGCATCCAGCACGCCGCCAATCCGGCTGATGCCCAGCAGAACCACGGAAATCCCCAACAGCCCCCCCACCAGGACCTGGCGCCGGGTGTGCCCCAGGTTGGTGTTCAGGGGTTCAAGGGGCGGGCATGGGGCAGCAGCAGCGGTTGTCGTGTAGGCATTGATCCGCTCGGCCTGGAGGCCGGCAGCACGACGCACACCGCTGGCGTCGTACATCACCACCAGAGCCAGGGCACAGGCCAGGGCAAACAAAGGCTGATCAAAACCCGTCTGCCAGCCCACGCCAGCAGCCACGCCACTCACCAGAGCCGCATGGCTGGAGGGCATTCCACCCGTCTCCAGCAGCACCGCCGGACGCCATTGCCGCTCCGTCGCCAGCACAATCAGCAGCTTGCCGAGCTGGGCCACGCCACAGGCGAGGAGCGCCCAGGTGAGGACAGCGTTATCGGCAAGGGCGGTGAGGGCGTCCATGGTGATTAGTGGCTACGGTTGGTGATGAAGTCCGCCAGGGCCAGCAGCGGGCGGGCGGCCTCCGCCCGTGAGGCCAGAGCGGCCTTGGCGGACGTGATCAGTTCGGCCGCACTCCGACGAGACGCCTCCAGGCCCAGCAGGGCCGGGTAGGTGCTTTTTTCGGTGCGCAGATCCTTGCCTGCGGTTTTGCCCAGGGTGGCGCTGTCTGCCGTTACGTCCAGAACGTCGTCGATGATCTGGAACGCCAGGCCGATGTTGCGGGCGTAGCGGCGCAGATCCGCCACCAACGCCTCGGCAGCTCCGGCAATGAGGGCGCCGCTGATCACCGACACCTCCAGCAGGGCTGCCGTCTTGTGGAGGTGAATGAACTCCAGGGTTTCCAGGGGCACCCGCTTCCCCTCGCTGGCCAGATCCACCACCTGCCCCCCCACAAGGCCCGGTGCTCCAGCCGCCCTGGCCAGGGCGGTGGTGACCGCCAGCAGCCGCTGGGCCGGAACGCCGGACGAGCGCCCCGCCACCATCTCGAACGCCTGGCAGAGCAGAGCGTCACCGGCCAGAATCGCCATGGCCTCGCCAAACATCTTGTGGTTGGTGGGACGACCCCGCCTCAGGTCGTCATCGTCCATGGCCGGCAGGTCGTCATGGATCAAGGACATGGTATGCACCATCTCCAGGGCGCAGGCCGTGGGCAGGGCCCGTCGGGGGTCGCCACCCGCCAACTCGCAACTGGCCAGGCAGAAAACAGGGCGCAACCGCTTTCCTCCCGCCAACAGCGAGTATTCCATGGCCTGCCGCAAGCTGGCGGGCTCCTCCAGCGTCACGGCTTCTGCAAGGGCAGCCTCCACCTGGACCTTTCTGGCCTGAAGATAGGTCTCCAATTCAAAGGGCTGTTGATGGACCATGGAATGGGGAGCTGGAGCCGTCCCACAGAAACGGCATGGGGAGCCATTGTCCCTTAGTGGAGGCAATCGGTCTCAGCGGGGCGGGGCGCCCCACCACCGCAGCGCTGCCGCCAGGTCTGCACGGTGTTACATAGCAGCATGGCGACGGTCATCGGACCCACCCCGCCCGGAACAGGGGTGATGTGGCTGGCCAGTGGCTCCACCGCCGCAAAACACACGTCTCCGCACAGGGTTGCCCGTTCACCCTGCTGTCGAGGGGGTACGCGGTGAATGCCCACGTCCACCACCACGGCTCCGGGCCGTACCCGGTCCGCCCCCACCAGGCCTGGCTGCCCGGCGGCAACCACCAGCAATTCCGCCTGACGGCAGTGATCAGACAAATCCCGGGTGCGGGAATGGGCTACGGTGACCGTGGCATTGGCCTGCTGTAACAGGATCCCCATGGGTTGACCCACCAGGACGCTGCGGCCGATCACCAGCGCGCGCATCCCCTCCGGAACAATGCCGCCATGGGCCAGCAAGGCCATGACCCCTGCCGGAGTACAGGAGCGCAACCCCGGCTCACCCCGCACCAGACGGCCCAGGTTGAGGGGATGTAACCCATCTACGTCCTTGGCCGGATCCACGGCCAGGAGCAGTTGGCGGGCATCCAGTGTGGAAGGAACGGGCAGTTGCACCAGAATGCCGTCACAGGAGGGATCGGCATTGAGCTGGTGGATGCTCTCCAGAACCTCCTGCTGGCTGGCCACAGCCGCATGGTGAACCATTCGGCTCTCGATACCGACCCGGCCACAGGCCTGTGCCTTTTTACGCACGTAGACCCCGCTGGCCGGATCGTCCCCGACCCGCACCACCGCCAACCCGGGGGGAGGACAACCGGCGCTGGCCCGGTGTTGCGCAATGGATGCCCTGAGACTGGCCTCATAGCGAGCAGCCAGCAACCGACCGTTGAGATGTTTTGCCATGGGCTCCGAAGTGCATGCGGCACGTTGCCGGTGCAGGGCTAAAATTGGAGCATCGATGCCCGATGCGAAATTTATAGAACCATAGTCCGCTGGATCGTGCGCCTCCGCAACGGCAGCCTGCCCGGGGATCCTCTGAACGCCACCCGTCTGTTGCGACGCTTCTGGCGGACGCAACAACCGCGACCGTGGTCGAGACCATGGCCATGGTCGGGGTGGACGGCCGTTGCCCTGGCAGCGTTGCTGGTGGGCATCCTCTCCAGTTGGCCCCTGTTGCGGGAGCCGGTGCTGGCTGTGGGGACCATTGCAGAGCAGGACTATCGGGCGCCGGAATCTGCGCAAGTCATTGACCGGGCGGCCCTGAAGGCCAGGCGCAGTGACCTGGGTCCGGGCACTGTGGTCCACGTGATCGACGGCCAGCAAAACCTGCTCCTGGTGGAAGCCCTGGATCAAGGCCTCCGGGAGTTGGATCGCAGTATTGCCACGGACGACCTGGCGGTGCCTCCCGTTGATCTCTCACAGGACGAACTGGAGGATCAGCAACAACTCCAGGGGGACGACCGGACGGCCTGGGAACAGGAGGTTCTCAAGGCCCAACAGCGCATGTTGGCCCAAGGTCTGGTGGCGTCCATCTCCGAGCAGAGCTTGCAGAGTGCAGCCCGGCAGCAGTTGTTCGACTTACCCGAGTTGCAGCAGCAGGTGGGCGCCAGACTCCTGGTTCGCTCTCTCCTGGGAAAAACCAATTTGCGGGCGGATCCTGATCTCACCCGCAATCTGATCGAAAAACTGCTCAATCAGAACGCCGAAGTCATTGCGGTCAGGGCAGGCGATCTCATTGTCAGCCGAGGTCAGCAGATCAGCTCGCGACAGTTCGACGTGCTGGATCATTTCGACTTCGTGGCCCGTCGGCTCCAGTTGGAAGACTGGACCTGGCGCTTGGCTGAAGCCGTTCTGGGATCGTTGCTGGTGGTGCAGGTGGCGCGCCGCTGGAACCCCCGGCTACAGCCACATCACGGGTTGGTGCTCCTGCTCACCATGGCCCTGGTTCAGGGGATGAAGCTCTGGCTGAGGGCAGCGGTCAGCCCGCTGGCTGTTCTGGTTCCACCCACCTTTCTGCTGGCGGAGGTGATGGGTGCGGGCGCCGCCCTGGGTTGGTTGGCTTTGGCTTCAACCCTCTGGCCCTTCCCGATGGACAACATCGGTCTGCTCCGGGTGACGGTGGCGTTCACCATCGCGGCCGTCGCGGCGCTGATCGCCGGCCGTCAGCGGAGTCGCGCCCAACTGTTGCAGACCGCCACCCTGCTCACCCTGGCAGCACTGCTGCTACAGACGCTCACGTTCCGCGTGGCCGAGCAGATGGGCTTGTCCGTGGGGCTGCTGAGCAGTGGGGAGCCTCTGGGGGAAGGCCTGCTCATGGGGGTCACCCTGCTTCTGAGCCTTAACCTGGCGCCAGCGTTGGAAAACACCTGTGGCCTGGTGAGCCGCAGCCGTTTATTGGAGCTGGCCGACTTGCAACGCCCGCTGCTGCTGCGCCTCTCCAGGGAAGCGCCGGGCACCTTCGAGCATACGCTCATGATCTGTGGTCTGGCGGAAGAGGGGGCCAGGACCATTGGGGCGGATGTGGACCTGGTGCGTACCGGCTCTCTGTATCACGACATTGGCAAGCTTCATCAACCCCGGTGGTTTATCGAAAACCAATCCGACGGTCCCAATCCCCATGAACTCCTGAACAATCCATGGGCCAGTGCCAAGGTACTGCAAGCCCATGTGGACGAGGGTCTGCGCATGGCCCGGCGGGCACGTCTACCCCAGTCCGTTTGCGACTTCATTCCGGAGCACCAGGGCACCATGCGCATGGAGTACTTCTGGCACGCTGCCCGGCAGCACAGCCCCATGGCAAGGGAGAAGGACTTCCGCTACCGGGGACCAGCTCCCCGGTCACGAGAAACCGGGATTCAGATGCTGGCGGATAGTTGTGAGGCAGCGCTTCGCTCCCTGCCACCGGAAGTTTCCGAAGACGAGGCATACGCCACTGTGCGCCGCATTGTGGATTCCCGCCTCCGGGACGGACAACTGCGCCAGTCGGGGCTCGGTCATACGGAGCTGGAATTGGTGATGGATGCCTTTGTCAAGGTGTGGAAGCGAATGCGCCACCATCGCATTCCCTATCCCATTGTCCCCAAAGACATCATTACCCGCTAGGGCGTCACTTGCCTGGTCACGGCCCAGCAGGCGAAGCGGCAACCATCATCCTTTCACGCCACTGGCGGCGCCGCTGGGCAGGATAAACCGTTGAACCATGGTGAACAGCGCCAACACCGGCAGGATCGAGACCACAGCGCCAGCAGCCACCAGACGCCAGTCCAGCGAGAAGCTGCTGGAGAGTTGCTGTAGACCCAGGGGCAAGGTGTAAAGCCGGGGATCGTCCAGAATGACGAGGGGCCAGAGGAAATCACTCCAGGTGCCGATAAACACAAACACCGCCAGGGTGATCAGGTCGGCCCTGGCGGCAGGAAGCAGCACGTTCCACCAGCGCCCCACCACGGTGCAGCCATCCATCTGGGCGGCCTCTTCCAACTCCCGAGGGACGCCGAGAAAACTCTGCCGCAAAAGAAAAATGCCAAAGGCGGTGGCGGCATTGGGAAGAATCAAGGCCATGTAGGTGTTGCGCAGGCCCAGTTGCACCATCACCAGGTAGAGGGGAATCATCACCACCTGAAACGGGATCAGGATGGTGGCCACCACCAGGGCCAGCACCAGGCCACGGCCGGGGAAGCGGAGCCGTGCCAGGGGAAAGGCCGCCAGGCTACAGAAGAGTAGATTGGCCGTGACGGCAACACCGCTGACCACCGTGCTGTTGAGCAGGTAGCGCAGGATCAGNGTGTCCTGGAGCAACCGTTTGTAGGCCGCCAAGCTGGGGGCTTGGGGTAACAACCGGGGAGGAGTCTGAAAAATATCTTCGCCGGGTCCTTTCAGGGAGGTGCTCACCAGCCAGAGAAGAGGCAGGAGCACCAGCAGGGCCGTGCTCAACAGGAGCGCCAACCGAATGCCTGGCCCCAGGCGCAGCGGGGGGCGGGGGGCAACCCTAGGAGTTGACGGAGGAGTTTGCGTCTTCACTGTCTGCCATGGNGCTGGCCACAAGGCCCAGTTGGAGGCCTGGCGGATAGAGGCCAAGGCGTTGAACCTGGCCGAGGAAAGGTTCGGGGAGACGAATGCCCAAACCCTTGCACACCGCTCTTACCAGGTCCACCCGGTCGATGGTGCCACTGGGAAGACCCGCTCCGTTGAGCACCAGCAAGCGGGACTCGGGAGCGCGTTCCAAAGCCAGTGCAGCCTGCCAGAGGGGAGCACTGTCCCTGATGTCGGGGATCTCTCCCCTGGGCTGGAGTTGTTGGCTCACAGTCTCTCGTGGCCAGCATTGCACCGGCAGTGTCTTGAGGACTTCGGGCTGGAAGCGACCCAGCCAGCGGTGGCCGTCATACACAAGGAACCAGTCTTGGGGACCCATCCCGGTTGTCTCCCGGGCCAGTTGGCGGCTGACGGTCCGGAGATCCAGACTGGCATCCAGGATCCGGTAGCGCCGCCCCTGCACCTGTTGTACGCGGAATCTCAGGAGCTGGTCTTGCAGGCGTAGCAGTTGCAATTGGGTACTGGCGGCTTCCAGACCGAACCATCCCAGCAACACCAGCCAGAGTCCGGAGGAGATCCGCCAAACCAGGACAAACCAGAGGCCCGAAGCAATGGCCGTCAGGGCCAGGGCCAGGCCAGCCGCTGCCGCCACCTGAATGCCCCGGCGACGGCTGCCGCTGAAGTGCCACACCAGGGCTTTGACGATCAGCCCCCCATCCAGCGGGAGTCCCGGCATCAGATTGAAGATCCCCAGGACCAGGTTGAGGACCATCAGCCGCTGGCAAACCAGCGCGGCAACGGGCTGGACCGTCTCACCGAGGTTGGCAAGAAGAAAGAAACCCAGGGCCAGGGCAAAGCTGACGGCTGGTCCCGCGGCTGCCACCTGCAAGGCCGCAAGAGCTGAGCGGCACTCCTTTTCAACGGTGGCCACACCACCGAAGAGAAACAGAGTAATGTTGCGCACCTTGATGCCATGGCGGAGGGCCACCAGGGAATGGCCCAGCTCATGGAGCAGCACGGAGCCGAACAGCAGCAGGACTGTCAGGAAACCCAGCATCCAGAGGCCGGGAGTGGTGGCCGCCAACTGACGGTCCTGTAGCAACTGGCCATACTGCGCCTGAAACAACACTGTGGCCAGGCCCACGATTAACAGCCAACTGGGGTGAACCCGCAGGGGAATACCGCAAATGGTACCGATTGTCCAGGCTTTTCCCATGAGAGCCTTTGGCCTTCCGTCATCCTAGAAAGTGGAGCGAACCTGCCGCGCTTTTGCCAATGGGGGAGATCCCGACCACGGGCAGTGTCCCGGTTCAGATCAAAATTTGTGGGCTGACCACACCGCAGCAAGCCCGGGCCGTGGCCGCCTGTGGCGTGCAGGCTATTGGGGTGATTGCTGTGGCGAGCTCCCCCCGTTGGGTGCCACCGCACGTTAGTCACACCATTTGGACCGCTGTTCAGGAGCAGGACGCTTCCGTGGCGCGGGTCCTTGTGGTTGCGGACGGGGACGATCCCCACCTGGAGGCCTATTTGGGCGCTCAAGACAGCCGTCAACGCCCCACAACCCTCCAACTCCATGGACAGGAACAGCCTGAACGCTGCCGCCAGTTGATCCAACGTTGGGGACTGCCCATCTGGAAGGCCCACCGGATTCGCAGTCCCGAGGATCTGCGCACAGCCCAACAGCGCCAGGACGGCGCCGCTGCCCGGCTGTTTGATGCCCACGTCCCTCGTCAGCCGGGGGGGACAGGCCGGCAACTTCCCCTCACCTGGTTCCGTGGCCAACGTTTTTCAGGTCCATGGTGGCTGGCGGGGGGCATGGGACCAGAGAACGTGGCTACCACCCTTCGGCAACTGGCAACCATGGCAGTGCGTCCTGACGGCGTGGATGCATCCAGTCGTCTGGAACACTCCCCGGGCCGGAAAGATCTGCGCCGCTGCGCCGCCTTCGTGGCAGCGGTGAGAGGTGCTGGTGTGTGAATCTCAGAGCAGACTCTCCTGCTGACGAATGAGATCAAAGAACTCTCTCTTCATGGAGGTGTTGCTGCGGAAACTACCGCGCACCACACTGTTCACCATGGAGGTCTGGGGTTCTTTCACGCCGCGCCATTTCATGCAGTAGTGCTGTGCCTTGAGCACAATGCCCAACCCCTGAGGTTTGCAGAGGGCTTCAATCTCGTCCGCCAGGATGATCACGGCTTCCTCCTGGATGTGGGGTCTTGAAAACACCCAGTCCGCGATGCGGCTGAATTTGCTTAAGCCAATAACCCGTTCACCGGGCTGGATGCCAATCCAGCAGTGACCCAGGATGGGGACCAGGTGATGGGAGCAGGCGGAACGCACCGTAATGGGGCCAACGGTGTAGATCTCGTCCAGTTCCTTCACGTTGGGGAAAGACGCCACCTTGGGCTGGGGGTGGTAACGCCCCTTGAACACCTCATGGAGGTACATCTTGGCCACCCGCTCAGCCGTTTCCGCAGTGTTGTGGTCGTTGTCCACGTCAATGACCAACGCCTTGAGCAGGCCACGCACTTGTTCCACCACTTCTTTCCGCAGGGCCTCGAGCTCCCCCTCTTCCAAATACGCGGCGATATTGTCGTTGGCAAGGAAAGACGCCCGCGCTGCCCGGAGGCGTTGGCGGATGCGGCCGCTGGTGGTGGATGCCGGAACTTCCTGGCTTGCCGCACCAGCAACTGTGCTGGCGGAAGCCCGGTGAAGGTCGGATAACACGTCAAAATCCGCCTCCAGGGACGGCATTGGTTTCAAGTCGTCAAGATTCATCATTCAAAAACGATCAAAGCGCGCCAGCGGCGGGAAGCAAGGTGAGGTTCTCAACGCGCTGCCCCGGGGGCTGTTCCGCCAACTGGAGAAGGGCATGAGCAACGTTTGTCGGATCCAGCATGGCACGGCGATCCAGGTCGGCGTGGACGGTTGGGGTGTCCCATAGGGGCGTATTAACCGCACCCAGGGTCACGGTCGTTACACGAATGCCTTGCGACGCCTCCTCCAAAGCCAGGGAGCGACTGAAAGCCGCCAAGGCTGCCTTGGTCATACCGTAACCTCCCCACTCCGGGAAGGCCTGGTCAGCGGCATGGCTGCTGATGTTGACGATCAATCCACCTCCCGCGGAACGCATGCCTGGCAACACCGTCCGGGTCACCTGAAGCACACTGGTGAGATTGAGTTGCACCAGCCACTGCCAGTCCTGCAGGGACATGGTGGCCAGGGGAGCCGTGTAGCCGGCTCCGGCGTTATTGATCAGCACCCCGGGAGACCCCCCCGCAGCCAGGAGTGTCTCAACACCGGCTGGAATGCCGTCGGCATGGCTCAGATCTACTGCAGCCCAGTGAACCACGGCGCCCTGGCGCCGCAGATCACGGGCCATGGCATCCAATGCGGAGCCGTCACGGGCCAGGAGTTGCAATGCCCAACCCCGAGCGGCAAAGCAGCGCGCCGTGGCGGCGCCAATTCCTCTGGAGGCGCCCGTGATCAGCACGGAGCAGCGCGAAGGGGACGGGGTGGTGGTTGATGTCAGCGGTGTACACGCAAGGGGAGGGACGATCCCGGAAAGGATCTTTAAGAGAGTTTAAGGGTTGGCGTCGTTACCTGCTTCCAGCACTCGGCCCATGCGGCGGAATTTTTCATAGCGTCGTTCCAGAAGCTCTTCCTTGCCGAGGGTCTGCAACGCTTCGAGACGGCCGAGAACCGCTTCCTTGAGGGTCGCTACAGCTTGCTTGGGGAAAGCGTGATTCCCTCCCGGAGGTTCGGGAATCACCTCGTCGGCCAGTCCCAGTTCCCGCAGTTGCCGGGCGGTGATCTGCAAAGCCTGGGCAGCTTCGGCAGCTCTTTTTGCATCCCTCCAGAGGATGGCGGCACATGCCTCGGGGCTGGCCACGGTGTAAATGCTGTGCTCAAACATCATCAGGTGGTCCACAACGCCGATTCCCAAGGCGCCGCCCGATCCACCCTCACCGATGACGCAACCGATGATGGGTACCCGCACGGCAAACATTTCCCGTAAATTGGCCGCAATGGCCTCCCCTTGTCCCTGTTCTTCCGCCTTGAGGCCCGCATAGGCTCCGGAGGTGTCGATGAACATGAGCAGGGGCAGGTGGAAGCGGTCTCCATGGCGCATGAGTCGCAGGGCCTTGCGATATCCCCCCGGGGAAGCCATGCCGAAGTTGCGGGCCATTTTTTCCTTGGTATCCCGCCCCTTCTGATGACCCATCAGCAGCACAGGGACTCCGTCGACGGTGCCAACGCCGCCCACCAGCGCGGCATCGTCACTGCCACAGCGATCCCCATGGAGTTCATACCAGGTGTCGCAAAGGGTTTCGATGTAATTGAGGGTATTGGGCCGCTGGGGATGCCGGGCCACCTGAATCACCTGGGAGGGGGTGAGGCTGGCGTANATCTCCTGCCGCCGCTTGGTCACCAGTCGCTCCAGTTGCTCCACCTGTTGACTCACGTCCAGGTCACTGTTTTCCGAGTCGAGGCGAATCTGCTGGATTTTGGCCTCCAGGTCCGCCAGAGGCCGCTCGAAATCCAGAACGTGTTGACTTGATTTGGCCATGGCAGCACTCAGGAGACGGACAACACAGGGACCGTCACCAGATCGCTCAGGCCCAGGGCGCGGAAGCCGTGGCGCACGGACGCCTGACCAATTTTCTCCATGGCCGCCAGACTGATGTTGTTCCGTCCCCAACTGAAGTTGGTGTGCCAGCCTTCGAATTCCAGCAGCATGGCCTCCGCAAAGCAGGCAAACATCTGGCGGTTGGGGCGCTCCATCTCGGCAATCTGCATCATGCGCCAGCCAATATCACGCCAGAACTCCACAATNCCNCCCTTCAGCACATGGAGATCAGGACACTGGATCCGGGTGTCCAGATTTTTGGGGTAGCCGCCATCCACCATCAAGCAGGGNCGCCGCAGGGTGNCGGTATCGACTTCCACGTTCCTGGGCAANCTGGCCACCCACACCACCACGTCCGCTTCCGGAAGGGCTTCCTCCAGCGGAACGACGTTGCCCCCCGCCAACTCCTGCTGGAGTTCCTCCAGCCGTCCCTGATGACGGGCCACCAGCAATAGCTTCTCCACACCCGTGCGCTGCTTGAGCCAACGGCAGACGGCGCTGCCGATATCTCCGGTGGCGCCCACCACAGCCACCACAGCCTTCTCCAGGACAATACCCAGGCGCGGCGCATTTTCCTCCACCTGCCGGCAAATGATCCAGGCGGTATGGGTGTTACCAGTGGTAAAGCGTTGCCACTCCAGCATGGTGGAGCGGACCTTCTGAAAACGGGCCAAGTCGAAGTTTTCGAAAATAATGGAGGTAAACCCACCCAGGGCCGTGATGCTGAACCCGTTTTTCTGGGCATAGGCCATGGCGTTCTGCACCTTACGGGCCGCCGTTTTGAAGCGGGTCGGCAACATCTCCGGCAGAAAGCAGGAGTCGATGTAGCCACCCGTAATCTCCTTGCCCGTCCGGCTTGTCATGGTGAAGGTCTCCAGCAACTGGGGGGGAGTACTGCACCANGTATCCAGATCCCCCTTGGCGTGCTCCATATAGCCTAGTTCTTCTGCCCGTTTCCTGGCCACAGGAAAACTGGTGGAGTGACCGATCAGTCCAAACATGCACGGTTGTAGTCTGGCTGAGAAACCTAAATGATTTACACGGGAAAGCGCGAAAGCCCATAAGGGTTCAAGCGCTCAACGCCTCG
>JGI24795J26692_1001311_pt1 | contig 13173 bp, 16 predicted proteins | sample PinacodermBB_FD_26692 | JGI IMG/M metagenome (IMG submission 26692)
GACCTCGCCCGACCTCCGGGAACCCGTCCGCGGCCACCGTCGCCGATGGTGAACTCGTCATTCCGCCGCTGCGGCCCTGGGTACTCGTAGCCGATTCCGGGCGGCTCGACGTAGCCGACTACGAATCGCGTGTCCCAGGAAGGGCCCCGAAGGAGCCCGGCAAACGGGACCACGTTGGGGGACAGATCCTGACCGCCGTTCCTCGCAAGTATCTGTACTCGCTGCGACTTCGCTCGATCTAGAGCGAGAAGGAGCGAGGTTCTGCGCGGCGATCCGCATCAGGTCGCCCAAGTCGCCGACAGCTGCGGCCACCGGCACCGGTACACCTACCCTGCGGCCCCCCCTTCGAACCTCTCGTCGCGTCCTGTTGCCGCGAGTCAGAAACCGTGAGCTGGAACAGGTCCTTGCTCACGCGGCAGGCAGGTCGAGCAGAGCCATACGCGGAGCGACTGTCTGGAGCGCGCGCCGGCGCGTCATGGAACGCCTGGGCCGGGGCTTCGACGGCGGAGTTGATGCAGGCGGGAAGGTGGCGGGATCCGAAGACCGCGACCGGCTACACCGAAGCGGAGCTACGGCTATCCCGCGGCCCGCGATCGCCCCCCGGCCGGCATCGGGCATTTCTCAGTAGTCGAGAAGCCTCCAGGCACCGAGCAGCACGGCGATCCAGGCGGCCGCTTCTGTAGGATCGCTGCATGAAGAAAGCAACGCCCGCCGCCTTGGTCGCCTTGGTCGTTCTACTCTTGCCGCCGGCGCAGCCGGTCGGCTCGCAGGATCGCACGATGGAGCAGCGTGTCCGGTACCTTGAGCTCCTGGTAGAGAACCTCCCTCTGCTCGCCGACCAGCTTGCGGTCGACTCCGACAACCTCGCTAGGCACGTTGGACTGACCCTTGAAATGGACACCTACCTCCACGTGCGCGGTGCGGCGGTGGCCGCCGCGGTCGAACTGGGGTGCAAAGCAGACGTAACCCTGTACCACGTCGTGGCCGCAGCGCATCCCGATCTTCGGGCTGCTGTCGTCGCCGCAGCCAACAACGTGGAAGCCAACTGCGAGCGGTTCCGCGAAACTCTCGCTGAAGTAAACGCCTCATCCGACGCCGCCCCCCCCTGACGGCCAACACGGCGACGGCCCGCCGCGGGACGCCTGGAGCCAGGGCGGACCGCCAGCAAGCGATCAAGCACGGCGGTTCTACGGGCGGAACTGAAACGCCTTACAGGTCTTGCCGCTCGCCGTTGACGTAGCGGATTCTCGCGACGGTGCCGTCGGCGTTGCGCCGAACCTCAGTGCCGTGAACCTCGCCGTTGACGTAGGGCGTTTCGGTCACGGTGCCGCTCGCGGTGCGCCGAACCTCGGTGCCGTGAATCTCGTCGTTGACGTAGGGTGTTTCGGTCACGGTGCCGCTCGCGAAGCGGTAAACCCCAACGGCCGGCTTGGCGACCGTTCGCGTAGATGCCTTCGGCGACCCCGCGGTCTGAGGTGAAGCGCCAGCGGCCGCTACGTAGGCCGTTCGCGTAGAAACCTTCGGCGACCGTGCCGTCGCCGGACGTTACGCTCGCGCGGCCGTGCTGGAGCGGATCCTGGAGCGGTTCGGAGTCATGCGAGAGAATCGGGGCCGAGGTGCCGCGCGTGATGGGTCGTGTAGCCGTCGATTCGTGCTCCGGACGCGCCGCCGGAGTCCTGCAAATCAGCTCGCTGGCGGAGGGAGACGACGAGTCGACGACAGGCGTTGAAACCGCCCCAAGAGGCACACGGCGACGGGTCGCCATTGGCGAGAGCGCGATCGAGCGCGGCGTCGGCGGCGGTCAGCGTGGCCCTCTCCTCCGGAGTCAGCGGCTCGCCGGCCGGCGAGCCCGCTGAGCCAGGCGGCGACCTTGCGTGAGAGCTCGCGCTGCGCCGCTACGGTCCGCGTGATGACGGCCACGTGGACCGCGGTTCCGAGTTCGCGGAGCCGGCTCCAGAGGGGCCGGTGCTCCGTGGCCCAGCGCTGGAGTTCCTTGTCGGTGTGCCGGCCGGGGTCGACGTAGACGAACGTCGCCGACTTCATGTCGGCGGCGATCGGCGCTTGAGGGCGAAGTAGCGCCGGGTGCGCTTGGGCGCGGCGCCCTAGAGGCGGCTGGGGAGCTCGCCGCGGCGGATGCCGCGGGCCGTGAAGTGGGCGACTTCATGGAAGCGGTTTCGCGCTCCAGTCGGCACCGCTCTCCCAATCTGGAGGCATCGCCCGAGACGGAGAGGAGAATGCGCGTGAAAGGACTAACGGCGCTAGCCGAAACGGTGGTCGCGGGCCAGGGCAGAGGCCTCGGGCCCAGACGCTCTGTCCGATTCTGCTGGCTGGATGCGCCGGAAGTTGGAGTGCGCGACGCAGGCAGCAGCGCTCTGTTCGCCGAATTTTCAGAAACAGACTGGCGCAGGTCGGCTGCTACTCGCACAAGACCAGCTACAGTCTAGTTGGCCTTCCGCGGTTTCTCATTCTGGACTTGGACTTCAGGTTCCGCGCGTCAACCACGAGATCGTGAGCGCAGAGAACAGTTGATTCAACAGTCGGACTTCGACGGCATTGTCGCGGCGTTACAGCGGGCTGCGCTGCAGGACGACCACTGGCCTTTGGTGGCCAAGCTGGTGGACGAGTGCTGTGGGGCGATGTCCAGCCACGTGGCCGCGTTCCATGAAGGCGATTGGGCCATCGAAGAAGAGTCGACGTTCGGCCGTGTGTACTACCGTGGCGAGACTTGGGAGGAGCCTGAACAGGCCTATCTCGAGTACTGGTCGGTTGACCCTAGGGTTCCGCGCCTGCTCGCGGCCCCCTGCAGCCGCTTGATGACGAATCGGGATTTGTACAGCGCCCAGGAATGGAGGACAGAGCCCGTCGTTAACGAGTTCCTACCGAGGTTTGGTTGCGGAGAACAGCTGCTCATGAGGCTCAACCCGGGCGCGGGCTTGAACGTCGCTTGGGTCCTTTCCCGCCACAGGGGCCATGGGGAATGGGAGACGGAGTCTCTTCGCTTGATCGAACTGATCTCCTCACACCTGACCCACGCCGTGGTCGTCCGCCAGGAACTTCTCGCCGCTCGCCTCTTGGGCGACACGCTTGAGCAGCTGCTCGAAGGCCGGTCGGCGGGTGTTGTCTATCTCGATCGCCGAGGCGCGATTATCGGGTCGAACGCTTCGGCGGCAGCACATTTCACTCGCAGGGCGGGCCTTTGTGATCGCTGCGGACAACTGCGCGCGCGCCACCCGGACGACGACGCAAGGCTCGGGGAACTCTTGAACGGCGCGCTCTGCTTGCGGTCCGGGGGAAGCCCGAGGGGCGGGTCCGTGTCGATCAGGCGCCTGCCCGGCGAACCACCGCTTGCTGTTCACGTCATGCCCGTGAATAGGGGCCGCGCGGCTTTCGGAGCCCATAGGGCTGCGGTTCTGGTATTGATCGTGGACCCTTGGCTGAAGCTGCGAATAGACCCGCACGAGACTGCGCAGCTACTGGGGTTGACACCGGCCGAAGCTCGCGTGGTCGCCTGCTTGGCGGAGGGAATGAGTATCCGCCAGATCGTCGATGCCTCGGGGCGTACCGAAAACACGGTCCGCTCACAGGTGAAGCAGGCGCTGGCTAAGACCCGGTGCTCGCGTCAAGCCGAGCTGGTGCGCCTGACATTGCTGGTGCAGAGGCCATCAGCGGCCCGCCGGTGAATCCTCGGACTCCCTGTTAGGCGGGACAATCCGGCCAGGCGGCCCCCGGTTGCCTGGACAGAGTGTCGAGCAGTCCGCTGGCCCCGTCACCCATTTGGGTGAAGACACTCGCCGGTGCACAGCCTAACGTCGGTGACGCAAACGTCAGCGGTGCCCTCGCCGATCACGCACGAACCGAGGAGCCCCCCATGCATCAAGCCTTGTACTTGCCGTTCACATTCGCACTGTTCGAGCCTGGCTTGGCGGCCGCGGAAGATCGTCGCGGCGAGTCCATCTGCGGTGAACCGCCCTCGGCGAACATCCTTGGCCACCTGGGGCCGCCGGAGCGAGTCGGATGGCAGGGAGTACTGGTCCGGCAGCGGTCCCGTACAGAGGCTTACAGAGGCTGATGACGAACTACCGCACGGAACCCGAAGCCGCCGCGCGACTGGCAAACGACCACCACATCAGCCCAGAACCGCCAGCGAACTTGGCAGGGCGAGGGACCGCCCTGGCTAGATGGCGAGATCATTCCCGACCTAAACGTATTCGTGTACCGACTCGGCACGACTCGGGAGAACTAGGACACGGACGCGCGGCGAGACATGCCGCGGCCCTTGAGCGACGAATGACTGAGAAACCTCCCTACCTGACGCCCCGTGCGGCAGCAGCCGCGCTGCTTGTGCTGCTGTCCCTGCCTGTCTTGGCCGACGACACCGCACCGCCCGAGACGCAGTCCGAGTGCCACGCAATACCCTCGCTGGAGCCGTTGCCCTTCGTGCGTCAGCATCAAGGAATCGATGCGCCCCAAAGCAGGACAGACCGCATCGACGTGCTGGTCATCGACGCGTATCCGGGTCTGAACGCTGCAAGGGTCGCGAGCGCGTTTCGGGTTGCCGCCAGCATCTTTGAAGAGGCTGGCACCGGCATCGACTTGCGTCTCCTCGGTATCGAGCGAGCCCCCGACGACGTTCGGGCCGCAGCGAAACAGTACCGAGATAGTTCGCCTTCGACCAGGCTGGAAGCGTGGGGAATAGCCTCACGGGTTATCAACACAGCCTCTCGCAGCCAAGCCCTCGACGCGATCCGGCGTGAGGCCGGAGCTGATCTTGTGACGATCTTCGTGCCGCCACCCGCAGAACCTGAACTCTACGGTGTCGGCTATATGCCGGGCTGCCCGACTTGTTTCCGTCGTTCTACTGGGTTCTCGCTATTTCTCCGGAAGCCGGCAAATGTCGACGTTCGCGGCATCGGCCGAGTAATCGCTCACGAGATCGGCCACAATCTCGGTCTAGTGCATCAAGAAGGAGATCGGGAGGGGACCGTACCCGCATGGCCCTATGGCCGCCCGTACATCGGACGATTCAGCGGTGGCCGCCAGTTTTCAACGGTCATGGCGAGCCCGCAGGTTGGCTCATCACTCTCTGTCTTCTCGCGAGACGGATTCCATGACGGAACAAGGGTCGGAGACATCGACCATGACGCGGCGCGCGCGATACGCGAAGCGGCCAAGTACGTCGCGGACTACGAGGACGAACAGCCGAACTACCAGCCGCCGGAGCCTCTGCCGCCTCCCGAACCGGAGCCAACACCCGAACCGGAGCCAACACCCGAACCGGAGCCAACACCCGAACCGGAGCCGCCCTGTACGCCCACGGACGACGTACTCCATTTCGACGGTGGCTACCGAGTTCGCATGTGCTGGAGTGCACCCGACGGACAGACCGGGCAGGCCAGAGCCGGCATCTGGGCTTCTGGGCAATCCGGCCTACTCTGGTTCTTCAGCCGGGACAACGCCGAAGTTCTGGTGAAAGTCCTGGACGGCTGCGGCCACAACGGCCAACGCTGGGTCTTTGTGGCCCCGGTAACGGATCTGGGATTCGAGCTTCGCGTCACCGCACCAGAAGGAGCAGTCTGGACGCACACGAACCCGGTAGGAGCGCTAGCGCCGACCAAGAGCGACCTGAGCGCCTTCCCGTGCTCATCCGGCCTCCCTTGAGCTAGTCGCCGCCGGGCGCTGGCAGCGCCGTATGGCCGGTTGATGACGAATCGGGACCTGTTCACCGGACAAGCACGGAAGACGTCACCGGTCCTCAACGAGTTCCTTCCAAAGTGCGGCACCGGGGAACAGCTTCTGGTGCGGCTCGACGGCGGTCCTGGATTGGATGTGGTCTGGGTGCTGTCGAGGCACCGGACCCATGGCGAGTGGGGAACGGAGTCGCGACGCCTGATTCAGCGGCTGTCGCCTCACCTAACCCATGCGGTGGCGGTGCGCCAGGAACTTCTCGCCGCCCGCCTCTTGGGCGACACGCTCGAGCAGCTGCTCGAAGGCCGGTCGGCGGGNGNTGTCTATCTCGATCGCCGAGGCGCGATCATCGGGTCGAATGCATGGGCGGACCGCACACTGCGCTCGCCGGGCGGGCTGTTTGATCGCTGTGGACAGTTGCGCGCGCGCCACCCGGACGACGACGCAAGGCTCGGGGTACTTCTAAACGGCGCGCTCTGCTTGCGTTCCGCGGGAAGCCCGAGGGGCGGTTCCGTGTCGATCAGGCGCCGGTCTCTCTGCGAACGACCGCTCGTGGTTCATGTCCTGCCCGTGAATCGGCGCCGCAGGGACTTCGGAGACGGCCGCGCCGCCGTTCTCGTGCTGATAGTGGATCCTTGGGCGAAGCTGGCGATGGACCCGCGGTCGACTGCGGAACTCTTGGGTCTGACGCCGGCTGAAGGGCTGATGGCTACAATGTTGGCCGAAGGCGCGAGCATCCGCCAGATCTGTCGACGCCTCGGGCGTACAGAAAACACGGTCCGCTCGCAGGTGAAGCAAGCGTTGGCGAAGACGGGCTGCTCGCGTCAGGCGGAGCTGGTCCGACTGGCGTTGCTGGCGCAGAGGCCGTTGACGGCCCGCAGCGAATCCTCGGACTCACGGTAGGTGGGACGGTCCGGCCAAGCGGCCGGGCCGCTGCTTGGAGAGGTTTCGAGTAGCCCGTTGGCGCCGTCACCCATTTGGGTGAAGACACTCGCCGGTGCGGCTATCTAACATTTGGCCAAACTTTGGATGCAGTCGGGCGGCGCGGCTCACCGAGACCATTGTCGATCGCCGAGGAGAGAGGAGAAGGTACATGAAGTCGCTATCCCCACTGGTCGGAATCGTCTACGCGTGGCCGCCCCGAAGTCTCGTGGTCCTGACGCTGCTCCCGCTCGTGCTGACCGGCTGCTCCGGTGCGGGACTGCAAAGCAGCGGCCTTGCCGGCCCGTCCTGGCAGCAGCGAGAGGCGGTGCACCTTCAGGAGGGCGAGGAGGAAGGCGACCTCGGCGACAGGCTGAGGAAGGCTGAGGAGGAATCCTCTGGAGAGAGGAGGGCCAAGAAATGGAGGTCCAGGTTGCTGGGTGTGCTTCTCGTAGGCGCTACGATGGCTATTCTGGTCGCTGTCGACGATGAGGACGATGGCGACTACGACTTGGCGTTTGATCTGCCCCAGACAACTGAATCGATTCCAGCCGAGGCACCGCTTCGCTATCGCCAAGCGGTCAAGCCGAAGCTCTAGTTTCGGTGAGGCCGTGAGAAGCGCCCCAGCACCGAAAGCGGGAAGAGTCAAGCCGATCTGCGCTCTTACCATCGCGTTCTGGTTGGCCGCTGCTGTTGGTGTCGCACAGAGCAATCCGAAGGCCGTCTTCATCGCCGCCGTCGAGAACGCCCTGGAGGCACGCAACGCGGCCGTCCGTGAGGCTGATGACGAGTACACACGTGTGGCCGGTGCACTTGAAACCGCAGGTGCCCGCCTTGGCGCCGACGCGCGTCGCAGGCTTGAACAGGGTGCTTTAGCTGACGCTCGCCGGGGCCTCGACGTTGCCGTTCAAGACGCGGACGCCGACTGGATGCGCCGGATCGAGGGGGCCGTGCGAGACTATGAGCCGGCTGGCGAGGTCTGGGCCGCAGTCAAGGCGGCGGTAGCGGCGCTGCGCACGGAGCTAGGCGTCTTCAGGGCCGTTCTCGAAGCGGCTGACTTCGCTATCAACGAAGCCGCGACCACCGTAAGCGCGGTCAGCCAGACCGTTGCTGGCTCTGCTCACAATCTAGCCGCCCTTGAAGCTACGGCCGCCTCCGCAGAAGCCGAGTTCAGAGCCGCAGACCGTGCGTATCAGGACATCTTGCGAAGAAGACCCCAAGAAGTCGAAGCGGAGGGGTTCGGCGTAGACCGGTTTGGTGCCTTCGCCCAAGGCTTGGCCGCCAGACTTGCAGGAGATGAAGCGGCCGCTGAGGCTGCCGAACGTGCGGGCGAGGATGCCTTTCGAGCCAGACTCGACGCGATTGCCGACGCGGATGCCGCCAACGAGGCCGCCGCAGCGCAGTACGATGCAGTGGTTGCCGCTGCGCGCGCCGAGCGCGATGCCACAGCCTCTGTCTATCGCGACGCTGCCGCTGCAGTTCGTCGCGCTTCCCAAGGTACGGCCTCGGCGACTGCCGAACGCGACAGGGCCGCTCGCGGCCAAGCGGCGTCCCTCTCTGCTCGCAGGGTCGCCTTCGTTGACGCCGCCAAGAGCGTGCGCGTCTACGAGGCGGCGGAGATGCAAGCGCTTCAGCGGACTTTGGCAGCGGCCGCCTTGTCGGCTATCACGGAGGTGGAAGAAGCCGCTTTGGCAGGAGTCTCCCGAGAAGCGGCTCGCAGGGCTATCTACGGCTCGCTCGATTCCTATGCCGAGTCAAGGAGGACTGCACTTGCTGCCCTTGAGAACGATCTGCAGGCCGACTACGAAAGCGCAATTGAGGTCGCCACTGCCGCAAAGGCGGCTCTGGATGCAGCTAGAGGGCACAGTGCGACCGTAGTCGCTAAGGCGAGCACGGCGATTGACAGGATTCACTCCCGCACGTACCTACCGAAGGTCAGTGCCGCAGACGGCGAATTCGAGGATTCCCTCGTCGCTTCGATGACACTGCCGGAGCCTGTGTTGACCTGGCAGAAGTACCCGTCCGAGGTACGTTCAGCAGCCGCCGCCGACCACACCGAAGCCATGGTCGTCGCAATCGCTTCCCGGAATGAGGCCGTGGCCACCGCCTTTCCCGCCCTCGGCGTCCACCGCTTGGCCGACAGTCTCGACAGCCCAACAGTCTCGGACTTCTTCGACTACACGAGAGGCGCGACTCCCTCGCAGCTCGCGCATGCCGTGAAACGCTACAGGAGCGCCCGTTCCGCCGCCGATGCCGAGTTCAAAGCTGCGCTCCTGGCCGCTCTGAAGACCGACACGACCGCGCTAAATGCGCGCGTCCGCGACAGCCGCGCCGCTGCCGAGGCTGCTCTTCATGCCCGCGACACCGTTCTCGGCGCCGGAGAGCACTTGGTTGCCTTCGATGAGGAGGCTGCGGACTTGGTGCGGGCCCTAGAAGCAGGTGTTCGAAGGGAACTCCTTGCCGCTGTCGAGACCGGCCGCGAAAAAGAAACGGAGGGTGCCCGATGACCGACGCAAAGACCGGAAAAGCCTCTCGTTTCTCCCGGTACGTTGTCCGGCTCGGTCGGAATCTGCTGGTTGCTCTGCTTGTCGTGGTCGCCGGCTTTCTGCTGGCGGAGCGCTGCGGTTCGCCCGCACCGATTGCAGCTGTCGACTGCGCTCCACTTGAGGGCGCGTCCCCCGTCCGCGTTACGTGCATCAACGACAGCCAGCACTTTCGTCCCCACGCAGTGAAGTGGGACTATGGCGATGGGCGGGAAGTACTGAAGAGCGAGACGAGGTTGGTGGTCTGGTACGACGAACCAGGTCCAAGGACCGTCGAGTTGACGGTCTCGGGAACGTCGAACGCGACTGATGCGAAGGTGATCCAGGTCCTGCCGCCGGCGGGTGAGTTGCGTTCGCCGCTGATCTTGACCATTGTGGCTCTGACGAAGGACGAGACAATCGTCGAGAGACGCGCCGAGAGGATTGGCCAACGCAAGTCCGATCACCCGAGCTGGGGGTCGGAGCACCAAGCACACTACAGCCTCGTGTTTGAGCCTTCGGTGGGTGCCCGTATCACAGGCCACTCGTGGAGCGTGGAGAGCGACAACGAAGCGAGCGGCATCTCGTTCGAGATCAAAGATGACGGAAGGTTGGGCGAGTTCGCCTTCCAACTCAAGAGCGGCCCGCGCTACGACCGATGGGACGGTTGGTTGTATGGAGAACTGGTCATCGAAGAGACGAGGACCGTCCCCGGAAGGCGTCTCACTTTGGCGACGGGGCTTCGCGTCGCGCACATCGGGCTGGTTCCGCTCGGCCGGGCGATCGGTGTCGAGGCCCTCGGGGCGTGGGAAGTCCACACGTTGGCGGACGACATCGTTCTTAAGGCTGGCGTAGAAGACTCGATCCTGCTGGGCGCGGTGTCGCTGTCCCTAGAGTCGAGGGCCGGAGAGGTGTTTCTTAGGGTGGAACGAGGCAGCACTTCGGACCGGTAGTTTCGATGGGCCGTGCCACGGCTCCTGGCAACGCCCCGGTCCACGTCTGAGAACCCAAGCCCCAGAGCGGGTGGCCTCTTCCGGCACCGGGGCGCGGCCGGAGCGGTGTTCTTCGGAGGGAGCCCATGGAACAAACCTGGTCCGCCCCGCGTTGTTCGCCTCTTGGCTAGACGGGCCGGAGGACTATGGTCCCCGCAGCCTAGTCGAAGGTCTTGTGACTCTCGATTGCTGCCTGGCCTCAACAGACGCGCAGGAGGTATCACCCTGCTACTAGGCGAGAAAACCACCGGTCTACCCCAGATGCGAGGCGTGGCAAGCAGGACCATTATGGGGGACAGGCGCCAACTTGGCTTCCCCACAAGTACCTGTATTCTCTGCTACTTCGCCGGATTCCGGGCGGCAAGCAGTGAGCGCACCCCCTTTCATTCTCCGATCGAGCGCGAACGGCACCTGGGACCCCTCCCCCGGAGCCCCGCCAGGCGGGTGTGGCCGCCGCCTAGCGCGGCAGGAGACCCGGAAGCCGGCGCTTCGCGCCGGATGCCGGCCAGAAGGCCGGCGCACCCAGTTTCTGCCGCGCAGCGACCTAGCCGAAGTCGTCGAAGGCGATGTTCTCAGGCTCGACTCCCAGGTCGTCGAGCATTTTCATGCAGGCCTGGAGCATCAGGGGCGGTCCGCAGAGGTAGTACTCGACGTCTTCCGGACAGGGGTGGTCCTTCAGGTAGTTGTCGTACAGGACCTGGTGGATGAAGCCGGTGTAGCCGTCCCAGTTGTCCTCTTCGAGGGGATCGGAGAGCGCCAGGTGCCAGGTGAAGTTCGGGTTCTCTTCCGCGATCTTGTCGAAGTGGTCGATGTAGAAGGCCTCGCGGTAGGAGCGGGCGCCGTACCAGAAGGACACCTTCCGGTCCGTGTGGATGCGCTGGAACTGATCGAAGATGTGGGAGCGCATCGGCGCCATGCCGGCGCCGCCGCCGATGAAGATCATCTCGGCGTCCGTGTCCTTGGCGAAGAACTCGCCGAAGGGGCCGGCGATCGTTACGTCGTCGCCGGGCTTCAGGTCGAAGATGTATGAGGACATCTGGCCGGGCGGAAGATCCATCTCGCGTGGCGGCGGCGTCGCCACGCGGACGTTCAGCATGATGATGCCCTTCTCCTCCGGGTAGTTCGCCATCGAGTAGGCGCGGACCACCGTCTCGTCGACCTTGGAAACCAGGCTCCAGAGCTTGAAGCGGTCCCAGTCCTCGTGGTACTCGTCCTCCACCTGGAAGTCGCTGTAGTTCACGACGTGGGGCGGGCACTCGATCTGGATGTAGCCGCCGGCGCGGAAGGGCACCTCCTCGTCGGCCGGAAGCTCCAGGATGAGTTCCTTGATGAAGGTGGCGACGTTCTCGTTCGAGCGCACCTTGCACTGCCACTTCTTGACCCCGAAGACCTCGGCCGGGATGCCGATCTTCATGTCCTCCTTGATCTTTACCTGGCAGCTCAGGCGGCAGCCCTCACGGGCCTCGCGNCGGCTGATGTGGGTCTTCTCGGTCGGCAGCATCGCGCCGCCGCCGTCGAGCACGTCGACGGTGCAGACGCCGCAGGTGCCCTGGCCACCGCAGGCGGAGGGGATGAAGATCTGGTGCTCGGCCAGGGTGCCGAGCAGGGTGCCGCCGGTCGTAGCGGTCAGCGTCTTCTCGTTGTTGATCAGGATCGAGACCTCGCCGCCGGCGACGAGCCGGGTCTTGGCCTGCATCAGGATCGTGACCAGGGCGAGGATGACGATGGTGAACATCGCCACCCCGAGGGCGACGGTGATCACAGTTGGATGCCTCCGAAGGCCATGAAACCGAACGCCATCAGGCCGGTGATGACGAAGGTCATGCCCAGGCCGCGCAGCCCGTGGGGCACGTTGCTGTAGCGCAGGCGCTCGCGGATCGACGCGAGGGCGACGATCGCCAGGAACCAGCCGATGCCGGAGCCCAGACCGAAGACCACGCTTTCGCCGAAGTCGTAGTCACGTTCGACCATGAACAGGGAGCCGCCCAGGATCGCGCAGTTCACCGCGATCAGGGGCAGAAAGATCCCCAGGTTGGCGTGAAGCGCCGGGAAGAAGCGGTCGGTCGTCATCTCGACGAGCTGAACCATCGCGGCGATCGTGCCGATGAAGCACAGCAGGTTCAGGAAGGTGAGATCGACGTCGGCGAACTCAGGGCTGATCCAGGTAAGCGCTCCCTCGCTGAGGAGGTGGGTCTGAATCAGGTTGTTGGCCGGCACGGTGACGGTGAGCACGAAGATGACCGCCAGGCCGAGGCCGACCGCCGTCTCCACCTTCTTCGACACGGCGAGGAACGAGCACATGCCCAGAAAGAAGGTCAGGGCCATGTTCTCGACGAAGATGGCCTTGACCGCGAGGTTGAGGTATTCCTCGAACATCGTCCCTGATCCCCCTCTAGCCGTCCATCTCGACTTGTGCGGGCTTCCAGACCCGGATGGCCCAGATCAATCCCCCGATGATGAAGAAAGCCGCCGGCGACAGCAGCATCAGGCCGTTCGGGAGGTACCAGCCGCCTTCCGAAACCGTGGGCAGGATCGAGTAGCCGTACAGCTTCCCGGAGCCGAACAGTTCGCGCAGCACGGCGGTGGCCATCAGGATCGCGCTGTAGCCGAGACCGTTGCCGATGCCGTCGAGCATCGCCAGCGATGGCGGGTTCTGCATCGCGAACGCCTCGGCCCGCCCCATGATGATGCAGTTCGTGATGATCAGCCCCACGAACACGGAGAGCTGCTTGCTGATCTCGTANACGTAGGCCTTCAGGATCTGGTCGGTGACGATGACCAGCGAGGCGATCACCGTCAACTGGACGATGATCCGGATGCTGTTCGGGATCTGGTGGCGCAGCAGGCTGATCGTGAGGTTGGAGAGGGTGAGCACGCAGATGACGGCCACGCACATGACGAGCGAGGTCTCCATCTTCGTGGTCACCGCGAGCGCCGAGCAGATGCCGAGCACCTGGAGCGCGATCGGGTTGTTGTTCCAGAGCGGATCGAGCGCCGCTTCGCTCTTCTTGACTGCCATCAGTTCGCCTCCCCCCGGATTCGGGCGAGATACG
>JGI24795J26692_1001326_pt1 | contig 13040 bp, 10 predicted proteins | sample PinacodermBB_FD_26692 | JGI IMG/M metagenome (IMG submission 26692)
AAGCCGATGGACCGGCTGGTTTGCGGCGACGTCGGCTTCGGCAAGACCGAGGTTGCGCTGCGCGCCGCTTTCGCGGCGGTCATGGCCGGTTTGCAGGTCGCCGTAGTGGTGCCGACGACGCTGCTGGCGCGCCAGCATTTCCAGACCTTCAGGGAACGGTTCGCGGGGTTTCCGGTGCGGGTCGGCCAGCTCTCCCGGCTGGTCGCCGCGGGCGATGCGGCGCGCACCCGCAAGGACCTGGAAGCCGGGACGCTCGACATCGTCGTCGGCACCCATGCACTGCTCGGCAAATCGGTGCGCTTCCGCTCGCTCGGCCTGGTGGTCGTGGACGAGGAGCAGCATTTCGGCGTCGCGCAGAAGGAGCGGCTGAAGGAGTTGCGCGCCGACGTCCATGTGCTGACCCTGACGGCCACGCCGATCCCGCGGACCCTGCAAATGGCGCTTGCCGGCGTGCGCGACCTCAGCCTGATCGCGACGCCGCCGGTCGACCGGCTTGCCGTGCGCACCTTCGTGCTGCCCTACGATCCCGTCGTGATCGAGGAGGCGCTCCGGCGCGAACTGCTGCGCGGCGGCCAGGTCTTCTGGGTCTGCCCGCGCATCCGCGATCTGGAGCGCCTCGCCGAGCGCGTGCAGCGCCTGGCGCCGGGCGTGCGCTACGCCATCGCCCACGGGCAGATGGCCCCGGCCGATCTGGAAGCCGTCATGGCGCGGTTCTACGACGGCGAGGTGCGCGTCCTGCTATCGACCAACATCATCGAATCCGGCCTCGATATCCCGACCGTCAATACGATCGTCCTGCACCGGGCCGACCGGTTCGGGCTGGCCCAGCTCTACCAGCTGCGCGGCCGGGTCGGGCGCTCGAAGACCCGCGCCTACGCCTATCTGACGCTGCCCGAGGACCGCAAGATCACGGGTACGGCGCTGAAGCGGCTGGAAGTCATGCAGACCCTGGATACGCTGGGCGCCGGCTTTTCGCTGGCCAGCCACGACATGGATATCCGCGGCGCCGGCAACCTGCTGGGCGAGGAACAGTCGGGCCATGTCCGGGAAGTCGGCATCGAACTGTATCAGCAGATGCTGGAGGAAGCCGTTGCAGAGGCCAAGGCCGGCGGCGGCGACGCGCCGGCGCGCGCGCGCTGGTCGCCGCAGATCAATCTCGGCGCCTCGGTGCTGATTCCCGAGAGCTATGTCCCCGATCTGGCGGCACGGCTCGCCCTGTACCGCCGGGTCTCGGACCTGGACGATCCGGGCGAACTCGACGCCTTCGCCGCCGAACTGGTCGACCGGTTCGGCGCCCAGCCGCCGGAGGTCGAGAACCTGATCGAGACCGTTGCGATCAAGCAGCTCTGCTATCCCGCCCATGTCGCGAAAATCGACGCCGGTCCCAAGGGCGCGGCGATCGCCTTCCACGACGACATGTTTCCGAACCCGGACGCCCTGGTCGCCTACGTCGCCGGCGAGCGCGGCACGGTGAGCCTGCGCCCCGACCGGACACTGCTCTTCCGCCGCAACTGGGCCGACGCCGCCGCCCGGATGCGCGGGGCAAAGACCGTCCTGAAAATCCTCGCCGGCCTGGCGGGCGGCGGCCCGGAAGGGTCAGGCGTCCCGGAGAACGGCGGCGATGGGCCCTGACCGGGCCGCCAACCGGCTGTTATTGAACGAACGTCTAAGATTGATTTTTCTAAGTTCTTGAAATCACTTTATTTTTTCCGGAAAAAAATAGACAGACCGGTCTGATCAAGCGATTTTTTGCACCCCGTCCGCCCGAACCCCGCGGAATCGCTGGAAAACGCCCCTCGGGAGGGCCGCAAAATCGGAGTAGAAAGGAAATATTTCATATATCGCCTGGGCTGGTCTGCGGCAGGCGTACTTCGGGCGCTGACAAGAGATCAAATAGAGAACAAAATTAACTATGTCAAGAAGAAATCTGGCATTTCCCAAAATATTTTTCCGCGTATCGCACCCGCGCCACCGGCTGTCCCCTGCGAACCCGCCGCGCTCCCCGGATCGGGAGTCCGCCCTGAGCGAAGCCGAAGGAGCCTGGCCCGGCCCGCGACCCGGACAGACCGTCGCTTGATCGTTGCGCCGCTTCCGCCTAGGGTGCGCCGCGCCGATCCGGTCTCGCCCGCCCCAAGCCCGGCCCAAATTCGTGCGGGTCGCCGTTCCCCTGACAACAGGCCAGTCTATGACCGAACAGATCCGTTTCACCGGCACCGACAGCTATGTCGCGACCGAAGACCTTATGGTGGCGGTGAACGCCTCCGTAACCCTGCAGCGGCCGTTGCTCATCAAGGGCGAACCCGGCACCGGCAAGACGGTGCTGGCCCACGAGGTCGCCAAGGCGCTCGGCAAGAACCTGATCGAGTGGCACATCAAGTCCACCACCAAGGCGCAACAGGGCCTGTACGAATACGACGCCGTCGACCGGCTGCGCGATTCCCAGCTCGGCGACGAGCGGGTGCACGACATCGCCAACTACATCAAGAAGGGCAAGCTGTGGGAGGCTTTCGAAGCCGACGATGCGCCGGTCCTGCTGATCGACGAGGTCGACAAGGCGGATATCGAGTTCCCGAACGATCTGCTGCTCGAGCTCGACCGCATGGAATTCCATGTCTACGAGACACGGGAGACGATCCGGGCGCGGCACCGGCCGATCGTCATCATCACCTCGAACAACGAGAAGGAACTGCCGGACGCCTTCCTGCGCCGCTGCTTCTTCCACTATATCCGCTTCCCGGACAACGACACGATGGAGCAGATCGTCGATGTCCACCATCCCGGCCTGAAGAAGAACCTGCTGCGCGCCGCGCTGAAGGCATTCTACGATATCCGCGAGGTTCCCGGCATCAAGAAGAAGCCGAGCACCTCGGAACTGCTCGACTGGATCAAGCTGCTGGTGGTCGAGGATATCCCGCCGGAGGCCCTGAAATCCGACGATATGAAGACCATCCTGCCGCCGCTCTACGGCGCCCTGGTCAAGAACGAGCAGGATGTCCACCAGTTCGAACGCCTGATCTTCATGGCCCGGAGGGGACAATAGGGCGCGGGCAATAGCCGCGTTCGCCATCGGACGGGCAGGGGCGCCGGGGTCGGGTCCGGCGGCATCGCCAATTCCCATTGCCGTTCGGGCCGCTTAGTCTAGCGGACGTTCCGCACAGCACGAGGCGCTGCCGACTACCATGACAGGCCGACCGACCGACCCGGACCCGGACTTCGACAGGACCGTCCGGGACCTCATCGACAACAAGACCAAGCCGCAGGGCGCGCTTGGGCTGGTCGAAACGGTCGCGCTGCAACTGGCGCGCGCGACGCAGGAGACGGCGCCGCGCCTCGCCTCCTGCGAACTGACGATATTCGCTGCGGATCACGGCATCGCCGCGGAGGGCGTTTCGGCCTATCCGCAGGCCGTGACCCGGGAAATGGTGCTGAATTTTCTGAACCGGGGCGCCGCGGCCAATGTGTTCGCCGACGCCGTCGGCGCGAGCGTCCGAGTGGTCGATGCCGGCGTGGCCGGCGAATCGATCGATCATCCGGACCTTCTGAACCGGCGGATCGGTGCGGGCACCCGGAACAGCCGCATCGAGCCAGCCATGACCGCAGCGCAGCGCGACAGCGCCCTGGAAGCCGGCCGGCAGCTTGCCGATGAATGCGCCGCCGATGTCGTGTGTTTCGGCGAAATGGGCATCGGAAACACGTCGGCGGCGACCCTTCTCGCCCACAAGCTGCTCGGCCTTCCGGTTACCGATCTTGTGGGGCGCGGCACCGGGCTGGACGATGCCGGTCTGGCGCACAAGACCGCCGTTCTGGAGGCCGCGGCCGCACGTAGCGCACCGGAATTGACCGCCGCGCAGGCGCTTGCGGAGTATGGCGGCTTCGAAATCGCGATGATGGCCGGCGCCATGCTCGGTGCGGCCCGGTCGAACCGGCCGATCCTGGTCGACGGCTTCATTTCGACCGCAGCGGCGCTTGCGGCGCTCGGGATCGAGCCGGCGGCCGGACGGACCCTGATTTACGCCCATCGCTCGGCCGAGCACGGCCACCGCCGGATGCTCGAAGCGCTGGACGCCCGGCCGATCCTCGACCTGGAGATGCGGCTCGGCGAGGGCACCGGCGCGCTGCTGGCCTGGCCGGTCGTCAGGGCGGCCGCAGCCATGTTGACGGATATGGCGAGTTTCGAGAGTGCCGGCGTCAGCGGGCCGGCCTAGGATTCAGGTGGCGCGATGCTGCCCGGGATCGCCCGACAGTGGATGTTCTTCCGGCTGGCCTGCCAGATGCTGACGCGGTTTCCCGCGGCCCGGGGCGTCGACTATTCGCCGGCGCTCGACGCCGCTGCAGTGCGTTACTATCCGGCGGTCGGAATTCTCGTCGGAGCCGCCGGCGGGGCAGTTTTCGCCGCATCCTACGGCCTGTTCGGCCCGTTTTCCGCCGCGGTGCTGGCCCTTGCCGCAACTGCACTGCTGACCGGCGCCATGCACGAAGACGGTCTGGCCGACACTGCGGACGGTATCGGCGGCGGATCGTCCGCCGAGCGCGCGCTGGAAATCATGCGCGACAGCCGGATCGGCGTCTACGGCGTGCTGGCCCTGGGGCTCATTCTGGCCGTCAGGGTGTTCGCCCTGGCCGGCCTTACCCCGTTGATTGGGTTCGCCACCCTGATCGCCGCCCACGGGCTCAGCCGGTGGAGCGTCGTGATCGTGATCGCGACCGCCAGTTACGTTCGTTCGTCGGGAACGGCGAGCCCGGTCGCCGGCCCGGTTTCGCAGGTCTCGCATCTGGCGGCCGGGGGGACGGCGTTGGCCTGCCTCGTGCTGGTGGGACTGGCTGTATCGCCGCTCGCCGCCCTCGGCGCGCTGGGCGGGCTGGCTTGCGCCCATGTTGCAATCCGGGCGTTCTTCCAGCCGAAGCTCAAGGGCTATACGGGCGATACCCTGGGCGCGACCCAACAGGTCGGCGAAGTCGGCGCCTATCTCGGCCTGCTCGCTTGCCTCTGAGTCCGTCGAGGGTCCGATGCCGGGGCGTAGGGGAGGGACAACAAGAGGAATATGTCTGTGACTATGCGGTTGCGTACGGCCGCGGTCCCGATAGTGGACACCTTTTTCCACCTCTCGGTGCCGCCCCGGATGGAGCGAAGCGGAAATCCGGGGACCAGAGTCGCCCGGTACGGTCTTGCCTTGTGCCTCTGGGCCCCGGATTGAATCCGGGGCGACACGGTTGGTATTCCGGTGCGGCAACAATCATGCGGCGGTCACTCATTTCCACCGGACGGTCCGCGCCGCCGGCGGCAATACCGGCACTGCGTAGTCAGCGATGTGATCCCTTTCAAATCCCTCCCCTACAATGGTGGGCGGATACCGATACACTATCCCGCAGATCGGCGGCTATCGAGCCGCCGCCAGGGCGTTTTCGAGGCGGGTCCATGCGGCCTCATCCGGCGGCAGGCCGAAGCGCAGCCAGTCGGGACGTTCGGGAAACTCGCGGACCAGGATGCCGGCGCGCCCTAACGTCCCGGCAATGGCGGGCGCCGTGTCGTGCCGAACGAGGCGGAACAGAGACGTGCCGCCGACCGGCTCCAGCCCATGGGCCGACAGAAGCGAGGCGAGACGCTCGCCCGTTTGCGCCAACCGTTCGGTCGTGGCCTGCCGCCAGGCGGTATCCCGAAGCGCCGTGCAGGCAAGGTGGATCGCGATGCCCGAGACCGGCCAGGGCCCCAGGGCTTCTTCGACCCGCCGGACAATGCCGCGCTCCGCGACCAGGAAGCCGAGCCGGACGCCGGCCAGCCCGAAGGCCTTGCCGAACGAGCGCAGCACGATCAGCCCCGGTTGGGGCACGGCCGGAACCGCGCTCAGATGCGCCTCGCCGAACTCGGCGAAGGCTTCGTCGACGATCAGCCGGCCGCCCCGTCGCAACCGGCGGGTCTGAAGCGCCTCGATCTCACGCGGCGCCAGTGCGCGCCCGTCGGGATTGTTGGGATTGCACAGGACGGCAACCTCACCCGATTCCAGGACTTCCGGGCCGGCGCCTTCCAGGACGGCGGCGCCGGCGGCGGACCAGACAGCGGCATGTTCGCCATAGGTCGGCGACAGGATGGCGACCTGCGCTGCCGGCAGGATGCGGGGCAGGATAGAGATGAGAAGCTGCGTGCCGGGCGCAGCGGCGATCGTGTCCGGTTCGCTTGCGCCGTAAGCCGCGGCGGCGGATTCCTTGAGCTGCCGTATCTGTACCTGTTCGGGCAGGCGCGTATAGGCTGTCTCCGGGATAGCCGGCACGGGATAGGAATAGGGATTGATGCCGGTCGACAGATCGATCAGCGGTTCGGGCGCGTCCGGAAATCGCTGCCGCAGCCTGGAGAGGTCGCCGCCGTGGGGGATCATGCGGCGGCGGGTCTGTTCGGCGACCGTCCGGGCGCAGCGTGGATCGTGACGGCCGCAATGTGGTTCGAGACCAATCTGCTTCTCCTGGCCGCCGCCCTCCTCGTCGAGGCGGCGTTCGGCTACCCGAAGGGCCTCACCACCCGGCTCGGCCATCCCGTAGTGTGGATCGGCGCCCTGATCGAGCGGATGGAGCGCCGCTGGAACCGGCCGACCTTGCCCGATCCACAGCGCCGCCTCAACGGGGTGTATTGCGTGCTGGCGTTGCTGACTGCCTCGGCCGCCGCCGCAATGTTCCTGCAGGCGGGCGCATTCCTGGTGGCGTCCTGGTGGATCGCGGGACTTGGGCTGGGCGTCCTGGCCTCGGCGCTGTTCGCCCAGCGCAGCCTGCACGAGCATGTCGCAGCGGTCCGCGAAGGACTGACGTTCGGTGGCGTGCCGGCAGGCAGAAGGCATGTTGCCCGAATCGTCGGCCGCGACCCGGAAACGCTGGACGAAGCGGGTGTAGCCCGGGCCGCCATCGAAAGCCTGGCAGAGAATTTTTCCGATGGCGTCGCGGCGCCGGCTGTCTGGTGCGCTTTCCTCGGATTGCCTGGCGCGGTTGCCTACAAGGCGATCAATACGGCAGACAGCATGCTCGGCCACCGGAACGAACGGTTTCGCGCATTCGGCCGTTGTGCCGCGCGCCTCGACGATCTGGTCAACCTGCCGGCCTCGCGGCTCAGCGCAGGGTGGATCGTGCTGGCGGCAATGACGATGCCGGGCGCGTCGCCGGGCGGCGCGCTCCGGGCGGTCCGGCGCGATGCCCGCCGCCATCATTCTCCCAACGCCGGCTGGCCGGAAGCCGCCATGGCCGGGGCGCTCGGGTTGCGCCTCGGCGGGCCGCGGCACTATGCGGAGGGCCTGGTCGACGATCCGTGGATGGGCGACGGACGGGCGGCGGCGACGCCGGACGATATCGGCCTTGCCCTGAGCCTCTACCGCCGGGCGTGCTGCATCCAGATCGCCGCGGCCGTCGCGCTGTTTCTCGCTATCGCGCCATAGCGATCAGGCGGTCGATATCGACATACGCCTCCAGATGGCCGGCCAGTTCGTCCAGTGTCCGTTCGACCAGCGAGTCATGCGAGTCGATGCCCGACTCGGCACCGAAGCCGTGCAGCCAGTCGGCCCGGTGACGGTCGCTGCCGAACAGCCCGTGCACATAGGTGCCGGCAACCCGGCCATCGGCGGAGCGGGCGCCGTCCGTCCGGCCGCCCGAGAGTCGGTGCAGCGGCCTTTCGCAGTCCGGCCCCTCGGTGCGGCCCATATGAATCTCGTAGCCGGTAAAGGCGCTGCCGCCGCAGACGGCCTCGCCGGCGACCTCCCTGACCGTTTTCGGCGCGGTCAGGACGGTATCCACCTCCAGTAATCCCAGTCCCTCGACAACTCCGGGCGGACCTTCCAGCCCGTCCGGGTCCGAGATCGCCCGCCCGAGCATCTGGAAGCCGCCGCACAGGCCGAGGACACGGCCGCCGCGGCGCCGGTGCGCGAGGATGTCGATGTCCCAGCCTTCGTCGCGCAGGGCTCCAAGGTCGGCAATGGTGGCCTTGCTGCCCGGCAGGATGACGAGATCTGCATCCCGGGGCAGGGGCGCGCCACGGTCGACAAGGACCAGGTCAACGTCCGGTTCGGCCTTCAAGGGGTCCAGATCGTCGAAATTGGCGATCCGCGGCAGGTGCGGCACGGCAATCCGGACCTTGCGTCCCGTCTCGTCGCCAGCGTTTCCATCGCCGCTCCTGCCTGCGAGATCGTAGGAGTCTTCCGCCGGCAGGAACTTCGCCTTGTCGAAAAAGGGCACCAGGCCAAGCGCCGGCCAGCGGGTGCGCCGGGCGATATCGGCCATGCCATCGTCGAACAGGGAGGGGTCGCCGCGCATCTTGTTGACGATGAAGCCGGCGACCAGGGCGGCATCGGACGGCGCAATGACCGCCTTCGTGCCGACGACCGACGCGATCACCCCGCCGCGGTCGATGTCGCCGATCAGCACGACCGGGACATCCGCGGCGGCGGCGAAGCCCATGTTGGCGATATCGGCGTGCCGCAGGTTGGTTTCGGACGCACTGCCGGCGCCTTCGACGACGACGAAATCCGCTCCCGCGCGAATCTTTTCGAAACTCTCCATCACCTGCGGCATCAGCCGGGGTTTGACGGTCTGGAACTCCCGGGCCCGGGCTTCGCCGGTCACCTTGCCCTGAACCACGATCTGGGCGCCGGTTTCGGAACTCGGCTTCAGGAGCACCGGATTCATGTGAACGCTGGGCGCGACGCGCGCTGCCCGGGCCTGGAGCGCCTGCGCCCGGCCGATCTCGCCGCCGTCGGCGGCCACGGCGGCGTTGTTCGACATGTTCTGGGGCTTGAACGGGCGGACCGCGTGGCCGCGGTTCGACAGGGCGCGCAGCAGGCCGGCGGCGAGGACCGACTTGCCGACATTCGACCCGGTGCCCTGCAGCATGATCGCACGGCCCATCGCCGCCCGGTCCATGACCGTCCCTCCCACGAACGCCCTTCCCACGAACGCCCTTCCGGGCCTCAGTATTCGATGCCCTCCTGGGTCTTCACGCCGGCTTTGAAATGATGCTTCACGAGGGTCATCTCGGTGACGAGATCGGCAGCTTCGACCAGCGGCGCCTTGGCGTTGCGGCCGGTCACCGCGACGTGCAGCTTCTCGGGCCGCGCGGCCAGCCCGGCGAGCACTTCGTCGAGCGGCAGGTAGTCATAACGCAGGGCGATATTCAGCTCGTCCAGGATGACCAGGCCGAAGTCCGGGTTGGCCATCATGGCGAGCGCGGTCTCCCACGCCTTCCGGCACGCCGCGATGTCGCGCGCCTTGTCCTGGGTCTCCCAGGTGAAGCCCTCGCCCAGTGCGTGCCACTCGACCATGTCCGGCGCCATCGCCTCGAGCGCGATCTTCTCGCCGGTCGACCAGGCGCCCTTGATGAACTGCACGACGCCGACCTTGCGGTTCCGGCCGATCATGCGCAGCGCCAGGCCGAAGGCGGCGGTCGACTTGCCCTTGCCGGTGCCCGTGTGGACCATCAGCAGGCCCTTCTCGATCTTTTTCTCGGCGACCTCGGCGTCCTGGATAGCCTTGCGGTTGGCCATTTTCGCCTTGTGGCGGGCCCTATCTTCCGTATCGGCGTCTTCCGTTTCGGCGGTCATGGCGTTCCTTTGACGATCGTGGCGATCCCGGCCACCATGAAGTGCACATGTTGCGCGCGGGCGGCAACCCTGCGGTGCAGCGCGCCGGCGGCGTCGCGGAAGTCTCGGGCCAGCCGGTTTTCCGGGACGATCCCGAGGCCGACTTCGTTGGACACCAGCACAGTCAGCCCGCGCCGGCGCTCCAGCGCGTCCATCAGCGCTTCAACGGCCGGTTCGAGCGTTCGTTCGTTCAGCATCAGGTTGCTGAGCCACAGGGTCAGGCAATCGACCAGCAGCGGCGCGTCGGCCGGGGCGTCGTCGAGCGCTGCGGCGAGTTCGAGTGGCGCCTCGACGGTCTGCCAGCCTTTGCCGCGCCGTTTGCGGTGTTCGTCGATGCGCCGTTGCATCTCGCCGTCCAGGGCTTCGGCCGTCGCGATATACCGCCAGGGCGGCGGCGCGGCCTCGACCAAAGCCTCGGCATGACGACTCTTGCCGGATCGGGCGCCGCCCAGGATCAGATAGAGATTCTCGACGGCCATGGCGTTTCCAAACTGCCGGGTCCGCGGGCGATCGGCCCTGTGTCGGCGGCCCGGCGGCTTATCGCCCGCGACCGGCCCGGCCATTCGCTTGACACCCCTTCGGGCGCACGCATAAGTAGCCGGGACAATGCCTTTAGCCTAGGCGCAATTGAATTGCCGGCTGCGCCTCGGCCGAAAGCCGCCGCTGCCCTTGAAACTGTCGGCGATAGTTGCACATGGCCGTGTCGGCATGCGCGACACCTGACCGGGACCCGGAACAGTCTTGATCGATCCAGAACAACACCGGCCGGGAAATCCGCGGCCTCTGCCCCGGTTGCCCGGCCGTACCGTTCGGGGAACCCGCTTCGTGCGCCGGAGTGCGACCGGATGATGGACCGGCGCCCTGTGCTTCATATCTGCCTGACCTGCAAGCCGGCCGGTGAGGAGCCGGCCGCGCCAGGCGAGACGGCGCCGGGCGCCCGGCTCCATGAGGCTGTCGTGGACCGGCTGCACGCGCGCGATCTGGCGGAGTCGGTCAGGGTCAATCCGGTTACATGCATGGCCAACTGCGAGCAGGGTTGCAGCCTCGCCATCGCAGCGCCGGGCAAATGGGCCTACCTCGCCGGCTATCTGTCGGCCGAACTGGCGGACGACGTGATCGACTACGCCCTGGTTTACGCTGCGTCGAAGACCGGCGTGGTGATGCCGTCGAAGCGCGCGCCGTCGCTGCGCGACGTCATTGTCGCCCGCGTCCCGGCCCATCCCGACGATTTTCCCGAACCGCGAGAGAGCGCATGAGCTATACCGCCGCCAAGATACCGGCCACCATCATCACCGGCTTTCTCGGCGCCGGGAAGACGACGATGGTGCGCCATCTGCTCAGCAACGCGAACGGCCGGCGGCTTGCGGTCATCGTCAACGAGTTCGGCGCGGAAGGCGTCGACGGCGAAACTCTGCGCAACTGCGGCATCGAGGATTGCCCGGAGGAGAATATCGTCGAACTGGCCAACGGCTGCCTGTGCTGCACCGTGGCGGACGATTTTGTGCCCACCATGCAGGCGTTGATCGACCGCGACGAGCCGCCGGACCATATCGTGATCGAAACCTCCGGCCTGGCGCTGCCCAAGCCGCTGATCAAGGCCTTCGAATGGCCGGCGATCCGCTCCCGGATGACGGTGGACGGCGTGATCGCCGTGATCGACGGGCCGGCGGTCGCCGAAGGCCGCTTCGCCGACGATCTGGAGGCCGTCGAGGCGATGCGGCTGGAGGATCCGTCGATCGAGCACGACAATCCGCTGCAGGAGCTTTACGAGGACCAGCTGATGGCGGCGGATATCGTCGTGCTGAACAAGACGGACCTGCTGGAAGCGGAGACGCTGCCCGAATTGCGCGATTCGATCGCGGCTTCCGCCGGCCGGTCGCTCCGGATGATCGCGACCCGGGAAGGCGCCGTCGATCCGGCGGTCCTCCTGGGACTCGACGCGGCGGCGGAAGACGATCTCGCCGCCCGGCCGTCCCATCACGACGACGAGGACGACCACGAGCACGACGACTTCGAATCCTTCGATGTCGCCCTGGGAGAAATCCCGTCGCCGGAAGCGTTTGCCGCTCGCCTGTCGCAGATTGCGACCGCGCACGACATCCTGCGGATCAAGGGGTTTGCGGCAGTCGCCGGCAAGCCGATGCGCCTCGCAATCCAGGGCGTCGGGCAACGGGTCAACCACCATTTCGACCGTCCGTGGGCCGCCGGCGAAACGCGCGAAACCCGCCTGGTCGTGATCGGGCAGACGGGACTGGACCGTCCCGCCATCTGCGCGGCGCTTGCCGCCTGAGCCATGCACCTCCTGTTCCGCGAAGCCCACAGCCTGGACGAAATCGACGTTGCGGTCGATCTCGGCCAGAGCCCGGCGGAGATGGTGTTCCTGTCCTTCGCGGATACCGATCTGGCCGCCGCGACCGTGGCGTGCCTCGAACTGGGCGATGCACTGCCGAGCCTGCGGCTGGCCAATATCGGCAAGTTGCGGCACCCGCTCTCGGTCGATGTCTATGTCGAGGAGGTGATCGCCCGGTCGCGTATCGTCGTCGCGCGCCTGCTGGGAGGGCTGGATTTCTGGCGCTACGGCATCGAGGAGATCTCCCGCGCCTGCGCAGAACAGAATATCCTGCTGGCGCTGGTGCCCGGCGACGGCCGGCCCGATCCGCGCCTCGCCGAGCTGTCGACGGTGCCGCCGGCCGACCTGGAACGCCTCGACCGCTGCTTCGCCGAAGGCGGGGCGCACAATGTCGGCCTGGCGCTGGGGCGGATGGCGCATCTCGCCGGCCTGGGACCGGCGCCCAGGGCGCGCATCCGGCCGGTCCCGCCGTTCGGCGAGCATGCCCTGGCGCCGGACCCGGAATCCTGTACGGCGACGGCGGTCGTCCTGTTCTATCGCGCCTATCTCCTGGCCGGCGATGTCGCGCCGCTCAACGAACTGGCGGCGCAGCTGGCGAAGCGCAGCATTCGGACCGTCGGCCTCTATGTCGGCACCCTCAAGAATGCGGATACGGCGGCCTGGGTCGAAGCGCGGCTTAGGGCCATTCGGCCGGATATCGTCCTCAACGCGACGGCGTTTTCCGCCCGGCGCAACGACGAGGGGTCGCCGCTCGATGCGGCCGGCGTGCCGGTGCTCCAGTTGATGCTGGCCGGGTCGTCGCGCGAAGCTTGGGCGGAGTCGGCCCGCGGGCTCTCGCAGTCCGATCTCGCCATGCAGATCGTTTTGCCCGAACTGGACGGCCGTCTCTCGACGACGGCGATTTCCTTCAAGTCGGAAGACGCGCGCGAAGACCGGCTGGAATATGCCCGGACGAGCCACAGGCCGGATGCGCACGGCGTCGCGCTGGCCGCGGAACAGGCGGCGCGCTGGATCCGGCTGGCGCAGCGCCCGCGCAGGGATCGGCGGATCGGCATGGTGCTGTCCGACTATCCCGCCGCCGGCCA
>JGI24795J26692_1001329_pt1 | contig 13018 bp, 18 predicted proteins | sample PinacodermBB_FD_26692 | JGI IMG/M metagenome (IMG submission 26692)
CGGAGTTCGCCCGTTTCCCGACCGCGAAGCCGGCAACGTACTTCGTCCTGTGATCGAGGAGCGGGATCAGCCATGCCTTCCGGGCGCCGCCAGCGAAGCGGAGTTCAGTGAAGTCCGTGTAGAAGCTCTCGAGCGGTCCGATCTCCGCCTTGCTACGTGTCGACAACAGGTTTGCACGCGGGCCCGCGGTGCTCTTCTTCCAACTCGTCAACCGACGCTACGGCCACGCCTCCACGGTGCTGACGTCGAACAAGGGCTTCGAGGAGTGGGGCAGGATCCTCGGCGACGAGGTCATGGCCGCCGCGCTCCTGGACCGACTGCTCCATCGGCGCCACATCGTCAACATCCGGGGCAACAGCTACCGGATGCGCCGTCACGCCGAGCTCTCCAAAGCCATCCACCCGATGGGAGGCCGAACAAATAGCGGACTCATTGCCGGGAAGGCCACGCCGTGGAAGGCCCTCCGGCACATGGGAAGCTGCCCCGCTCCGGTCGCTACGCTCTCTCCGCAGGGCAGCTTCCCAAGGAGATTACATCGAATCGTAACCAAATCCAGGCGTCAAAACGATGAGGGATTATACCCGGTGAGCTCACAAACTACAGCTTACCCCTGTTGAATTCATCCAGGAGAGCCTCGGTCTGCACGTTCGTCAGCCGGGGAACAAACCGCACCGTCGATTCATACTTTGTCGGCCGCCTGAAGCTCGGCCTAGTAGCCAAGCCGAGCTTCAGGAGTTCCCCGTCAATGAACCTCTCGACAAGGTAGCGACGCCTCTTGAAGCCGAACAGGAGGAGAAGCTGTCTCACCGTGATCCCGATGTCTTCCCCGCCGTCCCGAACGAGTTCGGCGATCTCCCGCAGCTTCTCGTGGTCGATCTGCCCTTCATCAGGTGCGACGAGCATCATGCCTCTTCTGCGCGAACCGCCAGTCTTCCCGCTTCCGTGGCGGTGTATTCAGGAACGCCTTCATGATGTTCTCGGGCGTGTCGGGGATCGGTTCCGGTAGAGGGTGCTCCACCGGACGACCTCTCTTCCGCTGTCTATCGCGCTTGCGCTTCTTGCTCATTTGGGTCTTGCCCCTTTGCTGGGTGATTCAGTTTCACCAGCAACTTCTTCTGGTGTCAGTTCGCGCGGAACACCGGGAACGGTGTGGGGCGGGACACGATAGTCGAAGTATTCCTGCATCGTCGTCCAAAGCTTGCCTTGGCCCTTCTTCAGGTATCGGGATATGCGTCTACATAGATCAGCCTGTTTGCGGTGCGATTCGGCCTGTTCCCGGTGAAACCGAGTGTGTCCTTCGTGTCGTGCTCCACCCTGATGTTCGTAAAACGTGGCTTGGTCCTCGTGAGAAACAGCCTGTTGCTCGTGCAATCCCCTTTTTCGTTCGTGGAACCCAGCTAGCCCCTCGCACCAGATAGCCTGCGACTTCGCATATTGTGCTAGCGTAACGGTCAGTTGTCGAACATCCCATTCTGGTTGGCTCATGGGCTTATAAGTCTCCCGCCGAAGCGTTGTTGCGGAGCCAGCGGATATCAGCCTTCAGGCTGGTCAACCCGACGGTCGACATCGGCAAGTCTCGTGTCGATCACCGCGATGTCGGTGCGCACCTTGCCGATCTCCGATGCGACCAACCATGCGGCCCCGCCTACGGCCAACACGACCGTCAGGGTTAGGCCGATGGCCCACTTGATCGCTTCGTTCATGGGCTGTCTCCAAGGTTTGAGTTCTAGGATCCGGCGATCAGGTCCCGGCCTTTGAGTTCGCCGCGAAGCTCCGAGACCTCGCGGGCAAGCTCGATGATCGCTCTCAAGTTCGTCTCAACATCCGCCTCAACGCGGGCGATGTCGGCACCGAGAGCCTCCTCAACGCGGGCGATGTCGCCCCGAAGCACGGTGAAGCCCCACCCATAGAGCCCAGCCATCGCAACCAGCATGATGATGAACTGGCCCCACTCCTTCATCCAAGTGCTCATCCCCTTACCCTTTTTACCCTTTTTTCGGTGGTGGAGGTGGTGGGCTTTTCATGGGAACGCCACCAGATCTGTCTGGAGTGGGAGAGGGTGGGGTGTGGATAGGTGGCCGACGAGGAGGCCGTTCTTGGCTCAACAGCTTTTCGTAGAAGGATTGAGCCTCGATCTCGGCTTTGTCTCGGAGGCTGGTGTCGAGAGTTTCAACAGGAATCTCGGAGAACCGGCTTACCTTCTGAAAAGATTCACACTCAGCAGGCACCCGATACTCTCCTTGGGTTTCCCACAGAAGGCGCATCGAATCAAACTCTTGGTTGGTTCCCATAACGGCTAACCGGGCATCGGCGATCCGGTCTGGCAACCTAAGCACGTCACGCAACGTTATGACGGATGCCGCCGCGACAACGAGACCGGCAGACGCAACCACAGGTACAACTGACGACGCAAGCGAAGTCAGCGCCCCAGCGAGTGCCAGCGTCCAAGCCAACAGCACGAGGCGGTTGTTGTTCCGTCGGAGCCTGTCGGAGATGGTCATGAGGTATCGGCGGTTCAGATCCGCTTCAAACATCGCCTTCCATACGAGGTCACTCGGAGGATGGGCGGTAGTGATGAGATCAGGCATCGCTTATCTCCGTGTTCGAGGGTAACCCCAAGGTAACCCCGTTGCGCTGCGCTACGCTACGCGCGTAGGCGCCGAGGAGTTCGTCACCTACGGCGCTTGCGTGACCCGTTCCAGGAGGCTTAGGCTTCTCCCGTTGTACGGCCACCACAGCAGAGAGCCAAGTCGGGCTCCCTGCTGAATACAAGAGCCCGCTACACGAGCAAAGGGTAGCTCCCCGCGCTCAGGGCGAACAGGCAGGACTCCTTGCGGGAATCTCTCTGCGTGGTGGCCAATGGCCCGGCACCCGTATGCCCGGGCCAAGCGTCACGCTGGAGGGAGGCAGTACCATGACGACGACGCCCACCACCGACCTGCCAAGGGTCGTTCTCCGATGTACCCCAGCCGAGGTCGCTCGCTAACGCAGGCCTGCGACCTAGCCGATCCCGGCACGATCCCAAGCCCACACAAATCGTCCTGAGCACCACGCAGTTCGACCTCTCGCGAGGTTGGGGGGCGTAGGTGCCCCCTTCTCGTTCATCGAAGGGATGACCGGAGCCACCTGATGGCTCGCGGGTGATCCCGTTGTACCGGGAGACTGCCCATGCGTGGTGTGCCTTACCCCGTCGTAGCAATCATCGCTCTCTGCATGTCCCTGTCCGCCTGTGACATCCTCTCTCCGCCGGATGGTGAGCTCGTGCTGATGGTCACCACCGGCCGCTTCGACATCCTCGCCGATACCGTCAGGATCCAGCCCGGCCAGCAACTCCGCCTCCACCGCTATCAGATCGGCATGAGCCGGTGGCAGCGGCAGGACAAGAGTCAGCCGCCGATCGAGGTCGACGAGAACGGCGTCGTCTTCGCTCACTACTACGAGCGCTGGCCCGACATCTTCGTGTGTGTCCGCGGCGAGCCGGATCCGCGCGACATGTACCTCTGGGGCGATCCCACGCCATGCGACCACCACGTCTCCGCGATCGAGGACCCGATCATGCTGCTCACATCCGAGCTGCGCGAGGTCGCGAAGCAGATCATGCCGTGCGCGGAGGAGATCAATCCCGAGAACTCCCTCCATCAGGGCGCGTTCCGCGAGTGCGCGACCGCGACCTACAAGCGCGTCGAGATGGGTCCGGGGCTCATCTCACGGGGGGCGACGCCGGAATGTACGGAGGTTGGATGCCTGCGGGTGGAGCCGGGCTTTTGCGGGTGGACGTGGGCGGGCGTAGTGAAGTTGGACGGGTACAAGCAGCGGTGGCCGGATCCGCCGTTCGCCGGCCAGGATCGCATCGAGGTCGAGGTCGGATGTTGATGGCGATTCCGGTGGACTGGCGATTGGTGGTGTGGGAAACCGCAGCCGTCATGGGAACCATGATCGGCGTTTCGAGCCTTGTGGTCGTGCCCATCGTCTTCCTGGAAGATGCGTTCGGAACCCTAGCCGGCCTCCTGTGGCCAGCAATGCTGATAGCTGGCGGGTTCGCCTACGCCTACGCTCGGGAGCGCGGGAAACGCGAGATCGTACAGGATCGTGTGCGAGAACTTGAGCGACAGCTAGAACTAGCTGATCGACCAGTAGCGACCCGAGAAGTGGGCCGCTAAGCTCCGGGGGACAAGCGAAGGCCCGTGACGGGGTGCGATCCCGTCACGGGCCGAACATCACCCCCTTCTGCACAGGAGGCGATGCCATGAGCATCAGGAAGTTGATCCGCGATCTTCGGACGGAGGAAGACCCAGCGCGGCGCGAAGAGCTTTGTAATCAACTTGCAGATCAGTATCAGTTGACCCTAGCACTGCGATTTCAGCAGCAGAAAGAACTTGAATCCTATCGAGCCCGGATCGAAGCTCTCGAAGCTCTTTCTTGAGGTAAGCCCGAACATCGTCGGGGACTTGGCTGAAATCCGGGGTGTCCATGGGTTCCAAACTAGCCCTGCCGCGTCAAGCAGACAATCGCCCATCAGTCCGCCATCGCCGACCGCCCGGTGTTGGCGACCAGTTCCCGGTATCGCAACCGCTTGCCCTCTAGGCCCAGGATAATCGCCCGCATCTGGTCCAACGTGTCCAGCGGGCGGATGTTGTGGCGCCCCGCGAACTCATTCACATAGCGCTGTAGGTGCTTCGGGCTCATCCGGTGGTAGGTACCCATGTATCCGCGCTTGAGCATCGACCAGAAGCTCTCCACGCCGTTCGTATGTGCCTTTCCACGAACATACTCACCGACCGAGTGCTTCACCGTCTCGTGCGGATTGGGCAGCCCCTTGTACGCGCCGGTGTCGTCCGTATAGACCTGCACATCGTCGTCCGCGACGTGCTCCGCGACGAAGATCTGCAACGTGTCCTTGTCGGTGTGCTCGACCACCTGCGCCGAAACCCGTTTGGTCGCCCGGTCCTTCGCCCCGACCACGGCCGTCTTGCCCACCGGCCCCCGACCGGCCTTGAGCTTCTTCTTCTCGTGCTTGTTCTTCTCCAAGCCGCCGATATAGCATTCGTCTACTTCCACCGGCCCGTCGAACATCGCCCGTTCATCCTCCCACGCCTCCCGAAGCCGGTGTGCCAAGAACCACGCGGCTTTCTGGCCGATGCCTAGGTCCCGGTGCAGCTTCATGCTCGCTTGCCCTTTCAGGCCCGTGGCGAGCAGGTAGGTGGCGATGGCCCACGTCTGGTAGCCGAGATTGCTGCCGGCCATCGCCGTGCCGGTCTTTACGCTGAAGAACTTCCGGCACTCCTTCGCGCGGCAACGGTATGGCTGGCTGGGGTGCTTCGCGCCGACCTGCACATTCATGTTGCCGCAGTGCGGGCAGGCAGGCTCGTCGCCCCAGCGGCACTCCGCGATCCACCGTTCTGCGGCGGCATCATCAAAGAACTTGCGGAACAGTTCCGCTAAAGAGAGCCCCCTCCTGAAACTCTTGCCCGGACCCGACTTGGCCATCGTCAACCCCTCGTTGATTTACTTACTAATCGTAACATGGAGGGGTTGAGAAATCAATGGATTTGGTTACGATTCGATGTAATCTCCCTTCCCAACCCTGCCATCTTCGGTGGCCATTGACACTCCGACCCAGACGCTTTCGCTCGGAATGGGTAGACGACTTGTCGGTATAGGCACCCAGCGGATCGGGCCTGCGGATGGCGAGCCGATCAAACCGCGATACCTTTGACCACCTACGAAGAGGCGAAGCGCGAATGCCTCCGGCAGCAGTAGCGGCCTGAGAAGCGGGCTGCTAGCTTTGGCCCCCCATGCGTCCACTCAACCTTAGAAGTTCAATGCTAATTCAGGATACCAACAGCAGTCTTGACCCGCAGCAGGTTTTTGACGCCTGCCAGAAGCTCACCGACATGTCACCGGAAAAGTACTCTCAGGTAAAGCATGGAACCCTAGAGGTGAACCTCCGTGACGAAGTTCCGTTGCTTCGTAGGCTTGCCGAGATGTTCTCCCATATCACACTTGAAGACATCCAAGTGTTGTCGGGCAACGACAGAGCGCGGTTAGCGCAGGAGATCAATCGTTCGCATGACGCACTCACACTCCTCGTCCGGGCATCACCAGAGAGCCTAGCGAAACCCCACCAGATCATTCAGAGGATCAAGCAAGAGTACGGATCAATACGAAAGAGCGCGATGGAGTTCACGTCGCATCCTAGCTCCTCTGGTCACCATGAGTCCCTTCTGCTTGACGCGGGCCACATCGTGAACCAAATGACGGCGTTGGCGGAAGATGCCAAGAGGGTCCACAAGAAGACCGTCGAAGCGAGCCAGAGGACGGTTGTGGCGGAGAGCGCGAACGCTTTTGACAAGGCGTCCAAGCGACACGCCAAGGAGAGATGGGTGTGGCTTGCCGTTGCGACAGGCGTGGCTCTTGCCACGGTGATCATGGGGTGGACCCTGATCGCTCGGCCAGTTTCCGGCGATATAGGTGAAGCGGCAGGCTTCATAGCCGCACGGCTGATTACTTTCGGCATCCTCAGCTACGCACTTGTCTGGGCGAGCCGGAACTATCGGGCAGCGGCCCACAATCAGATCGTCAACGAACACCGCCACGATGCCCTGCAAACCTTCGAGGTCTTCACCGACCCCGCAACCGATGAGGCCACTAGGAACACCGTGCTCATCCAAGCAACCAAGTGCATATACGCGCACCGGCCGTCAGGATTCGGACAGAATCAGCAGGACGGGGAGCCGTCCTCTCACGTGTTGGAACTAACCCGCCATATCGCCAGCGGCAAAGGGTGACGGACCGCACCACAAGGGAGACACATGCCCGTATCTGAAGCGAAGACCTGCGATGTCTGCGGCAAGGACTATTGGGTCGATCCGCAGAAAATGCCGCAAACCCATGCGAACGGAGTTTTCGATCCGCTCTGCCTGATCGCGAAGTTCCTCCACACAATCGCCAAGAGAATCTAGTTTAGTGTCGCATAAGTGGCGCATGGTTAACACATGGAGAAGCCGCTATCGTCCATGACATGCCTGCTCTACGAAGGATTCGATTGCGACCCGGGGACCGTAAGGAGCTCGAGGGATGGGTTCGAGCCCGCACGACCTCGCAGCGGCGCGTGGAGCGCGCCCGGATCATCCTGGGTTCGGCCGGAGATTGCCAGGCCGGGCCTTGGCCCGCGAGATCGGCGTCTCGCTGCCCACCGTGCAGCGATGGCTGGACCGATACGACGAGGGAGGGGCTGGCGGGACTTGAGGATCCGCCCCGCCCCGGTCGGCCGCGAAGCAGGATCACGCCCAAAGTCAAGGCCGAGGTCGTGCGCCGCACGCTCGAGGAGAAGCCGCTGCGCGGAACGCACTGGAGCACCCGCCTGATGGCCGAGTGCATAGGGCTGCATCACAGCCAGGTGGGGCGGATCTGGAACGCCCACGGACTGAAGCTCCACAGGGTGCGCTACTTCAAGCTCTCCACCGATCCCCGCTTCGTCGAGAAGCTCCGCGAAGTGGTGGGGCTCTAGCGTGGCACCGCCGGAGTGGGCGATCGTCTTCTCCTTCGACGAGAAGAGCCAGATCCAGGCCCTGGACCGGACACAGCCGGGGTTGCCGCTCAAGAAGGGACGGGCGGGCACCATGACGCACGACTACAAGCGCCACGGAACCACGACGCTGTTCGCGGCGCTGGACGTCGCCACCGGAGAGGTCATCCACCAGTGTCTGCCCCGTCACCGGCACCAGGAGATTCTCCGCTTCTCCCCCCCAGGCCGCCTCCTGCACAAAAAACCGCAATCATCCGGCTCTCGCCGCTTGTACAATCGGCTCCCTGGCGGGCCACTTGTTCCACGGCCTGCTAGGATGGCGCCACCCGGCCCGACGCCATCCAACGCCCTCACCATCTCAACATACGGAGTGGCACTAATGCCAAAAGCACTTCCCATTACCCTCTACCGGGTTCGAAAAGGTCACACGACAACAGAAACCATCATCAAACGGCGGCCAAACCGTAAGCTTGCAACATTTCCGATCCCAGACGGCGGACTACTCTACATCGAGGAAAGCCGTGTAACCAAACCCACCTGGTTTGATTTTTTCGAGGGTAAACTGTCTGAGGATGATGTGAAGTTGTTTCGCGCACATAGCTCCGCTGTTCTATTGGTAGAACACGATGACCGCCTGTTCGCTGTTACCTTTGGACACGGGAGCTCCATGCTACAGCGGAGCGCCATTGAAGAGAAGTTCGGGCTGCGGGCTGCACTTAACAGGATTGATCGAGACCGAATCATTTCGATGAAACGGAAGACTATCTCTGCCACGCCAATAGCTACCCAATCACAAGCCAGCCGGGAGTCCAACTATCAACAATTCGGATTCAATGAGTATCGCGATCTCATGAAATCAGTGACCGGAAAGATAGGAGACGGTTCCGGCTTCCGGGTTACCGGGCAAGACTCCTTGGGAATACGAGATCGGACTATGCTTGATGATTTGTCTGACCTAATCGCACGGTGGCATGAATACAGCCAGGACACAAGGTATCAAGAGGACTTCGGGTTCATCGATCACATACACGAAGTAACACGTGCGGAGGTAAGGGATCGGTTATGGGAAGAATTGCTGGCAAGGATCTACCAGGGAGACTTGGATGGGATATGGCTGACTCCAAGGGACATCGTGGATTGGTCAGATGTAGGTGATTTTAGTTACAACCATTTCGGACCATTTGTCGATTTGCGGATTGAAGACTACCTTCAATGCCTACGTACCAGCACACCCAAACTCAGCACACTCAAGCGATACACCGTGAACTACCACTCAATCCGAAATGACGTTGCCGTGCCATGCGGCAATGTTCACCAATGCCTCTATGGGAAGATCGAGGACGGCGAAGACGTGTACATTCTGAGTGACGGTAAATGGAGTCAGGTATCGAAGGGTTACGTCAACGACTTACGTGACTTCCTTAGTGCCGAGGTGAGAATCAATGACGACCTCAATCTCCCGCCTTACTTAGTCACGTACGATGAAAAGGACTTCAATAAGGAGGCGGGCAAGAACGACGACTTTGTATTCTTCGACCGAGAGTACCCTCATGTCACAGATTGGGCCGAGAGATTCGAGCTTTGCGACCTATACCATATCCCCACACGAGCCTTCGTTCATGTGAAAAAATGGAGAGATCGTTCAAGCTCCCTCAGCCACTTATTCGCCCAGGGCGCACACGCTGTAAATCGTATCGCTGACGATCCACGGGTTTTGGCCACGCTGCACGAAAAGCGACCGGGAATCGGGCTGGACCCGGACTCATTTGTCGCAAGCAATCACGAAATCGCATATGTGATCTTGGCCGGCAAGAAGGAGTGGCCGTTCTTCACTCAAGTCAATCTGCGACTCCACGTCAAGGAGTTGAAACGGATGGGGTATCGTCAAGTTACCGTAACCCCTATTCCGGTCTCAAGCCAGAACACATCCAGTTCCTGAGAGACAACGGCGCGAGTTCATGCGGCCGCGAGGACCGGCGCCGCTAGAAACCGATTCTATCCATGGGATGTGGTAGGTCTCTTGGCCTTTCGCGCAGACGTGTTGCAGCATCGTGCCCAGGGCCGGTGACTCTGATCTGTGGTCCTTGATCGAAAACCTTTGTCCACCAACCGCGTGTCATTCCTTCTTGCCACAAATAGATCACCCCGTTGTGGTCGCTAGAGTAGGAGGCAGCAATGAATCGCGGTTCTCCAAGATTGACAATTTCTTCTGGTTTCGCCAGCCCGTGCGTCGCTTCCAACAGCAACCTTTCGATTCGCTGAGACATGGACGGATCAGGGGGATCGGTGTCGGCCTCCACCTTTGGCAGGTCAACTCCAGCTCGGTTCTCGTCGCGAACCCAGCCCGCGAGCCTGCGACGCAAATGGGGACTCCTTTCGCACGCTTCTGCTGTCCCCGTAATCCGAAAACGCCCGCACCGCTCACACTCAATGTCACTGTAATCACCGCGTAGGGGTGCCAGCCGTGCTTTGGTTGAGCACAGTGGACAAAGATGATCGCTGCCATACATATCTGTGGTCCCTATTTTGAGGGGTGGAGTTGTTTCTTCGCCACCGTAGGCGAATTCCGGAATCCGGCCGTCAACAGTGACGCTCGGGCGTGCCCCCGTTCGTCGTCAGCCTTCCGCAGATGCTCCGCTTCGTCATAGCTCTCATTGTACGCTAGCAGGGCAAGGGAGTGCGGGGCAACCCCAGCCTCGAAAGCAGCTCCCGGCAGCCTTCCGGCAATGGTCAGGATGCAGGTAGTACACCTCTCGGATTCGGGGAATTGCCCCACTATGGGGACATGGCCGAACCACTCGGCAGCGGCCGGGCGCTGCGCGTTGCCGGATTGAGGACATTGCGTAGCGGGCCCCGCTACACCCGGAACACCTTCATGACCTCGTCGCCGAGATGGTTGATGACCTTTACGGCGATGCGGCCAGACTGCGGCTTCGCAAAGGGTCGGGAGATGGATCTGCGGAGTGATTCCCAAGCCTCCCGCGCGATCTCGGCCTTGAGCGATGTCTTCAGGCTCTTGTAGGGATCTCGGGCACCGAGGAAGTAGGCGTGGCGGACGAAGAAGCTCTCTTCGTTGTAGTCGGTGTCGATGAACCAGCAGGCGATGCCGTCCCGGTTGTCGCTGCGCACCTCGCCCTTGGCCGGGTCGAAGATATCGACCCCGAGCACCTCGACAGAGATGAGGCCGTCGCCCTCGTCGTGGATGTTGATGTCGGGCTCCCCGAAGATGACGAAGAGGTTGCCCTTGTCGGTCTGCTTGAGGTCGGTCGCCATATGGAGATCGGCGTTCATGCGGGCCTTGAGCACGGGCATCCGTCCGAGCTTGGAGAAGTCGGAGGCACCGGCGTCGTAGGCGAATGCGCAGGCGATGAGCGCGTCGAAGCCGAAATCGAGCGCTTCCTTGGCCGCCGCCGCCAAGTCCGGGCGCGAGACGGTGCCAAATTCGGGGCCGATCATGATCCCGGCGCGGCGCACGCGGTTCGACCGCTCGTAGCGGCCTTCGGCGCAGATGTACTCGCCACCGGGCCATCCCGAGAGGGAGGAGAAGTTGATCCGGTCGCCCTTGCGCACCTGCTGGACACCGGCCGTGCGCAGGTTGTCGAGGATGTCGGTGGCGAAATCGCGGGTGGGGCTGTAGTCGACGGTCGAGGGCTCGGCCACCTTCAGCATCAGCTCGTCGTTCTCGTCCACCGCGAGCAGTCGGTGCGGCGACACGCTTTCGACCGTGAAAGGTCCGGCCACGCGCACGACCTTTCTGTCCTCGTACGGCTGGTCGTAGAGATATTCGATTGGGGCGTTGGCGGCGATCGATGCGTCAATGTCCTTCTGCCGCTCAATGCGGGCGTGCCACCACTTCGCGTGGAGGCGCTTGGCTTGGGCCGGCCAGTCATCGGCGGTCTCCCTGGGAATCTGCCACTCCTGCCAGGACTCGCCGAGTGCCGCGTTCAGGTCGTGGCGGAGAGGTTCGAGCGTTTCTTGGTACCGCTCCCAGATGATGTCGATCTCAGCGTTGTTGGCGATCTGCTTGAGGGTGATATGTGGGATGCGCTTGTAGACGAATCCATGCCGGACGCGACCGTGCGTGGTTTCTGTGGACGGGGCCTTGCCGATGATCTGGGTTTCCTTCTGCTGGCCTTCCGGGCTGTCGGCGAGCAGGTAGTAGGGGTAGCGGGTACCCATGATGCGGGCGCGGGCGAGCGCGAGTGCGACGCGCGATGTGTCGATGGTGATCCAGCGGCGACCCCACTGCTCGGCGACGTAGGCGGTGGTCCCAGCACCGCAAGTCGGATCGAGAACGAGGTCGCCGGGGTCGGTGGTCATGAGAATGCAGCGTTGGATGACAGTAGTTGACGTTTGGACGACGTAGATCTTGGGATCAGAACGACTGGTCACTCCACCTGAGACATCGGTCCAGGAATTATCGAGTCGAATAGCGGGAAAATCATCAAAGTACTTCCTGTAGCTGATGTTCTTACCAGTTTTCAATACGCGATCGCCTCGGATTACCCGTCGCATTCCGATCTCGGAAGTCCGCCACCCGCCGACGGATGGCTGGTACTGATTGGACTGGAACGCGACCGTGAACCGCGTTGTTGATGATCCTGTGCGAGAAGTGAGCCCTTGGTCACGGTATACCCGCGCTTGGGGCGGCAGGGGTTCCGCGCTACGTAGTTCCGCGGGCGTGACTCGGCGCTCGGAAAGGTCCGGCAACCGAACGCGCTTGTAACGGGTCGCACCTGCCTTCCAGGGCTCAAGTCGCTTGTAGTGGCGCCGGAACTTGGTTTGCGTTCGGTCCTTAGCGTACCAGAGGAGATAGTTTATGGTGTTGTCTAGGTACTGAGATCCTAGTCCTATAGAAGTCTTGTAGCCAATCGTGCTTATCGAATTATCGTGTCCGAAGACTTCGTCAAGAAGAGCTCTAACGCGATGCACGTTCTCTTCCCCGATCTGCACGAACACCGACCCGCTCTCGGTCAGCAGATCCCGCGCCACCGTCAGGCGGTCGCGCAGATAGGCCAAGTACGAGTGAATCCCGTCCCGCCACGTGTCCCGAAACGCCTTCACCTGCTCGGGCTCGCGCGAAATGTGCTCCTTCTTCCCGTCCCTGACGTTTCGGCTGGTCGTCGACCACTGGAAGTTGGAGTTGAACTTGATGCCATAGGGTGGGTCTATGTACATGCACTGCACCTTCCCGCGCAGAGCCTCCCGTTCGGCCAGCGACGCCATCACGTGCAGGCTGTCGCCCAGAATCATCCGATTGGCCCAGTTGGCGTCGTGCTGGTAGAACTCCGTGCGTGCGTCCCCGTCGGGTACACCGTTGAAGTCGGCGAAAAGGTCGATCGTCCCGTCACCGCCGTCGCCATCCTCCTTCGAGTAGCGCACCAGCGAGTGAAGTGACCCCCAAAAGTTGGACACCTGACCTCTGGGTTGATTGTGCTGTTCAGCCCTCGCGGTAGAGTTCCTGAATGATAGCCAAGGGTGGCCGGTCTC
>JGI24795J26692_1001332_pt1 | contig 13003 bp, 11 predicted proteins | sample PinacodermBB_FD_26692 | JGI IMG/M metagenome (IMG submission 26692)
CGGACATTCCGAAACGACAGAAACGGGAGAAACCGCGTGACACGCAAATCATCGGGCGGCGATCACCCGCTCAAATGGCCGGACGATCCCGAGACCGTGACGGCCGCCGATATCGACTTCGCCGCACTCGCCCATGTGCTGGCCAACACCTGCCGCCGGGGCGGCTGCTGCCGGCAGTATCACTCGGTCGCCGCGCATGCAGTGATCGTGTCGGAGGAGATCGAGGCGCTCGACGGGCTCGGGGACGAGGACCGGCGGATGCTCGCGCTCCATGCGTTGGTCGCCGATGCGCCTTCGGCGTGGCTCAGGGGTCGTTGGCTCGGCTCGCAGCGTGCGGCGGACCGGGTCGGGCGGCTAGCCACGGGGATCGAGGCGGCGGTCCGCGAGGCCGCCGGACTGGATGCGGCACTCGAGGAGGAACCGGCCGAGCTGTTGCGCTTCTCCGCAAACGTGATGCGGGCTCCGCCCGGCAGGGGCGAGACGTAGATCTTGTTCGCGTAGACCGCCGGGGTCTCGCCGATCCTCGCTTCATCTTCCGGCGAGGCCTGCTCCGGCGCATCGCGCTTGTCCATGATGTCCTCCGTCATGGCCGGGTCCTGTCGGGCCGGCCTGGTTCAGATCGGCTCTATCTCGGTTGCCTGGAGCCCGCGCGGCCCGCTTTCCGCGCGGACGAACACGCGCTGCCCCGGCTCCAGGTCGGTCATGCCGGAGCGGAACAGCACGCTGGCATGCACGAACACCTCGCGGCCGCCGGCGTCCGGTAGGACGAAGCCGAACCCGCGCGCCGGGTCGAAGAACTTGACAGTCGCGGGCAGGTCCACGACGGCGGACGTCGGAGCATCGGCCTGCGGATCTGGATAGCGGGCGTCGAAGGGCTGGCTGCGGTCCGCCGGGCCGTGCCCGGTCGGCGGCGGACCGACCTCGACGATCCTCGACACCTGGGGTCCCCGGTCGCCCTGCACGATCTCGCAGGTCACGACGGCGCCCTGGGGCAGCGTGTCCCGGCCGGACGCCTCGACGGCGCTGAGGTGGCAGAACACGTCGGGCGAGCCGTCCTCGGGCTCCAGAAAGCCGTAACCCTTCATCGGCATGAACCATTTCACCAGCGCCGTGATCCGGCGCCCGGGGCCAGCTTCGGCAGGGACGGCCTGGCCGATACCGGGTTCGGGGGCCGTGGGACCGTTACCGCGCGCACGGGCGAAAGACTCTGTCCGGGGCGACGCCGTGGAAAAATCGACGGCAAGAATCCGCGAGACCTCGGGCCCGCGTTGGCCCTGCACCGTCTCGCAGTCGACCGTCGCTCCGGTGAGAAGGGTATCGAGACCGACCGCCGCCAGGGCCGAATCCCGGCAGTAAATGTCCGGCGAGCCGTCGTCGGGAACGAGGAAACCGTATGCCTTCGCCGGGTTGTACCATTTGACCGTCGCGGAAATCCGAGCGCCGACGTCAGGACGTGAAAATGGATAGGTCATGTCGAATGGCTTTCCCCTTATGACGGAAATTCGTATCGATGGGCATTTCTAACGCTCGCACCGAAGGCGGTGAAGGTCTTCGGACGCCGATGAAGAATCGGTTCGGCAGACCGGGAGGACAGGGAGGCAGGTCATGGCTCGAAGGCCGGGAAGCGAAAGCGCGCCGCGTCCAACGCCGGATACGCCCGCCCCCGGCCCCGGTCCCGACAGGGAGCCTGGCACATCGAAGGTCGCCCTGCCGGTCGATCTGGGACGGTCCTTGGGTCTGCTGGACGACGCACAGCTCGACCGGCTGACCAAGGCGGTGGCCGACGAAGTTCGGCGGCGCGGACGCAATCCGCCGGGCAGTCCATCGGTGAGGGGCCGGTCGGCAAAGCGCACTCAGGCGAAACCAGGGCGTGCAAAACCGGAAGAGCCAGTCGGGGCCGCCACCGTGACCCCGGGACAGGAACGGTTGATCCTAGCTGCATTCGAGGCCGGGCTCAGGCCCGCGGCGATCGCGAAAGAGGTCAGGGTCTCGCGGTCGACCGTCCAGCATGTTATCACCGCTGCGCAACGCGACCGCGCCAAGAGGGAGCGATAGATGGTCGAAGGACACAGGGGAACGGACATGCCCTGGAGTTTGAACGCGCCCGGTTCCGGTGCGAAGACCGGCGCCGCGACCCATTCTTTCGAGCGGACCGGAGAATCGAGGCCTGGCTTGGGATTGCGGCGGTGGGCCCGACCGCAGACAGCGCATGCTGACAGAATAAGAATAAATATAGCATGAACGGACCTTGGCCGGCGTACGGGGACATGCGAAGCCAATGAGGGACAGCAGGTTGAAATCACCCGCTCTCGCTGCGAAGCCCCGCGGCGCCAGCCGTTCCTTCCAGCGGCCCGCAGAAACGAGGCCTAGCCTGGGATTACGGCCGTCAGCCGGGCCGCGGCCAGTGCGATTCGACCGAACAGGCAGAGACGTACCTTTCCCAACGGAATCAAATCGAATGTCAACATCACCCTTTCAACTTGGCCGCTAGTCGACGGAGATCTGGTGTGGAACACGACCTTTCGCTTCAATCACGGCGAATGATTCGACGTGCACGGTGAGACGCCGTAAACCGTGACCCGTTCTCCGAAAACGTATGACGCGGCGATAATTGGCGGCGGACTTTCTGGCATTTGCGCGGCGCTAACCCTTGGAAGAATGGGTGTCAACACAGCTTTATTGGACCGCCCAATCAACAATACAGGATATGGAATGGGAGGCTTTGCTCGTTTTTCCGGCGCAAAATTCTCTTTACCCCCTGCTGGCATGGGTTTACTTCCTATACTCGGTTCCTACGAGGATTTATCGAGGACTATAACTCAAGTTCTAAAGCTTCTCGACTTAGAACACAAGACGATACAAAATTCCTTAGATTCAAATCTTCCTCTTTTAGACAAAACACTCTCCGATGTTGTTAAGGTCAGGAACTACGACTCCATTGTCCTCACCCCGGCTGAGATGGCAACACTTACCACCAGCCTAAGCGAACAGGTTCACGCTTGCTGTAGCGTTTCCGAAGGAGAATGCTTAGGAATAGTGGAACGGAAGGGGCGATGGGAAGTCGCATACCGACCAATCAGCTCCTCCTCTTCTGTCTCTTTGGCGGCGAACGTCGTATTCTTTGCGGGCGGTAGGACGGGTTCTCCTCTCCTATTAGACGCCGGATGTCGCGAAACAGGCGGAAAGGGAATTGATCTCGGTGTAAGGGTCGAATTTACGGACCGAGAGGATTTGCGTTGTCTGCGTGCCCTGGGTCCCGACGCCAAACTATTGTCGGGCAAATGTAGAACATTTTGTCTCAATGTGCCTGGAAAAATACACCATTACGAATACGAATCAATATCAATACCTGGCGGAATCGTAGCTGATTCCTCTCACGAGGCGGCCAACGTTGGCATACTTTACCGGCACCCGAATAAAGCCATGATGCTCGATAGCGTTCTTCGAAACTCTAAGCGCTTCCTCACCGCGGGACGAAGCGCTCATCTCACAACGGAAGGCTTCTTGGGCCAGTCTCGCGAGCTCACTTCACAAATTCTAGGAACCGAAGTGACTAACGCGCTTTGCTCATTTTCCCTAGAGCTACAGGACCTTGGATTCGTGGACTGGAGTAAGCCGCATTACGTGCATCTTCCCTTATTGGATTGGCATTGGGACACATTTTCACTTCCCAGTACGTTTCGGTCCACCGTTGATGGGCTTTACGTACTGGGAGATTCATCGGGGCATGCCCGAGGATTACTGCAAGCGGCCGCGTCGGGCTATATTGCCGCCAGAGAATTCATGCAATGAACTACCAGCGAATTTGGGACCCGTTGTACGGGAAGACAACTCTTTCGGAATTTGAGGGAAGACTACTTGCACTTCCTGAAGTACAACGACTGCGCTACGTTCGAATGTGCAACATAAATTCCTTGTTGATAACCGGGGCATCCGAAGTGTCGCGGTTCGAGCACACACTGGGCGTTCTTAGACTCGCGCAGGAGTGGGCAAGCCAAAATGAACTGGATAAAGTCAGACGAAATGACTTACTAGCCGCGGCTGTGCTCCACGACGTGCAAACGGGACCGTTCGGGCACACATTCCAGTACGTGTTGGAAGATACTGGAGCCGGTGAGCAGGAATTCGTTCACGAAGACGTGGCCTCGGGGGCCGCTCAAAATTATTACATGCATATTCCGGAAGCGGCGCAATTCGCGGGCATCAAGTTCGGGGCACCTCGGTTACTTAAAGAAAGATGGAAGGAGGTAAGCGCCATTATAGATGGTTCCGGGACTTTTGGACCCATAATCGCCGGTACAATGGATTTGGATAACCTGGACAATGTTGTACGGCTGGCGTATCATTCTGGGTTAGCAGATCGACGCGACATTGATGCGGTGTTGGCCGTTACGCGGGGAATCAAGGCGGGAGGCATGGCGGGGAGTCTACGAGCCCCGCGAAGTATCCTGGAAGAAATTGCTAGATGGCAAGCGGTTCGTAAACGACTGTATGAGTTTTTGCTGTTGGATTGGGGTGAGTTCTCGGCAAAGGCAATGTTGACTAAGGCTGTGGAACGTGGCGTTAGTGCAGGTTTGTTGGGTACAAGTAGTTGGAATTACACCGACGATGGTTTCCTCGACCACCTAGGAGCTTCATCCATAGGAGAATATCAAGATATTGCGGACATTGTAAGGAGGCTAAGGTGTGGTGATTTGTATTGGCCAATGTTGCTAGGGCGCTCTAATAATGTGTCAGTATACCCGAATCTCGCGACACTCGATGCTAAGGAAGAGATTGTACAAGAGATAGAGTCGACCATTTTACGGCCACTTGGTATGTCTACACATTGCATTTTTCACCTGATACTGGACGTAGGCAAGACAGAGCGAGCAGTAAAAGTCGACTTAGGAGATGGCGAAGTAAGGGAAATAGGCACGAGCAGCAATGCTTTGCTGGTGGGGGTATTTCTAGCGAGGCCTTGGTCGGAGAGTCCACGACAGTTATCTAGGGCCCGAGAGAAGTTGGTCGAACTACTCAGAGATACTGGGTTAGGCAAAATGGATCCGCTTTCAGATCCTATGGGAGAGGAACAGTCGACGGTTAACCATCAGTTAGCGTTGTTTTAACCAAGAGATGCTTTCTCCGGCTATCATTCGCGAACTTAATGTGGTGGATTGGAACTTCCCGAGACCATCGGAGGAACCCTTTCGTCCGCATCATTGGTACCCCGGTACGTTTCCGCCAGAGCTACCGTCAACTCTGATCCAAGCTACCACGAAGCCGGGAGACTTGGTGTTCGATCCGTACGGAGGCATTGGCACTACCACCAGCGAAGCGCTGAGGCTCGGCAGGAAGTCATGGTGCGTCGAGCTAAATCGCGTTGCGGCGTTGGCGGCGTACGTCAGCGGTGTCATCGTCCTTCTGAGACTGCGAGAACCGCGACTCCTTGAGAGCTTATTGAGCGCACTGGCCGGTAGTATAGCCGCCACGGAACGAACCAGCCTGTTCGGTGGGCCTTCCTCGCTCGGAGACGGCATGGCGTTAGACCGCGCCGTTAGCGGATTGGTTGAGCCGACTCCGCTGGACTTCCTGGGCCGAATGTCGTTCGGTGCCGCACCCAATGAGTTGGCACTCGGTCCATGGTACCATAGGAACACCTTGGCCAACGTTCTTTCGTTCTCAAGGGGGCTTGCCGATCAAGACTCTGCAATGCTTCAGTTGATGGGCCTAATGGCGGTATCCGCCTGCTTAAAGGCGCTGAGCAGTCAAACCCGGAGTTGGGGACACATTGCTGACAACGTGTTGCCAAAGAATTTGATTGAGAAGGACTTCTCGAAGGCTCTACGAAGGTGGCACGGTCGGCTTTCAAAGAATCTCCAAAGCGCGAAGATCGAACCGATACCGACCTTCGCTAGTTCTAATGACCGGTATTTGCATGTCTCCATTCATGATTGGAAGGCAGCCGGTAGTTTGGATGACGCGGTACCGAACGAACGGGCGAAGGTCCTGATCACATCGCCACCCTACGGAGGTGCAATCGATTATGTATTATCTCAGAGATTGTCATACTATTTGCTAGGGGCAAATGATGACGATCTCATGGGAGATCAGCGAAACGAAATTGGAGCAAGGCGTCGTCGATTTTCAGATAAGTCTCGTGATCTATGGGCGCAGAACCTTTGTGAGTGTGTTAAATCACAAATTGAATACTTGGATGTCAGTGGAACAGCAATTGTAGTGATGCCCCACAAATCTGAAGGTCGATCCAATGGCAACGAAATTGTTGACGAAACGTTGAGAAAGGCCTGCTGGATGAAACAGTATTCGATAGATCGCTCTATTCGGTCTCAACGGGCGCGACAGGCGTGGACATCCATCAAGCGAGAAACAATTAGCTTCTATGTACGACGCGATGGGACGGACACAGAGGGGCGGTAGCGATGGCGGTACTCGTGGTCTTAGTAGGTACACGTGGGGCTGGAAAGTCAACAACTCTTGATTTTCTCAAGAAGCGAGGCCTCTTGGTCTTAAAGCCAAGTACCAATTGGCCTAGACGCGGACCCAACGATACCGAGTATCATTTCGAGGGGAGTTGGCTTGACGTCGATTTGGCGTGGGAAATCAAAGTCGGAGAATACAACTATGGGATGCGCAAGTCCGAGATAGAGGAAGTGAGTAAGAGAGGCTTAGGGGTCACAGTATTTGAACCTGGTAGTATTGTAGTGCTTGAAGAATTCAAGAGGCAAAACTATCTGGAGGTGGTTTGTGTCGGTTTGGATACCGTTAATACGGCTGAGGAGCAACAGGTACGCATTCAAGGGGATAGCTCGCGGACCGTTGACGCGGAAAAGTTCGCCGCTGATCGAAAGGTGGTGCAAAGGCTCGACGCGGTTTTCTCTGGGAACGAGGGTGTCGTAGGAGAGGCAGTATGGACGACGTGTCGCGTCTTGGCATCTCGAGGCGGCGTATTGGACGGGGCCGCGGTCAAGTCGCTACTTCGCGGTGGCGCTTTGCTTACGGAGACAGACGAGACAAATGTGCAGAGCGCCAGTTATGATCTCAGGATGGGCGAGCAGGCATGGTGTCAGGGAAAATTCGTTTTCTTGGATACTAAGAATCCGACGTTAAAGATACCGGCGTATTCCTATGCAATTGTGACGGCCCGAGAGGAGGCGAGACTCCCGCGGTTTTTGACAGGGCGTTATGATTTGACGGTTTCGGGGTTTATGGACGGATTGCTGTTGTCGAATGGGCCGCAGGTAGATCCAGGGTACCATGGAGCGCTGTTTTGCACTCTGTTCAACGGAAGGGATGTTGCACGGGGGGTCACGTTGGGAAAGCATTTTGCTACGATAGAGTTTGTTACGACTACAGACGTTACCGGTGGGTATAGCGGTGGATATCAAGGAAAAAAGGATTTGGCGGCGTTTGTGTCGGAGAATACCGCCGTGAGTCCGGGTGGAAATATAGTCGAGCGAATTGACGATTTGGAACGCTCAATAGACAAGAAAGTAGCTCCGGTTAGGCAATTTTGGATCGGTAGCCTCGGCATAGTGATCTTGATTCACTTAACTATAGCTGGTTGGCTTTGGTTGGGAGCACCAAACTTAGCCGCATGGGTGACCGGCTGTGAGGAGCAGCCAGCCGCAAGAGGGGGAACGAGTGATAAAGAAGAGAAAGTAAAAGGGTCAGGGGCCAATTCTGACAGTAAGGAAGCTTGCAGCCAGTAGTATTAGTCAAGATCGGGGATTAGCGGTGGCATGGCGAGCTCGTTCGGTTGGGATCGACGTCAACAAAAGGGCTGTCGTGGTCAACAGTTGAATTTCGCCCGCTTGCGGCACGAAGACCAAGTATAGCGCGGCGGTTGGTACGGTACCATAACCTGCGGAATAAGCGCCAGTTTTCAGGGCTCGGTCAGAATTTCCACGAATCCAGATGAATTAACATAAAACGAGATTGGCCAGAAGGGCGGGACGGGACCAGTCTCGGCGGCGGGGGCGGATGAGGGTCTCGTCGCCAATCGTGATCGTACCGTCAGGCCCGGGGCCGAGCGATAAGACCTCGTGGAGGGTCAGTCGGGGTCTAGGGATTGATCGCAACCGCTTTCGGCACGATGACAGGCGCTCCGGGTATTTCGCCGAGCAAATCGAAGAATCAAGGAATTCCGCCGGGTTGCGCGTGCCGGCGCCGCGTCGGGCCGCGATTCTGACGAAAGAAGGGCATATGTGCAGCGGCGACGGGACGTGCCGTCGACGGATGTCGGTGGGCCGGACGGCTTCGAGGGAACTTGTGGAGGCGATCCTCGATCCGGCGCGCGAGGAGGTCCGGGCGATGTTCGACTGGTACGGCGGGCCGTTCGATCCGTGCGGTTTCGACGAGGCGCAGGCCCATTTCGGCCAGGAGAACATGGCGCGGCGTCGGCGCGGCCCGCGCGCCAGCCACAGTAGCGAATCGTGGCGCCCGAAGCGATGAACCGAGTGCATTGCGATTCGGACCGCATAGAGGGAGCGGCTATTCCGGATGACTGTCGGAATTGGTCGGGTTTGCTGGTCCCCCTCCACGGAACTTGCCCATGGTTGGCTTACGGGGGGTTTGGTCGGAGGATGAAAGGTGTCGGATTGTGGCGGATACAGATGATCTGCTAACGATCCGACCTGTCGCTGCGTACCTGCAGTTGCGTATTGCGGCGCTTCTTGCACAAGATATAGTGGGTGGAGATAGCATTGGGTTGGCATCGGAGGCTGCGGCGCTATACTCTGTTTGTTCCAGCAAGAGCCGGCTGAACGATGACCAAGACGATTACCAACCAACAACTGATCGGCACGCGCGGCGAGACCTTCGTCGGCGAGCGAGCCAATGCGATGGGCTTCATGTTCAGCCGGTATGGCCCGCTGGAAGCGGGCTTGGACGGCCTGCTGGAAATTCGTGATCCGGCGACGGGTGCGGCTACCGGTCAGCTTGTTGCCGTACAGGTGAAGACCAAGGAAACCGGTTCATACACCGCGGAAACCGACACGCGCTTCGAATACCTGATGAATGAAGAGGATGCCACCTACTGGCGGGGCTGCAACCTGCCAGTGATCGTGGTCCTGGTGCATCTTGAGCGCGGCGAGGCCTACTGGAAGGACGCGGATAGCGGAACCGGCCCGGGCAGACGACGGCTGAGAATCAATAAGACCCGGGATGTATTCGACGCCAACGCGCGCGATGCGATTGCGGAGCTTTGCGTCGCCAAGGGGGGATTCGGCGTTTGGTTCCCGGCGCTCAAGACCGGCGAGAACGGCCATTTAAATCTGCTTGAGGTCGTTCTGCCGGACGACATCTACATCGCCGCGTCTCCTTTCAAGAGCGGCGGGCAGGCTCTCCGGGAGCTTCTCGATCATGAAGAGCGCCCGCCTGATGACTGGATTATCCGCGGGGGACAATTCATGTCGTTCCGCGATCCGCGTGAAGGGCCGCTGAAGCATATCGTCGATGTCGGCGCAGTCGATGTCATAGGCACTGACGAAGTGGCTTTCCCGGATGACGAAGCCGACGAATACAACTTCATCGAGCTGCTGCGGCGGGCGCTCGGCGTGCAGCTTGAAGGTCTGTTAGCGATCAACCGGGCGCAGCGCGCCTTCTACTTTCCGGCGGTTCCGGAAACCATAGAGCGTAGCTACTACTACCGATCGCTGAAACAGGTCACGTCAGCGGGCGTGGTTCGGAAGTATGAGAAGAATGGCAAGCTCAAGTATGTCCGTCACCATGCCTTCGAGCCGCGCTTCTGGCGGATCGGCGACCAGTGGTTTCTCACCGTTACACCGACATTCGTCTTCACTTGGGACGGGTTCCGTCCGGACAAGTTCGCGGCCGGCCGCCTGGCTGGCAAGAAGCAACGGGAATACAATTCGGCTCTCATCGGGCAATTCGCGATGTGGCGCTACTTGCTCGTGGGCGCCGATGAGGATGGAGACACGGCCGCCCTGTTCGAAGCAGAACCGGGAAGCGAGAGCATTCTGGGGTTCAGGCCACTTCCCTCGCTGACGCTTTCGCGCGGCGTGCCCGACGAACTATGGCGGGCAACCGAACCTGAGACGGCCGATACGGGCCAGGGGAGGCTCGCCATATGAGTATCACGCATCTTCTACTCGAAGAACCGGATCTCGAATTTGGTGATGGCGGCCGCCACATCGATCCGCGCTTGGGCCTTCTGCATCACGGTCCGTTGCAGCCAATCCTCGGTGACCAGATTTCGGTTGGGGTGATCGGCACGGCGGAGACAGTCGAAGGATTCGAGCGCTGGATGGACCGGCTCAAATCCGCAATTCCCGGCAAGTCGGCAAAGCAACCGAACCTGTTCCCGCCCTTTCCGGGACTTGGAAACGACAATCCGTTCCGTTGCCGTTTTGAGGTCGGCCCGACAGCGCGGCGGATTCTGCCGGTGCGAGATATCGGCGAGATTGTCAGCATCAGGAAACATGCAGAGGCCGTTGGGGAAGCATCGACGCTGTTCTCGGATCAGGCATCCGCCATGCTTGAGGGTTCGGACAAGCCGGACGTAATCGTTGCGGCCTTGCCCTTCGATCTCATCATGCGGGTTGTCAACGATGTCGCCGATTCATCGGATGATGATGACGCCGGGGATGACCGGACAGTGGATTTCAGGGATTTGCTGAAAGCGCAGACACTTCACCTTCAGAAGCCGACGCAACTTGTGTGGCCGACTCTTTGGGACGATCATGCACGCATTCCTCGAAAATTGAAGCAGTCGATGCGGAGGGTTCAGGACCCCGCGACGCGCGCATGGAACCTGCTGAATGCCATGTTTTACAAGGCGGGACGCGCACCGTGGCGGCTGCCCCGTCCGGAAGACCAGTTAAAGACCAGCTATGTGGGTATCGGATTCTATCGGGACCTGAGCGGTCAGCGTCTCCTGACCTCGACGGCGCAGATGTTCGATGAACGCGGTAAAGGGCTGATACTGCGGGGTGGGCGTGCAAGGATCGACAAAGGTGATCGCCATCCCTACCTCGACCGGGAGGATGCTTATGATCTGCTGCGCCGTTCGCTTAAGGCGTTTTTCGATCAGCACCATCACTACCCCGCCAGGCTGGTAATCTTCAAAACGTCGCGCTTTGAGCCCCGCGAAGCAGAGGGCTTTCAGGAAGCCCTTGCCGAAGCGAATGTGGCCTATAGCGACCTTATCTGGGTTTCGGAGAACTCGCCGATCACGATGTATCGGGAAGGGGATTATCCGCCGCTGCGCGGCACGATGATCGGCGCGGGCCGCGAGGCTGTACTGTTTACACGAGGCAGCGTCCCAGTGTACCGCACATATCCGGGCATGCGCGTACCACGCCCGCTTATGCTGCGCCCCTATACGAACGATACGCCTATCAGCGAGATTGCACGCGACGTTCTGGCACTGAGCAAGATGAACTGGAACTCAACGCAGTTCGATGGCGCGCTACCCATCCCGATCAGGGCCGCCCGCCAAGTCGGCAAGGTTCTCAAGCATGTACCAATGGGTCAACGGGAGTCATCGGAGTATCCTTATTATATGTGAACTATGAACGGCGAGCGGCTCATCCTTTATCATTCCATGTGCGTGAGAACGCGACCCACAAAGTCGAACCTAGACTGAAACAGATCGATTTAATTAGAAGAAGTATTCCTACAGGTCAATTGTAGCCGACCCAACAGTAAGCTGCACAAGGTCATAACCTGGAAAGTTTCCATACGAGCGAAACCATCGTAGCCGTGAGAAGCTGGATTCCGAATGCCCTTGTACAATCCTTGTAGGATAAGTTTCAGCCCTTCGGTGATGGATTTCTGATTGTCGTCTTCGTTCGCAGAAAACGCAATCTGGCGTTCGACCCCGACTGCACCCCGAATGAGAGCATCGCCGTCGTCCTGCCGTCCGGTAAAGCGACGGATTTCATCCATAAGCAGTTCGACCGCTGTGCGTGCAGCGTCGCGATACAAGCCATTGTCGTACTGCGTCATGCAAGCATCTCGAATCTGTGGGTGAAGCAGCTCCCAGGCTTCAAGTCCGGCGTCGAGCGCCGCTAGCTCGTGTTCGATGAACTCATTACCGCGGAGACCGTAGCGCTTTATGGCCCCTTCGATCGCCGGAATGTCAATCTGTTCGATATCGGAAAAATCGTGCGGCATCGCGAAGCCGAGATGCCGGTTGAGATCGCCGACACGGGGCGGTTTCAGGTCAGTGGGAAATCGTTCCTGAACGCGAAGCCATGCTTCTTCAATATCCTCCTTGTCCTTGAGCTCGCGGAGATTGTTGGCTTCAAGATACTGTTGCGCCTGACGCGCCTTGGTCCTTAATACGTCGAGCCTTGCGAGTATTTCCTTCCTCCAGCGCTTGAATTGTTCTGGGTTCATGTAGACGTGCCCCGTTCATCGAAGTTTAGAATTCGATACCTCCTCTATAGTTGTGAAGCGCTACGGCGCAAGACCAGCGTCAGGGCAAATGCCCGACAGCGCTCCGAAATCTGACGAAAAGGTCACGAAGGGCCAACCGTGGTCAGCAGTTGAATTTCACCCGCTTCCGGCACGAAGACCGAGTATCAGCCGGTGGTCGGGGCGCTGCCATAACGTGCTGAAAAAGATTGGCTTTTCGCGACTCGGTCAGAATTGCGGCAAATCCTGACGAACAACATAAAACATGGCGGCGGCGCGAGGCGGCGGTCGCCCACCCGTCCTGCCCGAGCGCCGGGCGCTTTCCGCCTGTCTGGCGTCACGACATTCGGGGGCTAGAACTCGACACGCAGCGCCGAGAGCAATGCGTGGGTCCGGTAGCCCGCGGAGGTCTCGTCGATCCGGACCGGGATCTCCCTCCGGGGGCCGTCCTCGCGGTAGCGCACGATGGCGATGTCGCCGACGTCGGTCCGGATTTCTCCCGCATCGGTGTACCGGTAGCTCAAGTCGAGGTGGATGCTGCCGCCGATCGGTATCGCGATCCCGGCGGTCAGCATCCAGGTGAAGTTCCGCCCGCTTCCCCCGGGAAGGGCGGTGAAGGGGA
>JGI24795J26692_1001340_pt1 | contig 12949 bp, 8 predicted proteins | sample PinacodermBB_FD_26692 | JGI IMG/M metagenome (IMG submission 26692)
GCCGCCACCAAAACCCGCCAAGACCCGCAACCAACGCATCGCGTAACCCACGCGTAACCCACGCGTCACCCACGCGTCAACCTAAGGACCAACAAATGAGCACCTTCATAACCTGCGCTGTCACTGGCGGCGGCGACACGGTAAGCAGATCCGTGCATGTGCCAGTCACCCCAAAAGAGATTGCTGACGCAGCAATCGAAGCCGCCAAAGCCGGGGCTGCCATCGTGCATTGCCATGTGCGTGACCCCGCCACCGGCAAACAAAGCCGAGACCTCAACCTCTACCGGGAATTGACTGAGAGAATCCGTTCGGCGAGCACCGATGTCATCATCAATCTGACTGGTGGAACGGGTGCCGACCTAACCCTCGGCGGCGTTGAAAACCCACTCCCGCTTGACCCAGCGGGCACCGATATGGCCGGTGCCACCGAACGGATGGCACACATACGTGAATGCCTTCCCGAAATCGCAACCATCGACATGGGCACCATGAACTTTGGCGAAGGCGACTACATAATGACCAACTCCACCTCTCAACTAGACGAGATCGCACGGCAATTCTCCGAACTTGATGTGCTCCCCGAACTCGAATGTTTCGACACCGGGCACTTGTGGTGCGCCAAACAGATGGAAACTCGTGGACTGTTGGAACCGCCAATATTGGCGCAGCTATGCATGGGCGTTCCTTGGGGTGCGCCAGACGACATGCATACCTTGCTAGCGATGGTCAACAACACACCAGATCATTGGACATTTTCGACATTCTCAATCGGGCGGCGGCAAATTGAGTATGTCGCCGCCGCAGTGCTCGTTGGGGGNAACGTNCGTGTCGGGTTGGAAGACAACCTTTACCTTGAGAAAGGTGTTTTGGCCACCAACGGCATGCTCGTCGANCGTGCCGCACAAATACTTGATTGTCTCAATATTGATGTGATGGGGCCGGCTGAGGTGCGCCAGATGCTCGGTTTGGCTAAGAGGGGCTGAACCCGTGGCAACAACAAAAACCGCGGCGGTGGTTGGCGCGGGCGTTATTGGTGCCGCTTGGGCGGCGCGTTTCGCATTAGCTGGGGTTGACGTGAGAGTTGTTGACCCCAATCCCGACACCAGCAGAATCATTTCCGAAGTATTCGCTAACGCCCGCCATGCTTGGCAAGAACTTGAACTTGACCCCGAATCGTTGACGCGAGGTTCGTTGAAGATTGTCGATTCGATCACTGAAGCGGTGGTGGATGCAGACCACGTTCAAGAGAGCGCTCCCGAAAACCTTGAGGTAAAACGCACCATTCTAGAACAGATTGATGCACACGCTCCAATCGACTCGGTGATAGCTTCATCAACCTCGGGTCTCAAACCGAGCGACCTTCAAGCAACCCTGACTCATCCTCAACGGCTCGTGGTCGGCCACCCCTTCAACCCGGTCTACCTACTTCCTCTAGTAGAGGTTTGCGGTGGGACGCAAACCGAGCAATGGGCGATAGAGACGGCGCTTGAAACATACGCTTCACTGTGGATGAAACCCCTGCATGTGCGCGTCGAGATTGATGCCTTTATCGCTGATCGTCTCTTGGAAGCGGTCTGGCGTGAAGCACTTTGGTTAGTACATGACGGCGTGGCAACCACTTCGGAAATTGATGATGCGATTCGCTACGGGTTCGGTTTGCGTTGGGCTCAGATGGGTCTTTTTGAGACCTACCGCGCCGCCGGTGGGGAAGGTGGCATGGAACATTTTATTCGTCAGTTCGGCCCGACTTTGGCTTTGCCCTGGAGCAAACTCACCGATGTCTGTGAACTCAACGACGAACTAGTTGAGCGCATCGTCGCTCAATCAGAAGCGCAATCGGGGCAGTATTCGGTGCGCACGCTCGAGCGTATTCGTGATCGTAACTTGGTCGGAATTCTCAAGGCGCTTGAAGCCAACGACTGGGCTGCCGGCAACGTTCTGGCTACCCAACGCGCATCTATTCGGGAAGACAGTTCACAATTTTCGCAACAATTGAGCCTTTATTGACATTTTTGAATTGCTTAACCGTAGATTGCTGTATTATATTGCATTACATAGCGGAAGATTTTCGCTATGTAATGTTGGGAGGCAAGAATGGCTCATTCCAAGAAGCTGATTGCAGAAGTGTATGGTAAGTTGGTTGACATGGTCGGTGACGAGGGTGCTGAGATGTTGATGGCGCAAGGTCCGCCGGGTGGCTGGGATCAGTTTGCGACGAAGGTCGACGTGCAAACGTTAGCGGCAGAAATGGCAGTGGGGTTTGCTGAAGCTGACGTAAAGACAGAACGGCTCAATGCGAAGGTTGAAAGGGTTGATGCCAAGGTTGGAACGGTTGATGCCAAGGTTGAAGCGGTTGATGTCAAGGTTGACGCAAATGCTGCCGCACTCAAGATGTACACCGAGGCTGGATTCGCAACAGTCCAAGCGAAGATTGATGTGGGTTTTGCGGAAATGGCGGCCACACGAAGTAGAGATGTTTGGGCTTTCACGGCAACCGTCGCGGTATTAGTAATCGCCGTAATCATCGCAATTTTCGTCGGCACCTGACCAACAACAACCCGGCTTTGAACAAGGCGAGAGCGGCGCGCGTTGGTTGGGAACTATTCTTTGTCTTTGGTTCGTCTTAGTTTTGTAGGCGACTAGAAAGAGAACCTGCCATGCGTAGACATATTTTGGGTTGGCTTGTAGTTGGGGTGGCGTTGGTGGTTTTGGCTGCGCTTCTGGCGAGCGACACGGAACCCGCACCAACCGTGCAACCCAAGGTGACCACACAACCAGATCCGAGCAGGCAACCGAACGTTTCTGCTGCGTTCACGGGCTTAGTGCAAGGACAACGGACGAACTCAACGCGGTCAACGCTTGTGGTCAACTTGAGTGAAGGCGCACCTAGCCTCACCGAATCGGTGCCCGCGATCCGGCGCGCCGATGGTCGTGTGCTCAGCGCCGACGAAATCCGCCAAGTCACCAATCGTTTGCCAACCTGGGATGTAGCTGTGGCGGGGGATTCCAGTGAATTCAACCGTCCGGCCGAGACACTGAAGCCACCTCGTGTTGGTGACACTATCAACAATCCGTTTGCTCCCGCTGTCGGCCTTGCTAGCCCCGAAGAAGCTGTTGGTCCTTTGGAAGTATTGCGGGTGCAGCCTCAAGGCGAAGTGGAAATCGCGCCCTTCGTTAGCGTTACTTTTAATCAAGCCATGGTGCCGCTTACCACCGTTGCCCAATTAGATGCTGCGAATGTACCGGTTCGGGTGTCGCCAGAGTTACCGGGTCGGTGGCAATGGATTGGTACTCGTACGCTGCGTTTTGAGCATGACCCGCAAATTACCGATCGTTTACCGATGTCCACTTCTTACGTTGTGGAAATCCCCGCTGGCACCAAGTCATTAGCCGGAAACGAATTAGCAGAAACCGTTCAATTTGAGTTCCAAACCCCAGCCGTGAGTTTGACTGCGCTTATACCACGGCACGAGTCGATTGATCTGCAGCAAGTGTTTGTGGCCACGTTTAGCCAGCGCGTCAACCCAACCGAGATGCTCAAACAAATTGCGCTAGAAGTTGCGGGGGAACAATACCCGGTGCGGCTCGCCACCGAAACTGAGGTTGCAGCCGATGCCGAGGCATTATTGCACACCCAACAAGCTGTTGAGGGTACGTGGGTTGCTTTCAGGCCAACGAATGATCTTCCTCGCGATTCAAGGGTAGAAATCAAAGTGGGGCCACATGTTCGCTCTGCTGAAGGGCCGAACACGTCCCCCGAAATGTTTCTGAGATGGCGCCGAACGTATGGGCCTTTGCGGGTTAGAGGCAACGAGTGCGACAGTTTTAGCGTCCATTCATGCACTGAAGGTTCGCTGTTGTTGGTGCGATTCAATAATGTTTTGGACGCGGCTTCGCTCAATGTTTCGGAGGTGAAGATTTCGCCACCACTGCGCGATAAGCGGATTGCGGTACGTCACGATGCGCTAGAAATCGTGGGCGCAACGTTGGCTGGCACGGATTACGAAGTGGAGTTGCCGGCTTCGTTGGCAGACGAGTATGGCCAGACTTTGGGCTCACCGACGGCTGTTGAATTCGGGTTCAGCAATGCTCAGCCGTTTCTTCGAGGTCCACGTAACCCTCTTGTCATTTTGGATCCCCATATTGAGGCGCAACAGTTTTCAGCAATGGTGCGAGGCCATCAACAGTTGCGGGTGCGTTTGTTTGATGTGTTGCCGAGCGACCTGAGTTCTTATGAGCGTTTTTGGGACCGCTGGCAACGTGATGAGGAAGGTTTGCTGCCTGATCCACCGTGGACGTTGATAAACGATCAAGTGATTGATACGGGCCTGGCTGGCGATGCTGATGTTAACGCAATTGCTGAAGTACAGATTGATGTAGGTTCCGCTTTGGAAGGTGAGCGCGGGCACGTTATTGCCATTGTTGAAGGTGTTGGCGATTTCGCGACGATCACTTATGACGACAGGAAATATTGGGATAACCGCCCGTTGGTAGTTTGGGTACAAGACACCCATATTGGTGTCGACATGCTGAGCCACAATGATAATTTGCTGGTTTGGACCACAGACTTGCGTTCTGGCACTCCGCTAGCGAATGTCACACTGGAGTTCGTTGGACGAACCACTCAAAGTGTCAGCGATGATGAGGGATTGGCGCGGTTAAGCATGCGAGGGCGCCTCGGTGGAGTTTTGGCTTCACTCGGCAACGATTCAGCGATCAACGTCGGTGACTTGCATTTATCTGAGGCTAACCAACAACTGATTTGGTATGTCACCGACGATCGCGGGACGTATCGGCCTGGTGAGACGGTTCATATCAAGGGTTGGATACGCAATTTGAACCTGAGCGAGGATGGTTCCTTGGAGTTGCTCCCTACCGGGCAATCAGTTCGTTATAGCGCATATGATTGGCACGGAAACGAACTTGCCGAATCTAATGTGCGCCTCGATGAACACGGTGGGTTTGATCTTGCTATTGAGTTGCCGCAAGGGGCAAATCTCGGGCACGCCGGAATTGAGTTCTCGGGGCTTCGGAACAGTTTCCATTACCATCCGTTTCAAATTCAGGAGTTTCGCCGCCCTGAATTTGAAGTTTCTACTCGCTTCGATCGGGCTGGGCCATTCTTGGTGAATGAACCCACCACAGCGGTGGTGGATGCGCGCTATTTTTCGAGTGGCCCCTTACCGAATGCCCCAGTTACTTGGTCGGTTGATACTCAGCGTGGCGAGTACTCACCACCCAACTGGGGTGCGTTCACTTTCGGTGTTTGGCAACCTTGGTGGGTCCGCACGGCCAGCTACTACGTCACCTTTAGCGACTATGACACGTTCGGGGACTATGGCGGGTATGGAAGTTATCTAGGGTCTGAGGCTGACGAGGCACCCGCAACTTTTCTTGGTCGCACCGATGCGAGCGGAAGCCATTATCTGCGCATGGACTTTGCAGGCGATGGCGATCAGTTACCAACGATGGTTACGGCACAAGCCGAAGTGCTTGATTTGAACCGTCAACAATGGGCCGCTTCAAGCGGTGTGCTAGTTCACGCGGCCGAGGTTTATGTGGGAATTCGTTCACCCCGGTCGTTTGTAAGGTCGGGGGTGGGCTTTGAGGTTGAAGCGATAGTTACTGACATAGATGGTAACCCGCTTGCTGGCCGGCCTTTTGAGATTGTGGCTTCGCGCTTGATCAGTGACTTTGTTGATGGTGAGTGGTTGGAGATTGCCGTGGAACCTGAAAGCTGCGAGGTGATTTCAAGTACCACTCCCGTTGAGTGTAAGTTTGCTGGCGCGATCGGCGGACGTTATCGGATTGACGCGAAGGTGACGGACGATGAGGGGCGTAGCAACCGCAGCGAACTGTCGCTTTGGGTAGCAGGTGCCACAAACGCATCACCAAACAGCGTTGTTGAACTTGAGACGGTGCAGCTAGTTGCAGATGCCGAAAGTTACGCCGTTGGAGACACAGCCGAAATATTAGTGTTGTCACCGTTCGAGTCGGCTAGCGGCCTCATGGTGGTGACCGGCAATGGTTCTATCGAGTCTCGAACGTTTGAAGTTAGTGATTACTCGACGGTACTTGAAGTGCCGATCAACGACGACAACGTTCCCGAGTTAACCGTCAATATCGAACTTGTTGGTAGCGCGGTACGCGCCGGCGATAACGGTGAGGTGCCTACAGACAGCCGTGAACGCCCAGCTTTCGCCACTGGACAAGTTCGCTTGCGGGTGCCACCGCTGCAACGCGCATTAAATGTTCTAGCGACACCTGAGTCCGCCGTGCTGGAACCCGGTTCACGAACCCAAGTGACACTTGAGGTAACGGATTCGCAGGGTAGTGTGGTTGAAGGCGCTAATGTGCTTTTGGTGGTGGTTGATGAAGCGGTGTTGGCCGTCTCCGGTTACGAACTGCTTGACCCGTTGGAGGTATTTTACGAACCTAGGTTTGTCAGCCTGCGATTGAGCAGAAGCCGAGACTCGATTGCGCTCGCAAGTTCCAGTACACGAGGTCGAAGATTATCGGCGCCCACATCTGGCGACATGGAAAGCGACGCGAGCTTTCCCGATAGCTTACCCGCCACTAGCTTCGCGCTAACTAGCAGCGATGCTGAAACCGCGCCGATAAGTGCTCAAGACGTACCTATAGATGTGCGAGAAAATCTTGATGCTCTAGCCGTGTTTGATCCAGACGTTACTACCAATGCCAATGGCGTGGCCACGGTTGCATTCAATCTGCCTGACAGTTTGACGCGTTATCGAGTTATGGCAATTGCCGTTGATGGCCCAGACCGTTTTGGGTCGACGGATTCTACGATTACAGCTCGTCTGCCATTGCAGGTGCGGCCTTCGGCACCGAGATTCTTGAACTTTGGGGATCGCTTTGAGTTGCCGGTGATCGTGCAGAACACCACCGCAACTGATGCGCAGATAGACGTGGTGGTGCAGGCTTCTAACCTGGTTCTTGAAGGTGCTGTTGGGCGGCGGGTGACGGTGCCTGCCAACGACCGTGTGGAGGTGCGGTTCCGAGCTGCGGCAAATCTCGCCGGCACCGCTCGGTTACGTGTGGCGGCGGTGTCGTCCAGCGGGGCCGATGCTCAAGAACTTTCAATACCGGTTTACACACCCGCTAGCAGTGAAGCATTCGCTACCTACGGGGTTTTGGATTCCGGGGTCGTGAGTTACGCGCTGGAGCAACCTCAAGATGTGTTGGTCAATGTGGGCGGCCTCGAAATCGATACTTCGTCGACTGCACTGCAAGCACTCACGGACGCGGTCTTGTACTTGACTCGTTATCGATATCCGTCTGCAACTGCCTACGCAAGCAGAATTCTGGCGATTGCCGCGTTGCGTGATGTTCTTGAAGCGTTCTCGGCTGAAGGTCTACCCACGCCAGAAAAGTTAGATTCCTTGGTTCGGCTCGACATCAAGGCGCTAACTGCATTGCAGCACGAAGACGGCGCTTTTGGCCGTTGGAGTCTGCGTGTTCCCCCCGACCCGTATGTATCAGTTCAAGCGATGCACGCGCTGCTTCTCGCTAAAGACGCTGGGTATGAGGTGTCACAAACGGCGCTGGACGTGGGCAGCATGTTTCTGAGAAATGTTGGCGACAACACACCTGCAAGTTACAGCCAAGCGAACAAGAATACTTTAGAAGCGTACGCGCTGGCTGTGCGCGCGCTTGGAGGCGACAAAGACCCGAGAGGTGCCGCGGAACTTTGGCATAGCCGTGGCAGCGAACTCGGGTTAGATGCATTGGCGTGGATTTGGCCGGTCGTTGAAGACCCAACCATCGCAGAAGAGATTGAAAGGATTTTCGCTAACCGTGTGACCGAAACTGCGAATGCAGCCACTTTCGTTACCGACTACGATGAAGATGCCTACCTAATTTTGGCTTCCGACCGCCGCACGGATGCGCTGGTGCTAGATGCGTTAATTTCTGTGCGTCCCGACTCAGACCTGATTCCTAAGTTGGTTAACGGCTTGTTGGCGAGCCGGATCAAAGGACGTTGGAATAATGTGCAGGAAAACTCCTTTGTTTCCCTAGCGCTGCACAAGTACTTTAGAGCTTTCGAAGACACCGTCCCAGACTTTGTTGCTCGTGTCTGGCTTGGCGGCCAATACCTGGCGGAGCATGATTTCTCGGGGCGTAGCACCGATCGTGCTGCCACACTAGTTCCGATGAACGAAGTTGTCGCTTTGGTGACACCCGAAAGCAACTCAACCCTAGTGGTGCAAAATGACGGAGTGGGTCGCCTCTATTATCGTTTGGGGCTTCAATATGTGCCTGCCAATTTAACTCAAGACCCACTCGATCGCGGGTTTGTGGTGCAACGCAGTTACGAAGCTGTAGATGACCCACAAGATGTCTGGTTAGATACAGATGGCACGGTTCATGTTGCGTTAGGCGCGCAAGTGCGGGTGAATGTGACCATGGTCAACGACAGTAGACGCACCAACATGGCCTTAGTCGACCCGTTGGCGGCTGGTTTTGAAACCGTCAACTCAAGTTTGGCCGTGACTGCAGCGCCGAGTTCGCCATCGGACTCCGACACGGATTCAGCTTTTGGTTGGTGGTGGAATCGGTGGTTTGAACACGAAAACCTTCGAGATGATCGCAGTGAAGCGTTCGCTTCTTACTTACCAGCCGGCACCTACGAATACAGTTATGTGGTGCGAGCAACAGCACCAGGTGTTTTTGTGGTACCCCCGGCGAAAGCCGAAGAAATATACGCTCCAGAGGTTTTCGGTCGCTCAAGGTCACATATGGTTGTGGTTGAGGAAACAGCGGATGTCTCGTGAGTTGATCTCGGGAGCAACAAAGAGCCGCTAGATTCAGCTTGTGGATTATCAACGCAGCTTCCCTCGGCGGCATACTCGCCAAATTATGGTCGGTGATGTTGCCGTGGGCGGGGGAGCGCCGTTGACAGTGCAGTCGATGACGGTGACCAAAACTGCAGACCATGAAGCAACACTGCGCCAGATCTATGCGTTAGCAGCTGCTGGAGCCGATATTGTTCGCTGCACTTGCAACGAAAGTGCCGCCGCGGTGGGCCTAGCGCGGATCGTCCCACGTTCACCGGTGCCGATCGTGGCCGACATCCATCATCAGTATCTGCGTGCCTTGGAAGCTCTTGAAGCTGGCGTGCATTGTTTGCGGCTCAATCCCGGCAACATCAGAAACCCAAAACACATTAAGGCCGTGGCGCGAGAAGCATTGGACCGCCAGGTACCTATCCGCATCGGGGTTAACGGCGGTTCTTTGCACCCAGATTTGTACGCCAAATATGGGGGGAAGGTAACGCCTGAAGCGATGGTCGAGTCCGCCCAACAAGAAATAGCCTATTTTGAAGAAGTCGGGTTTGACCTAATCAAGATTTCGGTGAAAGCATCTAGCGTTCCCTTGATGATCGAGGCTTATCGGCAGTTAGCTGAAGTCACCGACTATCCGCTTCATCTAGGCGTTACTGAAGCTGGCCCACCGCCGATTGGCACACTGAAATCTACCGCCGGTATGGCCACGTTATTGGCGGAAGGTATTGGCGACACGATCCGTTATTCGCTAACGGCCGACCCGGTGGAGGAAGCCAGAGCAGGTCGTCAACTGCTCGAGGTTATGGGGTTGCGCCAACGAAAAAATGTTGATCTGATTGCTTGCCCTAGTTGTGGCCGCGCGGAGGTGGATGTGTTTCGTATTGCCCAAGACGCAATGCAGGCTTTCGGTGAACGAGAGTTGCCTCTCCAAGTTGCTGTGATGGGTTGTGTGGTGAACGGCCCCGGTGAAGCTAGAGACGCAGACCTAGGCATAGCTGCCGGCAACAAGCGTGGCCATTTGTTTGTCAAGGGCGAGAACGTGATGGTTGTGCCCGAGGCTGAGATGGTTGACACGCTCATTGAATGGGCTGATTTTATCCACACGCACGGAACGCAAGCGGCGCTCGCTCGGGCATCCTCAACCCGGCAAGCCGCGCGCCGAGCAGCCGCCCAAGATCGTGAGCTTAATCTCGCCCAGCGCGGCCTTGATGCCAACAATGCCAGCGTGGCTATTTCCAATATCCGTGGGATCAACCGCGACGCAAAATAGCCGAGTAACGATAAACTTTTGACCACGTTTGATGTCCCGTTTCGAGACCTCCCGTGTGGATGAGGCGTGGCCTTAGGGCCACGTTTTTCTTTTCTGGGCATTCAACTAGTCAGGCAACAACTACTTTAAAGCCGCGCAACAGCTAGGAGGGTCCAACAAATGGCGATTACCGAGAAGGTGCGCGAACTGCTCGTTGCGGTCCTTGAAACTGAGGACGCGTTTATCTACGATGTAGAGGACAACGGCGGTGTTGTGCGTGTACTCCTAGACGCAGAAGGTGGCATTGGTATTGATGATCTACAACGCATTAGTCGCCAACTGAGCCGTCGCCTCGACGCGCAAGACCCGATTCCACGGCGTTACACACTTGAAGTTTCGAGCCCTGGTCTGGAGCGTCCGTTACGCAGCTTTGAGCATTTCCGTGCGGCTCTCGGTGAACAAATCAAGCTCAAGACGCTGCCCACAAACCAAGCAGAGGGAGCGCGGCGCCTGCAAGGCGAACTGCGGGCCGCTGATGAAAGTGGATTTGAGATCCAAACAGACGCTGGCTGCCGCCGTTTGCATTACCACGAAGTATCCAAAGTCCGCACCGTGTTTGAATGGGGGCCAACCACGCGCCCAACCAATCAACGGCTGAAAAACCAATCAGGTGCTCGGGTAAGAGAACTCGACACCACGAACATGAGGGAGGCTCCGACATTATGAACTCCGATATGATGGAAGCTCTGCAAGCGCTTGCAGCTGAGCGCGGAATTACTGTTGATGCGTTGTTTTCGGCGTTGGCTGATGCACTTGAATCCGCCTACAAGCGGCTGCCTGGTGCCCATGAGTATGCCTGGGTGACTATCGACCCGGAAACCATGGTCTTTCGTGTCTTTGCTCAAGACTTAGATGAGCAAGGCGAACCAGTTGGCGAAGAAATTGATGTAACCCCCAACAACTTTGGTCGCATCGCTGCACAAACCGCCCGCCAAGTTATTTCTCAACGCATTCGCGAAGCTGAACGAGAATTGAAATACGAGGAGTATGCGGGTCGTGAGGGAGACATCGTTACCGGGATGATTCAACAAACAGATGCCCGCTACACCTTGCTGGATCTGGGCCGGGTTGAAGCACTGTTGCCTCAAGCTGAACAGGTGCCCTACGAGCGCCCCGATTCCAACACCCGCGTAAAGGCCTACATTGTTGAGGTTCGCAACACTGCTAAGGGTCCGCAAATTGTGGTTAGCCGCACCCACCCGGGCCTTATCAAGCGTTTGTTTGAACTTGAGGTGCCTGAGATCGCCGATGGCGTGGTGGAGATTAAGGCGTGTGCGCGTGAACCGGGCCACCGCACCAAGATTGCGGTGTACTCAAACGACAATAACGTCGACCCCGTAGGAGCTTGCGTTGGTGCACGCGGAGCTCGGGTGCGCCAAGTTGTGAATGAACTGCGTGGCGAGAAGATAGACATTGTGCCTTATTCTGAAGATCTGGCCGAATACGTTCTGAAAGCTTTGGCACCGGCGAAAGTAAAAGAGGTGAGACCCAACGAAGAGAGCGGTGATTGCGAGGTGGTTGTCCCCGATTACCAACTTTCGCTTGCTATCGGCAAGGAAGGCCAAAATGCTCGTTTGGCATCGCGTTTAACTGGTTGGGGGATCAACATCAAGTCGGAGACGCAGTTAGCTGAGGAGGATACTTACGGTGAAGTTGAGTGGGCCGAAGGAGAATGGGTCATTCATCCAGAGACCGGCGAACAGGTTTGGCAACCCGCCGACGGCGGAGAAACAGTGTCGGCGGAAGCTTGGGCAGAGGCCGCAGCAGCAGCCTCTGACACAGATTCGCCTACCCCAACCGAGGCCACTGAAGTTGAAGCTACAGAAAACTGATCGGCGCAGCCACGCTCCAAACGAACGCGAACCCCAAACCTATCGCTAGGCTCAAGGCGTTGCGCTTTGATTGACGGTTCGCGTGCTCTCACGAGAACCGCTAGCAACGCGATCACAGGTCTAACGCGCCACCTAACCTAACCACACCACCAAGGATTCTCGCTAAATCGTGCCATCAAAGATTCGGATCTACGAACTCGCAAAGGAGTTGGGGCTCTCCAATAAGGAGACACTCGCCCTGACTGAGGCTTTGCAGATAGGCGACGTAAAAAGCCATTCGTCAAGCATCGCCGATGCCCAAGCAGACCGGGTGCGTCGCAAAGCAAAACGAGATGGCATGATCCGCGACCCGCGGCCACGAGAACCAGAAATCTCCGAGGCAAAAACACCTAGCGAGAATCACGCCGCTGCGGTCTCCTCGGCCACCCCCGCTAGCGTCGCCACTACTAGCACCGTACCGAACCAAGCTAGCAGCACTAAACAAGACGCGCCTGACGCTAACCTCCCCATTCCTGCTAAGCCGGCTAGTGAAACCGCTTTGAAGCCCGCGCCGCCGCAAACACCAGACCCTGAACCTCAAGCATCGGGCCTAACCGCAAACACAGAACCGTTTGAAGGTAGACCCAGAGAGGACCACAAGCGCGTGATTTCTTCAAGTGGCAGCGCCGCGCCGACGAAGCGAGACGATGCTTCGTCGCATTCGCCACAAGCGACTACTCCAGTAACGAAGAAGGTCGTAAAAAAAGTTATCAAGAAGTTGCTAAGTGATCCGAAACGCCAGGCCAAAGATGGCCCACCGGCATCGCAGACTGGTAAACCCATACCCCCACCACCGCGTTCGGTAAGTGGGCGCTCCATTCCTCCTCCTCCGAGTGGACGTGCCCAAACCTCGACGGGTGGTCGTCAGGGTGCGAACAAACCACCGTCGGGCAGAGGCCCAGCAGGTCGAGCCCCAGCCAGTAGAGGTCCAGGCGGTAGGGGCCCGGCGGGTAGAGGCCCAG
>JGI24795J26692_1001360_pt1 | contig 12813 bp, 10 predicted proteins | sample PinacodermBB_FD_26692 | JGI IMG/M metagenome (IMG submission 26692)
CGCTGACTATCCGACCAGAAAGCCAAGAGCTTTGCTGGAGCGCATTATTCAAGCCAGCTCCAATGAAAGGGATATAGTTCTTGACCCATTTTGCGGATGCGGAACGACGATTGATGCTGCCCGCCGGCTGGGACGGCAATGGGTGGGAATTGATATTTCCTCATTTGCGATTGATTTGATTGTTCATGCAAGACTGCAGGACAGGGATATTCCGGTCGCCGGAATACCGGTGGATATTGCAAGTGCCAAAAAACTGGCAAGAGCCGACAGGCTTGGATTTGAGAAATGGGCTATCAGCAAGATCCCGGGATTTGTTCCCAATGAGAAGCAAGTCGGCGATGACGGCATAGACGGGCGAGCAACGCTTATGTCTTCGGTTGCCCCCTACTCAACCAGACTCGTTCTGGCGCAGGTCAAGAGCGGCAAATTGGGGGATTTGGCGACTGATGTCGGAAGATTCCGAGAGACCATAAGAAACAACGCGGTGTGCGGCGTGTTCATTACTATGAATAAAGTGGATATACAGAAGCGACGCGCCCCGGAATTTGAAAGCATGGGCAGGTTTGAAATGGAATCTAAAGATTATCCGAGACTTCAATTTTGGTCTATAGAGGAGTATTTTGACAACAGATTTCCGGACCTTCCGCCTATGCTTAATCCATACACAGGAAAACCAATGCTGCAACACCCTCTCATTTGAAGTTGTTATATGATGGCGTTGCAAAAGAAATATCTGAAGGATTCAAACTGATGGGCTTTGTTCTGAGCGAAGAGCAAACATTGCTGCAGGAGACGGCGCGGCAGTTTTTTGCCGAGCAATTGCCGATTGGCGTGCTGCGCCGTTTGCGCGACGCCGATGATGTGCGCGGCTATGATGAGGCGGCGTGGAAGAAAATGGCGGAACTGGGCTTTGCCGGCATGATTCCCGAAGCGCATGGCGGCAGCGGCTTCGGACCCATCGGCATGGGGCTGATTGTGCAGGAAGCCGGGCGGCATCTCTCGCCCAGCCCGCTCTATGCCAGCGCGGTGCTGGGTGCGGGCGCGCTCATCGCGTGCGGCTCGGAGGCGCAGAAAAAGACGCTGTTGCCGCAGATTGCCAGCGGCGCGGCGATTGCCACGCTGGCGGTGGAAGAAAGCGGGCATCATCGCCCCGCCGCCACCGCCTGCCGCGCCCAAAAAACCGCCGACGGCTTTGTGCTCAGCGGGCAAAAACTCTTTGTCCCTGACGGGCAAAATGCGCAGCACATTCTCATTCTGGCGCGCACCGATGGCGAGCCGGGCGATGAGAGCGGGCTCAGCCTTTTCCTTGTGCCGCAGGCAGCCAAGGGGCTCACCGTCACGCCGCTCGCCATGGTGGATGCGCGCGCCAGCGCGATGCTGGACTGCCGCGACCTGGCGCTGGGCAAGGACGCACTGCTCGGCAAACTTCATCAGGCGCTCCCCGCGCTGGAGCCGGTGCTGGATCTGGGGCGCATTATCCTCGCTGCCGAAATGCTGGGCGGCGCGGAAGCCGTGTTTGAGCAAACGCTCGCCTGGCTCAAAGAGCGCAAGCAGTTTGATGTGCCGATTGGCAGTTTTCAGGCGCTGCAGCATCGCGCCGCGCAGCTCTATTGCGAGATAGAAATCTGCCGCTCGGTGGTGCTGGATGGTTTGACCGCCGCCGAAGAAAAGCGTAAGGATATGGCGCGCGCCGCCAGCCTCGCCAAAATGCGCCTGAGCGATGCCAGTCGGCATATCACCAATGAAGGCGTGCAGATGCATGGCGGCGTCGGCATGACGGATGATATGGATTTGGGTCTCTATCTGAAGCGCGCCCGCGTCCAGGCGGCGATGCTGGGCGATGCCAATTTTCACACCAGCCGCTATGCCCGGCTGGGCGGCTATTGAGCGCGCACAAGAAACGAAAGGCGAGAGAGCATGGCCAAGCAACCCGAACGCATCACCGTGCTGGCAACCGCATTCACGCCGGCGGCGATGGAATTTCACCGCCGCCAAATGAGCGCCCGCGGCTATCGCATGGAAGGGCAGATTACGGCGCGCCGCTTTCAGATGCTGGGCGAAGCCACCGAGCCGCCGCAGGATTTGTTTGAGGGGCGGGAATATTATGCCGTCACCTTTGTGCGCAAGGACAGCACATAAGTCTGACTGGCACGCCCCCCGTGCCCTCTCGCCCGCGCTTGCGCTCCATGAGCAAACCCTCCCGTCAGCCCGCGCCCCATGCGCGCGCCGCCTTTGATTATGACGCGCAATTTGCGCGCGCCTTGAACGAGCTGCATCGCGAGGGGCGCTATCGGGTGTTCCAGCGCCTGGCGCGCCTCGCAGGCGATTTTCCGCGCGCCCGCTATTGGAGCGAGGATGGCGAGGAAAAGGCGATCACGGTTTGGTGCTCCAATGATTATCTGGGCCAGGGCCAGCACCCGCGCGTGCTGGCGGCGATGAAGCAGGCGCTGGATGAGCATGGCGCCGGCGCCGGCGGCACCCGCAACATTTCAGGCTCCCATCGCTGGCTGGTGCGCCTGGAAGACAGCCTTGCCGAACTGCATCGCAAGCCCGCGGCGCTGGTGTTCAGTTCGGGCTATGTCGCCAACCAGTCCAGCCTGGCAGCGCTGGGGCAGCTCTTGCCCCACTGCCTCGTCTTGTCGGATGCGCACAATCACGCCTCCATGATTGAGGGCATCCGCCACAGCCGCGCCGAATGTCAGATTTTTCGCCACAATGATATGGCGCATTTGGAGGCGCTCTTGCGCGCCGCCGCTGAGAGCGGGGCCCGCCCCAAACTTGTCGCCTGCGAATCGCTCTATTCCATGGATGGCGACATTGCGCCGCTGGAGGATATCTGCGCGCTGGCGCAAAAATATCACGCCCTCATCTATCTGGATGAGGTGCATGCGGTCGGGCTGTATGGGCCGCAAGGGGCGGGGCTCGCCGCCGCCGCCGGCGTGATGGAGCAGATTGACATTGTGGAGGGCACGCTCGCCAAAGCCTTTGGCGTGATTGGCGGCTATGTCGCGGCGCGCGCCCCCATCATTGATGCGATACGCTCCTATGCGCCGGGCTTTATTTTCACGACCGCGCTGCCGCCGGCGATTGCCGCCGGCGCCCATCAAAGCCTCGCCCTTGTCAAAGCGGGCGATGCGCTGCGCGCCCGCCACCAGGCGCGCGCCGAGCGCCTCAAGCGCGCTCTCGCCGCGGCCGACCTGCCGCTTCTGCCCACGCCCAGCCATATTGTGCCGCTGATGGTGCGCGATGCGCGCCTGTGCAAGCAAGCCAGCGACATGCTGCTCGCCGAGCATGATATCTACATCCAGCCGATTAACTATCCGACCGTGGCGCGCGGCACGGAGCGCTTGCGCATCACGCCGACGCCGCTGCACAGCGATGCGATGATGGATGCGCTGGTGCGCGCGCTGAGCGACGTGTGGCAGCGGCTGGGGCTGGCGCGCTAGCCGCGCGCCGGCATGGAAAAGCCGCGTCCCAGATGGACGCTCATCAAAAGCCCCAACAGCGCCATCACCGTAATCAGCGCGGTGCCGCCATAGGAAATCATCGGCAGCGGCATGCCGACCACAGGCACCAGCCCCATCACCATCGCCATATTGACGAACATGTAGCAGAAAATGGAAAAGCCGATGCCGCAGGCGAGCAGGCGCGCAAACGCCGAGCGCGCCGAGGTGGTAATCATGAGCGCAAAGCCCAGTATGCCGCCATAGGCCAGAAGCAAAGTCAGGCAGCCAAGAAAGCCCATTTCTTCGGCAAACATGGTGAAGATAAAATCGGTCTGCTGTTCGGGCAGAAAATCCAGCTGGCTTTGTGAGCCTTGCAGAAAGCCGCGCCCAAACAGACCGCCGGAGCCTATCGCAATTTTAGACTGCAAAATATGGTAGCCAGCCCCCAGCGGGTCGCGCTCCGGCTCCAGAAAGATAAGGATGCGCTCGCGCTGATAGTCGCGCAACTGCGTCCACAAAATCGGCAGCGCCGCGCCGAGCGTCAGCAGCACACCGCCAATATAGCGCCAGCCCAGCCCGGCGGCGAACAGGACCGCCCCGCCGGTCATCGCCAGCAGCACCGCGGTGCCCAAATCCGGCTGGCGCATGATGAAAGCCAGCGGCACAAAAATAAGCACCAGCGGCGGCAGCAGCCGCAGCGGNTGCGACAACTGGGTGCCGAAGCAGCTGTGGAAATAGCGCGCCAGCGCCAGCAGCATGCCGATGCGCATCAATTCCGACGGCTGCAGCGACAGCCCGCCCAGGCGAATCCAGCGATTGACGCCATTGCCATCGCCGAGCACTTCCACCAGCGCCAAGAGCGCCAGCAAAACGCCATAAATCCAGTATGCGCCTTGATACCAGCGCCGCACATCAATCAGCGCCAGCAGCAGCATCAGGCCCAGCCCGATGCCGAGCCGCAGCAAATGCCCCTGCGCCCAGGGCTGGAACTCGCCGCCCGCGACCGAATACAGCATCGCAATCCCGATGCCGCCCAAAAACAGCGCGAGCCCAATCAGCCCCCAATTCAGCTGCGCCAGTTTCTGCAGAATCAGACGGCGGCGATTTTGTGCAACACTCATGGGGCAAATCTTTGGATGGGTTGTTGCGGCTGCAGGTCAGGACGATGAGCCGCTGGGCACGGTCTCGCCGCTCTTTTGCTTCGTGGCGCGCAAATCATCGCGCAGCGCGCGATACAAAATCCGCCGCGCAATCGGCGCCGCGCGCCCCGAGCCGGAGCCGCCATGCTCCACCAGCACGCAAATCGCATAGCGCGGCACATCCACAGGCGCAAACGCCACGAACACCGCATGGTCGCGCAAATGCCAATCCAGTTCGCGGTTTTTCACAATGCCGGTTTCATGCTCTTCCTGCGAGATGCGGCGCACCTGCGAGGTGCCGGTTTTGCCCGCCATGCGCCGCCCTGACAAGATAAAGCGCGAGCCATAGGCCGTCCCCCACGGCTCATTGACCACGTCATACATCGCGGTCTTCACCAACTCCAGCCCGAACGGGTCCAAATCCATGCGCTGCATGTCCGGGTTTTTCTGCATCTCATCATTGACCCGATGCACGAGGCGCGATTTCACGCCCCAGCCGCCATTGGCGACGCGCGCCACCATCATCGCCAGCTGCAAGGGCGTGCACAGCACATAGCCCTGCCCGATGCCGGTGACCACCGTCTCGCCCGGCAGCCAGCGGGCTTTGTGGTTGGTGCGCTTCCAGCGCCGCCCCGGCACGGTGCCGACTTTTTCCCCCGGAATGTTCAAATCGGTCGCCTGCCCCAGACCGAAGCGCTGCGCCATCGCCTCAATCGAATCAATGCCGGTCTCGGCGGCGATGGAATAGAAATAGCTGTCGCAGGATTCGGCAATCGCGCGCTGCATGTCCACCTCGCCATGCCCCTCCTTGCGCCAGCAGCGAAACTCTTCATCATGATAGGTGAACACGCCTGTGCAATCCACCACATCGGAGGGCTGAATCACGCCGCTTTCCAGCGCCGCCAGCGCCACGATAATCTTGAAGGTGGAGCCTGGCGCATAGAGGCCCGAAATCGCCTTGTTCACAAGCGGCTTGCGCTCATTGTAGAGCAGAAAATCCCAATCATATTGGGCGATGCCGACATTGAACAGGTTGGGGTCAAAGCCCGGCTTGGACAACAGCACCATCACATCGCCGGTCCAGACATCCACCATCACCACCGCGCCGCTCTGCTCGCCCATCGCCTTCCACGCCAATTCCTGCCAGTCGCGATTTATCGTGACATGCACGGACGCGCCCGCTTGCGGCACTTCGCGCTGAATCTCCCTTTGCACGCGGCCATCGGCATTGATTTCCAGGCGGCGCTTGCCCGCCACGCCGCGCAACTCCTTATCCCATTGGCGCTCCAGCCCGCTTTTGCCGACGCGAAAGCCGGGAAAGCGATAGAGCGGGTCGTTTTTGCTTTCGTTTTCGTCCGGATGGGCGACATAGCCCAGCACATGCGCAAACCGCTCCTTCATCGGGTAGTAGCGGGTTTTGCCAACCTGCGGGCGCACGCCCGGCATATGGGGCAGCAGAAAATTGATTTGCGAAAACTGCTCCCAGCTCAGATTTTCCTTGACCAGCACCGGCACGAAATCCGCCGAGCGGCGAATCTCCTGCAGCAGTTTCTGGCGGCGGCGCGCCGACAAATCAATCACGCGCGCCAGTTTGCGCAGACTGTCCTGCGCATCGGGGGTCTGTTCGGGAATCAGGGCGACTTGAAAATTCTGCTGCGTGCCGGCCAGTTCCACCCCATGGCGGTCATAAATCTTGCCGCGCTCGGGCAGGATGAGCGCCAGATTGGTGCGGTTTTCTTCCGCCAGCTGCTCATATTCCTCGCGATTAATCAGCTGCAAATAGGACAGCCGCGCCAAGAGCACGCCGAACAATCCGGCCTGGCCAATCCCCAGCAGCAAGGCGCGGCGCGTAATCAGCTGATTGTCGCCGCTCTCCCAATTCACCATCCTATGCCTCCCGTGCGCCGCCGCATCACAAATCTCGCACCGCTGGCGCGCCAAGATAAATATAGGCCTGCATCCAGCGCAAGCCCGCCACCGCAATCGGAAACAGCAAACATGTTCCCAGCCAATGCACCGCCACACCGCCCAGCGGCAGATAAAGCCCGCTGCGGCTGCCAATGCCCCACCATAGCAAGAGGCTGAGCACAAAGTCCAGCCCGACAAACGCCGGCCAGGCCAGACGCCGATTGGCCGAAATCAGCGGGCGCAAAAACAGCGCGGCAAAATAGCACGCCCCAAACGCCACCGCCCACAGCCCGAACGGCGTATGCGTCAGCAAATCTTCCAGCAGCCCAAGCGCAAACACCGACACCGCGCCGGTGCGCGCATGCTCGTCCAGCCCCCAGAAAAACACCAGCATCAGCGCGAAGGACGGCGCTATCGGATAGGGCAGAGGCTGCGGAAAAGGCAGTTTGGGCAAGAGCAGCAAAAACACACCGACCACAAAGCCTATCAGCCACGCCGCGCGCGAGGGTGCGCGCATCGCCTGCCTGTCGCTCAAAAGCCCCCTGGACATCATGCCGCCATCATGGTGCCAGCTGCAGCGGCAAATCCTGATAGCCGGGCGAAAAGATTTGCGGCAATTCCGCTATCCGCACATGCTCCAGCCCCACCGGCTCTTCCAGCAATTCCACGCGCCAGCCCTCGCCCCGCTGCACCATGCGCCCCACGGGCAGGCCGGCGGGGATATAGCCATCATGCCCCGAGGTTGCCACCGCATCGCCCTCCTTGAGCCCCGAATCATCTTCCAGAAATTCCAGAAACGGCTCATCCGTGCCATCGCCGGACATGACCGCGCGCAGCGCGGCCTCGCCCACCAGCACCGCAATATGGCTGTTGACATCGGTGACCAGCAAAATGCGGCTGGCGCGCGTGCTGGCGGCGATGATGCGCCCGACAAAGCCGTTGGGGCCCATGGCGGCCTGCCCGACCTGGATGCCCTCGCGCGTGCCGATATTCGCTATCAGGCTGCGCCGCCACGCGCCGCCCAAATCCGCAAACACGCGGGTGCCGATATAGGTGTGGGCGCTGTCCGGCTTGATGCGCAAGATGGCTTCATAATTGCCAATCAGCGATTCGGCTTTAATCGCGCGGGCGCGCCATTCGCGCAAATCTTCCACCTCGGCGCGCAACTCCCGCACCTCGCGCCAGGCGGTGAAATAGGTGCCCACATTGCTGCCCCAGCGGCGCAGCACCAGCACGGGCTGCGCAAAAAACTGCAAAATGGGGCTGCTCGCCGTCAGCACCGCCCCTTCGGCTGTGGTCAGGCGGGTGTCATTCGGCAGGACAGAGAAAAACAGAAACACCGCCAGCCCCAGAAAGACCAGCGCCGCCAGTTTGCGCGTCGCGAGAAAACGAAACAGCCAGTTATGATGGCGAAACCTGCTCACCTCATACCTCGTGCGGCCGCCTCATGGCAGCAAGCGAGCCGATGGCGCATGGGAGTTCTCAGCCGATGCCTCAATACGACATGGACAGAACATGCTGCATGGTCTTCAGATGCTCCAGAACCCGTCCGGTGCCGAGCGCGACGCAGGACAGGGCATCGTCCGAAATGCTTATCGGAATGCCCGTCTCCTCGCGCAAAACTGTATCCAGATTGGTCAAGAGCGCGCCGCCGCCGGTCAGAATGATGCCCTTGTCCACAATGTCGGACGCGAGTTCGGGCGGCGTGGATTCCAGCGCCACCTTAATCGCATCCACGATGGAGGCGATGGGGCCGGTGAAGCCATCGGCGATTTCGTGCTGGGTGAGGCTGGCTTCGCGCGGCACCCCATGCATCAAATCGCGCCCGCGAATCTTGACCGTGATGCCCTCGCCGCCATCCAGCACCCGCGCCACGCCCACGGTTTTCTTGACCCGCTCCGCGCTCGCTTCGCCCAGCAAAAGATTGTGATTGCGGCGAATATGCCCGACCAACGATTCGTCCATCTTGTCGCCGCCGACCCGCACCGAGCGCGAATACACAATCCCGCCCAGCGACAAAATCGCGACCTCGGTGGTGCCGCCGCCAATATCCACCACCATGGAGCCGGTCGGCTCCGTAATCGGCAGCCCCGCGCCAATCGCCGCCGCCATCGGCTCTTCAATCAGAAACACGCGGCGCGCCCCCGCCGCCATGCCGCTTTCCTGAATCGCCCGCCGCTCCACCGCGGTGGCACCCGACGGCACGCAGATAAGAATCTGCGGATTGGAGAAAATGTTGCGCTCCTGCGCCTTGCGGATGAAATATTTTATCATCGCCTCGGCGACTTCAAAATCCGCAATCACGCCCTCGCGCATCGGGCGAATCGCCTTGATGTTGCTGGGCGTGCGCCCCAGCATAATCTTGGCTTCCTCGCCCACAGCCAGAATGCGGCTGCGCCCCTCATTCTCGATGATGGCCACCACCGAGGGCTCATTGACCACAATGCCGCGCCCTTTGGCATAGACCAAGGTGTTGGCGGTGCCGAGGTCAATCGCCAAGTCGGACGAAAATCTGTCAAACAGCCCGCGCCACATTATGCTTTTGCCTTCATCATGCCGCCCTCATCTGCCGCCTCAAGAAGCCCCGCCGTCATGCGGTCAGGCTTTGCGGCATCACTTTTTTCTGCTGCCGCACCAAAAGATAGTTCAGCGCGCTGACATAAGCGCGCGCCGATGCCACCAGCGTGTCCGTATCGGCGGCGCGGCCGGTTGCAATATGCCCCTTGTCTTCCAGCCGCACGCTGACTTCGGCTTGCGCATCGCTGCCGCTGGTCACCGCATGCACCTGATAGAGTTGCAGGCGCGCCTTGTGCGGAAACAGGGTGCGAATCGCACAGAAGATGGCATCCACCGGCCCTGAGCCGCTGCTTTCCACCTCGGCGGTGCGGCCGTCAATTTTCAACTGCACCCGCGCCCGCTGCGGCCCTTTGGTGCCCGCCTGCACCTTGATGTTCAAGACTTCCAGCCGCGCCTCGCCGCGCGCATAGGAATCATCCACCAGCGCGACCAAATCCTCGTCAAACACATGCTTTTTCTTGTCGGCGAGGCTCTTGAAGCGCTGGAATGCGTCCTCCAACTGTTCGCACCCAAATCATAGCCCAGCGCCGCCAGTTTCTTGCGGAACGCATGGCGGCCCGAATGCTTGCCCATCACCAGCGAGGTGGATGCAATGCCCACCGATTCCGGCGTCATAATCTCATAGGTCTGCGCATTTTTCAGCATGCCGTCCTGATGCACGCCGCTTTCATGCGCAAACGCATTCTTGCCGACAATCGCCTTGTTGTATTGCACCGGAAACGCCGTCACCGCCGCCACCAATTTGGAGGCGCGCGCCAGATATTTGGTTTTGATGCCGGTCGTCGCCGCCAGCAAATCCTTGCGCACCCGCAAGCCCATCACAATTTCTTCCAGCGCGGCATTGCCAGCGCGCTCGCCAATGCCATTGATTGTGCATTCCACCTGGCGCGCACCGGCTTTAATCGCGGCCAGCGAATTCGCGACCGCCAACCCCAAATCATTGTGGCAATGCGCCGACAGCACGACCTTGTCAATGTTCGGCACCCGCGCGCGCAGCATCTCAAACAGGGCGGCAAATTCCTCCGGCATGGTGTAGCCCACCGTGTCGGGAATGTTAATCACGCGCGCCCCTGCCTTCACCGCGGTTTCCACGGCGCGGCACAGGAAATCCGGCTCGGTGCGGGTCGCATCTTCAGGCGACCATTGCACCATGTCGGTGTGCTGGCGGGCGCGCTGCACGCTGGTCGCAATCGCTTCCAGCACCGCCGCTTTGGACATGTTCAGCTTGTGCTTGCGGTGCACGGGGCTGGTGGACAAAAATGTGTGCAACCGCGGGCGGCGGGCAGCGCGTATCGCTTCCCCGGCGCGGTCAATATCGCCTTGCTGGGCGCGCGCCAGCCCGCAGACTTCGGCGCGCTTGACCTCGCGCGCCACCGCCCGCACCGAATCAAAATCGCCATGCGAGGCAATCGGAAAGCCCGCCTCAATAATGTCCACGCCCATCTCGTCCAGGAGCAGCGCCACCTCCAGTTTCTCTGTGGCGCTCATGGACGCGCCCGGCGATTGCTCGCCGTCGCGCAAGGTGGTGTCAAAAACCTGCACCCGCACGAGCTCAGGCTTGTCAGGCCTGGCAGTACTGACAGCACTGGCAGGCTTGGCTTTGCGCTTTGCGCTGATTTTGGGCGGGGTTTTGGTCATGCTGTTTTCATCTATGCAATCTATACGATTCATGCACGCGCCAAAGCCAGCTGCCAAAGCGCGAAAGACCGGGCGCGACAACCCAACATGGCATGGGAACACCTGCTTTCATCTGCTGGCCGCCTGTCGGCGCAAGCCTGTTCTTTATAAATCACACCTTCGCATTGTTCAAGCGAAAAGACAAGCTGGCTAGCCATCTGCCAGCAATGGCGTGCCGCGCAAGCGCCCTGCCGCCGCCGCGGTTTGTGCAATCAGCGCATCCATCACCGCGCGCACATGGGCAAGGCGCGCCATGTCGGTGCGCGCCAACAGCCAGATTTCCAGCGCGCCGGGGGCGGCCGCCTTGGTCAGGCGCACCAGGTCGCGCCGCGCATCGCCAAGGCAGCAGGGCAGCACCGCATAGCCCAGCCCGGCGCACGCCGCCGCGAGGCGCGCCGCCGCGCTGGAGGAGCGCAGCACCATATTGGCGGCGCGCGCATGGCGCTCCAGCCACCAGACCGGCCCCAAAGCCGCTTCGCCCTCGCCAAAGCCAATCACGGGCTGGCCCGCCAGCGTGCCATCATAGCCCGCCGCCAGCGCGGGTGTTGCATAGACGCCATAGACCAAATCGCCCAATTTGCGCATCAGCATGTCGCCGCTGGCCGGGCGCGCCAGCCGCAGCGCCAAATCCACATCGCGCAACGGGGTGAAGACGCGCGGGGCTTCCCCCGGCCCTTTGAGGCTGGAATCCGGCACCAGGTCCAGCAGCACATCGGGGGCCCGCGCCGCAAGGCGCGTCGCCGCCGGCGCGAGCAGCGCCTCCACCAGCACCTCGCCCGAACCCAGCCGCACCACCCCTTTGCGGTCGCGCTGCTGCGAGCGAAAATCGCGCGCCAGAGACGACAAATGCTTGTCCACCGGCTCCAAATGCTCCAACAGCCGCGCGCCGGCTTGCGTCAGATGATAGCCGCTGCGCTGGCGCTCAAACAGGCGCGCCTCCAGCGCCTCTTCCAGGCTGGCGATGCGGCGCAGCACGGTGGTGGTGTTCACCGCCAGCGTGCGCGCAGCGCCCGACAGGCTGCCCGCCGCCACCACGGCGAGAAAATAGCGCAGCTCATCCCAATCCAGCGCACGCGCCGCGGCATCGTCCTGCGCGGGCGCTTGGGGTGCAAGCTTTTGGGCAACGGGGTGCAATTGTCGCGTCATGAATCTTGCGTTCCGAGTTTGCGAGATGCGGAAGGCATTTCGCATATTTGCAACAGTCTATTGCAAATATGCGGATTTTGCAAAACTTCAGAGCGCTTTTTTCTGCGCCCGCTCGCCCAAGCGCGTCAGTTCTTTTTGCGGTCCACCAGTTTCTGGTCCGCCAGCCAGGGCATCATGCCCCGCAGGCGGCGGCCGGTCTCCTCAATCGGATGGTCGCCCGCCTCCTTGCGCAATTGGCGAAAATGGCGCTGCTCCACATCATTGCTGTTTTCATTCATCCAGCGCTTCACAAAATCGCCGGACTGGATATCGGCGAGAATCCGCTTCATCTCGGCTCTGGTCTCGGAGGTCACCACGCGCGGGCCCGACACATATTCGCCATATTCGGCGGTGTTGGAAATGGAGTAATTCATGTTGGCGATGCCGCCTTCATACATCAAATCCACAATCAATTTGACCTCATGCAGGCACTCAAAATACGCCATTTCCGGCGGATAGCCCGCATCCACCAGAGTCTCATAGCCGGCCCGAATCAGATGCACCAGCCCGCCGCACAGCACCGCCTGCTCGCCAAACAAATCGGTCTCACATTCGTCGCGAAAGGAAGTCTCCAGAATGCCAGCGCGCCCGCCGCCCAGCCCTGCAGCCCACGCCAGCGCCAAATCTTGCGCCTCGCCGCTCGCATCCTGCGCCACCGCCATCAGGCAAGGCACGCCGCGCCCTTGCAGATATTCGCCGCGCACCGTATGCCCCGGCCCTTTGGGCGCCACCATCATCACATCCAAATCCTCGCGCGGGCGAATCAGGCGAAAATGTATCGCCAGCCCATGCGCAAACAAAAGCGCCGCGCCGCGGCGCAGCGGCTTGGCAATCGCATCGGCATAGATTTTTTGCTGCTTCTCATCGGGCGCGAGCAGCAT
>JGI24795J26692_1001407_pt1 | contig 12529 bp, 14 predicted proteins | sample PinacodermBB_FD_26692 | JGI IMG/M metagenome (IMG submission 26692)
CCCCTGCCCCGCTAGTGCTCAACGCCTTCCGGCATCAAAGCGGTTCTCACAACAGTTCCCCCCCCCCGGCCCTGCCCCTGCCCCGCTAGTGCTCAACGCCTTCCGGCATCAAAGCGGTTCTCACGCCGACCACCACCAGTCACCGAGCTCGGCGTTCTCCCAGTGCTCAACGCCTTCCGGCATCAAAGCGGTTCTCACGCCGAGATCGAGGAGTTCATGGCCGAGTACGATCAGGTGTGCTCAACGCCTTCCGGCATCAAAGCGGTTCTCACCGGAGAGGGAGGAACAGGCATGAGCGAGCGCAGGTGCTCAACGCCTTCCGGCATCAAAGCGGTTCTCACACCTTCATCACCATCACGCTCTCCGAGGGCAACCCGTGCTCAACGCCTTCCGGCATCAAAGCGGTTCTCACGTACGCCCGATGCGCCGGACGTTCCGGGGCGCGCGGTGCTCAACGCCTTCCGGCATCAAAGCGGTTCTCACATCTTGAGCCGCGCGATCGCGGCGTCGCGGAGGCTGTGCTCAACGCCTTCCGGCATCAAAGCGGTTCTCACCTGCGGTGTGTCGTGTCAACGCAATCATCGTATATGTGCTCAACGCCTTCCGGCATCAAAGCGGTTCTCACAGCTCGCGGCGACGCGCCTGCTCGAGCAGCGCAGGGTGCTCAACGCCTTCCGGCATCAAAGCGGTTCTCACTAGTGGAATCGGGGAACGCCGTCCCGGTACGCTGGGTGCTCAACGCCTTCCGGCATCAAAGCGGTTCTCACGCGAGATATAGAGCGGGACCGCGTTGCCCTCGATGTGCTCAACGCCTTCCGGCATCAAAGCGGTTCTCACTTTGCGGTGGGGCTGGTCATCGAGGGCCTGTACCTGTGCTCAACGCCTTCCGGCATCAAAGCGGTTCTCACCCGTCATGGGTCTCAATGGATGGTGGGGTCATGAACCCGTGCTCAACGCCTTCCGGCATCAAAGCGGTTCTCACCCCAGGTCGGGTTCTCGACGATCGCGCTTTTCCGGTGCTCAACGCCTTCCGGCATCAAAGCGGTTCTCACCGGGGTGTCCGGTTTGACCGACTCTGATGGCAACCAGTGCTCAACGCCTTCCGGCATCAAAGCGGTTCTCACCAGGTGTTCAAGAACGATCTCCTGTTCGGTCACGTGTGCTCAACGCCTTCCGGCATCAAAGCGGTTCTCACTCGTCCAGCCTGTTGAAGCGCGTATTCATGGCCTGGTGCTCAACGCCTTCCGGCATCAAAGCGGTTCTCACCTGTTCCTGGTCGGCGGGCTGCTGCTGCTCGTCAGGTGCTCAACGCCTTCCGGCATCAAAGCGGTTCTCACTCCTGCGCACGGCGTACCGCCCGCGTCGCTCCCTTGTGCTCAACGCCTTCCGGCATCAAAGCGGTTCTCACCGCTCCTCTGTAAAGGTAAGCGGCAAGCGTTCTTGCAGGGAGTTTTTCATGGACCCCCGTTTCCTTGTTGTCAAAAAGCAACCTTCTTTGCCGTACCCCCCCGATGCTTGAATCACGAGACTACAGAATCCGAACCCGCCCCCGTTGTGTCTCCCACGAGCCCTCCTTGAGAGCACTGTGAGTGACTCTGATCCCTGCGACGCAACGTGAGCAGAGCGGAATGAAGATCACGTCATCTTCTTGGGACACACAGTCTTCCGTTAACTCCCAGCGGAGTCGTTCGAGTCCAGATGCCGACAACCAGCATCGAAAGACGGAGTATTGGATGCGCTCCCCGTGCCCCTCAAGCATCCTTGCAACCCGTCGAAGGCGTTTCGGATCACGAACGTCATAGCAGACCAAGTACCACCGTCCCGCACCTTTTGGTGGAACGGCACGACCGCTCATCGCAACCTCGCTTGGGCGAACTGACCCTCTGATCCAGACCACTCCTTCTCCAATAGCTGGACTTCCAGCTCGATCACCTTTCGGTAGGGCAGCGAGTGGCGTGTGGCTGGATGCTTCCATGTGGCGTCAAGCCGCCGTTCGAACAACTCGATCACCTGGGTCCGGACGTGGCGTGACAGGCGCACGCCGAGATCCGAACAATCAAAGTCACTCAGCCGCCAGGTACGTCGGTTGATCGCACCGAGAATCGACATGTCGCACAAAGGCACGCGAAACAGTTCCATCAAGTCCAGCGTCAGCGGTGGGGCCGCCGAGCGATCCGTGTGGTAGAACCCCAGATGCGGGTCGATGCCACAGGCCAACACGGCATTGGCAATCCTCGCCAGCAGGAGCGAATACGAGTAGTTCAATAGAGCGTTGAAGGGATCCTGGGCTGGTTGTCGTGTCCTTCGTTGAGAAGCGAAATCCGGGGGCTGTATGAGCTTCCTCAATCCGCCGTGGTACGCTCGACCGGCCGCCCCCTCGATCCCTCTGATCGAGTCCAAGTTGGACTGCCGATTGAGACGGTGGGTCGCAGTCCGAAGTTCCCGAAGGAACGGCTGCACGTTCGCGCGGAGTTGCTTCTTGCCGCGTGAGGCTCTTAGCAGGTAGCGGTATTGGTTCCAGATCCGGGCCGAAACGAGGGCGAGAACCAGTCTGAGGCGAGTGTCTGCGTCCAGTAGCGCCTCGTACTGGCGGATCCGACGCGTGGGATTCCCCACGGACGCTGCGAGCGAACCGAGATAGCGTCCACTCCCGGTCAACCAGTGCACGCCTACACCACGTTGCACGCAGAGTCGGATAGCTTGCGACGTGAGTTGGACGTTACCGTGCAGCACGACCGAGTGAACCTGCGCAATGGGAAGATCCGTGACGCTCCCACCGACCGCTCGAACCCTGAGACACAGCGCAGACTTCCCGATCCGCGATCCCGGGTCGGTGACGTGAACCACCTGACGGTCATCATCCGGCGGGGCCGGCAACGCCCGATTTTCGACCGACCTTTCCTCGTCCGGCAAACATACCCCGGAAAGACTGCAATGCTTGCAGAGGTTCTCGTTTTCGGCCACCGGAGGGCGTCGTGAGGACGCGCTGAGCCTCCTCGCCTCATCCACTGCGTCTTGTACGTCGCGGCGGAGGTCATCCGTAACGTTCACGTGAACCCAAGCGCGATCACGCGCGTAGTGGATGCGTGCATGTCCAACGGCGGTTTCCAGAGATTCCTCCAAAAGCATGGCATACGCACCCACCTGGAGTACGTCAGACGGCCATCCAGTGAGTCCGGTGTCGGTTCGTTTCGCCCTCCCGCGCTTGACCTCGACAGGGATCAACTCCTCCCTGTCGGACCGAAAGAAATCGACGCGTCCCTGCAGCCCCAATCGGGAGGAGACGACGTGCAGAGAGTCTTCGTGCTTGTGCTCGAGTGAGGAGTGAAGCTCGCGGCCAGCGTACACCCTGGCGTTCGCCACACGCTGCCCTTCGACGTTCTCGAGGTAGAAGAGGCGGGGGCAGTAGGCGAGGGCGTGAAGAGCCATTACGGGCACCAAGTCGAGCGAATCCTCGGTCGGATTCGATCGCAGCCCGAGGGCGCCGCTTCCTCTTCTGTCAGGCTCCCGGTCCGACTTGGACATAGTCCTCCTCTGCGAGGGGGCGCTCCACGAGGCCGAATCGTTGAAGCCTGGTCGCCGATGGGTCCTTGTAGTCGACCCAGACGGGAAGAGTAAGCGATCCGGTATCGTCCGGGTGGAGAACGGTGCCGCCTGCTGGCGGGGAGTCGCAGACTGCGATCTCGTCGACTAGGAACGTGCTCTCGCCAAGCGAAAGCGCCCCGTAGCGGTCCAAACTTTCGGGGTGCTCCAACGCGTCCCGGACACAATCCGGGAGGTCACTAGCGGCGTCACCTTGCCGCACTGCGATCCACGCTCGAAGTCCGAGGATCAGTTCTTGGTAGTCGGGCCGGTATTTTGCTATTCCGCGCCCCCTATGCGAAGCGGGATCCCGGCGGAGCTTCCTGAGCACTCTGGACGGCTCGCGAACACGATCCACCATGATCGCGAGTTCGGTCCCTCCGTAGTCGGAGCGTGCCGCCTCCGTGATGCCGCAGAGGGAGAGCAGCATGCCGAACACCGTGGCTGGCGGAGGAGCCGGGTACGTGTCCTGGTAATCCCTCGACAGATACGGACGAAATGAGGCGACCGGCACGGACGCGCTGACCACAACCCCGTCCACCTCTAGAGTCCCAGGTGACGCCGCAGTCTTGCCTCGATTTCTTGAAAGGCGTCCTTCACACCTTCCGCGAAATGAATTCCCGCAGCGGTGAGGCGGTCCCGTAGGGCAAGAGCCGCAGGACCTCCGACCACCACTTCGCTCGCATCGATGTCGCCGGAGCCGACACGCGAGAGGAGCGAATCGGCAGTGATCGTGCCGAGCTCATCCTGCTCGAAGCAATACATTAGCCGTGGAGCCGGGTCATGCGTCCAGCGCAGGACGACTGCGTCGGGGGAGAAATCGTAGAGATACCGGCTGTGGTTGCCCGCCACCCGGCGAAGATCTCGTATGCTCTCTAGGGCATCGATGGCCCGCGTGCGATCCTCGAGAGTCTCGGGCGTGAGGGCGAAGGAGTATTGATAGCGCGTCGCGTGAATCTCGGTCCCGTAGGGCATCGGATTAGGGTTTCCCGATGACCGTTTGGGATTGCCCGATGACTGCGCTCCGACCGCGGCGGCATTGAAGACCACGTCGCCCGGCCACGGACGGGTGCTCAGAGCGCGGCTGATTTCCAATCGACCGCGACGCTTCACGGTCTCCTTGTCGGGGAGCATGAAGCCGAGCAGGTCGTCGTCCAGATGCGCCTGCCAGTTCTCGAACTTCGGGTCCCTCCAGTCACTCCCGCCGGAAGTTATCCTCCGATTCACGACCTTGCCGCCCTCGGTGAACGCTTCGCGAATCGCATAGCGAATCGCCTCCGCGCTCACAGTCGTGAAAAGCCCATCGTCCTTAATGACCTTCTGCAACGTGGTCACGTTGCCCGCTGACTCGCCCCGATTGTTCGAAGCAATGCCGTGAGGCGTGAGGACCGTTCCGAAGAGATGGTGCGCCATGGTAGATCTCCGCTCTGGTTTGGATTCAGTTCGCCCTGGTTTCAATCGCTCTGCTCGACGTCCCCAACCTCTCCCTCACCCCTTTTCTGCTTCGCCCTCTTCCGGATCCGCCTTGCGCTGGTAGGTCACTACCGAGAACAGGGCGAGATCCCGAGCCCGGCGCCACGTGGCGGGCGAATCTATGAAGGCCCAGATGGCCTGAGCGTTCTCCCGAAGCGTTCGGCTGCCTCCGGCCTCCGCGAAGAACCCCGCGATCGCCGTCCGGAGCGTGGAGCGGGTATTTGATCTCGAGAACAGTCGCCGGGAGGACTCGCGAAAGTCGTCCCATCGGTCCTGGATCGACCTCGCACCGCGCTTCGCGTACTCTGCTTCTTGCCTGAACCGGCGCGCCATCGCCTCATGGATGGCGTGTTGGAACAGCCGGTCCAACTCTCGATCAGCGTCCATCGGCAACTCCTCTGCGATAGCAGTCAGTGCTCTTCGTTCGTAGCCGACGAGTCGGAACCAGGCTCGTTCTTCCGACTCGTTTCTTCGGCTCAGGTTCTTCACTTCCTCGCGGTCTTCCTTCGGAATGTCGAACAGGGAGCGGTACCAGTAGTGGCCGTGCACGAGGTTGGCCGCGATCCTCCCTCGTGGCGTCGGCACTGAAACGAAGTCGCCCTCTCCGTCCTTCCGGGTGCGGTATCGGTTCGACAGGTGTCGGAGCACCGTTTCGAACTCGTCCAACTCCTTCATGCCGGGCCGCAACCGACAGAAGTGCGAGCGGACTCTCTGCTGCTTGTTCCAAGCCACACGACCCACCCTCAACACCTCGAATCCTCTGAGGGCGAGACGGCGCGTCGTAGTTTGGGTCCGATAAGCGACGGCGATCCGGAGTCCGGCGTCCTCTAGGCTTCGAACCTCCGCCTCCTTCCACCCGATGCCTACGAGCGGCCGCACTGATGCGAACGCCGCCAGGTCGGTGACATCAGGCACCACGACCACCCAGGAGGACTCCTGTGCCCTAAGGAAGAAGCAACCGATCGGCGCGAAGAAAAGAGGAACGGCCTGAATGGCCGAACCGGTCCAAGATTCCTCGCCGCCGTGTCGTGCGGTCCCCCCCGGCATGATGTACTGTGCGAGCCCGACCCGGGCCCTGTCTCGGCCTTGGCGGTCGAAGAGCTTGCCCGAGAAGTCGGAGACATGCTTGAGTTTCGTCTTGGGCTCCACGAATCGGACTTCGAGGGACCGGCCCTCGTGGAACGCGATCCACTTGCGGGTCGGCGGCTTCGTCTTCGGTTGGGATCTCGCGTGCTGGAGAAACGTCGAGAGGATGCCGTTGTTCTCTAGCAAGCGGTCCGCATAGGAGTCCTTGGCGGAGCCCCGGTGGACGGCTGGAAGGTAGAGCACCCCGAGGCCTTCCGAACTCGTCGGTTGCCGAGTCTGCCACGCGAACTCGATGAGCTTCGCGAGCGCGTCCCGGGCTGGCACGTCATCGGGCCATCGAAGCACCACGAAGTCACGATCGAAGGATGCGTCGAGCGGGCCTAGGTCGACTCCATCCTGTCGTGCGGAATTGATCGTGGCAGCCATCGCTCCGATCCCGCATCGGTCGAACGCCGTCAAGCCGGGGGCTCCGAGAGACCAGTTCAGTTCCGCCATCGCGCGCCTCTAACCGGATCGTAGTCGATGCTCCCCGCAGGCGCCACGATCGTCCCTCGCAGGCGGGGCCAGCGTCCTACATCATGGTCCTTCGGCAGAAGCATCGGAATCGTGAGCCGAACTAGTTCGGCTCGCGTGATGCGTTTCCGCGAACATGGAAGGTCCTCTTCCCGAACCACCGGCATCGACACCGAGCCGTCGCGCAACATTCCGGGCTGAGTACCCGCAAGGTCGAATGGGCTGAGCAGGGGCATGATGCGGTCCTCGTACGGTCCGTCCGGCATCCCGGCAAGCGCACGCGCGAGATCGCGCTGCGATGACGATTGGCCATCCAGGGACGCGAGCTTCCGGTCCGCCACCGACAGCGCCTCCTTGTCGTAGGGTTGCGGGTCCGGGGGCTCGACGATGAGAGCTGGGCAGACTGCCACCGGCTCGCGAGCGCGCCGGTTCAGGCGGCCCAGCCGCTGCACGAGCGCAGGAAATGGCGCCAGCTCCGAGATGAGGAGGGTGGCACTGATGTCAAGGGACATCTCGCAGACCTGCGTGGCAGCGACAAAGGCCGGGCCGCGCCTCCGAAAGAGCTCCAGCACTTCTCCCTGGACCCGTACTCGATCCTCATATCTGAAGCGGCTGTGATAGAGCCGAGCGTCAGGGCTCCAGCGGGTTCCGAAACGGTTGAATGCCACGAGCGCACGCGCGACCGTATTGGCGACGTACAGGACCTTGCCCCCGCTCTTGCGGGACTTCTCGACCCACTCGGCAACTTCTTCTGGGCGCACACGTGCGATGCGGTAGCGCTCCGCATCCTCCATGGTGGGTTCTCCCCTGATCGGCTGGAGCGGCCTCCCGTACGCTTTCTCGATCGCGGCCCTTCGCGCGTCGGACAGGCTCGCCGTCATCACGAGGCAGGATGCTCGGGTCCAGCGAAGAAACGCGAGAAAAGCGCCGAAGAGTTGATCGTCGTAGCTATGCACTTCGTCGAACACGAACGCCGACTGCGCGAAGACGGGAGCGGCCGCGAGGGCACGACGCCAGCAAGCCAGTAGCGAGAGAACCGAATCCACCGTACACGCCACTACTTTGGTTCCCCAGAGGTCCAGCACGTCGGCGATCCAAAGCGAATCACCCTCATACGCTGCGCCATTATCGAGGATGTGCTCGATGTCGGCCGATGCGCGACCGTGCATGAGGGCGCGCTCGAGTTCAGTCTGGGCGAGGAGATAGTCCTGAAACCCGGCCGATGTCGTGCCGGTCGTCGGATAGCAGAACACGAGGCGTCGACCGACGGCGCGTCGCCGGGCCCACATGTAGGCGGCAAGAGTCTTCCCGTTCCCGCACCCCGCTTCAACGAGGGTCACCCGCTCGTCGGAGGCAGCCACCTTCTCCTGAAAGGGGTAGGGTGGCCCTCCGCCGAGGCGCGCATCCACGATTCGGTCGAGTTCGTCCGCCTGGAGGGCTCGGTGAAGAACGGTCTTGGCCCATAAGGCCACAGTATCCTGCCCGCTGATCCGCGCCGACGCCACCGTATCCGCAGCGACGAGAACCGCCTTGCAGCAGGCGGCGAGCGACACCAGGTTCGCTCGCTCGCCCTGCGGCGCCGAGCGAACGGCGTCCCGGACAAACATGACATACTCGAACAGCAGGTCCTCCCAAGCGGCTCTCGGAAGGGTGAGTCTTTCCGGCTCGGGAACCCGCTGAGCCCGGGTAAGGCGCGCGAGATGTTGCCAGAGGGACGAGAGAGAGGGGTGGTCGAGGTACACGACCTCGTCCCGCGGTGTCCGCGCCGCGGGTGCCGACGGCGACGCACGGACGTGATGACCCATCACCGCAACGAGTACAGCCGCCCTACCGTAAGCGTCAGGAAGCGCTCGGCGGATCCAGCATCCAAGCCCCGCCGAATCCATGCACACGGCGACCGAAAGCGCCTCGTGTCTGAACGGGTGGGCCTCGCGCGCCGCCCCGTGCATCTGGGATTGGAATGAAGCTCCGGCCTTCCCCAGGTCGTGTACGAGCGCAGCGATTCGGAGGAGCGACTCGAGCCGCTCCTCGTCCGCATCGTCCAGCCCGAAAAACGCCGCAAGCCTGGAGCCGGCCGCCTGGACAATCGCTGCCGCGCATTCCGCCGCTTCCACGCAGTGGTCGGCGACCGTAATGGCTTCGCCCTGCGCGGAGACACGGGACTTGGCGAGGAGCACTGGAAAAGGAGGCGCCTCAGGCATGCTTGGGACGAATCGGTACGAAGATCCCGGCACCCATCTTCCGTTTGCCACCGAGTCCGCGTTCTTGGACAAGCACCGAATCCCCCTCGTCCAGGCCGGAAAGCCGAACCGAAAAGCCGACGATGGTGTATCCCTTGACGTCCATCACGCGCCGCTTATCCAGGCCTATTTGAGCCTCCCGCACGGCCAGGGTCTCAAGCTGCCGCGTACACGCATCGCCAAACTCTTCCGGCGCATCGGCGAAGCCCTTGATCGTGACGAAACGCGAGAACAGGTGCCGAGCGGCCCGAAGAGGACGAATCTCGGGCACACCCACACGAACGGTCCGACCACCGACGTCCAACCGTTTCCCTGCCAGAGGAATGGCCCGCCGGATATCATCGGCTGGCAACCGCATCACGAGGCGGCTGGACTCGGAAAGGGCGAGCGTGCCGTTCCCCAAGGGTGTGCCGCGAACCGGATGGACACCCCAGCCGGAAGCCGCGTGAAAAGGAGCTAGGTTCTTCGAGATAGCGACAAAAAGGAAGTACCCGTGATCCGTGGGCAGGTCGCTACCAGTGAGGCGGAACGCTAGGTCAACGACTTGCGGTGTCACGCGCTGAACCCCCCCTCTCCCTTCGCGAACGATGCGGAAACGAACCTGACGCGCCACCTCTAAATCTAAACCTAAGCGACTCCATCGTCGCATCCAAACCCCGTCGCGGACCGCAGGTGCACCGTGGGAGAGGGGGGCGGCCCGGTTCGTCTGGTCGGGTCCGCTCCTCGGCGCGAGGTCGGAGACCTGGAGCCTGATTCTCCCGTATGCGTGCCGTGGGGAGAATGGCCTCGGTCACCTCCTCGTCCGCACAGTCCTTACGATCCCGAATGTGCGTTGGCATAGAACCGTCCCCACCGGGGCTGTCACCCGAGCTGGAGGACGCCCGGTAGAACTCCGACCGGGAAAACGCCCGCGTCGAGTCCGACAAGGCGACGGAGCGGGCGGTGCTCGGGATGGTGCTGAACAAAACGCAACTCTTCAAGCTCTTCGCCGACAACCCGGACTTCCGGCGGTGGCTGGCGGACAGCGCGCTCCGGCTGGCATACGAAGCGACGGACTGACGAGCGCGCGCGGCGCTACGGGGGCGTGTTTCCGCCCCGTTGGCGACGACCGCCGCTGGCTACTTTACGTTATCGGACATCTCCGGACGTTATCGGTCAATAGGAGATTTTCGACGGGTTGACTCGCTGGCGAGCGGCTCTTCAGCGTTCCAGGTATGGAGACGCAGAAGCACCTGTTCAGCACGCGGGTCGGCACTTCCCTCGGGGACACCGGCGCGCCGTCCCCGACGGCATTGGTGATGAAGGCCTCCGGTTCGGACCTTGGCGATGGCCCCGTCCCCGAAGCCACTAAGGTGGACGTGGATCGGCTTCGGCGGCCTTCCTCCCCGCCGACTGGATTGAAACCAATCGCGGATGAACTCCGTAGTATGCTGCCCTTCGGCTCACCGAAGCGTGGTGGGCGGCACGAGCAAACGAGGCGAAACACCGGAGGAAACGCACGTAGTCAGGTTGATCCACCCCACGGCGGAACCGGTGCCCGCGCCCCTCGACAGGTACGCTGGCGGGATCGGTCGTCGCTTTGGCTTCGGGGGTGCATGGATGGCGCGGCATCGCTGGCCACCATCCCACCGTTGGCCGCGCTTCGCGAGGCCCGTCTGAACGGGTTCCCCGGAGCGCGTGCGGTGGTGCGCCGCCACCGCATTGGCAGCGGTCGCCGCCGGGTCTCGGACACGTCGCCCACGGGGTCGTTGGGCGCTGCTTTTGGAGTTCAGCCAGCATACTCCTTGGGGCCACACTCCGTGAGTCCCCTGCGGAGGCTGGCGGGGGGCCTTGCCCCCTGTGACCCCCGAAAAGGAAACGGCGCGCGGTGAGTGTCGGACGCGCCGTTTGGGTGAAGGTTCGCGCCAGCGAGGCGGAGCGTGCCGAGTGGCACGCCAAGGCGCGCTCCGCGGGCCTCACGCTGTCGGATCTGGTGCGCCGGTCGGTGGGCCGGACGCACACGTGGACCGTGGCACACGCCGAGGTCGAGCGCGAGCGCGTCCAGCAAGTGGCGCGGATCGGGAACAACCTCAACCAGATCGCCCGGTGGGCGAACACCCACCGGGGGGCCATCGAGGCGGTCGAGGTGATCGGCCACCTCGTCGCCATCAGGCGGGCACTCGCGGCACTGTCCCCCGCCGAAGGCCCGGACTCCGATGCTGATTAAGTTCCTGGCGCACGGGACCGGATCGGCCGGCAAGGCGGCTGGCTACCTCCTCGGCGAGCGGGACGCNGCCGGGAAGCCGCGCGAGGGCGTCGAGGTCCTTCGGGGCGATCCGAACCAGGTGGCCGCCGTCGCNGACACGCTGGCGTTCGAGCACAGGTACACNTCCGGCGTGATCGCGTGGGCGCCGGAGGACGAACCGACCGACNCCGAGATCGAGGCGGTCGTGGACGCCTTCGAGGACACGGCCTGGGCGGGACTGGAGCGCGACCGGTACGCCTGGACCGCCGTGCTGCACCGCGAGCGCGGCGGCGGCGCGCACGTCCACGTCCTCGCCGCGCGGTGCGACCTGGAGACCGGCCGGAGCCTCAACATTGCCCCGCCGGGCTGGGAGAAGACATTCGGCCCGCTTCGGGACGCCTTCAATTCCGAACACGGCTGGGCTCGCCCGGACGATCCGGCTCGGGCCAGAGTGCAGCAACCCGGCCACCGCGCCTACATCGAAGCGACCCGGCTGCGGGCCGGGCTCCGGCTCGAAGCCTCCCCCCGCGACCTGATCCGGGACTACCTGCTCCAGCGCGTCGAGCACGGCATGGTGCGAAATCGTGCCGATGTCGTCTCCGCCCTTCGGGAGGCGGGCCTGGAAGTCCCGCGCCAGGGCACTCACCGCGCTGGACCCCGAGACCGGCGACCGGTGGCGGCTGAAAGGAGAACTGTATGGAGAGAACTTCGACCGCGAACGATTTGACCGAGCGGCTGCGGAGGAGGCTGGAGAGCGAGAGACGGGAGATCGAGGAATTGACCGCGAGCGAGCTCGGGCGGCTCGGCGAGAACTCGCGGCGCGCCGCGAGGAACGCGCTGCGTTCCATCGAGCGCGATACGGAGGAGGCGGCCGGGAGGATGCGCGAATTGCTGGCAAAGGCTTGGCAACGGCCCCTGATCGTGGGCCTGAGCCTTTGGCTCGGTTTCTTCGGCGGAAGCTGGGCGACGATGCGCTGGTTGTCGAGGAGCATCCAGGACCGGATCGAGAGGCTGGCGAACGCGAACGTGCGAATCGAGGACGCGCACGAGACGCTGGCCGAACTGGAGGCGAACAGTTGGGGGATCGCGCTGCACGAGTTCAAGGGAGAGCGGTACGTGGTGCTGCCGCCCGGAACATGGGCCGATCCGGGCTGGGAGGTGCGCGATCGTCCGGCCGTGAAGCTGTCGAGAGAGTAAAGGAGCTCTATGACCGAATTGGAACGGCAGTTGACGGAGGCCTTGAAGACGCTCTCCGCGCAGTACGAGACGGCACAGCGGCGGCACTCCGAGCAAGTCGAAGCCTTGCGGCGGCGCGTCGAAGCCTTGCAAGGGCGCGTCGAGCGGCAAAGCGAGGAGAACGAAGGCTTGCGGCAGCACGTCGAGCGGCAGAGCGGGGAGAACGCAGCCTTGC
>JGI24795J26692_1001440_pt1 | contig 12311 bp, 10 predicted proteins | sample PinacodermBB_FD_26692 | JGI IMG/M metagenome (IMG submission 26692)
GCGTCGCACGGCATACCGAGCCGCCGGTGCATCGGCTGTGCGACCTCCTTTTGGAGCCAGCCGACCGAACAACCCTTCTCCTCGCGCTCGTAATACTCGCGTGATTCGGCTCGCACCCTCTCCCGGATGCACGCCAGTAGGAAGCGCATCTCGGAGAGAGTCCCGGCTTGTTCCCGCGACGGATACAGGCGGCCCTTGATGGCCTGCGAAACAGTCCGTGGCGTTCCCATGACTCCCACTACTCAGATCGTTACGCCCCTGTCAACCGGGTCACGCCCGCAAGGTCCACGCTGGAAGCTGGGGGGCCAAGGCAAACGGGACGCCAGCAGTCCGGAGGCTGGCGGGGCCGGTAACTCGGAACATCGATTCACTTCACGTCGCTAGCGAGCGAACCATAACCCCGGGAGATGAAACTGCTAGCTCGGCCAAGGCGAGCGCATGACGCTTGATACCTCGTACTGCTCTATAGCTCTTCATGAGCGCCTCGTCACGCATCATCTCGCTCCGCGCTTCACCGGTGAGCAAGGCGTCGCCGTTGTGCTCCAACGCTTCGTCGAACCCCTGTAGGGCCACTGTCGCGCGTCTCCTGTCGGGGGCATACCCGGCGTGGTGGCAGAGATGCCGAACAACTCTCCGCATTTCTCTGATCATCCTGTCCAACTCTACAAACGCATGGCCGTTCGAGTCTCCCGCTTTCGGCTTCGGTTGTTGAACCATGTCTCTCAACCCTCCTTTGGTGTGGGATCTCCGGCCCGCGCCGCTACACAGGAATCTCACCGCTCTCCGTCCGGTTCGGCAATGCCGACCAAGGCGATCGGCCAAGCCCCTGTTCCTTGCGTTTCCACTCCCCACCGAAGTGGTTCATCGGTCCTTCATGCCGGCGTCGGCAAACGGAAACCCGTCGAGCGCGAGGACGACCGCGAGCGCGGCGGCGGCGTCCACGGCGCACGCATCCAGGCGGGCCTCCCGGGCAAGTGGGTAAGAGGTCGGCTTACGGGACTTTTGGGAAGAGGCGGTGTCGGCGAGGGGCCCGCCATTCAAGTCTGGTTTTCCCGCTTTCGCGGCACGGTCCAGCAGGATCCAACCCAACGTCAGGAAACGCAGATCGTGCAACCCTGTAAGACCTTAGACGCTATTCCGGAACCGGACGCGGGACGATGCGAACATCCACATGCTCCCGGAAGGGCTTTCCGGCTACGACCGCTGCCGCGTTGACCTTCCTCCATGGCGTCGCCTTCATCATATCCACCGTGAAGCCAAGGTCCGACAGCGCCGCGAGGGAGAGTGCGTCGGGCACCGCGCCCCGATGACGGCAGAGGACGGGGTTCATCAACTCACAACCCACGCCCTCCCTGTACCAATGCGCGCCCCCGTCCATCGGGACACCAGGCAGACTCGGATCGCCGCCGCCCGCCCGGTACGTCTCCACGGCGCGGGAGCCGACGAAGTATTCCCCCGTTTTGTTTCTCAGGCCGGTTTCTCCCACGAGCCCGAGCACGTGGCCGATCTCATGCCGCATTACGTCCACGTCACCGGGGCCAGGAGTAGACATGTTCGCACGGATATATCCGCCGCCAGGGTTCAGCGGACCGTCACCATCAGACCAGAAACATGAAGTGACCTGGGCGGCAACCCCACCACCAGCAGTAAAAACGCCAGCGTGGATCAAGACCTCATCCGCGAGCGCCGTTGCTTTGTTGTTGTAACACCCCGGCCGCCTGTCTTCCCATTCCGTGCCATCCAATACGGAAGACCACCAGTCGGCCGCCTCAATCATGGTTTCCGCGTAGCCCGGCGGGGCGGGTCGATCCATCACGATGTCGATTCCAAACGTTCCCACGGCCTCCCGAACCTGGACACCCGCGAAGCCGGGAGGCGCGCCGCCGGAAGGCACAAGCTCCACATCCGCGCGCCCGATGCTGCGGGGAACGAGCTCAAGCCAACCGTCCGCGACCGTCGCGGTCACAACGTCGGTGGCGGAGATGTTCACCGCCGACGGGTGCCGGAGGCTGTCCGGCAAGGCCAACGACAGACCGTTTCCGTCCACGCGCATCAGCGCGAGGGACAATGGCCGACCAGGAGCCACTTCCACCGGGAAGACGGCCTGCGCCTCCAAGCCGTCCGGGTCGCTGGCCGTCACCGTTACGGCGGCCAGCCCGACGGCCCGCGTCTCAAGCGTCAGCGTGGTTCCCGACAGGGCTACCCGGACAACCTCCGTGTCAGAGCTCAAGGCCGCGAACGTCAGCGCATCCCCGTCCGGGTCGGTGAAGTACATTGAAACGTCCATTTCCTCCGGGGGCGCTCCGTAGGTCAGGGTATGCGACGGTGCCTTTCGCAACTGTCGCGGAGCCTGGTTCACCACCACCGCCACCGGAGCCCACACCGACAACCCGGCCGGGTCACTGGCCGTCACCGTCACGACCGCGCCCCCGATGCTCGCACCCTGAGCGCCGCCTACCGTCAATGTCCGTACGCGACGCCCGTATTCCGGCCCGTACAGGTGCAAGGTGTCCCCGACCATCGCGGCCGACACATGGTCCGCGCTGGACGCCGTGAACGTCAGCGCATCACCGTCCGGGTCAGTGAAGTACGCCCCCACGGCCAGCGCCACGGTCTCCTCCGGTCCCGTAAGACGTTGCGCCGGTATCTTCCCGGACAGCACCGGACCACGGTTCGGGGGCGGTCCCACCAAACACGCGGCCACCAACAACAGTGCGGCCAGCTTTCGATAAGGCTTCATGGATTGGACGGTACCTTCCGCGAGCTTGCGGACGCGTTCGGCGCAGGTCAACATCCGGGGCTCCCTGTTTGGTCTGTCCTGCTCTTGGTGGTGCGTACCGTAGCGGACGCCGGAGCCCATGCGCAACGGGTTAGGGCAGGAATCAGCCGGCCCGTGCGACCCAGCCCGTTGTCCGCAGTCAGGTCCCGCCACGTGAGCCGCCGACCGACCATCGCCGCGACCACTGCGCCATCTGCCGGATCGTGTCGAGAACGCGGATGTTGTGACGCCCGGCAAACCTGCTAACATGGCGTTGCAGGTGCTTCGCCGACAGCCGATGGAACCTCTCCTTGTGGGCGCGCTTGAAGATGGCCCGGAACGATTCCGCGCCGTTGGTGTGCGCCATGCCGCGAACGTACTCGGTCACCAAGTGCTTGACCGTTTCGTGCGGGCGATCCCCGCCCTTGTAGGCACTGGTGTCGTCCGTGTAGGGTTGCGTTGCGCGTCGGGCGCAACGTGCTCGTCCACCGCCCAGCGTCTCTTTGTCCGTAATTCTCTTGTAGAAACCCTCGATGAAGCTGAAGACTTCGCCCCGTGCGTCGGCCACCATCGCGAACCGCCGCCGGTCGAGAAGCGCGCACTCCACCGTCGCGAAGAGGCTCTCGCACCACGCGTCGTCGTACGCATAAACCACCGCCCATCGATTGCCCGAACGCCTGCAACGTGGTGAGGACGATCTGACGCGCGTCATTGCCACGGAGGCGTAGGGCACGCACCTTGCACTTGCAACGGCCACAGCCTCGGCTGGCGGCGGTTCCCCCCGCCTTCCCATCGGGAGCCAATCCCGACGGGAAGACGGGGGTTATGTTCCTACTGGGCCTGTCGAAGATAGGACCGCCTCCGTGAGTGAGCCGCTTCCCGCCAATCGAACCCGTTTTCCCGCTGTCGCGGCACCATCCAGCGGGGTCCAGTACAACGGCAAGAAACGCAGATCGTGCAGTCCTAGTTCAACTTACGTGACTCCTTGCCGTGATCCTCCTTCCCCTGCCTCCGCCGTAACGTCAGGGTGTGACCGGGACGGGTTCGCTCTCTCCCCGCGCCCGTCCCAGATAGGCGTCGATCACCGCCGGATGGTTCCGCACCTCCTCCGGCGTTCCCTGCGCGATCCGCTGTCCGAAGTCGAGCACCACGACCCGGTCCGAGATGTCCATGATCACATCGATGTCGTGATCGATGACCACCACGGTGATGCCCCGCTCCTCGTGCACGTCGAGGATGAAGCGCGCCATCGACTCCTTCTCCTCCGCGTTCATCCCGGCCGTGGGCTCGTCCAGCAGCAGAATGTGGGGGTCGAGCGCCAGCGCGCGCGCCATCTCCACCAGCCGCTGGTTCCCGTAGGGCAGGTTCCCGACCACCAAGCTCCGCAGCGGCTCGAGGTTCATGAAGTCGATGACTTCCTCCACATAGCGCCGGTGCTCGATTTCGCGGCGGCGCTGGCGGCCCAGGTAGAGCCCTCCGCTGAGCACCCCTCCCTTCATGTGCACGTGCCGGCCCAGCATCAGGTTATCGAGCACGGTCATGTGCTTGAACAGCTCGATGTTCTGGAAGGTGCGCGCGACGCCCAGTGCTGCGATGCGGTGCGGGGACAGGCGGTGGAGAGCGTGCCGGGTCCCGTCGCGGCCGGTCAGGGTGATGCTCCCTTCCCGCGGCCGGTAGAGCCCGGAGATGCAATTCAGAACGCTGGTCTTGCCCGCCCCGTTGGGCCCGATCAGCGCAAGGAGTTCACCCTCGCGCACCTCCATGCCGAGGTTGGCGAGCGCGGTCACGCCCCCGAAGCGGAGGGTGAGGTCCTTGAGTTCGAGGAGGGGTCGGGGTTGGTGCACGGCGGGACTTGAGACGATTGGCGAGAGGCGACGGTCCGAGAATGATAGACCGGACAACACGACTCCGAAACAGGGCGTGCCCAAGGGCAGGCTCGACTCTTGACCGGGCCACCCCGCCGGGTGACAATCGGAACATGGCAGACTCGCCGTGACCAAGACAGGAGTAATTGCATGCAGATAGCCGGCATCCTCGCCAGGGTCACAACGGGCAATATTACCCTCCCCGCCTTTCAGCGCGGGTACGTGTGGAAGCGGAGGCAGGTGCGCGAGCTCTTCGACTCACTCTACCGAAGATTCCCGGTGGGGAGCCTGCTGACCTGGATCACCTCGCTTGAGCGTGGTGGGACTACCGAACTCCTGCTGGACGGCCACCAGCGGGTGACTTCGCTGTACGGGGTAATCAAGGGCGAGGCACCGGACTTCTTCGACGGAGATGACAAGTCTTTCTCCAATCTGTATTTCCACGCCGGAGAGGAGCGGTTCGAGTTCTTCCAGTCCACCAAGATGAAGGAAGATCCACTCTGGTTCGACGTGACCAGAGTAATGAAGGGTGGGGTTAGCGGACTCGCCGGTTTGTTGGCCGAGAAGCTGGGCGCCCCGGGGGAGAAGCTTGACCCCATCGATTTCATCACGATCAACAACCGCTTGCTTCATCTACTCGGTGTAACCGGCATAGACCTGCACATCGAGCAGATAACCGATGAGGGCCATAGCGACGACACGGTCTTGGACATATTCAACCGCCTGAACAGCGCGGGCACCAAGTTGTCGAGCGGTGATCTTGCGCTGGCGAGGATCGCCGCCAAGTGCCCGGATGTAAGGGGGGAGATGCGGAGTTGCCTGAAGATATGGCGAATCCATTACGGATTCAGCTTCACCAACGACTGGCTGCTTCGGTGTGTGAACGCGGTCGCAAGCGGAGAGGCTGGTTTTCAACACCTCCATGATGCTCCGCGCGAAGAGGTACGAGCCAGCCTGGAGCGCACTTTCCATCATGTGGGCCATTGCCTGGAACACATCTACCACTGGCTACGGCTGGACCATGACCGAGTCCTGTTCGGACGCTATGCGTTGCCGGTCATGGTTCGCCATTTGGAGTTGTGCAGGCCGGGACCAGGTGGCGAGTGGGAGTGGGATTCGCTCCTCTACTGGTTTCTGCAGGCCGGGATGCGGGGTCGCTTCTCCGCTTCGACCGAGACCGCCATCAAGCAAGACCTGGCGTCGGTGGACGGTACCATGGAAGGGATTGAGCGGTTGATCGGAGACATAGGAACCAAGTGGGGTCGGCGGCAAGTAGAGCCCGCCGACTTCGACTCTTGGTCGATCGGGGCCCGTCTCTATCCAATCCTCTACTGGCTGTCGCGCGTGGGCGGCGCGAGGGATTTCTGCAGTGGAGTCGACCTTCCGGCGAGCATTCCGGACGGCGATGTCCCACTGGAGGTCCATCCCATCTTCCCGAAGGCGGTACTCTATGCTGCCGGGTACTCGCGACAGCAAGTCAACGCTCTGGGGAACCTCTGCTTCCTGGCGCCTGGGTGCAACAACTGGATTGGTGGGGCTTGTCCCGCCGAGCCATCCCCCTACGTCAAGGACACTAGTGACCCCATCCGTCGCCGCATCGGCCGCTACGGCTATTTCCCGCTCGTGCGTGAGCAACATCCGCGGGTTCTGGAGTCCCAGTGGATCCCCATGGACGAGAAGCTTTGGAAGGCAGACAACTTCCTTGCGTTCCTGGAAGCCCGCCGGACTCTACTCGCCCGGGCCGCGAACCGGCATTTGAGCAACCTCTACCCAAGACACGCGAAGAGCGTGAGTTGAGCCACGTCGCGTGGTCACCAAGCCGCAAACCGGACCATGCTCATGACGCCTGAGTCCCAGATCGTCGAGTGGAAGTCGTCCTGGCGCGACGAGTACCTGAAGTGGATCTGCGGATTCGCCAACGCCCAGGGCGGCGTCCTCGAGATCGGCAGGAACGACTGCGGGGAGGTCGTCGGGGTGAGCGATGTTGATCGGCTCCTCGAGGAGATCCCCAACAAGGTGCAGTCGCTGCTCGGCATCGTCGTCGAGGTGAACCTGCAGTCGGAATCCGGCTTGGAGTACTTGGAGATCGTGGTCGAGCCCCATCCGAACCCGATCAGCTACCGGGGGAAGTTCCACTATCGCACCGGGAGCACAAAGCAGGTGCTGGAGGGAGCTGCCCTGACCCGCCTCCTGCTTCAAAAGCACGGCCGTACTTGGGACGATGTCCCCCTGCCGGGCGTTGATCTCGACAGTCTGGATGGCCGGGTTCTCGCCGACTTTCGGCGCCGTGGTGGCGAGAGCGAGCGGTTGCCACCGAATATCCTGGGTGAGTCCGACGAGTCCGTGATCGAGAAGCTTCAGTTGCGGGAAGCGGGTTTGCTGAAACGCGCCGCGGTCCTGCTCTTTCATCCTGCGCCTCACAAGTTTCTCATGGAGGCCGTCGTCAAGATCGGCTACTTCCGTGGCTCGGAGTTGCTGTTTCAGGATGTTGTCGAGGGAGACCTGTTCACGCAGGTCAAGCGGACGATGGATCTGTTGTACACGAAGTACACGCGGGCCTTGATCTCGTACGATGGCCTCTACCGCGTCGAGACCTTCCCCGTGCCGCGCGAGGCCATGAGAGAGGCGGTGATCAACGCCATCATTCACCGGGACTACGCCAGTGCCACCCCGATTCAGATTCGCGTGTACGATGACCGAATCTCGATGTGGAACCCGGCCCACCTGCCCCCCGGTTGGGTCACGGACCAACTCGCCGAGGAGCTCTCTTCGCGACCGCATAATCCCCGAGTGGCCTACGCATTCTTTCGAGCCGGAATGATCGAAGCGTGGGGTCGAGGCATACGCCGGATCGTGGACATCTGTCACGAGGTGGGCAACCCGACGCCAAGCTGGCGGCTGGAAGCGGGCGGCAATGGTGTGTGGGTGCGGTTTCCGTTTTCCGAAGCCTACAAGGAGGCCGATTCCGCTGCTCGCGGGCTCGCAGGCGACGGTGCCACCCAGGAAGCAACCAGAGAATCTGGTTCTGCCAGAAAACTGCCAGAAGACGACCAGAAAACAACCAGAAAACAACCAGAGGGGGACGACTCCAGCCAGAACTTGGCCGACCGGATCGTCTCATTCCTGCGGGTGAACCCGTCTGCCAGCCGCCGCGAAATCGCTGAGGCGCTTGAAGGCGCCACCGAGGGAAGTGTCAGATATCATCTCGACAAGCTCAAGAGGTCAGGTGCATTACGTCGTGTTGGGCCGGACCGGGGAGGACGCTGGATGGTCGTTGACGTTCTCGATGTAGCAAATGATGACGACGAGAACGACGCTTGCGCCGAAGACGAGCGGACCGCCGGGGAAGCACAGCCAGAAAACAGCCAGAAAACAGCCAGAAAAGACGAGGAAAAAGCGTCCAGGGAAACAGGAGACCACCACCAGGAACGGCACGGATCAGCCAGAAAACAACCAGAACCCCGGTCCCTCTACGACCGCATCCTCACTCTGCTCCGCCAGAACCCATCCACGAGCCGACGTGAAATGGCCGCTGCTCTCGGCACCACCCGGTCCACCATCCGATACCGGCTGGACAAGCTGCGCGAGGGTGGTAAGGTCGAGCGCGTTGGTCCCGACAAGGGGGGGTATTGGAAGGTGCTGGGAGATTCCGGGTCAGAGCCCGACCCTGACGGAGAATCGGACCCCGGGAGCCTCTCGTGACCAAGGTCGGCGAGCTCGAGATCCGGACTGGACAAGCTGGACAAAGCGGCCGGTCTCGGCGGAGGCCGAACCCTGTACGACGCCAACCGCGACGTCTACGGCCTCCTTCGCTATGGTGCCAGAGTCCGCCCCGGGCTCGGCGAACAGACCGTCGCCGTCGACCTCATCGACTGGAAAAACCCGGTCGCTAACCACTTCGCCATCGCGGAAGAGGTCACGGTCGAAGGGAAGAAGGATGTCGTCGAATCGCACGCTCCCGTTGGCATCGGCCTGCACAACAATTCCTGGATGGAGATGCGGGTGCGGCCGGGCACCAATAGAGATCGCCGCGAAGCCATCCTCTACCAGTGGTACCGGGCCCAGCTCCGGGAGCGCATCCCCGAGATGGTTGCCAAGTGGGGACGGGTCCCAGCACACACCGAATCCCCCGCCAAGGCGAGTTGAGACTACCGATTCACCACGCGGATGACAGCGGCTCGCTGGCAACCGCAACACAGGACCGGGCATCTCATCAGAAGGGCTCCGGGGACAGCTATCCCGTTTCCTGACGGATCATGGCTGTTGCCTGTCAACCGAGGACAGCGATGCGCTCCGAAAGCACACGGCAGAAGCCGGCTGGCACTTGGCGGACCAACAAGGGCCATCCGGCCGGACTGGGCATCACTGTGCCAGCGATCATCCTGGCATCGCTTGCGAGCTGTGACGTCGACCGGGACGCGGCGCAGATCCTCATCTCCGAGGCCCGCGACAGCGCCGGCGTCGCGATCGTCGAGAACACCCGCCCCGCTCCGGGCTCGCGCCTCGGCTGGAGGGTCGGGGAAGCGCCGGACGTTTCCATCGGGACCGGCGAGGGCGACGAGGGCGAGATGCTGTTCACCGTCCTGGACGCGACGAAGCTCGCCGATGGCAGAATCGTGTTGGCGAACGCCGGCACGTCCGAGCTTCGCGTCTTCGGCGCGGACGGGACATACCTGGAGACGTGGGGAGGGCAGGGTGAGGGTCCGGGCGAATTCAGCGCGTACACGCCGCAGACGGTGAGCCGCTGGCTCGGTGACTCGATCGCCGCCGACAACATGTTCGCGCGACGGCTGGAGATCTTCGATTCGCGCGGAAATCACGGTCGCACCGTGACCCTGGCCGATGGCTTCCATTCGTTCCTGGGCGACCTGCCCGACGGGGCGGTGCTGGCGAAGCCGAGCGCGGTCCTTAGCGGGGTGTTCGGGTCGGAGAATCCGCTCCTCCGGCGGGACCAGGAATTCGGTCTGCTTCTGCCCGATGGCGAGCTGCGGGTATCGCTGGGTGCGCACCCGGGCGAGGAGTGGTTTTCTTCGCCCGCGGGTCCGATGGCGATGCCCCATCCCTTCGGCCGGTCCACGATTGCGACCATCTGGGGCGGTTTCGCCGTCGTGGCTCCGACCGACCGCTATGAACTCCGGGCCTACCGGAGCGACGGCACGCTCGTGAGGATCATCCGCCGCGAACACGAGCCGCGCAGCCCGACACAGGCCGAACTGGACACCGTGCTCGCCGAGGCCTACGCGGACCTCCCGGACGCACGTCGAACGCGCCTGCTCGCAGAGACCGAGGACATGCCCCTCGTCGAGTTCTTCCCCGCGTTCGAAGCCCTGCACTCCGATCCGCTGGGATACCTCTGGGTCCAGGAGTACAGGCTTCCCGGTGCGCCACAGGTCGTCTGGACGGTCTTCGAGCCGGAAGGCCGGGTTCAGGGATTCGCGGAAACGCCACGCGGCCTGGATGTCTTCGAGATCGGCGAAGACTACGTTCTCGGCAAGACCATCGATGAATTCGATGTAGAACGTGTGCAGCTCTGGCGGCTCGACAGGGCGCCTTAGCCTGGCCCTACGTCCCTCCTTCTCCCGCCCCCAGCTGCTGCAGCAGGAACGCCAGTTCCATCGCCGCGTTGCGCACGTTGCGGCTGAAGGGGCGTCCGCCGGCGTGGCCGGTGCGCTCGTCGTAGTCGAGGATGATCGGGAGCCCTGAACCCGTGGCCGCCTGCAGCCGCGCCGCCATCTTGCGGGCCTGGAGCGGGGGCACGCGCGTGTCCAGGTCGCCCTGGGTGAGCATCACCGCCGGGTAGTCCACCCCGTCGCGCACGTTCTGGTAGGGCGAGAAGGTCCGAAGCACCTCGAATTCCTCGCGGATCGCCCCGTTTCCGTACTCGAGCAGCGCCGGCATGTTGTTGGTGTCGGTGAACTGGTAGAAGCGCACCAGGTCGAGTTCGGGGAGGCCGGCGAACACGGCGCGGAAAAGGTCCGGCCGCTTCGTCAGCGCACTCCCGACCAGCAGCCCGCCGTTGCTTCCCCCGCGGATGGCCAGCTTGTCCGGGCCGGTGTAGCCGTTCGAAATCAGCCACTCGGCGGCGGCGATGAAGTCGGCGAAGACGTTGGGCTTGTTCTCGAGCATGCCGTCGCGGTGCCATTCCTCGCCGAACTCGCCTCCCCCGCGCAGCGTTGCGATCGCGTAGACTCCGCCTTGCTCCATCCAGACCGCCGCCCGCGCATCGAAGCGAGGCAGCAGGTTCACGTTGAAGCCGCCGTAGCCGTAGAGGAGGGTCGGGGTCGCGCCGTCGAGTGCGAGGCCACGCCGGTGAGCCACGTACATGGGCGCCTCGGTCCCGTCCGCGGACGTGTACCACACCTGTGTCATCTCGTAGGGGCTGCCATCGAAGGGCACAGTGGGGGGGCGCCACTCCTGCGTCTCCAGCGTTTCGAGGTCGAGTTCGAGCACCGTCTGGGGCGTCAGGAGCGAGGTGAGGGACAGCAGGGCACCGCCCTCGCCGTGTCCGCGCAGCGTCGCCACATGATGCTCGGGGATGGGGATCTCGCCCTTCAGGACGCCGTCCGGGCCGTAGCGCACGATGCGGCTGCTCACGTTGTGCAGGTAGTCGGCGTAGATGTCGTCGCCGATGAACTGGTAGCCGGTCAGCAGGTCCTCGCCCTCGGGGATGACCTCGCGCCACTGGCTCGGGTCCGGGGCTTCAGGCCGGACGGCGACCACGCGATTGCGGGGAGCGTCCAGGTTGGTGAGCAGGTAGATCTCCCCGTCCACCCAGCGGATGCGGAAGCGGGCGGGCGCCCCGACCACGAGCGGCAACGGGTCGGCCCCCGACCTCAGGTCGTGCAGGTAGACGTCGGTGCGCGCCCAGCCGTGCTGTACCGTGTAGATGAGGTAGCGGCCTTCGTCCACCTCCGAGGCGTTGACGAAGGCGGTCGGGCCGATGCCCGTCCCGAACAGCTCGACATCCTCCGACATTTCGGTGCCCAGGACGTGGCGGCGCACGCGCGGTCCGGTCTGGCGGGACCGATGCGTGTAGTAGAAGCCCGTGCCGTCGGACGTAAACGCGACGCTGCCGTAGAGTGCGGTCGGCAGCCGGTCGGGAAGATCCTCGCCGGCGTTCAAGTCGCGCACCCGGAATTCAATCTCGTCCCGGCCGCCATCCCGGATGGAGTAGAGCATCAGGCTGCCGTCCGGCGAGAAGCCCCGGATACCGACGCTGGTCGTGCCGTCTGCCCGCAGATCGAGGGGATCGATCACCACCTCGTAGTCCGCGGTAGCGTCAAACGGGCCGTCAGCGGGCTCCTCCGGCGCCGGCCGCCGGTAGATCGCGCCCACCTCGCGCCCGGTTGGCCGGAAGGAGAAGTATTCGAAGTCACCCCGCCGTTGCGGATACACCGGGCCGGGAGCGTCCATCAGCTCCCGCAGGCGCGCTTCCAGACCCCTGCGCAGCGCCGACTCCCCCACGATCTGCTCCGCGTAGGCGTTCTGGCCGGCGATCCATGCCCGCGTCTCCGGGCTGTCCTGGTCCTCCAGCCACCGGTACGGGTCGGTGAAGACGACCCCGTGCAGGGTGTCGACGACGGGGTCCTGCGCCGTCTCGGGCGGCGGCGGATAAGGGCTCCCGCAAGCCAGCTGGAGCGCGGCCAGCGGCAGGAGCCACAATCGGCGGCCCATTGGAAGGGGCTGGG
>JGI24795J26692_1001443_pt1 | contig 12295 bp, 16 predicted proteins | sample PinacodermBB_FD_26692 | JGI IMG/M metagenome (IMG submission 26692)
CCGGATCCCGCCGCCGCCGCAATAGGCGGGCGGAGCGGGCGGACGCGCAGGCCGGCGCCACAGCCGCGGACTGCGATCCGGAACCGACCCCAAGGCCGTAGGGGAGGGTTTGAAACCCTCCCCTACAATGACGGCCGAATTGTGTTGGTTTCTCCGGAAGGTGGGAAACGGCGACGGGAAAACCACGCTAACCCCAACCGCTGTGGGCAAGGCACGGGGCAGGAGCAGGCCAGAGGCAATGCGCGCCCTCGCATTGACAGGCCGAATCGCCACATTCTAGAACGCGGCCCCGCACACGGCCCCGCACACGGCCCTGCACAGGGCCCCGCACGCGGCGCAGCCGACACGACCGGCCGAAGATTCCGGAGGGATGGCAGAGCGGTAATGCAGCGGATTGCTAATCCGTACACCCGATAGGGTGTCGGGGGTTCGATTCCCCCTCCCTCCGCCACTATTCTCAAATAACCTATTGTAAATAAAGATAAATTTCGGCGTAAATAGACTTTGTCCCCCCATTAATCCCGCCAGACAATTTGAGACAGATAGAGACACGAAAGGGGCCAAATTGGCCCCTCTCTATGGCGTCGCCGCCCGCAGCAGCGACAGGCCGGGCCGGCCGGCGTCCTGTTCCTCATCGCCCCTGAAGCAATAGCCGCACAACATCCGCCGGCGTAGCGTCGGCTGGAAACGTCGCCGGCAGCGCGCGCAGGGCCGCTCCGGGCGGGACAGGTCCGGGCGGTCCTTCGTTTCAGCGCGGGAGAATTCGGCGTCGGCCCCGGTCGGGTCGGGGCCATCCCAGGCGGGCCGCAGGGGCGGCCCGTGGCGCAGACGGGTCGCCCTGGCGCTGGCGGCCGCCAGGACGGCCGTCCCCCGATAGGCCGGCTCGGCGATGGCTCGAAACCAGCCGGTGGCCTGCTGCGCCTCCGCAGGCGTCATGCCGTGGGCTTCGGCAACGGTCTCGATGTCGCCAACCATCAATTCGCGGGCCAGAACGATATGAGCGGCAAGCGCCTCGATCAGCAGCGCGTCATGTGTCTGCATCGGCCAGCAGGCCCGCCGTGACCAGCGCTTCGTTCACCGCGACGCCGCCCGCGACCAGCTTTTGAAACGCCTGCGCCCGGCCCGCCAGATCGACGTTGTACAAATCGAAGCGCAGCCCGATTTCGGCGTCCAGCTTCGCGCTCAATTCAACCTCGATCATCCGGGCGAGCGGCTGGACCGTGCCCAGATAGAATTGGCGCAGGGCTTCGCGCTTCGCCGTGCCGTCGCTATCGTCCCACATGGCGGGGCTGCATCCGCAGGCCGCCAGGACGCGCCCGAAAGCATCCCCGGAAACCGCCACCATGCTTTCCGGCGGGCCGGGCCCCAGTCGCGACGCCATCCAATCGCGCTGCGGCGCACCGCTGCGGCCCTCGCCCCATGCGGCAGCGGTCGTCTCGACCAGCAGGGCCTTGCCCCGCGCCTTCGCGATGCTGGCCCGCAACGGGGCGAGCGGGTCGCCTTCGCCATCGTCGCCGCCTTGGCCGTCCGGGATGGCCAGCAGCTGCGCCAGGGGGCCGGCGGCCTCATCCGCAAGGCTGCGCTCCGCTTCGGCCTGTAGCCGGGCTGTCGCATGGGCCCAATCGACGGGCGCGGCCCCGACATAGGGCTGCCCCGGCGTGCTGCCCCAGCGCAGGAACACAACGCCGGCCGCCGGCAGGTTCCATGTCGTGCTTGTGCTGGGCCCGTAGCAGGTCGCGCGCACGGTCCAGCTTGCCGGATCGTGCGAGCCCTCGAAATGCCAGCTTGAAGCCGGGATAAGCTGCACGCCGCCCATGGCGTCCAGCCGTATGACGTGCAGCGATTGCCCCCGGCGGATCAAGTCGCGCCCTATCTGGCCCAGGACGGCCGGAGAGACGGCATCCTGCACCCACGGGGCGCCGGAGACCTCTGCGGCCGCAAAGGCCCGTGAGAGGGCTCCGCTGGCCGCCTCGACGGCCGCCGTGGCGCTGGCGTCGGCTACCTGCCCGGCGGCCTGCGCCTCGATAAGCCGGACAACAGCATCGGAGAAACTGCCGCCGCTGTCCCGACGCTCGCGCCTTTGCCACGGGAAGCGCATCAGCCGATCACCCCCGCGCGCCGTACGCGCCACGGGGCCAGCAGGCCCGCCGCCCCGGAATTGCGGAAACCGGCCGCGTGATTGGTGACATATTCGATATCGCTGGGGCCGATGGATTCCTTGCGAATCGCCCCGAAGTCGCTTTGGGCCATATAGCCGGCATAGCGGATGGCGGCCTCATTCTGGACGGCTTCGGGGGCGTCGGCCGCATACAGTTCGACACGCGCCTTCGCCAGCGCCAGCAGCGATTCAGCAGCGGCCGGTTCCGTCGCCGCGCCCTGTATCCGCGCTGCCAGCGCTTCGGGAGTGAGCGTTACAGCCATCGCGGCGTCCGCCGTGCCGTGGCCGGGGCCGGGTCAAACATGGCCCGCGCGTCGATTTCGGTTTCGCTGTAGGCCGGGCGGGTAACGATGGACAGTTCGGCAAGCACGGCCTGCCGGATCACCCGCACCTGCACGGCCGGATTGCCGGGCTCCGGTTCGGCCCCTTCGGCGTCCGGGACAACCGTTGCCGGCGGGACGCGGAAGCCAGGCGAGATGCCGCCGGCCAACCCGTTCTCCACCATGCGCACCGTGTCGAGCATATAGCCTGGCATGGCGTTTTCGTCCGGCAAATCGACCTCAAATTCGACCGCTTCGGCCGTGCTGGCGACAACCGCCCCGCCCCGGAGCATGTCGCCCAGGGGCTTATCGAAGCTATGGCCAGCCAGGATATGGATGTTGCGGCGCTCCAAGGTCTGCCGAAGGCCCTGCACCGCGATCTTGTCCGCCCCGGCCTTCAAGGCGGCGTTCAGGTCCGCCTGCGCCTTTTGGAATTCGCGCACCTGCCAGCCGAAGGCATCGGATGCAATCCGTTCCTTCCGGGTCCGGCCCCGGTCGGCAACGGTCGCCATCCGGTCGCCGGCGCCCTGCGAATACGGGAAGCGGCCGCGCAGCGACCGGCGCCGTCCGCGCGCCCGGATTTCCAATTCGCCGCCAAAGATGGGGAAGGCCGTCATTGCTGCCTCCGAAGGGGGCCGGCCGGGGGATAGAGCCTTATCCGCCCCCCGGCCGGCGTTCGGGCGCGATGGGAGCCGACGCCCGATTTCGTCCTAGGCCAGTTTGAAGGCGACCTGCCCGTAAGCGTCGGGCTGGACAAGGATCACGTCGCCCAGCAGGACGTGCATCGTGAAATGGCGAATCCCGGCCGCCGAATCGCTGTAAATGTCATCGATTCCCACTTCGCCCCAATGGGGGCAAACCGCCGTGCGCAGGCCGGTGCGGCCCTTCCGGTGCAAGATGGCCGGCTGAATCTTGGACGCGGCCGCCGGCATGCGCTTGTTGGTCCACAGGCCGCCGGTTTCCTTGGCGGCATAGGCCGCAGCGCTCATCTCGCCCTTGTAGTTCGCGGCGCTTTGGAAGGTCCGGGCGGCCAGGGCCATCGTGGCGGGCCCGCAGACAATCGACACGTCCTTGAGGGTCGAAGCCCAAAGGCCGTCAATGGCGCCGGCGTGGGCCGCCGCGAAGGCGTCGAACGTCGCAACATCGGTCGGGTTGGTCGGGTCAGCCAGCGCGGTAAACATGCCCTTCGGCTGGGCCGCCGCATCGTTCTGCGCATTGTTGGCCCGGACACCATTGATGGCGAAATTGTCCAGCGCGTCGCTCATCACCATGGCGAGATTTTCGCGCAGCGCCGATTCGAAATTGGCCTGCCCCACCGCGGCGACATCTTCCAGCGCGATCGACAGGCGGCCGGTGACTCGCATCGGCGTGGCGGTCGTAACCGTGAAGGCGGCGGCGGTCGATTCCTGCGCCGCGCCCTTGGCCTTCGCCCCGGCCGTGAGTTTGGTCGTAATGGTCGCGCTGGCGAACGTGCCGGACATGACGCGGGGCATGTCGATTCCCAGCCGCGGCGCGATGCTATGGGCGAAGATCATCGGCCGGATCGGGTCCAGATTGACCCCGACCGTGCCGGGGGCGCCGGTCTGGGCGTCGGCGCGGGTTTCGCGCGCTTCCGGCACGTCGAAAATCTCGATGGGGATCCCGGACACGCCGGCCGCCTGTTGCAGTTCGGCTTCGGCCCCGGCGACCTGCCGGCCGGACGCGGCGGCAGTCAGGAAACTTGTGAGGCTGGCGCGGGACCGCAGCTCCAGGCGTTCGCGCTGTTCGGCGTCCTGCGGGGCGTCGCGGGTTTCCGCCTCGCCCTCTGCATCGGAGGCGGTCTGAGCGGCCCGCAACTGGCGCTCCAAATCCGGGACCCCTGTTTCGATTTCGTCCATGCGCGACCGCTGTTCGTCGGTCAGGCTTTCGACGCGGGACAGCTCTGCCATTTCCTGGCGTTCGCGGGATTGCCGCTCGCGCAGTTCGCGCAGGCGCTTTTGTGCTTCGGTCATTGGTAGAGTCCGCAAGTGTGTTGAGCCTTCCCGCGACGTTTGGGAACGCCGCCTGGAAAGTCAACAAAAAAGCGACTAACCTATTGATTTTTCTCTATTATTGCGCGCTAGAGCGCAACATTTCTCCAACAAGGGCGCGCCATGCGGCTTCGGCCGGCGTTTGGGGCCGGCGGTTCTCGCGCCGGGTTTTCTCGATATGGCAGGACCGGCACAGGGTTTGCAGGTTCGACATGTCGAACGGGTCGCCGCCCCGCTGTAGCGGTTTGACATGGTCACATTCCAGCCGGCCGGCGTTGCCGCAGGACGTGCAGCGCCAGTGGTCGCGGTTGAACACGGTGCGGCGGATCGCAGCCCAGTGGCGAGTATTCAGGCGGATATGGCGATTGCTCATACCCTACTCACGCTGATCGGTTCCCTGAGTGCCCGCCGGTTCGTTTGGCCTCAGATTCTTCTTTCAAGCCTTCCGCCGGGTGTCTAGAAAAGGAGTCAATCCCGAGAGGCAGATGTGCCATACTCTCACGCAATCGAGAATGGACGCGCCACGATGCAGGTTGGCCAAGTTCGCTTCTCTGTGCTAGCGGATTGAGCATTTAGACTGGCATGTGGAGAGTAGCCTATGGGAAAATTCAACTTGTGAGCATTGTTGGTGATTTAGCGAGCGTGTTGAGCGTTCTCATCGCCTTGGGCGGATTTGCCATCACGGTCCAAAAGGTGAGAGAGTCGAAAAGTGCAGCAATTCGAGCAGAAACCGCTGCTAAAGAGACTCTGGAAAGAGTTCGTTATGTCGACACTGTACAGAAACTTTCAAGAGCGATTACAATTGTTGAGGAAATTCAGAGATTGAACCGAACAGGAGAATGGAAGGTCATATTAGACCGGCATTTGGTCTTTCGTAGTATTTTGACAGAAATTAGAAGCTCCACACCTAATTTAGACGATGATCGAAAAGCCATAATTCAAGATGGGATCACCCACTCAAGTACGATGTCCAACAAGATTGAAATCGCACTCGATGAGAGTAAACAAACTCCTAAAGTATCGAGAATGAACAATATCTTGTCAAATCAGGTTGTAAAATTGCGAATCATCTTGGCTGAAATGAGAACGGAAACGGACAGGTAGCAACATGGCGGCTTACGAGAAGTTAGCGGTGCTAGCGTATGCGCTTTACCAAAGAACCAAGATCGGTAGGGTAAATTGGGAAGTCACCGTATCGGACGGTGTTTATCAAGCTTCCTTTTCAGACTATTCGATAAAAATTTCCCTACAAGTGTCCCAACGTGATCAATCGGCTGAGGATGTAAAAATCAGTGTGATTGGCGATGAAGGAAATGAAATAGAATCGTTTACAGATGAAGATATTCAAGTAGAATGGCTACCAGAATTTTCTGAATTCGATAATTGTTATCAAATGATGTATCAGACTTACGAAATTGCTCGAAGGTCGGCATTGGGCACAGAAAAGGCAATAGACCAGCTTCTTTCAGAATTGGAGGGCTAGGAAATTCCATTCTAAGTGGTTGGTTTCTGCCTCACACTCCGTTAGCCTTCTTGCGGCCACTCGTCCCGACATCCTTGATGTCGCTGGCGCTTCCGCCGATCACCCGGCCAGCGCCCATCTCAGGCGCCGGCGTTCCCGCGGTGGGTTTCGGACGCCTGCCGACACGGCCAGGATCGCAGCCGCGGCGGCATCATCTTTCGCTCGCGCCCGGCGCCCGCCTTCGCTGCCCTTCGATAGCTTGGCATTGCCGGCCGGGTCGGAGACTGTCCGGGCTTCGGCCATCGCCGCCCGGAGCAACAGCGCCGGCGCCGGCGTCACCTTGCCCTCGGCACAGGCCCGCCGGAAGGCCCGCACGTCCGCCGCGCCGTCCTGATAGCCCATGCCCCGAAATTCCAGGGCGGCGCGCGGCACGCCAGCAGCGTCCAGCGCGTCCCGGAGTTCCGCCTCACGCCAGCGATCCGCGACGATCATGGCCGGCCGGCCGAAGCGTTCCAGCGCCGCCGCCAGCAGGTCCGGCACATTCACGGCCGCCCCGCCGCATTGGATCAATTCGCCCCGCCGGGCACATTCTCGATACAAGCCGCCAACGCCGTCGCGAAGGCCCCTGTCGGCAAGGCTGGGCTCCGCCGGGAAGGCGGCTAGGGCGTCCAACGCGCCGGTCGCCGGGGCGTAACAAGCCACCGCGCTTTGCGCCTGCGACGTGCCAAGGTCAATTCCATAGATCAGCGGGCCGGCTAGTTCCGCCTCGCCCTCGATCCGCCGCCACAGGCCCGCGTCCAGCAACGTTGAAACGGCCGTGTCCGCCGTGCCGAGATTGATTCGCAGGGACTCGAAGCCGGCGAGCAGGCCCGGATCGCGCCGGGCATGGGCCGCCTCGCGTTTCAGCGCGTCCAGCAGGTCGGGCATATGGGGCAGCGACGGATTGGCCTTGCGCCAGGTCCGGGCTCGGAATTTGGGATCGTCCGGGCCGGCCGCGTGGCATTGCGCATAGTCCGCCCCGCCCGCCAGCATTTTGGAGAACCAGTGTTCGGCGTCCGCCGGGCGCGTGCCCAGGGCGACGAAACGGCTATGCGGCTGTTTCCCGGCCGCAGTCTGCAAGGCGGCAAGCATGCGCTCCCCCGTTGTGCCGGGCCATTGGGCGGGTTCGTCCGCCAGTACCAGCACGGGGGCGAGCCCATGAGCCCGGCGTGGGTCCGAACCAATGCACCGGACGCGGGCGCCGGTCTGCCGGCACTCAATCCGGGCCTGTTGGGCCGTATCCCAAACCTTCCAGCGGTCCTTGTCCGCCAGCTTTGCGCCCATAAATGCCACGACGTGCTCGAAGGCGATCCGGGCTTGCTCGAAAGACGATGCCACGATGACGGTTTCGCCGCGCGGCACGGCCAACGGCCCGTCCAGAGTCGCCGCCGCGATCCCGGACAGCAGGGCGGTCTTGCCATTGGCGCGCGCCACTGACAGGGCGGCGGACTGCGCACCCGGCCGGAACGCGCCTCGGACAAAGCGCGCCTGCCACGGCAGGACGGTGAAGGGCTGGCCGGCCAGCCGGCCCTGCGAAACCGCGAGGCCGGACAGGTAGGCGATCAGGTCAGTGCGATGCGCCGTACCCATGGTGTTTGATCTCGAATTTCATTTCGATCCTCGGCTCCCCAACTTCGCAGAGCCGATACTCAAAATTGCCGGAGACAACCCCATTTGGCTGCGCCTGGAAGCGCTTCGCGCACTTTCCGTTCAGGCAGTCCAGCGCGTCGTTGTGTTCCTGGAATCGGCCTTCGATCACCCAGCCCTCCGGGCCCATGAATTCGACGGTGTACAGGTCTCGCATTTCAACCCCTTTCATGGAGTTCGGGTCTCCCCACACCGGTTCGCGCCCGCAAGTACCCCCCGCCGGTGCCATCGGGCGCGTCGTCATGCGGTGGGCTCGCCCAGCGCCACCCGGCCCCTGTTGACCTCGCCGCTGCGCCCTTGGGCCGGGCCCGAGAGGCGCGACGCCGGCAGGTCATTGTCCGTGACGCCAACCCGTAGAACCTCCTCAAGCTCCAGCGTGAACTGCATCCCGCGGGTCTCCTGCGGGGCCTCCGCCCGGCGGATAATCATCTCGTCGTAGACGCCCCATTCCGTCATGACGGTCAACGTCACCTCTGCCTTGTGCAGCCGGCGAATAGTCTCCCACGCCTCACGCGGTCGCTCGCCCCCGTTGAAGTCGCTGACCCAGCCTTGCAGCGTAAGGCGCTCCTGCCGGGCAACGACATGGTCTGTCACCCGCCGGCCGTCCTCCAGAGGCTCGCCCCCGGTCGTCGTCTCCAGCTTGTGGGTGGCTGTGGGGTAGCCGTCAACGACCTCGGCCAAGGCGCTTATGACGGTCTCGGCACCGGGTATCAATGCGAAGTTGGGCATGGCCGGTCTCCTTCTGCGGGCGGCATGGGTACGGCCAGGCGAATGTCCGGGCCGAAATTGTGCGCTACCAGGTTGGCGACAATGCTCAGGTCATCGTGCGCGCCGCAGGGCGACCTGGACAAGATCAACTGTAGGGCGGACAGCACCGCGCCATAGTCGCCGGCTGCCGGGCGCAGCAGGTCGAGGAGCTGGTCCGCCAGCGCGCCGCCGTCGCGGTTCAGGGCCTCCATTTCGGCGGCGGTCGGTTCGGGGGCGGCCTCTGGTGTATCAGGGGAATCAGAGATTTTTTCCATGTCGGAGAGTCCTCTGGTGGTTACTACTAGTGGTTTGATGCCCAATATGGGCATCGCGAAGCCCAATATGGGCATCGCTCAGGGGCAGGTTCCCCTGCTGTTCAAAGCCGCAGGTCGGGCAAACGGCTTCGCCCCGCGGCAGGCAGCGCCAGCAGTTTCCGCAATGGGCATCGGCCGGCGATTTGGGCCAGTAGCGCACCCAGGCCCGGCCGCGTTTTTGTTTGACCAGCCATCCGCCTTCGACAAGGGCCTTGATCGCCCGCGTCACCGTTGACGTTCCCATGCAACCCTCGCGGGCCAGGGTTTTGTGCGAAGGGAAGGCAAAGCCGGTTTCGTTCGCGTGCAGGGCCAGCAGCCACAGGACAGCCTTGATCGCGGGGCCGGCCTTGTCGTCGGGTTTGGCGACCGGGGCATCGCGCGTCCATTCCATGCGGTCCCACAATCTGCCGGCGCCGCGTGGGAAAGGCTTGTAGGGCTCGCCCTCGATAACCGTGAGAAACCCGGCATCGGGCGGCGATGGGATTTGGTGCGATCTTGCGTTTGGCGGCGCAATCTTGTAGGTTTTTTCGGGCATCCGATGCTCCAAATCGGTTGCTGGCGTCCCGGCCGCGCCAACGGCACAGGACATTGAAAAACCCCCGCCAGCGCCCGGCCGGCGGGGGTTTTTTACGCGGCGTGCTGAGGGGCATCGCGCTGGGCGCGGAGGCCGTCCAGGTATTCGGCGATCTCGTCAAGCGGCCACCGCGGCGCATTCGGCGCCGGGTAGATCGGGCGCGGGAATCGGCCCTTGCGCATTTGGACATAGATGGAGGCGCGCGATAGCCCGACGAGGCTGCACACTTCACGGATTTTCAACAGTCTGACTGGGTTTCCGGCCATCGCCCGCCCCCGATTGAGTTCCAGTTTCCCGACCTGCGGCGCAGGGCGGCTATAGCCTCAATATCGGGTGCCAGCGTGCAGCACTGGCTCAGTCTGTTCCTGTCGGCCTTCGCCTGTCAACCCCGGCTCCGAAAGGGGCCAAGCTGGCCCCTTTCAGCCCCGCAGTCGCACAACCTTGGCGTCCTGCCCGGACAGGTAGCCTGCCCAGCGTTCCATCAGGTCGCGACGTTTCTCGAATAGGTCTGTCCGGCGATAGGCGGCCTCGACTCGGTCGCTGTTGACGTGCGCCAGCGCCAATTCGCAGACTTCCCGCGGTGCATTGCTGCGCTCGGCAGCCCAATCCCGGAAGCTGGACCGGAAGCCGTGCGGGACGCACTCAATGCCCAATTCCCGCAACAGCTTCGACAAGGTGTTATCGCTCATGGCGCGTCCGGTAGCAGACGGGAAAATCAGGCCGCTGGCGTCGCGGTAGGTTTCGGCCTCGCGTAATATCTCCATGGCCCGGCCCGACAGGGGCACGCGGTGTGCCCGCCTTTGCTTCATGCGTTCGGCCGGGATCGTCCACACGGCGGCGGCCATGTCGATTTCGGCCCATGTCGCTTGCCGGACCTCGCCCGACCGGCAGGCGGTCAGGACTAAGAATTCCACAGCCAGAACGGTCGCAGGGGCCGCGTGAGACGCCTTGACGGCCTCTAGGGCGCCGGACACCCCCTGATAGGGCAGTGCCCGCTGGTGGGCCTTCGCCCGGCCGTTACGGGGGAGCGCAGCGCCGATGGCGTCGCCGGCCGGATTATCCTGCCGGTAGCCCTGCGCTACTGCCCATTTCATAACCGCGCCGATGCGTTGGCGGACGCGCCGCGCGGTTTCGTGCTTCGGCTGCCAGATGGGCAGCAGAACCTCCATCACGTCCGCTGTTGTTATCTGGTCAACGCGCATCCGGCCCAGTCGGGGCAGCGCATAGTCCCGCAGGCTGGCCCGCCATTGGCCGGCGCTCTTGCCGGCGTCCTTCCAGCCTTCGGCATGGATGGCGATAACCGTCTCCGTGGCATCGGCAAAGGTCGGTACGTCCGGCCGCTTCGCCGCCAGCGGGTCGCCGCCCATCCGGGCCAGCTTGCGGTTTTCCTGCGCCGCGGTGCGGGCTTCCGTCAGCGTGACCCAGCGCGTTGAGCCCAGCCCGATTTCGCAGCGCTTGCCCCGGACAGTCAGCCGTTGCATGAAACTTTTTCGCGTCGCGCTCCGCACGATCAGGAACAGCCCAGCATCGCCGTCGTAGTATTTGCCCGGCGTCCCGGCCTCGCGGATGAATCTTGCGGTCAGCTTTTTCATGGTCCATTTCCCCTTTTTCGGGCTGGGGGAAAGGCGATTGTCCCGCCGTTTGTCCCCCCAGACGCATATATATTGGCATAGACTGCTAAAGACAAGGGCAGCTATAAGCCTTTGGGAAAACAGGGAAAATCATACGGCTGTGGACAGCCTAAGACAGCGGATCGGCGGTCCCTCCCTCCGCCACTCGACGCACGTTCCCCGAGAGCGCCCCCGGAAGTCCTTCGAATTGGCTATCGAGGCGCTATCGGGAGACCGGGTAGGAGGCTTGCAGCGATCAAAAGCGAAACAGCACACCCACTTCGAAATTGTGCGTGCCGTAGGATGCCTTGAGCCCTTTGAAGTTGGCCTGCGAGGTCGCGAAATAGCGGTATCCGCCCTTGACTGCCATGGCGTCCGAAAACGGGTATTCGACTCCGGCCATCACTTGGTAGGCGAACACATAATCGTCTTCGGAGGTTTCCGAAAAGGCATATTCGGTGCCGTCGATCGTATAGCTCTGCGCATCGAACTTGCCGTTGTGCCGGGCCATGCCGAGGCCGACGCCGACGTAGGGCCGGAGCTTCCATACATCGACGCCGGCGATGCCGTTCGCCATCAGGGACAAGGTGCTGAGACTGCCCTTGATGGGCAGCGTCCCCGACACGCTGACATCGACGGCGCTGCCGTCGAGCATCCCCGTGATGGAACCGCCGTTGAGCTTGCTCCAGCCAGCGTTGCGCCAGCCGAGTTCGATCTCCCCGCGGAAGCCGGGCGTCGAACCATAGCCGGCCGCAACCATGAAACCGAAGCCGCTTTTCAGTTCCAACTTCGAGCCGACGGTCAGCCCGCCGGAGGTGTAGGACAGATCGGAATCGCGCGTCATGACCCAGGCGCCGGTCAGGGACGCGTACCAGCCATCTTGAGCCTGTGCAGGCGTAGCGACGGTTGCGCCGCCGGTTGCGAGCGCGACGGCAAGCACTATCAGGCGAAGCGAAAGTCTCATTGGGTATTCCTCCAATCGTATGATTCCGGCCCATCTGGGCACTATCCTACATAAGCCCCTAAATAAAGATTGCATAAATATTTCCCTTTAGTTCGTGTTTTTTGTTGGCAAATTGTGCGTCTCGTGTCCTGCGGAGTCAAGATCGGGGGTTCGTTTTCGGAGCCTATGGCAAATCATCGAATTGCCGCGTTGTCCGGGCACCCTGCCGAAGATGCGAGAGACGGGTCGGAGTCTCGCTTGCTGCACGACTGGCGCCCCGGCATACATATTCGCGCCCGGCCGGCGCCCGGCCGGACCGAATTGCAGTACCATCGTGACAGGGATTGAATGAGCGCCATCCAAATTCACACCGAATCCGGCGGCAGCGGCGGGCCGGTGCTGGTTTTGCTGCACGGGATCGGGGGCAACGCCGCCGTGTGGAACCCGATGCTGGCGCTCGTCGAGCGGCGCT
>JGI24795J26692_1001446_pt1 | contig 12272 bp, 6 predicted proteins | sample PinacodermBB_FD_26692 | JGI IMG/M metagenome (IMG submission 26692)
ATTCTCGTGAGGGAATACGCGAAGCGTCGGTAGCGGTGCGAATGGCCGGAGCTAATGAGCATCGAAATAGTTGTCATTTGGGTCGCCGAGGCTGTCAGCTTAGTCGAAGGCAACATGTATGTCATCGTAAAGGTGAGATGTCATATAGGCCCACGGTGTCCGAGAACTCATGGACGTACGTACGCATTTTGTCGGGACCTGGGAGGGCTCTATCCTGTCCTAAACGCAGAGTTGGGACCGCGCAGGGAAGGCGGAAGACGCTGAAGCCTGTGATGCACGGGATAGAGCAGTCAGATGGGGACATAGTAGCCATGAAGGCGGCGAACAAGGGGAGACCTGCGGAGTCGCTGGAGCCAAGGTCCCCACCCAAGGGGAAGCTGGGAGATCCGAACTCACGCCATACACAGAGATGGATAAAATGAGTTATGGGGTCAATCGGCTACGGCAATCCTGCCGTTATGCACGGTGGTGCGACCCAAGGGAGGAGCCGGATGCGTTAACGCGCACGTCCGGATCTGTGCGGGGGGCTCGGAGTAATCCGGGTCCCTACCGCGCTGCCCAACAAAACGAGGCCTATGAGAAAGCAAAGGAGGCTGGCGAGAAGCCGCCCTCGACAAGTTTCTTCTCACTGGGAAAGCGGTTCACGGAATTACGACGCAACATCGAATGGTTACCTGAATATTCTTTTCATGTCGTTCGCTACACTTTGAAATATCAGGCAGACGCATGGAAAGCATTCTTCAAGGAGGGTAAGGGTAGGCCGAGGTTTCATTCCAGACATGGCAGCATCCCTTCGTTCACGATCCCGGAGGATGTAAAGATTCGAGATAACAAGTTGTATATCCCGAAAGTGGGTTATATCGAGATTCGCCGCAAGGGGGGCAACCCATATCCTGATGGTGAACCCGTCAGAGCTACTGTAAGGAAACGAGCGGGGAAATGGTATGCCGTTATCTGCTACAAGGTAGATGTACCCGAGATAGCGGATAATGGCGTTGCCTCGGGCATTGACCGTAATGTTAGGCAGGTAGCTACGGTGTCAACTGCTGGGGAAAGAGAGATCATTTCGCATCCAAACATGAACCGTTTGGATGCCAAGCTAAGACATCATCAACGCAGACTGGCTCGACACAAGAAAGGCTCTGGCCTGCGTAATAAGCGGAAGTACAGAATCGCACGTATACACCGCAAGCGCGCCAACATTCTCATGAACGCAAACCATCAGGTAAGCCGGCGTATAGCCAGGCATAGTTCAACGGTCGTGCTGGAAGACTTGAATATCTCGGGGATGACGCGTTCGGCAAAGGGAACAGCAGAGGCTCCGGGTACGAACGTAAAGGCGAAGTCCGGTCTCAATCGCGAGATACTAAGAACGGGTTGGGGGCAACTGGATCAGATGCTGGGCTATAAATGCCGTGGGGTGATCAAGGTCAATCCAGTCTATACCAGTCAGCGATGTTATGCCTGTGGGCATACCGAAGCGAGTAATCGCAAGACGCAAAGCAAATTCACGTGTATGGTATGTGGCCATGCGGATCATGCGGACCTGAATGCGGCCGCAAACATATTGGCCTCCGGGATTGGGGCATCTGCACGGCGAGGGGCGTTCGGGTTACCGACCCCTACGACCCGTGAAATGGATACGACAGTACCCTTGGGGCACTCACGTATATAATTCCCTTTTGAATATACGCGGCCAGTTCAGTGGCGGGCGCATCACAACGATGCTGTCCCCGCCGAAGAGGACCTTACGCCTTGGCTGCTTTCTATCAATCTGGATATTGTATCAGACACCGATGCAGGCACCGCAGGATTCTTCCTGCTGGCCTTGCGAATGAGTCTTTTTACATGACGGGATAGGTCCTTGCCGGGTTCACTACGCGACAGTTCCATCAGGAAGCAAATAACGATATTGCTTTCATCGGTTCCGTCAGGGGTTAGGGCCACCAACTGATCTGCGATTGCTTGATCCAGCTCAAAGAGTATCAGCTCTTCGAAGGTGTCAATGTTCAGGTGAGTGATTGATTCATCCGCGTATAGAGCATTCAATTTCTCAACCAGTCGAGAAAAACTGTTGTACGGGTCGTTCCGTGAAAATGCAGGAAGCGCTGGTTTCCCAATAGAATCAAAATCCCAATCCGGTTGTCTCATATTGCGTCGTCCAGAATGCGATCTATGAGGCGGTGAGAGATACATCACACCTTCAGACGGTGCTTGTTCATGGAATGAATGCACTTCGGGAGGAGCATAACACACCGTACTGATCCCACCATAGCCGGCAGGCAATGCATGATGGACCTTCCGAAGTGCGGGAAGAGTCTCCGACTTTTCATCTTCGCTTCTTTCAGCCACCAGCACATAACTCGTGTACTCGGTTACCAGTTGATAATCCACCGCCATCTGTGCAGATTTAGCCGTATCCATAGTTTGTAACCGCGTATGGGCAGCGACCCTGGGCAGAATGCTGATTAGATTTTCGCTGTTTTGGGATTTGGTTGAGAATTGCACTTCCTGCGTGACAGTACGACCATCCTCGAGTCTCATCACCAAGCGGCTGGTTCCCTCAGGAGGGTTGCTGAACCAGGCGAATACATGGAGCGTGTCGCCGGCATAGATGGTTTCAATTTTATCCGGTATTTGCCGGATTGGTGCTTCTGGCCACTTAATCCGCATCGAACTGGCGCTCGGTTGATGGATCCGCCTGAAGTGGCGCACAATGCGCTCCGACATATTCTCTCGAGGGGATACCAGCTCGCAGGCCCCAGAAGTTAACTCGCTGATTCTCCGAACAAAGCCTTCAGACACTGCACTGCTTACGCCAACGGAAAAGATCCTGTGTCCGGATTTTTGAGCGGCAGCAATAACGCGGTCATCATCCCAGACTTGGCCATCGGTGATCAACAACAGATCAGATGATAACCCCTTGATTGATCCGCACTCATAGGCCGCTTCCAGCGCCGCACCAATCTCCGTTCCCCCCATGTTCGCATCAATACGATCGACAAACTGTGATGCCTCCTTGATATTGTTCGCGTTGGCGGGTACAAGTTCATTGAAGAGGAGATTGTAGTCAGAACCAAAGGTGATCAGATTGAAATAATCGTTCGCTCTGAGTGACGAAAGGATTTCGTAGAGGGCATCTTTCGCCTGATCAATTGAATCTCCACTCATGGATCCTGAACAGTCTACCACCAACTTCACACACCGGGCTGATTCTGTGGAATTCTCGGAGAGCACCGGGTGAAACGATGCAAGTGCTACATACTCTTCATCATCCTGTGCATACAGCCCGTCAAGTACAGATTGGGAAGACTGCTTGGCGACCATGATGAAGTCCCGGTCCATTAAAGCACTTCCACCAGAGAGGACAAACTCCCTAACGCCGTTTTTCATTGATACACGCACGGGATGTGAGGGGCACTCGAAGTCGGCCAGTGCTAGTTCTCCTTCAACACGGAAGGTTAGCGAAAACCCATGGTCTATTGATAATGCGTATTCCGGGACTTCATGCTCAGCAAGATCCGCAGCGATTGGATCGCCATATCGGGGGGCAATTGTGGTTGGGAGATGAAATCGAAGACTGTCGCCCTGCCAGTAATGCAATTGAGCATATTCAAACTGAACGGTGGCACTTTCATTGGGCAGGAGATTCCCTACGTTTATTGTAAAGAGATCGAGTTTGCTTTTCTTCAGAAGTACTGCAGAGTCACCGTCGACGATAGCATCCTCGTAGTTCTCCTCCGCCTTCTCGTTTCGTTTCACTGCTCCTCGCAGTGTTTTGCCGTTCAGTTCCAGAGAAAGATCTAATAACACCGCATCCGAGGGGAGCGGGAAAGTATACACGGCCTCAATATTGGTGTTTTGCAGATTCCTGTATGTCTGGGTCACCGTGACTCTGGATACCAGACACTGTAGGTGGGCCCGAACGTCTACAGATTCAAGAATAATTTCAGCTCCGTCAACTGATTCAAGTCTTGCTAAGGTTGCGTTTGTCATGGTCGTGCCTCCGCAGGCGTGTTTTGTGAGTCCATCATTAGTTTCTGGGTGGCTTCAATAATGAAGTGAGACCCGCTACCAATAGAGATCTCATGAAGATTGTTGTTTTTTGCTTGTTTGAGTTTTTTCGTAGGCCTCTATCACGCTATCAACAAGCTGTCTGACTTTTTCCGGTGTCAAATTGGACCTCGCTGGATCGATGGTTAGCTCTATGCCTCGATCAATAACCACATGGCTTCTAATTTCGATAGATCCCTTTTCCTGTGGCCTTGGTGGTGGCACCAGGGTTTCTGTTTCGTCTACTTTCAGCAGCTCCCGTATTCGCTTCAAAGACAAACCGGCCTGCTGCCATTTACGAATCTCGATAAGCTGTTCAAGATGGCGTTTTGTATAATGGGCGCCACGCCCACCTCCTTCGGGACGGTCGATGAGTCCTATCTGGATGTAATAGCGAACTGTTCGTATTGGCAGACCAACGAGGTCGGCCAGTTCGCGCAAAATGAATATGTGTTTCTGTTCTTTCATGACACTTAATATATACAGTATAACTGTTAAAATAAAAAAAGTTTCAAAACTCACCCAGAAAAAGGAGTGATACAAAAAATCCTAGACTATGGCCGCTTCGCGCAAGATTGGTGATAGGATGCATCAGATTAATGGCATCGTCGGTTTGGATTAGTGGTCAATTATGTCCCCGGGGCCTAGGAGAAGCATGTGACGGCTCGTGAAGCGAATTCGGTTAAGAAGCCTCAACGGGAGTTCGGAGATCACCATGGGTCAAACAATCCCGTAAAGCGGGATCTTCTCATGTATACAGGTAACATGACGTCTACAAAGGGGGCTTGCTTGGGTGATAATGGAAGAGCGGTCAGGGTATATAGATTCTACTGGGATCTTTGTATTGTGGGAGAAAGGATGATTCGCGATGGATCACGAGGGTGTGGGTCTGGTATATGCTTGGAATCTAATATCCAATCATGCTTGAAGACAGCCGAATCAACTACATTGAACTACCTGCAGAAGATCTTGCGAGTACAAAGGTTTTTTATCAGAAGGTGTTTGGTTGGGTATTTCAAGACTTTGGTAATGACTACTGTGCCTTCAACGACGGCCGACTTGATGGCGGCTTCTACCGCTCCCCGTTGAAGTCTGACAGTAACAAGGGCGCTGCGCTGGTGGTTCTTTATGCAGAGGATTTGGAGGCCACATTAGAGCGCATTACTTCTGCTGGTTCTAAAATTTGTCGGCCAATTTTTTCTTTTCCGGGTGGTCGGAGATTTCATTTTCTTGACCCCAACGGTAACGAACTTGCGGTCTGGAGTGATCATTAGGTTGATCGCGATGGTGGACCTCTTACGAACCTGCTGGATTCTCCGGTGTGCTGAAGTGTGAAAGCTCCTGGGTGGATCTTCGCGGGATGCCGGAGCAACAAATGGAAGAGCATCATACGGTTTTCTCACGTTGCTAATAGCACCATCGGAGGGGGATCGTGAGCTATAAAACCGTAGCTAAAGATCTGAAGGTTTCCCATCAACAGCAAGCGCACTGTCCAGAGACTGCGGGGGGTCTAGGCCGCACCTGGGGGCGATTAACTTTGCCCCACGCCTTTAGAGCGACAGGTTGGTGCTTTGGGTCCCTTTCTCGATCAATGTGATCAGGTTGGCCAAGATCTCGGCTATCTGGTATATGAATGAACTCAGCTCAATCAAACATCCCCAAAGGGTTGTTCCTAAGCCGATTATTCATCAAGCTTCGACCTCACTTCAAACACCATTGGGCCATCATCTGAGCGGACTACTATAATCCTGGAGGGACTGCCCTGGAGTAAACGAATCCCGCGAGCATCGCCCGGAACACGAAACCCCGTGCCGTGAATAACTGCCATCTCACGCGTTTCTGTGAAATAAACGACCGAGCCCCATCCTGCACTCAGTGTACCTAGGGCTTCGCTGGTTCCAGACAGGTTGCCGGCAAAAAACCAGGCAGATTCCCCAGATTTATCCAATGGGACAGAGGTTGAAACCAATACTGGTGCCCATTGGAGTTCATCAGGCAGTGCTTCCGCAGTGAAGCCTCTATTTGCCATGTTCCAGTAAACCGCAGATTCAAGGGTTCGAATCACGTAATTCGGCTCAATACTATTTCCAAACAAATCTGCAATGGAGAGATCTGAGTAGGCGTCATAGGTAGGTATTTTTGAGGCGAACCCGGGCATTTGGTTGAGCAGCATGTCCCGTGTGGCCCATGCATACCACTGCTTCTCCTGCCACTGTGCCACGACCGGATCTATACGTCCGTCCTGATCAAAATCACCGACAAACAACGCTAGGGGTAAACTCAGCACGGTGTTCAAGCCGAGATTGCCCGCTACCAGATCTTTAAACCCATCTCCATCCAAGTCTTGGACAGATAAGCTTTGCCAGAGACCGATTGTTTCAGAAAGCCCAAGTGAGTCTGTTCGGTTAACCAGGGTGGTTCCAAGGTTCTCGAAGACCGTGATGGGCATCCATTCTCCAGCTAAGACTAAATCAGGCAGTGGAGAACCTAAGAGATTTGTCCAGACCGCACTTGTTACATGTCCGGCGTGTTGCAAAGTAGGAGCCCATTGTGCAGTGATATCAACAAAATGTCCGGTTCCATCATTTTGCAGCAGACTGCTGCGTCCGGGTTCCCCATATGTTTCAGGAGCAGTATCTGATCCAACAAAGAGATCTATATCTCCGTCATCATCAAAATCTGTCGCAGCTACGGTGGTCCCGTTTGAATTCATCACAGGCAGTCGGCTGGAATCCGCAAGAAAGTCTGCATGTCCCATGTTCATGTACAGCCGGTCCTGATGCAGTGTGCTTGGTCCGGTCCACCCACCGCTTGCTACATACAGATCCTGGTCACCATCTCCATCGGCATCCAGGAATAGAGCATAGGTATCTTCATGGGTTTCATGCGACTCTGGAAAAGGTATTTGCCGAAAACGACCTTCCTGCGATTGCAGATAAAGCACGCCAGACTGGCCACGAGCACCTCCAATGTAGACATCTTCAAGGTTATCCCCGTTCACGTCTGCTACCGCCAGCGCGGGGCCGCGCATACTGCGCCAGTACGGTAGGAGTGGGAGGATTTCAAAATCCCTTGTTTCATCCTCCTGGTGCTCAAACGAGAGACCATGATCATTCACCGGTTCAACCTTTAGATCGGGGGACGGGGTCTTTTGAATCTCAGTTACTACACCACCCACCTCATCCAGGATAAGGCGCGTACCGGCAGCCACGGGTCCTACGACTGTACGAAGACCAGAAGGCCAGGTCACAACCACAGAATCAGCATCTGGTGCGTCACCAATCCCAAAACTTAATACGTGATCAACAGATGATTGGAACCCGTGAGAGGGGAATTGCTCTTGGGTACAGTAGATATCAGCTGCCCATACGCTGACTCTGGCGCCAAATGCGGATGTGTTTTTTCCTGCACCGCGCAACTGAACAGAAATGTAGCCGTTCGTGGATTCGTTACGGTAAATCAGCGCGTTATTATTCAGCGCGTTGACGACCAAGTCGAGATCTCCATCCAGATCCAGATCACCGTACGCTGCACCATTACCTATGACACGCTCGGCCAGTCCCCAGTCAGAACCAATGTCCTCAAAGCGCAGGTTGCTTCCACCTCTGAATGCATAATTGGGCACAACAGCAGCAGGCATTCGTTGTGCAATTTTAGCTTCCTGTGCCGGTGTGCCCACGTTGAGTATACGTTGAACATCAGGCGCCGAGACGTACTCTATGTAATCCAGATCATTCGGGCGGCCAGGGATCCCATTGGTAATGTATAGGTCTTTCCAGCCATCACCATCAAAATCACCCACCAAGGGAGACCAGGACCAGTCGGTTGCTTCAATGCCGGCAAAGGTGGCTATCTCGCTGAAGAAGGGGCGTCCATCAGGTGTTACTCCGCGATTCAACTGCAGCGTGTTGCGTGAAACCTGTGGGCCATAACCAAGCTCTGCTTTGATCCGGGCGATCACGTCGGCATCCGAGCCGCCGGATGTTCGTCGCGTAGCCAGATCCGATGGTAGCATATCCAGTGCGACAATGTCTGGCAGACCATCATTGTTCAGGTCAGCCACATCGATCCCCATGGTCGAGCGACTGGTATGGCCGGTTGTTTGCCAAAGAGATTCAACAAAAGTACCGCGTCCGCTATTCAGGTACAGGTAGTCGTCTTCATGGAAATCATTGCCGATGTATAGGTCAGGCCAGCCGTCTATATTCAGATCACTCGCTGCTATGCCCAGGCCGTAGCCCAGTGCGCTGCTGTAGATCCCTACTTCCGCCGCAATGCTTACGAAATAACCATCGTCCTGACGGTAAAACTTATCCCCGACCCTTGGAGCATCGATAATTCTTCGCCATGAGGGCACATGGGATTCACGTGAATGGATCGCATGATTGAGCAGGTACAGATCCAGATCCCCGTCACGATCATAATCCAGCCAGGTCGTATGGGTGGAGAGACCTTCAAAGTTTAGCCCGTAGCGGCGGCTCTCCTCCTGGAAAGTGCCATCCTGCTGGTTTATGTAAAGCAGGTTATGGCCGGTTTTTCCGAGGTGGTTCACCCGGCAGATATAAATATCAAGCCATCCATCACCATTCACGTCCGCCATACTGACACCGGTTGACCAGGTGTTTTCACTGAAGCCTATTCCGGCGGCTGCGGTAATGTCTTCAAACCGGAAGTCTCCGCGATTCAGGTAGAGTCGGTCAGGCACCTGATTGCCCGTGAGAAGGATATCAGGCAGACGGTCATTGTTGATGTCGCCAATAGCGACGCCGCCACCGTCGTAAAAATACAGATAGTCAATGATGTTGAAATCGTCCTCCGGTACGAGCGTGTTGCTGAAATGCACACCTGTCCGGTCTCCGTCCAAAAGTGTGAACAGCGTATTATCTGGGCCAACTCTGGAACAACCCATAAGGATCACCAGAAGCAGAACATAGCTACTGCGCATGCGCAAAGACGCTAAGCGTATCATTGTTGCGGGCTACAATCACCAGCGTGCGGCTGTTGGCTTCCAGTGTCAGGATTTGTCGCACTTGTCCCTCGACAAAGAAGCCGGACTCGTGCCAGGTTAGGGGTTCCATAGAGGGGCTCCTGAGTGCAGTACCATAGCTCGCATCATATCTTCCCGCTTCCGGCTTTACTTCGTGCAGGTTACCTCCTGCCAGTATGATGTGTCCTTGTGCAGTTTGTAGGTCAGCCAGCCCGTAAACAGGAGACAGTTGTAGTTCTTCTGGCCCCGGAATGAGCGTGAAGCTCCCCGTCCCGTCGTTAATACCAATCATACTTCTGAGTTCAGAAGCCAGTAGGTGCACGGCCCGGTTCAGTTCCTCGTCTGAAAAAATATCCTGAATGGTGGCATCCGCATAAGATGCGTAGGTTGGGAATGTGCGTACCAGATGGGGCAGTTGTTCGACCAGGTCATGACGCAGATGCCAAGGGAACTGGCGATCGTCTATGGTCCGGGAAAAGATTTGCTCTACTCTGCCGTTACGGTCAAAATCGCTGATCCATACCTCAACAGGTGGCTTGAAGCGTGAGTTCAGGCCATGATTGCCCGCAACAAAGTCCAAGTCTCCGTCTTCGTCAATATCTGATGCCAGAACTGATTGCCACCATCCTGTGGCACTTTGCAGCCCAGTGTCCATGGGGGTAAGTGTACCGCGGTCGTTTTTCAACAAAGTGAGCGGCATCCACTCGCCGCTGATGAGAATATCCAGTTCAGCATCTCCATCAAAATCCGCACACGCTGCATCCGTTACGAGACCAATGGATTCCAGGCTTGGGGCAAGCCGTGCAGTGGCATTGGCGAATTTTCCGGTTCCATCGTTGAGCAGCAGTCGGCTAGTGGCTGGAAGGCCATATGCAAATGGCTGCAGCCGGGTGCCGAGAAAGAGATCTATATCTCCATCTCCGTCGAAATCAGCTGAACAGACAGCTGAAGTCGGATTAAACCCGCGTGTAGCCAGACTCATGAACGATTCACCTCTCTGGAGATTACCGACACCGTCATTGTTGTATAACCGGTCCACCAGGGCGGAACTGCTACTCGGCAATTCACTGCTACCGCTCGCTACGTAGAGATCCTGATCTCCGTCAGAATCCACGTCCAGCCACTCGCAGTCCACATCTTCTGAAGGCGCGTCCTCTGCAAGGACAGTCTGTGCAATTCGTTCAAATGATCCCTGGTCAGTCTGGACAAAGATCGCTCCTGGTTGTCCCCTTGCTCCGCCGAGGTACAGGTCATCTCTTCCATCTCCATTCAAATCTCCTTTACACATGGCCGGTCCCTCTGTTGAGCGCATGTGAAAAAGCATAGGCTGCTGGTCAAAGTCACTGAACACATTCTCTATGTGTTGCCAGTCAAGCCCGATCGAATTCGCATCAAGAGGGATCAGAAGTGGTGTAGGTGACACTTGGATACCCTGGTTGGTGCGTGGGCTCGCTGGAGGTTCCTGGAGTTGCAGGCGCCGGTTTGTAGCCACAGCTTCATGCAGGGATGTCGCACCATTTGGCCAGCGGACCACTAGAGAGTCCAATGTTTTAATATTATCCCCAAGGCCCAGATGTAATACGGGATCAACACTGCTCTGAAAGCCTCTCACGGGTTGTTGTTCGATATACCAAAGCCTGGAGTCATGCCAGGCGCTGATCTGGGTTCCCACCGCCTGTGTATTCGGAGAGATTCCCTCAAGTTCAATCTGCAGTGAATAGCGGTCACGGAAGTGGTCGGTTGTGCGGTTGCGAAAAATCATGGGGGGACCGCCAAGGTTGTTGATCAACAGGTCCAGGTCCCCATCCAGATCCAGATCCCCATATGCACTTCCGTTTGAAAAACCTGGTGTCTCGAGGCCCCATGCCTGGGTTACATCAACGAAAGGCTGCCTTTCGAGGCCGGCAAACATGTGATTCGGGACTGCCTGAACCGGAATCATTTCGATTAATGTTTTCCAATCCACATAATTCTCACTGGTCAGGAGGTCTCGGGTATTTTCGTCACGAATAGCTTTCAGATAATCTGCATTGGTAAGATCACGGTAGATGCCGTTGGCTACAAAGATGTCTCGTTTTCCGTTGTGATCATAGTCAGCTATGAGTGCTCCCCAGCTCCAGTCGCTCGCTTCAACGCTGAGCAGCCGCCCGGCTTCGGTGAAGCGAATCTCAGAAGGGGTATCAGGGGCGGGTCCCCGGTTAATCTGTAGTGTATTGCGCGTAAATTGGTGATAGTAGTCATCGCGTACATAGGCTTGATAGCGCGTCCAGCTATCGAAAGAGGATACAGTCTTGAGGCGATCATTCGTTGCCGGCAGCATGTCGGTGACGAAAATGTCCAGATAACCATCGCCGTTAAGATCGGCCATATCGGCTCCCATCGCTGCTGCACTTACACTCTTTATGCTCTTGCGAAGCGACTCAGAGAAAGTCCCGTCCTGATTATTTATGTAGAGGTAATCATGTTCAAAGAAATCATTGGAGATATAGAGATCGGGCCATCCGTCACGGTTGACATCTCCCACGGAAGCACCAAGACCAAAGCCAATTTCACTGTTATAGATCCCGGACGATACAGTTACATCAGTAAAACGTGCATCCGGGGCCTCATTACGGAATAACCGGTCTCCGCCGACCATATGTGGTATATGGCGCGTATTGACTTCGAGATTAAAATCCAGGATACTGCGAAATGAGTTGTTAACCAGAAACATGTCCACATCACCGTCGAGGTCGTAGTCCAGGAAAGTCGCATGTGTTGACAGTCCGGCATCATCGAGTCCATAGGAGTGTGCTTTTTCCAAGAAGGTCCCATCGCCCTGATTGATGTAAAGCTCGTTTCGCCGATCATCTCCGGGTGCAATCCCCGAGTTACATACATAAATATCCAGGTGTCCGTCCCCATTGATATCCGCCATACTTACCCCTGTACTCCAGGCATGTGTGCCCATGATACCTGCCTCTTCGGATGCGTTCTCGAACAGAAAGTCACCCCGGTTCAGATACAGACGGTTGGGCACTTGGTTGCCGGTAAGAAATACATCAGGGAGTCCATCGCCGTTAACGTCCCCGATTGCGACGCCACCTCCGTTATAGAAGTTACGGTAGCGATAAACATTGAAGTCATCATCATGTCGCAGCGTATTCTCAAAGTCGATCCCCGCCTCTATGGCGGGGATTTGTTCAAAAAGCGGCTCCTGTTCTGCAGTGCACGCACACAGAAAGCCCGCCAG
>JGI24795J26692_1001472_pt1 | contig 12135 bp, 14 predicted proteins | sample PinacodermBB_FD_26692 | JGI IMG/M metagenome (IMG submission 26692)
ATCACTCCCTTGAGCTGCGCTTCATCTCTGTGTTCTGAAGTCTGTTCACAGCAAGGGCAACTCCTGGCCTCCACCTGCCGGGGGTAGGAGTTGCCTTTCCCTTACCGAAGTCGCTGCGCTGGTGGCTGAAGCGGGCAAAACCGGCGGTACGATGATAGACAGTATCGCCATATCGGTGCGCTCGTCTTGAGAATCCGGAGATGGAGAGATCACACCCTCGGATTACGGGTCCTGACCGTAAGCTTCAAGACCAGCAGGCACATCGGCAGGGAAGTGTTGCCTGGATCCAGGGGAGTGCATGTTCCATGGCGCCAGATCCCGGTCACCCGCGCCGCCACTGGTGCGCACAACGTCGCATTGGGCTCACCGGCGGCATTGCCACGGGCAAGAGCACCGTGGCCGCCATCTTGTCGGGTAGCCATGGTCTACCGGTGCTGGATGCGGATGTCTATGCACGGCAATTGCTGGCGCCTGGCACAGCGGCTAGCCAAGCTGTGTTGGATCGCTATGGGCAGCAGGTGCAAACTCCTGGTGATGCGCTGGATCGCCGCGCTCTGGGGCGCATAATTTTTGCCCATCCCACGGAACGGCGCTGGCTGGAAGCATTGACCCATCCCCTGGTAAAAGAAGCTTTCACAAGGGATCTGGTGCGGCATCACCAGGCGGCAACCGTGGTGCTGGTGGCGCCCCTCCTGTTTGAGGTAGGGCTGGAGGCATTGTGTAGTGAGGTGTGGCTGGTGGATCTGGATGAGGCCAGCCAACTGGAGCGGCTCCTGGCAAGGGACCGACTCAGCTCCCATGAGGCCCGGCAGCGGATCCAGGCCCAGTGGCCACTGGAGCGCAAGCGAAGGTTGGCCGACGTGATCCTCAAGAATCACGGCGACCTTGTGGAGTTGGCCCAGCAGGTAGACATGGCCCTTGCCNGNCNGGCAAGGGAAGCTTGATCAACNCTTCAGGGCGTTGGCCAGGATTCGGTTGGCCAGCTTGGGATCCGCTTTGCCCCTGGTTTTCTTCATCAGTTGACCCACAAAGAAGCCCTTGATTCTGGTCTTCCCCTTGCGGAATTGTTCCACCTCCTTGGGATGGGCCGCCAGTAACTCCTCCACCAAGGCGGTGAGCTGGACGGGGTCACTCACCATGGTGAGGCCCCGCTGCTGCACCAGGGCCACCGGTGAACCACCGTTGGCCAGCAGCTCGGGCAAGAGTTCCTTGGCGGTTTTACCGCTGATGGTGTTGCTCTCGATGAGCCCCACCAACTCCACCAACCGGGCTGGCGTGAAGGGAAGCTTGTCTGCGCTGAGCTTTTGGGAATTGAGATAGGCGGAAAGATCACCCATCAGCCAATTGGCGATAGTTTTGGGGTTCCCACCTGCGGCCACGGCGGCCTCGAAGTAGTCGGCCATAGGTCGCTCATCGGTGAGTACCCGAGCGTCGTACTCCGAGAGCCCCAGTTGTTGGCCGTAGCAGTGGCGACGAGCGGCGGGCAATTCCGGTAACTCGGCTTGCCAGGCCTGGCGTTGAGACACACTGACGTGAATGGGTCCCAGGTCGGGTTCGGGGAAGTAACGGTAGTCGCTACTGCCCTCTTTCTTGCGCATGGCTTTTGTGCATTGTTGCCCTTCATCCCAGAGCCGGGTTTCCTGCACAACGGCGTTTCCTGTCACAACAGCTTGCACTTGGCGCTTGAATTCGTAGTCACAAGCTTTTTGAATCGCGGAGAAGGAATTCATATTCTTGATTTCCACTTTGGTGCCAAAAGGAGCGTCTTCACCCGGACGCACCGAGATGTTCACATCACAACGCAGGGATCCCTCCTGCATGTTGCCGTCACTCACCCCCAGATAGCGCACAATACGNCGCAACTCCGCAGCATAGGCTGCTGCCTCCCGGCCACTGCGCAANTCCGGTTTGGAGACAATCTCCACCAGAGGAACACCCGCACGGTTGTAATCCACGAGAGAATGGGTGCTGCCCGAGAGTTGATCCGCACCGACATGGAGGAGTTTGCCCGCGTCTTCCTCCATGTGAAGGCGTTCAATGCCGATGCGTTTTTTGATGGTGGGTTGCCCCTTCTCGGCCACCTCGATCTCGATCCAGCCTTCCGTAGCGATGGGTTGGTCGTATTGGGAGATTTGGTAGTTTTTTGGAAGGTCGGGATAGAAGTATTGTTTGCGGTCGAATTTACTGTGCTCGGCAATANGGCAGTTGATGGCCANGCCTGCCTTGACGGCAAATTCCAGCACCAGGGCATTGAGCACCGGCAAGCTGCCCGGCAGCCCGAAGACCACCGGGTCCACATGGGTGTTGGGGGCATCGCCAAAGGCGGTGGAGCTGGAGGAGAAAATTTTGCTCCGGGTGGCCAGTTGCACATGGGTTTCCAGGCCAATGACGGCGACCCAGTTGTGGTGTCTGTGCCCATCAGCAGCGGCCATGGCCAACCGTTCCAAGACGCTTCAGGATTCTAACCGTCTCGTCGCCCCGGCTCACGGTTTGTTGTCCTGCCCATGCGGGTGGCCAGAGGGCGTAGCATGGGGGTCGCGTCCCGGATCAGACCGTCTTGAACAAGGGTTGCCCCAGAGGTTTCTCACGCACCCTGCCATGACCGCACTGCACCGGAGCCAGCAACAGCAGGTGCTGGTTTTGGGAGGTGGTCTGATGGGATTGGCGGTAGCCCACGGCCTGGCCCGCCATGGTTGGTCCGTGCGTCTCCTGCGTCGTGCACGGCGGGACGCTGCAGGCTTTGCCGCTGCCGGAATGGCGGCTCCCCACGCCGAGAGCCTCGGCGGATCCTTATTGGCGTTGGCCCAGCGCAGTCTCCGGATGATTCCTGCATGGGTGGGCGCCATTGAGGAAGATAGTGGCCTCCCCTGCGGCTGGCTGCCTTGTGGCACGGTGGTGCCCTTCACCAGTGAAGCGCAACGCCAGGCTTTCCCCACGGCAGCCGCTGGTCGTCCTCTGGAGCGTGCCGACCTGGAGGCCGAGGTGCCGGGTATCAGCCCTGCCTTTACCTGCGGGCTGTTGTTTCCTCAGGATGGTCAGTTGGATAGTCGCCGCCAGTTGATGGCGGCCCTGGAGCAGGCGTGCCGCCGTCGTGGCGTGCTCTTCGAGGAAGAGGTCACCGTGGAACGGTTGTGCTGGGAAGAGGATGGCAGCGGCCGTAAGCACCTGGTGGGCATTACCCGGCGCACCAGTGATGGGGAGAGACAGTGGTTATCCTGTGGGCAGGCGGTGCTGTGTTGCGGCGCCTGGAGCCACAAGTTGATCCCCCAGGTGCCGGTGGCCCCCATCAAGGGGCAGATGTTCTCTGTGCAGGCGCCGCGCCAGGCCTTGCGGCGGGTGCTCTTTGGTCCCGGAGCCTACCTGGTGCCACGACAGGATGGCCTGGTGGTGGTGGGCGCCACAAGTGAGCAGGTGGGATTTACCCCGGGCCTCACCCCCATGGGGCAGACCCGGTTGGAACGGAGTCTGCGGGAGTTGTTGCCTGCAGCGACCCGATGGCCGCCCATGGAGCGTTGGTACGGGTTTCGGCCCTGCACGAGGGATCAACAGCCCGTGCTGGGGCCAGGTCCGTTGGCGGGACTGGTGATGGCCACGGGCCACCACCGCAACGGGGTCCTGCTGGCTGCCGTTACCGCAGAACTCACACGAGCGGTGCTGGACTCTGGTGCAGCAGGCTTACCCAACATCCCCTGGGCCACCCCCTTCCTCCATGCCTTCCGCTGGAACCGCTTTTCTCCAGCCTCTGCTCAAGACTCGGTGCGCCAGGATTGATCTGCCGGCTTCCAACTGCCGAGCTCTTCCGGTTGGAACCAGAGACCAATTTCAAATCGGGCGGTGTCCGGGCCGTCGGAACCGTGGACCACGTTGCGGCCAATGTCCACTGCCAGGTCACCACGGATGGTGCCGGGTGCCGCATCCAGGGGCTTGGTGGCGCCAATGAGGAGGCGGGCACTGGCAATGACCCCTTCCCCTTCCCACACCATGGCCACCACAGGGCCGGAGGTGATGAACTCAACCAGTCCCCCGAAGAAGGGACGCTCCCGGTGAACCCCGTAGTGCTGCTCAGCCAGCGCCCGGCTGGGGGTCAGCAGTTTGAGGCCCACCAGGGTGAAGCCCTTGCGCTCGAAACGGCCCAGGATGTTCGCCACCAATCCCCGTTGCACTCCATCGGGCTTGATGGCAATAAACGTGCGCTCGCAAGCCATGGACAATTCCCACAAACGGCAGCAATAGTCCATGGTGGGGAGACCCTTTGGCAAGAGCTACCCGTCCGGACACGGGGAAGCCGGGACGGTAGATACCGCTGATACCAGGGTCGTGGTTCCCGCATCAGGCTCTGCCGATCGTCCAACAGGCCGCCCGGATTCTCCAGTCTCCCGCGCCGGCCTGAGCCGTCTCCTGGAACAGGAACCCGTTCTCTGGCCCCTTGCAGCCATCATTGATCTCGGCGGGCCCGCAGCTATGGTTTGGGTGAGCGGAGACCGTATGCCTGCTTCCTCCATGCCCCTTACCGATCAAGGTTCCTCCTCCACAGCCTCGACAATTCCCGTGCTTGTTGTTGGAGCGCTTGGGCGCATGGGCGCCCATGTGGTGCGGGCAGTGGCGGCGGAGGCGGATCTTGATCTGGTAGCCGCCGTTGATACAGCGGCGGCGGCGCAAGGGCAGGACATCGGATCCCTGCTGGGTCTGGGCGCTCTGGACGTGGCGGTCAGCCAGGATCTGGAGGGGCACCTCTGCCTGGTGAGCCAGCAGCATCGTGGCGCCGTGATGGTGGATTTCACTCATCCCGCCGTGGTGTACGACCACACCCGAGCGGCCATTGCCTACGGTGTTCATCCGGTTATTGGCACAACGGGGCTCTCTCCCGAACAACTGGACGATCTGGCGGATTTCAGCCGTAAGGCTTCTGTTGGCGCTGCGGTGATTCCCAACTTTTCCGTGGGCATGGTGTTGCTGCAGCAGGCTGCTGTAGCAGCGGCCCGCTTCTACGACCATGCCGAGCTCGTCGAGTTGCACCACAACGGCAAGGCGGATGCCCCCAGCGGCACCTGCATCAAAACGGCAGAGTTGTTGGAAGCCGTTGGCAAGATCTACAATCCGACCGTTGTAGAGGAGAAGGAAAGCCTTGCGGGCAGCCGTGGTGGACAACGCCCCAGCGGCCTACGGCTCCATGCCCTGCGACTCCCCGGGCTGGTGGCTCATCAGGAGGTGATCTTCGGCGGCCCCGGCGAGACCTACACCCTGCGTCACGACACCATGGACCGCAGCGCCTACATGCCTGGCGTGCTGAAAACCATTCGCCAGGTAGGCGCCTTGGAGGGGCTGGTCTATGGGCTGGAACACCTACTTTAATCCGGACGTTCGGAGTTCCGGGCCTTCCTGCAACTAGCAGCCACCGAGACCATGGCGCCATGCTGATTCCCCTGAGTGGAGCGGAGCGCGACCAGTTGCTTCCCAGGGTGGCCACCGGCCCCCAGTTCAGTGCTTGCTGGGGCGGCCCTCAGGTGTTACTCCAGCGGGTGATGATTTCAGTGGTTGGGGGTGTGGTCAGCTTGTTGCTCGGCCAAGCCTTCGGGTTTTCCGGCCCCTGGGGATCCTTTTGGCTGGTCACCGGCATTGTTTTCGGCCTCACCTGGTTGTGGGCGCCTGTGGCTGTGGCTGCCCAGCGCAACGGTCGTCTGCGCCGTTTCCCCCACGCCGCNCTTGTGATCGGCCAAGTGGGGGATTTNTTCNCGGAAGAGCGGGTTGCGGCGCGCCGCGAGGACGTCAATGCCAAAGGACGACTGGAGCTGGTGGAGAGCCAGCGGCGCTGGCTCAATCTGGAGCTTGGCGATGAGGACGGCTTCCTTGGCACCCTGGCATTTCCCCTGGAGCAGAAGCATCAGGGCATTCGTCGCGGCGACACCGTTTGCTGTCTGGCCCTGGCCAACCGCCGGGATTTCTCCCCCATCGTGGCGTTCAGTGATGCCTGGCTGCCACAACAGAATCTGTGGGTTGGCCGCTATCCTTATCTGCGCCGGGATCTACTGGTGAACCTGTGTCGGCGTCAACTGGTGGACCACCGGGGCTGAGATGCATCCAGTGGCGAGCAAGTCCGGGTCTGGGGCGAAGGCCAGAGGGCATCGGCCATGGTCACCACCTGCGCCATGGCCTCCACGTCGTGGATGCGCACCACGGCAGCACCACCAGCAACGGCCTTGCAGACCGTTGCGGCCGTTCCCCAGATGCGCTGACAGGGGTCGGGCCGGACAAGGACCTCACCGATGAACCGTTTGCGGGAAGGCCCCACCAGCAGGGGATAACCGTGGCTGGCCAGGCGGGACAGGTGGTGCAGGAGGGNCAGGTTGTGGTGGGTGGTCTTGGCAAATCCCAGGCCAGGATCCCAGAGGATCTGCCAGGGCTGAACACCACCTGCTTGCGCAGTGGTCGTCTGGTGCAGCAGAGCAGCTTCCACCTCCCCCACCACGTCTTTGTAGTGGGCCATGTTGTCCATGGTGCGGCTGTTTCCCCGGCGATGCATGAGCACATAGGGACAACGCCAGCGCGCTACCAGAGACAACATGGCTGGATCATGGTTGCCACCGCTCACGTCGTTTATCCAGTTCACTCCTTCCCTCAGGGCCGCCTCCGCCACCTCGGCCCAAAAGGTGTCGATGGAGAGCACGGGTTCGGATCCCAACTGCTGGCGGAGGGCCCGAATCACGGGCAACACCCGCTCCATCTCCACAGCAGGCCCCACCTCCACAGCACCAGGACGGGTACTCTGGCCGCCAATATCCAGGATGTGGGCGCCCGCCTCGAGAGACGCTCTACAGGCGTCAACAGCCTGGGCCACGCTGGTGATACGTCCCCCGTCACTGAAGCTGTCGGGCGTGACGTTCACCACCGCCATCACTGCGGTACGACCCGGCACCAGACCCGGGATCCGGTTCTCCATGGCGGGCGACCTAGTCTTCCGTGAACGCTTGATAGTTGACGATCCGGGCAAAGGCGTCGGGGTCGAGGGAGGCGCCACCCACAAGCACCCCGTCAATGTGGGACTGATGCATCAGTTCGTCAATGGTTCCGGGTTTTACGGAACCGCCGTATTGGATGGGCAGATCCGGATTGCCTGACCATTGACGGATCAGCCCGCAGATGCGGTTGGCCTCTGGCGCACCACAGGTCTTTCCTGTCCCGATGGCCCAGAGGGGTTCATAGGCCACCACCAGGGAATCCAGTTCCAGACCGTCCAGCCCGGCTTCCACCTGGCGGTGAATCACCGCATCCGTTTCACCGGCCTGGCGTTGCTCCAGGCTTTCCCCAATGCAGAGAATGGGTGTCAGCCCTTCCTTTTGCGCTGCATGGGCCCGACGGTTGACCGCCTCGTCGGTTTCACACCAATACTTGCGCGGCTCGCTATGGCCCACAATCACGTAGCGCACCCCATGCTCCGTCAACATGGGGGCAGAGATCTCGCCCGTGTAGGCCCCATCCCCATCCCAATGCACGTTCTGGGCGCCCAGCCGAATCCGACCTCCATGCATGGCGCTGCTGAGGCTGGAGAGGGCCGTAAAGGGTGGAACCAGAATAACGGTCCGGTCCGTGGTTTCCGTTACCTGGGGGAGGAAATCTTCAAGAAAACGCAGGGCGGCTGCACATGTCATGTGCATTTTCCAGTTCCCTGCAATGAAAGCCTGACGCACGAAAAACGATGATTCCGTTGCCAGCTTAACCAGCGGCGAGCCGGACTGCCCCAGCACTGGAGCGTCCTAGATTCCGGGCTGGTCTTTTTGCTGGGGAGGAGAGTCAAGGGGCGCAACGAGGATCATGACAATCAGCAGAGCCTGACCCAGGGCCAGCGTGACGGCCACAACCAGCTCCAACAGCGCCAGGGTCCAGGCCATGGTTGTGACCAGACCGCTCTTCAGTTGGTTATCCCGCGGTTGGGATGGCGCCGACGGATCTCCGAGAGCAAGGGCTCCGCTATTCATCATTAACGGACTCAGGCCGATCATGCTCGATGCTTGCAAGGGTTGTCATGAGTTTACAGGCCTTTCCGGCAACTTGAGACAATGGCGATTACATCCATTCAAGTTGTCCCCTTGGCGACCCTTTGTTCCATGTCCAGCCTCCAAACCTTCGAGCAGATCCTTACCACCCTCAACGGCTTCTGGGCAGAACAGGGCTGCGTCCTGCTCCAGCCCTACGACACGGAGAAAGGGGCCGGCACCATGAGTCCCCACACCTTTTTGCGGGCCCTTGGTCCAGAGCCCTGGGCCGTGGCCTATCCGGAGCCCTGTCGACGACCCGGAGACGGGCGTTACGGGGATAATCCCAATCGGGCCCAGCACTATTTTCAATACCAGGTGCTGATCAAACCCTCTCCCGCCGGCATTCAGGAAACCTATCTTCGCTCCCTGGAGACCTTGGGTATTGCGTCCGAGCGCCACGATATTCGCTTTGTGGAAGACAACTGGGAATCACCGACTCTCGGGGCTTGGGGTGTGGGTTGGGAGGTGTGGCTGGATGGCATGGAGATCACCCAGTTCACCTATTTCCAGCAGTGTGGTGGGTTGGACTGCTGTCCCGTTTCCGTGGAAATCACCTATGGGCTGGAGCGGTTGGCCATGTATCTGCAGGAGGTGGACAACCTCTGGGATTTGCGCTGGAATCACCACCTGCGCTACGGCCAGATCTGGCTGGAGCAGGAGCGGCAACAGTGCCGCTACAACTTTGTGGCCAGTGATCCCCAGCGCCTTCTGAAGCTCTTCCACCTCTATGAAGCGGAGGCCAGCCAATTGGCTGAGCAAGGTTTGGCTGTCCCGGCCCTGGATTGGGTGCTCAAGTGCAGCCATTGCTTCAACCTGCTGGATGCCCGGGGTGTGATTTCCGTCACGGAGCGGCAGCGCAGCATCCTGCGCATTCGCAAGCTGGCGGCAGCGGTGGCCCAGGCCTGGCAAGGGGAACGAGAGGCTCTGGGTTATCCCCTGCTGACCCGGGGGGCAGGGCCGACTTGAACTAGTGGCCGGACGGCAAACTGTCTATGTTCTAACTCGAATCCGTTATGAGTATGGATTATAACCGTGTCATGGACGCATCGTCATTCCCCATGGACCTTTCCAAACCCCGCACCCACGCCAACCTTGAAGCGGCCTTTGGCGGGGAAAGCATGGCCAACCGCAAGTACCTTTTCTTTGCCGAGGTGGCCAAATCCCTGGGCCACAAGGAACTGGCCAGGCTCTTCCGGGACACTGCCGCCCAGGAAACCGAGCACGCCTTTGCCCACTTCCGCCTCCTCCATCCGGAGCTGGTGGTCGAGGATCCCCAGGCCTTGTCCCCCGAGCGACGGCAGGCGCTTCTCGGCCGCTGTCTGGAACTGGCCATTGAAGGGGAAACCTACGAGTACACCACCATGTACCCGGACTTTGCCGCAGCGGCCCGCTCCGACCGTGACACCGCCGCCGCCGCAGAATTCGACGAGCAGATTGCCGAATCCCGTGAACACGCCGGCACGTTCCGGAAGGCAGCCAGCAACTTCGGCTTTCTCACCTCCATCGAACACCATCACGCTGAGCGCTATGGAGTGGCCCTGGCGGCGTTGGAGGGCAAAGGTGATGCCGGCGAGGCAGCCAATCCCGTCCCCGGGCTTTGGATCTGCCGCGTTTGCTCCATGATCTACGACCCTGCCAAGGGAGATCCCGACTCCGGCATTGCCATCGGCACCGCCTTTGAAGACATCCCCGAGGATTGGGAATGCCCCATCTGCGGCGCCCGCAAGGCCAGCTTTGTTCCCTACCGTCCATCAACACTGCAAGCGGCGACTTTGCAAACGGCTTGAAGCTCTCCTGCCCGGAGCTTCCTAAGCTGCACCAAAGCCCAGCCCACCACCATGGCCGTGTCACCCACCCCCACATCCAGCCCTGCCGCCTCGTCTACCCCGCTCCCCCGGGCGGATCGTGACGGCCGTGGGATTCTCATCACGGCAGCCGCCTTGAAACAACTGGGCTTTTTGCGTCAGCAGCAAGGGACCGACTTCATCCTGCGGGTAGGAGTCCGCTCGGGGGGGTGCAGCGGCATGAGCTACACCATGGACTTCATCCAGCCCCAGGACGTACGGGAGGACGACAAGGNGTATGCCTACACCCTGGCGGACGGTGCAGGATTTCAGGTGGTGTCCGATCCCAAGAGCCTTCTTTACATCTATGGTCTCCAGTTGGATTTCAGCACTGCCCTTATCGGCGGCGGCTTCAACTTCACCAATCCCAACGCCACCCAGACCTGCGGCTGCGGTAGCTCCTTCGCCGTCTGAGAGGGTTGTCCGAACGGGCGCCATCCGGGCTATGCTACGGGTCTCAGTGCTTATTCCATGTCCCGGGTCTGCCAGCTCAGTGGTAAGCGTGCCAACAATGCCATGGCCGTCAGCCACTCTCACATCCGCACCAAAAAGCTGCAACACGTGAACCTGCAGCAACGGCGCCTCTGGTGGCCGGAGGGACGGCGCTACGTGCGCATGAGGATCTCCACCAAGGCGTTGCGCACCATCCTGAAGAAGGGTCTTGACGCCTATGCCCGGCAGATGGGCGTCAATCTCAACGCTTTCTGAAGTAGTCTGTCCAGTTCCGACGACCAGCTTCGGCAACTGCCAAACCCATGATTGCATCCCCCCCTTCCGAGGCTGTGCTCTGCGACGTGACGGTGGTGGGAGCAGGTCCGGCAGCTCTCTGCATGGCCACGGCGCTGGCGCGTCACCAACTGGAGGTGACGCTCCTTGCCGCCCGGGATCCATGGCAACCATGGCCCAACACCTACGGCATCTGGGCTCATGAACTGGATGAGTCGGGTCTGGGGTTTTTACTGGCCCACCGTTGGCGGCACTGCTCCAGTGTTGTCCTGGGGGAGGAGTTGAACCACGGCCTGGACTACGGTCTGGTGGATAAGGACGGTCTTCAAGGGTACTGGCGCCAACTGTGCAGCCAGCACGGTGTCCGTGTTCGGCAGGACGCTGCCGTGGCTATCCGGCACCACCATGACCACTCGGAGGTGCAGGCGGCATCGGGGCAGCGCTATCGTTCACGGCTGGTGGTGGACGCCACGGGGCATCAGCCGGTGTTCGTGCAGCGTCCCCGCTGCACCACTGTGGCCCAGCAGGCGGCCTACGGGGTGGTGGGGCGCTTTTCACCCCCCCCCATCCGGCCCGGCTCCTCTGTGCTGATGGACTACCGCAACAGCCACCTCGACCCGGAGGAGCAGCGGGAACCGCCCACCTTCCTCTATGCCATGGATCGGGGCAACGGCATCTATTTCGTGGAGGAAACGTCTCTGGCGGCGTGCCCGCTTCTCCCCTTCTCCGTATTGCAACACCGTCTGGAGAAGCGTTTGAAGCGGCAGGGCTGTGTGGTGGAACAGGTGCAGGAGGTGGAACGGTGCCTGTTTCCCATGAACCTGCCCCTGCCGGATCGACGGCAGCGGGTGGTGGGTTTCGGGGGGGCGGCCACCATGGTTCATCCCGCCTCGGGCTACATGCTGGGCTCCCTGCTGCGCCGTGGTCCCGGCCTGGCCGCCGCCGTTGCCCAGGGCCTTCGGGAGGGGCACAGCGGTACAGCGTTGAGCCGTATGGCCTGGGGCAACCTCTGGAGTGACGACCTGGTGCGCCGCCACGGCATCTACCGCTTTGGTCTGGAGAAATTGATGGGCCTCGGCAGCAACGACCTACAGACCTTTTTTCACACCTTCTTCCACCTGCCTCAACCCCTCTGGAGCGGTTTCCTCACCAACACCCTCCCCCTGGCCAACTTGACAGGGGCCATGGTGCGTCTCCTGACTACGGCGCCATGGACCATTCGCCGCCATCTGCTCCAGCCCCGGGGACGTGAGTTGAACCTGCTCCTCACAGGGCTGCTGCTGCGCTAGAGGTGGTACAGCGCCGGCGTACCCTTTGACCGGCCACGAGAACCAGCTTCAATCCCGTTTCCAGGTTGCGTACCTGGAAACGGCCAAGGGACGCCGTCAGCTTGGTTCAATTAATCAAGGCCTTCTTTATTCCTTTTCAAGGTTATCTTTAATTTCTTCCATTTCTGTCTGTATCTGTGTCACTTTCTCATCAATCCGACTCAATAGATCGTTTTCTTTATTTTGAAATTTAATATCAATATC
>JGI24795J26692_1001482_pt1 | contig 12063 bp, 13 predicted proteins | sample PinacodermBB_FD_26692 | JGI IMG/M metagenome (IMG submission 26692)
AGCGGTCCGTCAGGGCTTGGGAACATGGTTTCAGGGACGGAAGTTGGCAAGAGAAAGTTGTCCGCCTTAGCATCCAACAGAGCTGGGAGAATTGTGGACTGTCGTGGATATCGGCAGGGGTCACCACATGGCGGCAGACCAGTCCATAGGTGGCATCAATACTGATACCATTCTTGTATCCGTAGTGACTGACGCTATCTTTCCTGACCCAACCTGGCATCCGGATCCTTCTAGCGGAGCCGGTTAGGGTTGTCCTGCCAGTCCTCGGATACCTTGCCTTGCCTGATCTCTTCATTTTCCTTGTTCCGATTGTGCTGCCTGGGTACTGGCACGATGGCGGCATCAATGATTTGTCCACCGCGCCCTTCCAGAGCTTCCTCCTTCAGATACCCATCAAACTGGTGGAATAGCTCTTCAGTCACCTCTGCCTGTCTCAGCCGTTCTCTGAACAACCAGACGGTGGTTCCATCAGGAATGACATGCATGACACCCAAGCCAGCAAGCTGCTCGAAGGAGCAACGGTCACTGACTTGAAATTCCAGTTCCTCGTTACTTAAGTTGTATAACTACTGCAACACTAACATTTAAACATAATGAATTGCAACGCATTTCCATAGCCTCCTAAGGCACCACCAACACAGGGCAGGGGGCCATTCGGATCAGTTGGCTGGCCATGGTGGGCGCTCTGTCGTCCACGGTGGTGTCCCGACTGGCCACCACGATCACGTCGGCGCTCAGTTCATCAGCCACGTCACAGATCACAAAAGCCGGGTTACCCTGGCGCTCCACAACGTCACAGGTCACACCAGCCTGCTGAAATCCCTTTTGCACCGTCGCCAGCAGTTGCGCCACGGTGGCTTCCGTTGCCATGGCGGGATTAGCGGGATCCACAACGGACAACAGCACCAGACGGCTGTTGTGCTCCTGGACCAGTTGCAACGCCTTGGAGACGGATTCGGCAGCTTCCTGGCTGCGATCAATGGGGAAGAGAACGGTGGCGAACACGAGGACCAGCCTCCTTGCTCTGTCCCGGACCTGGTCCCGGGGTAATAGCAAAAGGTTAGCCTACCCCTGAATGGAGATTGTTCCCCTTGGCCAAGCGCAGCATCACTTCGCTCTCAAGCACTGATTTGAGCGGCAAATCCGTATTGGTGCGAGTTGACTTCAACGTTCCGCTGGATGACAACGGCGCCATCAGCGACGACACCCGCATCCGTGCTGCGCTGCCCACCATCCGTGACCTGCTGGGCAAGGGGGCCAAGGTGATTCTGGCAGCCCACTTCGGGCGTCCCAAGGGGCAGGTGGTGGATGGTCTGCGGCTCACCCCCGTGGCGGACCGTCTCGGCCAGCTTCTGGGGCAACCCGTCACCAAAACCGATCGCTGCATTGGTCCCGAGGCGGCGGCCCAGGCTGCCGCACTCCAGCCCGGTCAGGTGTTGCTGCTGGAGAACGTGCGGTTCTTCGAAGAGGAGGAGAAGAACGATCCCGCTTTTGCCCGGCAACTGGCTTCCCTGGCCCAGGTGTACGTCAATGACGCCTTTGGGGCGGCCCACAGGGCCCATGCCTCCACCGCCGGGGTCACGACNCACCTCAGCCCCTGTGTGTCCGGCCTGCTGATGGAGAAGGAGTTGCAGTATCTCCAAGGGGCCGTCGAGCAGCCGCAACGGCCCCTGGCGGCCATTGTGGGTGGTTCCAAGGTATCCAGCAAAATTGGTGTGTTGGCCAGCCTGATGGAGAAATGCGACAAGGTGCTCATCGGTGGCGGCATGATCTTCACCTTCTACAAAGCNCGGGGCCTGGCGGTGGGCAAGTCGCTGGTGGAAGACGACAAGCTGGAGTTGGCCAGGGAACTGGAGGCCACCGCCAGGACCAGGGGCGTGGAGTTGTTGCTGCCCACCGACGTGGTGGTGGCAGATCGCTTTGCCGCCGATGCCGCCAGCCGGACGGTTTCCGTCAACGCCATCCCTGAAGGCTGGATGGGCCTGGACATTGGCCCGGACTCCGTTGCCGCCTTTAAGAAGGCCCTGGCAGAGTGCCGCACCGTCGTTTGGAACGGCCCTATGGGGGTGTTCGAGTTTGATGCCTTTGCTATGGGCACAAACAGCATCGCCATGCTCCTGGCCGAACGCAGTAGTGTCGGGGCTACCACCATCATTGGCGGGGGCGATTCCGTTGCCGCTGTGGAAAAGGCCGGGGTGGCCAGCAAGATGTCCCACATTTCCACCGGTGGCGGCGCTAGCCTGGAGCTGCTGGAGGGCAAGGTCTTGCCAGGTGTTGCGGCCCTGGATGACATGGTTTGAAGCTTCCGGACCGAGACTCCGGCGATGCCGGTCTCAGGTGAGATTGCCTTGCTCCCGATTGGCCCGGAAGCCTTGCAGACTACCAATGAGGTGATCGAAGCAGGCCACGACTGTGTCACCCGTTTCCTGTTGTCCTGGGCAAATCGTCATGGTGTGCTGCTTGAGTAACTCCAGGCCACGCACCATGGCCCCCAGGGGCACGTGCAACTCCTGATAGAGCAACTCCAGGGCTTGCACGCCTCTTGGGGCCGTGAAGTCAACGACGCCCGAGGCGGCGCCGTACAGCACACAGCGGAGAAATTGCCAGAGATCACGCCAGCAGGCAGCCGCCCGGAAGGGCGGGTACAGTCCCCCTCCGGGCTGGATGAGTTCGGGCTGCTCGTCCAGCAGTTGGCTGCGGGCCCGAGCCACCAGCGCCTCCGCTTCGGGTTGCAGGACACCCACCAGCCTCGCGGCGCTGTGGGGATTGCCACTGAGACGGTCCAACTCGTTGGGGAGGAGTTGGCGGCGCAGCTCATCGGCTTCGGTAAAAATGGCCCGCTGTGCCGCGCTCAAGCGCGGATCTCCCGGTAGGCCAAGGATTCTGGCTTTAGGAATGAGGGCCAGGGCGCGGGCTGAGAGAGAAGCCCNAGGTCCGGGGTTGGAGTCGTTCATGGCAAAACGGCAAGGAGCAAGCACAGGGCAAGGGGTGGAAGCCCGCTAATCGGCCATGGTTCGGATCTGTGCTTCCAGTTGCCGCAGCACACCGTCCAACCGGTTGAGCTCGTCGTGCTGGGCGATGTTTTGTTCCACCATGGGGCGAGGCAGCTTGAGCTTCCGACCCATGGCCAGCACATCTGCGGCCAGACGGTCTCGATAGTCGCTCAGTTCCTTGTGGGTGCTCTCCAGTTCCTGACGGGAAGGGGCAGGGTCCGATTGGGTCATGGNAGGGAACAGGGTCGGGGCCTGCATCGAGGCCTCAAGATTTCCTTTAGCTTGCACCCTGGTGGGGTTCAAGACGACCCATCCTGTAAAGAAACCTTGCCAACGTCAGGCCGTCCCGTTCANNGTTTCCGNTTCCGGCTTACGTTTTTGCAGACGGTTGCGGTGCCCATAGCCGCCGCTTCTTCCTTTCGCGACAGTTTGGAGTCCCCATGCTCGACGCCTTTTCACGTGCTGCGGTTAGCGCAGACGCCAAAACCGCCTGCATTGGCGCTGGTGAAATTGCTTCCCTGAAGCAATACATTGCCAAAGCCAACACACGTTTGGATGCGGTAAACGCCATCACCAGCAACGCCAACTGCATCGTTTCCGATGCTGTGGCCGGCATGATCTGCGAGAACACAGGTCTGATCCAGGCGGGTGGCAATTGCTACCCCAACCGCCGCATGGCTGCTTGCCTGCGCGACGGTGAAATCATTCTTCGCTACATCGCCTACGCCTTGCTGGCNGGTGATCCTTCCGTCCTGGATGATCGCTGCCTGAACGGTTTGAAGGAGACCTACATTGCCCTGGGTGTTCCCCTCACCTCTCAGGCTCGCGCTGTGGCCATCATGAAGGCGTCCAGCCTGGCCCACATTAACGAGACCAACACGGAAACCCAGATGNCCGAGAGCAACCGGATGCTCCANCAGCGCTACAACAAGATGGCAACCGTCAAGGGTGATTGCTCGATGGTGTCTGCTGAAGCGGCCTCCTACTTCGACCGTGTCATCAGCGCCCTCGGCTAACGGCTAACGGAACTGCTGAACCATCCTCTCCCGAATCCCTTTTTCTCACCATCGACACCCGAGGTTTCCGATGAAGTCCGTTGTTACCACCGTCGTCACTGCTTCCGACGCTGCCGGTCGCATGCCTTCCGCATCCGATCTGGAATCCGTTCAGGGCAGTATTCAAAGGGCCAGTGCCCGCCTTGAGGCTGCTGAAAAGCTGGCCGCTGGTTTTGATTCCGTTGTCAAGGAAGCCGGTGATGCCTGCTTCTCCAAGTACCCTTACCTGAAGCAAGCCGGTGAGGCTGGCGACAATCAGGGCAAGGTGGACAAGTGCTACCGGGACATTGGCCACTACATGCGGCTGATCAACTACTGCCTCGTTGTAGGTGGCACCGGTCCCCTGGACGAGTGGGGCATTGCCGGCGCNCGTGAGGTGTACCGCACNCTCAACATCCCCACCGCCCCCTATGTGGCAGCCTTTGCCCAAGCCCGTGACCGTGGTTGCTCTCCTCGGGACATGAGCCCCCAAGCGCTGGCGGAGTACAACTCCCTGCTCTCCTACGTCATTGAGTCCCTGTCCTGAACAGGCTGTGACGACAAAAACCTGATCAAAGGGCGCCCTGACGGCGCCTTTTTTGTTGCCTTGCAGACACCTATTCTGNCTTTCCTGCCCCTTGTCCGCCCATGGCTTTGGATGACCTCTTCGAGCAACTCCGTCACCCCAACCCCAACATGCGCTCACGGGCCACAGTGGCCCTGGCCCGGAGTGACGATCCAGCCGTGGTGCCCCGGTTGATGGCCATGCTCGGCGAGCCGGACGTTCCCTTGCGCCGGTCTGCCGTGAAAGCCCTTGGCACGGTGGGGGAACGTGCTGTGCAGCCCCTGACGGAACACCTGGCCGGAACCGATGACCTCACCGTTGGCTCCAGTTGCTGCAAAGCCCTGGCCCAGGTGGCGGATCAGTGGACGGGACTGCAGTTCCCCGCTTCCACCCTGGATCTGCTGTGCCACAAAGCCCTTGAACCCAATCCTGTTGTGCAGATCACCGCTGTGATGGCCCTGGGGGAGATGGGTGAGCCCGCGCTGCCACGGCTGCAGCAGATCTTGCGGGAAGGAGACGTGGCGGTTCAAGTGGCCTGCATCAACGCCTTGGCGGGGTTGGGTCTGGACGCTGCCCAGGCGGATCTGCAAGCCCAGGCAGCCAACGAGACAGCGGATGCCTATGTGAGGGAATCTGCCACTGCTGCCCTGGCGCGCTGTTCCATGGCTAGGACCCGGTCCTGAATCCCTCCTCGGAGCCCATCTCCAGGCTGCGTTGCAGTTGGGTGACGGCCAGCTCCAGCACGGTGGCCAAGGGGCCGTCCCCTTCCCGTTGTTGTGCCATCTCCAATGGGGGCAAGCCAGCCCCGTTGCGGCACTTCATGAGTGCCAGGGCGGCGTTTTTGCGCACTTCGAACGACGAGTTCTCCAAGCTGGCAGCCAGCACCGGAATAAAGCGGGGATGTTGCAGCTTGCCAAAGGCAGTGACAGCCTCCGCCTGCACCTCTTCCGAGGAATCCTCAAGGGCCTGGTGAAGCAGGGTGAGGGCCTCTTGATCGTCACTGTTCTGAATCTGATCTCCCAGTGCGCCCACAACGGCAGCCCGCACGTCTGCCAGGGGTGACTCCATGGCGGGCCGCAACTGCTCGGCCCCCCGTGCCCCGATGCTGGCCAGGGCCCAGGCCGCCAAGCCTTTGCAAAAAGCAGTGATCCGAGGATCCTGATCTTCCAAGGTGTCTAGCAGCAGGGGCACGGCCACGCCACCCAGTTCAGCCAAGGCGCCAGCCGCTGATCCCTGTACAACCGGATCCGAATCGTCCGTCATGGCCTCCCTCAACGTGGCCATGGAGTTCGGATCCTTGATCAAGGTGAAGGTTTTGGCAGCGGCCCGCCGTACGGCAACGTTCTCGTGCTTCCTCAGGGCATGACGCAAAAAGGGAGTGGCAGGCAGGCCAATGGCGGCAAGTCGCTCGGCAAAGCCGAATCGCACCAAGCCCCGCTGATCCCCCAAGCCCTCCACCAGCCGGGCCAGGACGGNNCCGTCCTGGTCGGGGAAGGCTCCTGTCGCCAGTTGGGCACTCACTGCGGCCAACAGCATATCGTTGTCTTCGGCGGAGAACGCCGTGCCGCCCGTCTGCCCTGTCCCTGCCATTGTTCATCATGCCGGCTCCAGTATTGTGGCGTGCCTCCAGGCGTCGATGAGAGAGGGCCCGGGCAAGGGAGAATGAGCGCCTGCCCCAGCATCACCGTGGACCCAACCCGTTTTCGGAATCTGTTCCCAGGACTCAGCCAGGCGGAGGCTTTGGCCACGCTGCGGAAGCCTCTGGAGGAATTGGAGGACGTGAGCGACCGCTACCTGGCGGCCGCCCATTTGGTGAACTTTCCGGATGAGCGGACCGTTGCGGCGCTGATGATCTGCGCTGCCGATTGTCACCCTGCCCAGGCCCAGCGCATTGCCCGACGGAAAGCAGTGGAAAGTCTGGCTCGCATGGGGGCCCGGCAGGCGTTGCCCGTGATTCAGTCCTGCCTGAATAGCGAGGACACCTATTTGGTGGAGAATGCCGTCTGGGCGTTGGCTGAGCTGGAAGTCGAGCCGGATGCTGTCACAAACGCCTTGTTGCAACTGTTGAAGGATGGACGGCAGAATCGGCGCGTGGTGGCCCAAACTGCTGCCCGTCTGGGGATTCAGGAGGCCGTCACTCCCCTGAAGGCACTGCGGCAGGAGGAGGACCCTCTCCTGGTGACGGCAGCCACTGCGGCCTTGGTGCGGCTGACCGGCAACAAGGACGGTCTGGCTGCTTTGGAGGGTTACCTGCTCCATCCGGACGTGACCGTACGCCGTGCGGTGATTCAGGATTTGATGGACGCCCGGGCTTTTGGCGCCTTGGCAGCCATTGCGGCTGCACCGGTGTCACCCGTGTTTCGTTTGCGGGGTGTGCGGAATCTGGCAGATCAACAGCACCAGCGTGGTGTTGCCCGAGCCGGTACTCTGCTACCGCTGGTGGATCGGATCCTGCTGGACGATCCGGGCACCGTCACCCTGGTGCATCGCTACGACACCACCCCAAGTCTGGATTTTCTGGTGCAGGAACTCTACGGCACGGATTTCGGGCGTGTCTATCTGGCTGTGGCCACCCTCATGGCCTCTTCCAAAGCCGATATGCTGACAGCCTTGACCCAAAGTTTTGCTGATCGGGGTTGGAACGACTATGGCGCCCACTACCACATGATCAAGCTGTTTGGCTGGCTAGGCGATCCCCAGCCTCTACCGCTGGTGCGGGAAGCTCTGGCCAACCGCCGCCCCCAATTTCAGAAATCACGGCCGGCGGCGGCCATCACCCTGGCCCGTTTGGACCCCCGGAACGCGGGCGCGGCATTGCAGGATGCCGCCTGTGAAGGCTCGTTCTGGGAATTGCGCTACGCTGCCCTCATGGCTCTGGAACAGTTGCGACTGCCGGTTCCCCCGGCCACCTTGGCGGATTCCGATTGGCTGGTGGCCATGCGAGCCGAGAAGACAACCTCGAACGGACCGACCCATGGTGGAGAGGCCGGCACCCTCTAGTTCCCGGACATCACCAGCCGGTATCACGTCATCTTTGGGCAAGGATCAAGAGCTAGAATCGCGCTGTCAAGGCGAGGCTGACGGCACGGCCATTGCCAGGTGAAACAATTCCATTGGATTCTGTTGGGAGAGTCAATAAGCTTCGAGATAAAGCCGGATCCACTTGCGCCAGACCTGCTAAACGGCTGGCAACGCCTTTTACGGTTGTAATGTAGGAATAGTTAAGGTATTTTTGATTAAGGACATTAGCCACCTTCAAGTCAAGCCTGAGATCGCGATTCGGGAATTGGTAACCAACTCCCATGTCAACCAATAGACGACTATCTACTTCCTCGGTGGTGTATTTTGAATATCAGAGAAAAAGTGATCACGCCAGTTGGCGGCCATGGAAAAATCAAGGCCATTCCCGAAATCGTAGCTCCATCCAGCACTAATAGTGGTATTGGGAGCCATGGTGAAACTGTTTCCAATCCATTCCTTCACTCTCTCGTCCGTAGACTCCGTAATTTCCGTGCGCAAGAGTCCAAGGGATCCAAACAGGCGCAAACGTTCGCTTGCCTGATAGTCTGCCTCGAACTCAAGGCCATAACTTTTTGACCGACCTGCGTTGACAGAGATCAAATCGGGAAGAATGGCCCCGCCCGNTGGCGGCACCTGAAGTTGCTGATCCTGCCAATCAACATAGAAGAGATTCGAGCTTAAGCGTAAGCGACCATCAGCACTGCTATGACGAACCCCCAGATCCACGTTCCACGTTCTTTCCGGATCATACTCGAAGGGTATGGCNGAAACCAGGCTGGTGCCCGCACCGCCAGCCCGGTAGCCGCGCTGAACAGTACTATAAACGCGTGTCTCAGGCGACACTTTGTAAGACAATCCTATTTTAGGAAGAAAAACAGAGAATTTTTTATTGAATTTTTCATCTACGTTTTTTCTTTCTATAAATGTTCCATTTTGTATTCTGCCCGATAAAGTACCCAAATCAACCAGTTCAGCCAGTTCAGCTTGTGTTATTGTCCCGGCAGCTCTTTTCGCAGCTAACTCTTGCCCTTTTGGTGCCAACTGTTGAAGTCTCGCAGAGTCTGAACCCAGTTTGGTAAAGTTGACGATGTTGCTTGCATTGACAGATGTCTTATTGTTCTCCTGTTCAACTCGCATACCTATAGTAAGATCCATTTTCTTGGACAGTGGCCACTTTCCTTCTCCAAAGAGTGCTGTTGTTTGAATATCCTGTTTTATGGTTTTCTCTCCAAAAATCCCGGACTTAGTATCTCCTTTACCTTGAAAATCTTCAAAATACGCTCCGATAAATCCATTAAAANNCTCTCCTGCATAGCGAAGCCTTANTTCNTGGCTCAAAGTACGAATGTTGTCTTTGAAATTGGCAATATCACCAGGGATCTCCGTCTGGTCCACGTCAAACCGGCTTTCTGCATCTTCCTTAACCCATACGGTGGCGGATTCCAACGAAAGCGACGGCCGCCCTAACGGCCAACTCCCACGTAGTGAAGCCCCTGTTGCATGATTCTCCAGGTCCGTATTGGGATCTGCTCTGGTCACCCTCCTATCCGGCCAGGCGCCGGCATCCACGTAGTGGGTTCCCACGTTCGTCTCACTGAAAAACGTGCTGAGCTCCACTTCGGCGCCACGCTCTTCTGCATAGAGGAATTTCACTCTCCGGCTTAAAAGCTCTTGCCGGTCTCCGTTTGTGTTTCTTGTGACGTTTTCAATGAAGCTGGGGCCAACCTGCCGATCAAACGCAACACGATAGGCAAAACGGTCCTCCAGAATCGGACCACTGACGGAAAAAGACGTTCCCAACCCGCCTCTGTTTGTCCCCGCCTTCAACTGACCAGCCGCTTCNGTTGTGAAGGTGGGGTCGGCATTTTCAACGACAATCGCCCCGCCAAGGGAGCCGCGTCCCAAAACGGTGCTTTGGGCTCCGCGCAGCACTTCCACCTGGTCCACATCCCAGAAGCCGAAAGGCCCGGCATAGACGGAGACCGGAATACCATCCACATAGGTTGCAACCAGATCACCGGGGCCACGGGTGACCAGGTAACTGGTTTGCCCGAAGGTGGGACCCGAGGCGAAGCCGGTCTGACCAATGCCGCGGATGGCTACACCGCTGCTGGCCGCGAACGGCATCACGTTGGCCAGCCGCTCAGCCACGCCAAAGATGTTATCCGCTGCTCCCGCCGTACCGTCGTTCTCGCCTGGAAAGACAACGGTGACACTGCCGTCCGTTTCCGCCAGGGAGCGCCTGGACTTCTGACCCGTGATCGTAATCGTTCCCAAATCAAGCGATGGGTCGGTTTCCTCTTCCGGCTCCTGAGCCATTCCGACAAGGGGCATTGCAGTACAGACGAGGGCCAGTCCCCATGCAGACACATTCCGTGGCAAGCATCTCAATACCAGGCTCGGGCTGCAACCACTTGAGAGAAACGTCATCACACTTGNNAGGCTAAATAGGCAGTTGNAAGATTAACATCACTTTCCTGAGGACACCAGCAAAAATTCAANGATCTTTAGCNGCCGTGCNCNCTGATCCGACGCCGTGCGCCGGGTTCCGCCTCAGGCAGCACTGCACCGCTCCAGAAGCTGAACCGAGCAGGCGTCAGGGTNCAGCACCCCCAGGACCATTGCCCGCTGGAGCCGACCCGGCAAGGGATCCTGCGGCCCCGCAGGTGAGTCAAGGCTTGACGATCCGGATCGTAGCGCCAGGCCTTGAGGATGGGAAGCANGGGTTGATCGAGGAGNTTACAGAGGCTTTCCTTGGCCAACCAGCAGGCCAGCCGTCGGCGTTGCATCCATTGGGGGCCGTGCTCCCGCTCCATGGCATCCAGGGCGTCTGCCTCCCGGGAAGAGAAGAACCGGCGGGCCAGCGCCGGGGTGACGGGGCGGTTGCTGGCTTCCAGGTCGATCCCCAGCGGNTGGCGAGCCATGGCCACCAGGGCAGCGCCTCGGCTGTGACTCAGACCCAGATGCCAGCCCTGAGCGGNTCGCAGTCGGGGAGGCTGGCCAGGATCGGCCCGCAGAGGCGCCGCCTGGGGTACACAACCCAGAANCCGGGCCGCCAATCGTCGCAGCAGCACCCGGCTCCTCANCACCTCCTGGGCCCGTTGCGGCGACAAGTCCTTCAGGGCCTCCCGCTCCGCTGGCTGGAGCCACTCCGGGCGATGCTGCCGTTCATCGAGGGGACTCAGCCAAAGGATCAAGGAATTGCCCCATGGCGTGGCGCCAGACTTGCCTAAGCTTGCGCNGTGTTGTTCCCGTTGCGATGACTCCCCAAGTTGGTGAGGTGGCCCCTGCATTCACCCTGCCGGATGCCTCCGGCCAGTCGATTTCCTTGGCTGATTTTGCCGGACAACGGGTGGTGATCTACTTCTACCCCAAGGACGATACCCCGGGTTGCACGAAGGAAGCCTGTGGCTTCCGAGACGCATGGTCCGTCTTCAAGAACCACGGCATCAAGGTGTTGGGCATCAGCAAAGACCCTGCCACCAGTCACACCAGGTTCATCGACAAGCACCAACTACCCTTCACCTTGCTCACGGACGCGGAACCGTGCCCCGTGGCCCAGGCCTACGGAAGCTACGGTCCCAAGACGTTCATGGGCCGTGAATACATAGGCATGTCCCGCCACACGTTTGTGGTAGACCCACAAGGCCGGGTGGAAAAGGTGTACACCAAGGTGAAGGCCGATGCCATGGCCAGCCGGATCCTCAGCGACCTGGGCCTCGATTGAAGTTCAGGCGTCAAGCCCTGTCAACCCCTGCCCCAACCTGCATTCGCAGCAGCTTTACCATGAACACTGAGGTTTCAGGCGTTCCGGGTACCTATGAGCAGCGGTCAGGGAAGAATCCCATTTTGCCAAGAACCCAGTGGTAGTAAGGGTTTTGCCGTTTACCATTTCTCTTAACTCTACCAGCCGGTCTTACCGGCTAACGTAGTTTTAGGGGTTGGCCAAAGACTGGCCAAGACTGGCCTTGCCTGGAAATTACTGGCAGTTGAGATAACAGTGGTGACGGGCATTCTCAAGAATGATACAAATTGTAAAGTTGGCCAGGAAGCTGTGCCAGGAAGGAAAAACCACAAAACGAAGAGGAAGTCAAGTGTTTTCACGATTCTTAATAAATTTCAGCATTCAATGGGACACCGGAAAACGTGAAGGCCAGCAGGCCATGGCCCAATGGGAGCGCTGGCACCCACTGCCAACAACGAGAAAGCGGATGAATCTTAATAATCTCTTCAAGTTCTGACTGGGATTGCGTGAGTGCCTGATTTCGCTTCCAAAGCCCTGCGCACCCACCATAAGCCCTGTAGAATCATTGCCAAGTCCATCGGTTGCCCCATGCCTTCCTTGCCTGCTGAACTCGGTCAGTGGTTTGCGCCAAGTGCCTTCCTGGCAGTGGCGGGGCTGATCCTGGGTCTACAAGGCAAGCGGATTGATGAGCAAGGCAAGCGGATT
>JGI24795J26692_1001484_pt1 | contig 12047 bp, 10 predicted proteins | sample PinacodermBB_FD_26692 | JGI IMG/M metagenome (IMG submission 26692)
TTCCCCCCCTGAACAAGCCTGCTGGACCCTGCAAAATCTTCTTCACCTCTTGTCCGGTTTGCAGGTGACGTCATCGCAAGTCGGCAGTCGGCGGAAACAGCTTTGTAAGCTCCAATTTTCTCCACGGAGGGAAAAGTCCTGTTACGCTACGGCAACTGCCTGGATCCTCTTGGACGATCTCACTGCCACCAACTTCTCCTTACTGATTGGTGCGATGGCCCTGGCGCTGCTTTTCGTCAGCGACGGCTTCCCCAACGACGANGATGACGACTCCTCCGGCGGCGGCCTGATGCAACCTGTCGGCGCCACGATCCGAGGTCTGCCGACCGTCCCTTAGATGTCCTGAGCGTCTCCCCCGCCAGCCTGAACCAGCGCTTTCAGGACAACCCCTTCCGCAACCCGGTATTGGCGATCCTTNCTGGTGCCCAGGCCATCCACGCCCAGGTCCCGAAGTTCTTCCATGCTCAGCGTGGNCTCCACGTCCGGCGCAATCCCTTCCCGGTGAATGTCCCGACCGTCGGGAGTCAGATATTTGGAGATGGTCACTGTTATGCCGGAACCGTCCGAAAGCGCACGCACGGATTGCACCAGCCCCTTCCCGAAGGTTTGCTCACCCACAAGCTGTCCTCGGTCGTTGTCCTGAATGGCGCCGGATAAAATTTCACTGGCGCTGGCGCTGACCTCGTTGACCAGAATCACCAGGGGATCGNTCGTGAGCGGTTCCTNTCGCGTGAAGCGTATCCTCCTGGAGCGTTCACTCTGGATGCTCACAATGGGAACGTCGACGTCCAGCCACTGATCGCTAATCTCCACGCTGGCTTCCAGAAGTCCGCCGGGATTGAAACGCAGATCCAGCACGTAGGCATCCACACCTTGGGCTTCCATGTCCTTGACCACCTTGGACATGTCCGTGGCCGCGTTGGCGCTGAACTGCTTGAGACGGATGTAGCCCACCTGGGCGCCGTCCGCAGTTGTATTGATCCGGCTCACCACCGGGTTGATGCTGATACGGTCCCGGATGATCACCACGTCGAAGGTCTTGCCATCCCGATCAAGGGTGAGGGTGACGCGAGAACCGATGGGTCCACGGATCAGTTTCACCGCCTCTTCCGATCTCATCCCTCGGGCGTCCTTGCCGTCAATGCCCACAATTCGGTCGTTGGTCTGCACGCCAACCGTGGCTGCGGGGCCATCCTCGATGGGCGCTACTACAGTCAACAGCTCGGTCTCCTCGTCAAAGCTGAGCTGGATTCCGACCCCCGTCAACTCGCCGGAGGTATCGATGTGCAACTCCTTGAACTCGTCAGGGTCCATGAAGCGGGTGTAGGGATCTTCCAGCGTGAGCAGCATGCCCCGAATGGCCTCGTAGGCCTCGTTCCTGGTGCTATAGCTCTTCGAGAGAAGTTCCTTGCGTAACTGGCGCCAACTGCCCTTGTCATAGTCGCCTGTGGAGTCCAGGTAGTTGCGGTAAATGATCTGCCACGCCTCGTCAACCACCTCCTTGGGGCTGTCCGTAATGAGAACCGCTCCGCTGCGGCCAGCTAGAAGGGCACTGCTCAGCACCAGCAAAGCACTGCACCCGGAAAGTGCCAGGACGCGCTTCAGCGATAAGGGGATCCGGGAGTCCATCAAGCCAGGTCACACAGAAAACCAGCCTATAGGAGAGGAGGCTCTTCCCCGGCACGAACACTGGTGAGGACGTTTCAGGCTTTGGCTGTGTCTTCAAGACTGTCCAACCATTGCAAAAGGATCGAGTTGAAGCGCTCCGGTTGCTCGTCGTGGGGGCAGTGGCCAGCCTCCAGAATCACTTCCCTGGCGTCCGGCGCTGCTTGCCGAAACAGCGCCAGCCGCGGAACGGGGTTGATCCAGGGATCATGGCGTCCCCAGCAGAACAGCAGCGGGGCGCGCAATCGGGAAAACCACTCGTCCACCGGCGCATGGGCGGGCATGTTGAGGACGTTGGAAAACACGGCAAAAGCACCTGGATCGAGGGCAGGACGTCGAATGGAATCCACCAGAGCCTCGTCCACGTTGGTTGGATCCACATACACCTTCCGCAGTTGGCGACGGATGCTGCCGGGTCGCCGCAGATTCTCGAACAGCAGTCTCTGAAAGACTCGTGTTTTGAGAAGGGCGCCCCCCATGGCCATCAGGCCGTTGGTCGCCCAGGAGAAGACCCCTGGCTCCTGCATCCCTTGTTGCTCACGGCGAAACCGTCCCATGGGATTGAGCAGAGCCACGCCAGCACTGGAGTCGGGTTGAGTCGCCGCTGCCCGAAGGGCCACGTATCCCCCAAGGGAGTTGCCCACGAACACCGCAGGTCGTTCCACCCGCTCTCCGACGTAGGCCAGGAGTTGATCGCACCAGACGCCGGTGTCCAGCGCCAGGTCCGTGGGCTTGGCGCTACGGCCGAAGCCCAGCAGATCAAAGGCATGGACCTCGTACTGTTGAGCGATGCAGGGAACGTTGTGGCGCCAATGCCGAGTGCTGGCGCCAAAGCCGTGAACGAGCACAAGGGCCGGTCGCCTCTGGCTGGCCCTCATTGCCCCCTGGTCCTCAGGAATTGCCCGCAGGCAGTGGATGGAATGCCCCCGAAACCGGCAATGGTCGCTGGTGACGCTGATGTTCCCTGCTGTTGCCCCACCGTCCGCCAGGGATTCCGGCAAGATCACTGAAGGCTTTGAACGAATGACGGTCATGGCGTGCAGCGGGAAAGGGGACGAAGCAGGGTCTCAGGACGAAGCAGCGCTCACCAGTTCAGGATCGTCGCCGCCCGTGCCGGGAAGCACCAGGCGCAGAAGCAGGGGAGCCAGGAAGGTGGTGCCAATCACCATCAGGAGAATTGCCGCTTCCAGATTGTTACTGAGAACATGGGTGCTGCCCCCCAGGGCCAGGAACACCAGACCCACTTCTCCCCGCGGCATCATGCCCAGACCCACGGCCAGGCGGTTGGTTTTCTCCTTGTCCCAGTAAGCCCAGCCTGTGGCCACCTTGCCCAGGATGGCCACAACGAGCAGGAAGCCGGCCATCACGAGGCCACCCCGGTTGTCGGGATTCAGGGGATTGATCACTGAAAAATCGAAACCGGTGCCGATCATCACGAAGAAAAGGGTGGCAAAGAGGGCCACGATGGGCTCGGTCAGTGCTGTGAGTTCATGGACGTGTTTGGAATTGCTCAACACCAAGCCTGCTGCAAATGCGCCAAGCACCGCTTCCAGACCAATGGCTGTGGCAACAAAGCAGCCTAGAGCCAGCACGATAAAGCCGCAGACGATTTTTTCTCCCGGAGCCTCCAGGGCATCCACCAGTCGGTCAAACCAGGGGGCGGCAGTGCGGCTCAGGAAAAGGGAGANGNCCACAAACACCACCGCCGCCGCCAGCAGTTTGACGATGGGAGCGGCGGCCAGAGAACCACCCGTCGCCAACTTGGCCACCACCGCCAGGATCACGATGCCCATAATGTCGTCCAGGACTGCGGCGCCAATCACCGTCTGCCCTTCGCTGGTTTTCAAGTACTTGAGTTCGCCAAACACCTTGGCGGTGATGCCGATNCTGGTGGCAGTCATGGCTGCACCGGCAAAGATGGCTGGAATCACGTCAACGCCAAAGAGATAGATCAGCCCCAGGGTCCCTCCTGCAAACGGCAGAACCACACCGACGGTGGCGACGCTCAAGGCCCGAACCCCCACCTTGAGCAGTTGCTTCAAGTCGCTTTCCAGGCCTGTGAGAAACAGGAGAGCATAAAGACCAACCTGTGAAAAGCTGGCCAGCTTGACAGAGGTTTCCGCGTAGATCTCGTCCACCATCTCCTTGGGGACCGAAGAAAGACCACTCACCAGATGCAGCAGGTTGGTGCTGATATTGGTCTGGATTTCCGGTGGAAGCACCAAGTGGAGACCCGAGGCTCCAATGATGACGCCCGCCACCAGTTCGCCAATCAACGTGGGCAGGCTGAGACGGACAAGAACCTCCGCAAGAAGACGGGCCGCCAGAAAAATCACCACAAATTCGGCGGCACCCAGAAGAGTTTCAGCCGACTCCTTGTCGTGAGCGCTCACCACCAGCGGGTGCAGTGGCAGTACCCAGGACAGGGGCTGGGATATGAGCATCATTGTGGGCACGGATGAAGAAGGTCGGCTGATATGGCTCAATAACACTAAACTCTAGACCTATCCTCAGCGGGTGACAACGGCATCCGTCCGCAGCACGTCAAAAGCTTTCAAGAGAGCTTAACAACTACTTGGGTTGTCCTCGCTAGCATCAAATTTCCGAGGCAGGTGCTGCTGCCTGTTCCCTGTCCTCTCCGAGATGACCAATCCCACTCCTGCAGAGTTTCGTCTCCCGACACCTGGTTGCTACGCGGATCCGGAGCGCAGTGGCCTCAAAGCCGGCGAGTTGTTCGACGGCATGACCGAGCACCTGTTTTTCACGCTCGGGAAGCTGGCTCCAAGCGCCACCAAGCACGACCTCTACATGGCCCTGAGCTATGCGGTGCGGGATCGGCTGATGATGCGCTACCTGGTGGGGAAGCAGGCTCTGCGAGAAACACCGCGCAAGACCGTGGCTTACCTCTCGGCGGAGTTCCTCATCGGTCCTCAGTTGGGCAACAACCTGGTCATGCTGGGGATTGAAGAAGCTGCAACTCTGGCCTTACGGCAGTTTGGCGTCCGGAGCCTGGATACGGTTCTGGAGGTGGAGGAAGAACCGGGACTGGGCAACGGTGGTCTGGGGCGACTGGCTGCCTGTTACATGGAGTCCCTGGCCAGCTTGCAGGTGCCGGCCGTGGGTTACGGCATCCGCTACGAGTTCGGCATCTTTGACCAGTTGATCCGTGACGGCTGGCAGGTGGAAATTACGGACAAGTGGCTGAAGGCCGGATGGCCCTGGGAACTGCCCCAGCCCGACGAGGCCTGTGTGGTGGGCTTTGGCGGTCATACCGAAAGCTATACCGACGCAAAGGGCCACTATCATTCCCGCTGGGTGCCGGTAGAGCACGCCATTGGCATCCCCCACGATGTGCCGGTTCTGGGTTACCAGGTGAACACCTGCAACCGCCTTCGTCTTTGGCGCGCCGATGCCACCGAGAGTTTTGATTTCTATGCCTTTAACATCGGCGATTACTATGGCGCCGTAGAGGAAAAGGTGGGGTCTGAAACCCTCTCCAAGGTGCTCTATCCCAACGATGGCACCGACGAGGGTCGTCGCCTGCGCCTCAAGCAGCAGCACTTCTTTGTGAGCTGTTCACTTCAGGACATGTTGCGATCCTTTGAAAAGCGGCAGATCCCCCTGGAGGAATTTCCTCAGCACTGGGCCATTCAGATGAATGACACCCATCCCGCCATTGCCGTGGCGGAGCTCATGCGGCTGCTGATTGATGAGAAATATCTCACATGGGATGCCGCTTGGAGCATCACCAGTCGCTGTCTGGCCTACACCAATCACACCCTGCTCCCTGAAGCGCTGGAGAAGTGGAATCTGCCGCTNTTTGCCTCTCTTTTGCCACGGCATCTGGAAATTATCTATGAAATCAACCGGCGCTTTCTCCAGCAGGTGCGTTTGCGCTATCCAGGGAACAATCAGATTCTGAGAACACTCTCCATTATTGATGAAGACGGAGAAAAGGCAGTACGCATGGCCCACTTGGCCACCATTGGTTCCCACCATGTCAACGGTGTAGCGGCATTGCACAGCGAGTTGGTGAAAACAAATCTGATGCCGGAATTTTCAGCCCTCTGGCCGGAAAAATTCACCAACGTCACCAATGGTGTTACTCCCAGACGCTGGCTTGCCTTGGCCAATCCCAAGCTGAGAGCACTGCTCAACGAGGTGATTGGTGAGGGGTGGATTCAAGACTTGGACCAGTTGAGCAAACTGGAGGCATTTCAGGATGATAAGAACTTCCTGGAGCGCTGGGAGCAAACCCACCTGGCCGCCAAGCGAAATCTCTCTAACATTATTCACCGCCGTACTGGTATTCTGGTGGATCCAACTTCCCTTTTTGATGTTCAAGTCAAACGGATTCATGAATATAAACGGCAACACCTCAACGCTCTGCAAGTGGCGGCCCAATATGTGCGGATTAAAGAGGGCTGTGCAGANCATATGCCACCCCGTACCGTCTTATTCGGTGGCAAGGCAGCACCAGGCTATTACATGGCCAAGCTGATCATCCGCTTCCTTAACGGCATTGCAGACACCATTAATTCCGATCCGGATATGGATGGTCGTCTGCGAGTGTTATTTTTACCGGATTATAATGTAACCACAGGTCAGTGTATCTATCCGGCGTCAGATCTTTCTGAGCAAATTTCCACAGCGGGAAAAGAGGCTTCTGGCACTGGTAATATGAAATTCGCCTTAAACGGCTCCCTCACCGTTGGTACTCTTGATGGAGCCAATCTGGAGATTCGTGATCGAGTGGGCAAGGAGAATTTCTTCCTCTTTGGCTATACAGCAACAGAACTCCGGAAGCTTCACCAAGACGGTTACCGCCCCTGGGAAGTCCTGGCCCGCCAGCCCTTGCTGCAACAGGTGGTGAACCTGGTGACGCAGGGGCATTTCAGCAATGGTGACAGAGAAATGTTCCAGCCACTGATCCACAACTTGACCCATTGCGATCCCTTCTTTGTCTTTGCCGACTTTGAAGACTACCTACGCGCCCAAGAAGACGTGAGCCAAGCTTGGCTTGATCGTCCCCGCTGGAATCGTATGTCCTTGCTCAACTGTGCGCGCAACGGTTTCTTTTCCTCGGACCGCTCCGTTCGGGAATATTGTGAACACATCTGGAAAGCCCGGCCCTTCCCCGTAGAGGTGAAGTGTGAGTTACCGAGCGTCACCTAGGGAATCAATAGATTCGAGACGACATGGATTCCACCGACCCCCCAGCACAGAACAACAGCTACCTGGAACGTATCCTGCGGGCCCAGGTTTACGACGTGGCCATCGAAAGCCCCCTGGAGGTGGCCAAAAACCTGAGCCGTGCCCTGGACAACCAGGTCTGGCTCAAGCGGGAAGACTTGCAGTCGGTGTTTTCCTTCAAGTTGCGGGGGGCCTACAATCGCATCCGGCTGCTGTCAGCAGAAGAACTCGATCGGGGCGTGGTGACGGCCAGCGCCGGGAATCATGCCCAAGGTGTGGCCTTGGCGGCCCAGCGCCGTGGTTGCCGCGCCGTGATTGTGATGCCAGGCATCACCCCTGCTGTCAAGGTACGCAGCGTGAGCCGCCTGGGGGCTGAGGTGGTGCTCCATGGCAACTCCTTTGACGATGCGTGCAGCCATGCGCAAAAGCTGGTGGAGGAGCAGGGGCTTTGCTTTATTCATGCTTTTGATGATCCGGAGGTGATTGCTGGCCAGGGCACCATCGGCATGGAAATCTTGCGCCAGATGGCGGAGCCGCCAGCGGCCATCTATGTGGCTGTGGGGGGAGGGGGATTGATCAGCGGCATTGCCGCCTACGTCAAAGCCCTGTGGCCCCATGTGGAGATCATTGGCGTGGAGCCGGTTGATTCGGACAGCATGACCCGTTCCCTGGCGGCTGGACGGCGGGTATGCCTTGACCAGGTGGGCATCTTTGCCGATGGCGTGGCGGTGCGGCAGGTGGGGGAGGAAACCTTCCGTCTCTGCCGCCAGTATGTGGACCACATGGTGCTGGTGGACACGGACGCCATCTGTGCAGCAATCAAGGACGTCTTTGAAGACACCCGCTCCGTGCTGGAGCCTTCCGGCGCCCTTGCCATTGCCGGGCTCAAGCAGGACGTGGTCAACCGTGGCCGGCGGAATCAGCAGTTGGTGGCCGTGGCCTGTGGCGCCAACATGAACTTTGATCGGTTGCGTTTTGTAGCGGAGCGGGCGGAGTTGGGGGCCGAGCGGGAAGCCCTGCTGGCGGTTACCATTCCGGAGCGCCCCGGCAGCTTGCTGCGGTTCTGCGCCGTGCTGGGCAACCATAACCTGACGGAGTTCAGCTATCGCATGGCTGACCCACAGCAGGCCCACATCTTCATTGGTGTGGAGGTAAACGGCCGCGACGATACCGATACACTGGTGCAGAAGTTGCAGGAGGGCGACTTTGCCACCGTTAACCTCAGCGACGACGAACTCTCGAAAGTTCACATCCGCCACATGGTCGGTGGCCGCTGCCCGGCAGCCAGCGGCGAGTTGCTCTATCGCTTTGAATTTCCCGAGCGGCCTGGAGCCCTGATGCACTTTGTCTCCCACATGCGACCCAACTGGAATCTGAGCATGTTCCACTACCGTAACCAGGGCTCGGATCATGGACGTATTGTGGTGGCCGCGCAGGTGCCTGAAACAGAGCGGCAGGAATGGCAAGCTTTCCTGCAAACCTTGGGGTATCGCTATTGGGATGAAACCGGTAACCAAGCCTATCAACTCTTCCTCGGCTAAGGCCGAGGGTTCCGGTGCAGGGGCAACTGCTGCAGGGCTGTCCCTCCCCGCCCGGCTGGAGGCTGTTCTCTATTTGAAGGGCCGCGCCGTGACGCTCAAGGAGTTGGCCCAGTTGGCAGGCTGCTCATCCGCGGAGGCCTCCACAGCGTTGATGATCTTGATGGCGGACTACGCCCACCGGGAGACCGCCCTGGAAATCCGCCAGGACGGTGACGGGTACAGCTTGCAACTGCGTGCAGACCTGGCGGAGTTGGTCCACACGCTGGTGCCCCTCAATCTGGGTGCCGCCACCCTGCGCACCCTGGCCACCATTGCCCTCAAGCAACCCATCCGCCAAGCCGTGCTGGTAGACGTGCGTGGTTCGGGAGCCTATGAACACATCAAGGAACTCCTGGCCCAGGGTTTCATTACGCGACGCCGGGAACAGGACGGACGCTCCTACTGGCTTAACCTCACCGAAAAATTCCACCGCACCTATACCGTCATGCCGCCAACCCGACCATCACGCCAGGATCCCACCGCCGCAAGCCAGTCCAAGGCCGTCAACAACCCACCCTCACACTTGAATCCGTAGAAGATCTCCATGGACTTGATGGAATCGTCCCGCTCCGAGGTGATAAGGCACCCACGCACCACTGCGTAGAGATCCACGAAACGCCGTTCATGAAACAGCCTGTCGAGAAGGTCCTCACCGGTCTTGACGCTTGTCTGGTCAGGCGCCGCAGAGCAGTGATTTCATAGGGTGCGTACAGGCGCAACCAGCGTATCGCCCGCAACATCCCCGATCAACAACCTGTCAGTTTGAAGGGGATAGCTGGGGCACTTTCTAGGATAGAAGCCCTTTTTGATGCGTTAGCATCGAGAAATGCCGAACGCAACGTGATCGAAGCCCTGCCCTCCACCAACAGGCATCCAACCGGCAATTGTCCTGCTGATCCCTCTCCCCTGAACCGCCGGCAGCTTGAGGGTCGTTACCAGGCGATGCGTTGCAGCCACGAATTCCCGGTCCGTTCACGGGCACAACTGCAACGTCGTTCACGGGCACTCGGAGACAAACGTCAAGACTTTGCCGGACACGATGTACCGCTATCGGAATCGGCGATCTGCTCTTGGCAGAGAAAGGGTCGAAGAGTTCGAGGCTTCCCGGGATTCGGGCCGGACGCTGGAAGCCTTCGCAAGGGATCAACAAGAGGTTGACCAACTCCCGAGCCAGGTGGAAGACGCCAGCGGCGAGGGCGGTGTCCGGGGCATCCTCAAGGTCACCCGACTTTTGAAACAAATACGGCAGTTGCTTCGTGGCGGCGGGCCAGGACAATGAGCGACTTAAGCAGGCGGTTTGAAGAGTTGATAGCGTGCATGGCCCGCACCGATGCCCAACTTTTCCGCACCATAGGGGAGCAGAACGCAGCGCTGCATCGCGTTGCAGACCCTGTGCAGCATCACAGACCGTCAGCAGCGTTGATCGACCGCAAGGCCAAGGCCGTCCATCGCCGCCCTGGCTGCCGCCGGTTTGCTACCCAGGGAAGAATGCAACCTGAACCAACTCAAAAAGCGTTTCCATACCTTGGCCCCGGCACGAGCCTTCCTGGAGGCGCGGCTGGGAGCGCCTCCAAAAGGCAGCGGACGGTTCACCTGGAAGCTGGTGCAGCAAACGGTAGAAACAGGACAGTGGCCGCCGGGGCAACCTTCAGGGTCCCATGGCGGCAAGCCTGGCAGTGGCGGGGCCATGGCCGCCATGGAGCAGCGGCTACAGATGCGACTGGAGCGCATGGAGCAACGGCTGAAGCGTTTGGAGTTGCTGTTGCTTCAGGCGCTGGAGCAGCCGTCAGGTGCTGCCGCCCCGCCACCAAGCTGACGTCATGACCGTCTCTTCCCCAACGGAGTTCCATAACCGGAACACCCCGGAGCCCCTGCTGCGGATCTCTGGTCTCACCACGTGCTATGGGGAAAGCCGCATCTTGCGGGATGTGGACCTGCAAGTGCATGGGGGGCAGATGGTGTGCCTCATCGGCCGCAACGGTGTGGGCAAAACCACCTTGCTCAAAACCGTGATGGGGTTGATCCGTCCCCAGCGAGGCCGGATCCATCTGGCAGGACGGGATCTGCTGGCCCTGCCCCCGCACCAGCGGGCCAGGGCGGGGATCGGCTACGTGCCCCAGGGCCGGGACATCATTCCCCAACTGACGGTGCGAGACAACCTGCGGCTGGGCCTGGAGGCCCGCCCCGGTGGTTTGGCCCGCCATGATCGTCTGGATCCCCAGGTGTTCGACCTGTTCCCGGTGCTGAACACCATGTTGGAGCGGCGCGGTGGAGACTTGAGCGGTGGCCAGCAACAGCAACTGGCCATGGCCCGCGCACTTCAGGGCAAACCACGACTGCTGCTCCTCGACGAGCCCACCGAAGGTATCCAGCCCAATGTGGTAGCCGATATTGAAAAGGCCGTGCGCCGCATCATGGCCCAAACAGGTGTCAGTGTGCTGCTGGTGGAGCAACACCTCCACTTTGTCCGCCAGGCCCACACCTACTACGCCATGCAAAAGGGCGGGATTGTGGCCAGTGGTCCCACAGCGGGGCTCTCCCAGAGCGTGATCAACCGCTTTTTAAGTGTGTGAAGGAAAAAGTGGCCAGGGCTTGCCAAACCAATGTGAAGTTTCGTAGATTGTGTACAAATACCTACCCCTTTCTCCATGGCTCTGATTCTGTTTGCCGTCTGGGTGCTCTTCTTTCTCTCCCGCCTGGAGGTGCTGGCCTGAGGGTAGACTGTGATCCGTAGAGGCTCCCGATGCGCCGTCCCGCCATTCTTGCCCTGGATCTGGACGGGGTCCTCGTGGACGGCATGGAGGAATACTGGACAAGCAGCCTCCATGTGGCCCAGGGCTTCGGCGCCCCATGGATTAGCTCCAACGGGGAGATTCCCCCGGCGTTTCGGCGCATTCGTCCCTGGGTACACACGGGCTGGGAGATGGTGGTGGTGGCCTGGGCCTTGGCCCACGGCGCCGCCGAGGAGACGTTTCTCCAGGATTACCATGCAGCATTACGGCAGTGGCAGAGGAAGTTGGGGCAATCCTCGGCGGTGTTACAGGATGCTTTGGAGCGCCACCGCAGTGATTGTCTCTTGAGCGATCCCCGGGGATGGCTAGCCCGGCACCGCCCCTATCCCGGCGTGGTAGAGCGTCTGCGCCGCTGTCGTCATGGGGGGGTGGACTGGGTTGTGATCACCACCAAGGGGCAGGAATTCGCGACCGCCTTGCTAGAGCAGGGTGGTCTCCAGCCCACGGCTGTCTACGGTCGGGAGGATGGCCCCAAGATCCGTGTATTGCGGCGCCTGCTGGAGCAGCGGCAACCCGTCTGGTTTGTGGAAGACCGACTCCCCACCCTTGAACAGGTGACGGCGGATCACCAACTCGGAGGCGTTGGTTGTTACTTAGCAGCCTGGGGCTACTTGCGTCATGCTGATCGGCAGCAGCTTCATCCACCTGCCCGTTGGCTGGATCACGCCACCTTTTGTGCCCCGTTCCATACCTGGCCCACCTGAACCTGTGCTGTTATGGTTCAAACGTACTTCTTCCTCCGGGTGTGACAACCCTGGAAAAAGCGGGAATGATCCCGACAAGACCCATCTCTTCCACCATGGCTGTTCACTCCAAT
>JGI24795J26692_1001487_pt1 | contig 12039 bp, 10 predicted proteins | sample PinacodermBB_FD_26692 | JGI IMG/M metagenome (IMG submission 26692)
CCCCGCGGAGGGTGGGATGGATGTGCACATCCCAAACCCTCCCGGTGCCATACCAGGCACCGAAAAAGGTGGGTCGCTCCGGCCACGGCCTCCGGTTTCGGCGCGGCACAGCCGCCCCGGAGGCCGTGATGCAACCATAATCCGGACAACGATATACGCAGTCGTGGACATGCACGTCCGATTCGGGGTTTCGCGCACATCGGGGTCTGTTTCACATGTGCGGCCCTCGTACGGCACCGGACGCGCGTCCCGAGTCCGACCAACCTTCTCCCCAAACGTTGGTGCGCGCCAAGCTCCTTCCGATCCCCGATCATGCGCCTGAACCGTTCGGGTCGGGACGAACCGGACCTGTTGGACGACCTCCCACTCCCACTGGTCAAACATCCCCTCGCAGGCGACCTTTCGTTCGCGCAGATCGTGCAGTCCATCGGATCGAGAGGAATCGAACGATGGCACGCACGAAACGAAGGCGGCGCTCCTACGGCGCCGGAGAATGGGGCCGGAACAGGGTCCGGGTCTTTCCCGACCGGAAAACTGGCCTCTTCCAGATTGAGTGGCGCGAGAACGGGCGCAGGCTCACCCGGTCGCTCGGGCACCGGGACTGGACCCGGGCGAAGAAGCAGGCTGACGAGTTCGCCGCGGGATTCGCGAGCCCGGACCTGAACGGCAATGCGGAAGCCGAGCCCGAGCCGCTCACGCTGGGAAAGCTCTTTGACATTTACGGTGAGGAGGTGACGCCCACCAAGGGAAGGTGTTCGCAGGCTCACGACCGGGCCGCGACGAAGATGTTCCTCCGCTTCTTCGGACGGAACCGCGATCCGGCCACTCTGTCCCAAAGAGACTGGGACCGGTTCATCCGCGAGCGGCGCGCGGGCCGAATCGGACCGAGCGGTAGGCCCGTGAGCGACCGCATGGTTGAACACGACCTCAAGTTCCTGATCGCGGTGCTCAATTGGGCCGCGAGGTCGAGGGACAACCAAGGCCGCCTGCTCCTCGACAGGAACCCGCTCAAGGGCCTCAGAAAGCCCACGGAGAAGAACCCGACCCGGGTGGTGCTCACCGAGGACGAGTACCGGGCGCTCCTGAAGGTGTCGCGCCGGATGGGCTGGCGGTTCCGCGTCGCGCTCGTGTTGGCGCACGAAACCGGGCACCGCATCGGGGCCATCCGCAAGCTCCTTTGGGCCGATATAGACTTCGAGGCCCGTGAGGTGCGGTGGCGGGCGGAACACGAGAAAACGGGTTACGAGCACGTCACGCCGCTGACCGACGAGGCGGTCGCCGCGCTGGAGGAGGCACGCAGGATGAGCGCCGGGACCGGCGACGCGCCGGTGCTTCCCTCGTCGAGGGATGCCACGCGGTGCATGAGCCGCATTGCCGCCCACAAGTGGTGGAAGAAGGCCGAAGCCCTCGCGGCACTGGAGCCGAAACCGCGGCGGGGCTGGCACTCGCTCAGGCGGAAGTTCGCCAGCGACCTGATGGACCTGCCGCTCAAGGTGCTCTGCGAGCTTGGCGGCTGGAAGGATGCACAGACGATGCTCAGGTGCTACCAGAGGCCCAACGCGAGACAACTCAGGACGGCGCTGGAAGGTCGCCGGAGGGCTCGCGGCTGAAATCCCAACCAGCGGGAATCATTCGGCGGGAATCCGCTCCACGAAACTTCTAAGTGCATCAGATACAAGCAGTTGTAAATCCAATGCAACTTGTCCACTTGGCGATCTGGTTGAGGTTGTTCCCGATTCGAGAGACCTGCCGCGTACGGTCGCGCTCGACCTCGGCCGCCGGGACCGTCCAAGTCCGCGTGCGCGCCATCGCCCGGCGTATCAGCGCCGAGAGCGGCACGCCGGCGGCCTTCGCCTTGGCCCGCCAGTCGGCGGACTCGTCCGGCGTGAGGCGGACGGCGACCATAACCGGGCGGCGTCTAGCCATCGGGCTGCGCCGCCACGGGGGGAAGGGGGGCGACGCCCCCGCCCGCGCAATCCACCGGAGCGCGGGGCTTGTTGGGGATCGAAGGGGCAACGTCCCTCGCCAGCCCGCGGTTATACCGAGGGTATGCTGGCTGACCCACCTTAGTGGCGTCCGACAAGCCCCTCGGCGACGTGTCCGAGACGCGTCGTCGGCTGCCGCCAATACAGTGGCGGCGCACCACCGCAATCGCTCCGGGGAGCCCGTTCAGACGGGCCTCCCGAAGCGCGGCCAACGGTGGGATGGTGGCCAGTGATGCCGGGCCATCCATGTACGCCCGAAGCCGGAGCGGCGACTGGTCCCGCCAGCGTGCCTGTCGAGGGGCACGGGCACCGGTTCCGCCGTGGGGTGGATCAACCTGACTACGTGCCTGACTACGTGCGTCTCCTCCGGTGTTTCGCCTCGTTTGATCGCGTTGCTCTTCACCCTTCGATGACCCGAAGGGCAATACTCTACGGACTTCATCCGCAATGGGTTTCATCTTGGCTCTCCCGCCGTCGCGGGCAAACCCGCCCGCCGATGCGTGGAGCCCTGCCGTCAGAATCGCCATGCTCTACAGTCAGGGGACCGATTTCGATCGTGTCAACTACATAGGAATCGGCGATGTCCTGGGGCTTCCAGGGTCGTCCCGAAAGTTGAATCGACTCCGCCAGCGGCGCCCCCCTCGCCCCTCCGAAAGCCTCACACGAGACTCAGCCCCTTCCGGCCCGGTTGCAGCTGATCAGGGGCAGTCTAAACGCCTCCGAATGCCGCTGGACGCCTTCAGGTGCCGTGTCTAGTCGAACCGAGCCTTTGCGCGATGCCCATCCCTGCTGGGGCATCGGCGCGGACGGTGCCCAGGTAAACTGCTCGACCGTGGTGTGGGAGCTATTTAGGAGTGAGAAGATCTATCCGGCACGCGCGGACGGCCCTCTCAAGATACCCGGACATGCCACAGGAGGGCTCGTTGCCATGGCTCCACTCTAAGGGGAAGGTCTTCGTCGAGAACCATCACTTGGCCGTGCCCTTCCACGAACTGCTGCCGGCGCGCGAGAAGGGGCTGAGCGAGAAGGCGAGAAGGCGAGCCTACTCGACGTAAAACATCGCGCTCTGGCGAGGAGTGGCGTCCGCCCCCTCCTTCGATGCAAAACCAACCGGTCCCGTCAATGCGCGACGGCGATCCGGCAGCCATTCCGGCTCGACGAACCAGTAGTCCTCTGCCGCGACCCCAAGGGGCGCGGACGCGGTAGAGGCCGGCCTGCTTGCGGTGCGGTGCGCGGAACCCGAGGACGGGACCGGTGCTGATCCCGTCCTGCGATGACGAACAGCCGCCCTCCCCACGCACCGGAGTCGTAGAGCGCGAGGCCCAGTGCGACGCGCCTCCCAATACCCGGCCCCTCCAGTTCGAGCAGCACGCGGCCGATGGCCGGACCTTGGTTCGGGACCGTCCGCTCGACGGACAGGAGCCCCGCTTCGTGGCCTCAGGGGTCGGTCTCGTCTCCCCGAAGGAGGAATCGCCGTTCTACCCGAAGCGGGAATCGCCCGCGGGCACGCTCGACCTTGCCTTCGCGCAGCAGGCGGACCAACTCCACCGCTTCTTCCTCTCCGGGAGGAAGTCCTATTCCTTTCTCGCGGAGCGCTTCCGTGGCTGTGTCGATACTGTTGTGACGAGCCAGCTCGTCGAAGAATCGCGTCAGGAATGGAGCTTCCGACCGCGCGTCCATGACGTTCTCCCTTTCCTCGCCCCAGATGCGGCGGTGGAGGAGGTTTCTGTCGTGGATCGCCAAGCTCACCGCCAGCGCCAGTTCCGAATGCGCTTCTGGTTCTTCCGTTCTCGATGTCGGCGGCGTCGCCGCTGGCGTTGTGCGCACCTTTGGAACAGACTCGATGTCCCTCAGCAATCCGCGTTCCACCGCGGCGAGGCGCTTCTTGTGGTTCCGACCAAAGTACCACGCGGCGACCACACCCATCGCGGCCACCCCAAGCCACCGAAAGCCGAACGAGGCGATTTCTCCGACCAGGAACTCGAGTACGCCATCCATACCTGCATGCTAGCGACCATTCCGCTCGCGCGGCAATCCGCCCGCGCGGCAAATCCACCCCGCGAGCGTATCGCGCCTCCAGTCTCGCCCTCGGACAGGTCTTCTACGGGAACCACGCCACAAGCGCTCCGCCCCTTCGGCTTGGACTGATTTCTCCGCTGACCCGGCGCTGTTAGTTTAGCTTAGAGCAACTTCCCGTCCATCCTAAGGGTCCACTTCATGAGCCCATCGGCGAGTCGCAAGGATCTTGGGGCCTATTACACGCCGCCCGTCGTTGTCCGTGCACTGGTCTCATGGGCGATGCGAGGAGATCTCAACGGTCCCGTTCTCGACCCCGCGTGCGGGGACGGTCGGTTTCTGGCGGGTCTGGTGAATGCCGTCGGAGTGGATGTAGACCCGGTGGCCGCCGCTGAGGCTTCGGGGCGTGTGAACGCGGAGATTGCGACTGCGGATTTCTTTGCGTGGGCACCTCACACGCATCGTCGATTCGCCGCGGCCGTTGGCAACCCCCCCTTCATCCGTTACCAGCGGTTCACCGGTCCGGCGCGTCAGCGGGCGCTAAAGTACTGCGCCGCCCAAGGGGTGAAGCTCTCCGGCCTGTGTTCGTCGTGGGCACCTTTCGTGGTTGGAGCTTCCAGCCTCCTGATGCGGGGAGGACGCCTTGCTTTCGTCGTCCCTGCCGAGATCGGACACGCGGTCTATGCGCGAGCTGTGGTCCGGTATCTTCTCCGCTCGTTCGAACGCGTTGAGGTGATCGCCGTTCGGGAAAAGCTCTTCCCGAATCTATCGGAGGACTGCTGGCTGCTGCGGGCATCTGGATTCGGCGGTCGGTCCGATGCAATTCACTTCGTACGACTCGATTCGCTTCCCGTGGAGAACGGTTCCTGGGACTTCGAGCCGGTGTCAGTGGACGAACTCGGACGGTGGGGATTCCGGTTGCGGGCTCTTCTGGTTCCCTCGTCGATCCGTGCAGCCTACCTCGATATCGCGGTCGCCAAGGCGGCTAGCCGACTGGGCCAGGTGGCACGGCTCGGAATCGGCTATGTGACTGGAGCCAACGACTTCTTCCATCTGCGCCCGAGTACCGCAGCCGTGTTCGGCATCCCGAAGGAAGTGCTCCGCGTTTCCGTCCGCTCGAACCGCGACCTAGCTGTAGACGATGTTGACGAGGATGTCGTGAGGCGATGGTCGGACGAGGACCGTGCGGTTCTCCTGTTGAATCTGGGTGGGGTACGCGAGTTGCCTCCATCCGTGGAAACCTATCTGGATTCCGAGGCAGGGAAGGCGGCCAGCAAGACCTACAAGTGCCGGAACCGACAGCCGTGGTTTGCGGTGCCGGATGTCCAGACCCCTCATGCGTTTCTGTCCATCATGTCCGGTCGGGGGCCACGATTGGTCGGGAACTCGGCCGGGGTCACCTGCACCAACTCCGTCCATGCAGTGCACTTCCGCAACGAGGCAGACGTGAAGCGATACCTTGCCAACTGGCGGAACGCTCTGACCACTCTTTCCTGTGAGTTGGAGGGCCACGCGTTGGGAGGTGGCGTCCTGAAGATCGAACCGGCAGAGGCCCGCCGCGTTCTGCTGGCGCCGGAACTCGACCTGTCGGAGGAGCAAGAGGAACTGCTTCGCAGCGGAACCCGCGAGCTTCGGAGGTGGAGGCATTACCGTGCCGCCTGAACCACCGGTCCTCATCAACCTGAAGGAGGCCCTCACACAGTTCGCCTTCCCGCCCGCCAATGTCCAGACCAGCAAGCACATCATCCCACTGCACTGGTATGTCGCTTGTCGGTTGGTGATCGAGGGCGGATTCCATCCCGATCAGATCTTCCCGCGACCGCCGATCACCGTGAAGCGTAGGCGAGGTGGCCTCCTGCTTCACCATGACCCGTCCGCTGCGAAGCCCGGCGAACGGACGATTCTCGGTGGCTTGAAGACCAAGAAGCTGGATGTGACGGTAACGATCCCAACGATCGGGCCCGTTCTCGCCGTGTCTCTGAAGGGTACTCAGAACGCGTTCCGCAACCTGACGAACCGAATGGAGGAGGCTGCGGGAGACTGTACGAATCTCCACATGTCCTACCCGGCCCTGGTTTACGCCTTCTGGTCCGTTCTGCGGGCGAACGAGGCAGACGATCCAGCTCCGGTTGCTCACTTCAAGCTCAAGGAGGGTCGCTACGCCGGACCCGATCTCGCATTTCTAAGCGGCGGAGAGCTCACTGAACCAATCAAGCGCTATCGGCAGGCGCTCCTACGTCTCTCGGAACGCGACGATCTCCGCGACCACCCGTCGCGCTACGAGGCCTGTGCGCTGACCTTCGTGAAGGCCGAGGGCGGACCGGCTGAATGCGGTGTGTACGCTGGACACCCCGACCCCAAGCTCGACTACAATCGGATGTTCCGGAGGCTGTACGCCATCTTCGACAGACGGTTCGTGTACACCGCCGCGACCCTGAGGTCGCGGACCAAGCGGCAGGTTTGGCACCAGGAGTCTCCGCTTCTGACGGACACGATCTTGCGACAGGACGCGTTTGCGGAGATGGAGCCTCGGGTTGGGTAGTGAGCCTTGGTCTCCCCAGAGCTGTCGAAGCCGAGACTTGTTCGGCGGCTAGACGGATAATCTAGCCCACCCACGACCCCTGAAAACCGAATGCCTGCGGTCGCTCGCCAGCGATCGTTGAGGCTTCGCAGGTGCCGTTCTGGGGCAAACCGTCACCGCGCGGTCTTCGATCTTGGATTCGGGAAGATATTGATCGCGTGATGCGCCAGCGCATCCAGCGCATCCACTTCGAAACGCTCGCCTCCAGCGTCGACCGAAAAGGAGGAGTCTTGGTACCGCGGCTTGCCGCGGTCTTCCCAGATCAACCGGTAGATGTCGATCAGAGAATGGGTCGCTCGACCAAGCTGCGTGAGAGTATAGGCGGGGTCTCGCTGGGAAAGCGGCTTGAATCGAATCCCGTTGGCGTCGGCGTCCGCGAAGTCGTGCTCCACGTTGCTCCCATGGACGAATATTGAGCTCGCTCCGTAGTCCAAATCGTACGCGGTTGACATCCCAGCCTTCTCGAACGCTTCCTCCTGTGTTAGCCCGTGCCAGTGGTCGGCTTGGCTCAATTTGTCCGCAACGTCTCGGTAATCCGCCGAGCCGATCCGTTGGCGGAAGGAGCGACTCTTCCTCCGGAACCAGTCGAAGAAGTCCGAGTCTCCCTTGAGCAAGCCTCGTGTGCTGGGATTCCTGGTTGCCTTGGCGAAACTGCGCCGACCCTTGACGGCGAGAAACAGGGCGAGCTGCCGCGCGCTCGTGTCGGAACGGTCCGCAATCACAAGCCGTAGATCACGTTCCAGTTCGAGAAGAGTACGATAGGTTGCGATGGCCGGTTCCTCCAAGCCGTGCGCTAGAAGCGACCTGACAGCCTCGCCGGTGATCAGAATCCGCCGAAAGAGAGCTTGGACGACCGGGTCACGCAGGCCCGACTCGGGCCGGAAGGAATCCAGTTGCCTGAAGAAAAAGCACCGTGATCGATGACAGTCATCGCCAGAGCCCAGGCTTCAGGTGCGCCTTCCAAGCAGGCCGGACGATTGCGAGCAAAAAGATCGGTCTTCCGGAATGTTCCGGAAACGGACCCAAGTGGGACCCCACTTGGCTCGTTCTCTTCTCTCATTGGTCTCCCCAATCTCGCGGCGGATTAGTCGTGGGGCACGTCTTCCGTGTACGGCGCTCGAAGGGTAACGGAGTGCGATCACCAGGCACAACGCTCTTCAGGGTCATCGGACTAACTCCGCTGGTAGGTGCCGCTGCGCCCCTCGGCGCTTGGGTTTCCGTGCCGCTGTCGGCGTGGTCGCGACGGGTGCCACCCACGGAGCTTCGTCCCGTCGGCCACCAATGCGGTCTGGCGGCAACCGCGACCGGATATCGAGCTTCGCCCTGTCGGTCAAGCCCGCCTCTGGGATCGTGCATGACACGACTCCGGCTGTCAACACCGGCGTTGACAACAACGGCGTTGACGGGGTAGCCTATGGGGAGCGGAGTGCGGGCGACGCCGGACAGGCCCATCCAGAAACGAGCAAGGAACGTAGCCCATGAAATCATCTACCGGCCGCTGGGTCAGCGGCGACGACTTCTTCGACCGGGAAGGCGAGTTGAAGCTCCTCGAATCCCGTGTCCGCGACGGAAACCACATGGTCATGACCGGCCAGCGCCGGATGGGAAAGACCAGCATTCTCCGCGAGTTGGGCCGTCGGATGGAGCAGAAGGGGTGGGTGTTTCTCTTCGCCGATGTCGAAGCGGATCGCTCCGAGGAAGACGTGATTACGAGCCTGGCCAAAGCCAGCCATCCGGTTACGCCAATCACTTCGCGCCTCATGAGGGGGATGGGCCGTCAGCTACGGACACTGGCTGGGAAGGTCGACCAAGTCAGCGCCCTTCAGTTTGCCGTGCGCTTCCGTGCCGGCTTGAACGCCGGGAACTGGCGGCGTCACGGAGAAGACCTGATCGCCCATTGCGCCGGACACGATCACCCGGTGCTGATCGTCATCGACGAGGTGCCGATTTTTCTCGTGAGACTACTCGATCAGGAACACGGCAGTCGGCGCGTGGACGAGTTCCTGAGCTGGTTGCGTGCCATCTTTCAGAAGGGTGATGGCCGCCTCCCGACCCTGATCCTGTCAGGCAGCATCGGAATCGCCCCGTTGGTCGAGCGGCTGGGCATCTCCGATCGAATCAACTACCTGGATCCGATCCGGCTGGGTCCGTGGAGCCTTGAGGTAGCCATCCGATGCTTTGAGACGCTTACGGCGAACTTACGGCCTGTCCGCTGACGATGGCGTCGCGCGCGCCGTCTACGAGCACCTTGGGACCGGCGTCCCGCAGTACGTGCAATCCTTCTTTGCTCGCCTGAGGGACTACGTTCGGATGCACGACCGAAATCGGATTACCCTGGACGACGTTGCCGAAGTCTACCGCACCGAACTCCTCGGACCATCGGGACAGAACGACCTCGCGCACCACGAGGCGCGGCTTCGGGACGGCTTGGGTGACGAGCACCGCTACGGGCTCGCTATGGAGATCCTCGCCGAATCAGCCATACAGGGCACTTTCACGACTGAAGCACGTCGTCAACTGGAGAAGAGGCACTCCAAGCTCGTGGAGGACGCCCCGCGACAGGTCACCGACACCCTTGCCGTCCTCGTCCATGACGAATATATCGAGCCGCATCCGGATGGCCACCGATTCATCATGAAGCTGCTGCGGGACTGGTGGAAGGCCCGCTTCCGGCACCACTACAGGCCCTTGGTCGAGAATCGCGCAGTCGGCTTCCGGGAGAGTGACGCCCCATGAGTAAGCCGCCGGAGCGCACCATCCGCAAGTTTATTCCGGGTCTCTTCCAGCCGGACCGGGAGGTCATCGACCAGTTCGTTGTTCGGACGCGGGAGCTTGAAACGGTCTTGGAGATACTCCGCGAGAACATCGGCGCTCCTTCCTGCCAGCACACGCTCGTCGTGGGTCCCCGGGGCCGGGGAAAGACCATGCTGCTTGCACGCGTCGCCGCGGAACTACGCACCGACTCGCAACTCCGCCGAGTTATGCTGCCGGTTCGGTTCATGGACGAGAGCTTGGGGGTCTTCGACATCGGAGACTTCTGGCTGGAGGCCCTGCTCAATCTGGCGAAGGAGTGCGCCGAACATCACCCCGGCCTCTCCGGCGAGATCGAGGCAACGCACACGACTCTGGCCCGTAGGACATGGGAAGATAACGTTGCCGGGCACGCCAAGGCCGCTCTCTTGGACGCGGCCGACCGGCTCGGAAGACGGCTGGTTCTCATGGTGGAGAATCTCCAGAGCCTGTGTGAGGAGGTGGACGAGGACTTCGGGTGGCAACTTCGCGAGTCCCTCCAGTCAGATCCCGAGATCATGCTCCTGGGAACCGCTACAAGCCGCTTCGAGGCGCTGGACGACGTGAGCGCGCCGTTCTTCGAACTCTTCCGCATCATCCAGTTGGAGCCTCTAAGCACTGCGGAGTGCCAGAGCCTGTGGCAGGTCATCACCGGTGAGCAACGTCCCGCTGGCCAGATGCGCCCGGTGGAGGTCTTCACGGGTGGAAGCCCACGCCTCTTGGTCATCGTCGCCGAGTTTGCGCGCCACCGTACGGTGCCGGAGTTGCTGGAGGAACTTGTGGGCCTTGTCGACGATCACAGCGAGTACTTTCGCGGCAATCTGAACTCCCTGCCTAAGACCGAGCGACGAGTCTATGTGGCGCTAGCGGATCTTTGGTGGCCATCAAGCACTCGTCATGTCGCGACCCGGGCACGGATGGGAGTGCGGAAGACATCCGCCCTGCTGGGACGACTGGTCGGACGAGGCGCGGTCAAGGTTGACGCGTATGGGGGAAGCCGGCTGTATTCCGTCGCGGAGCCGCTCCACTGCATCTACTACAAGCTGAGGCGCTGGCGGGACGAAGCGGCCGTCGTGCACGGGCTGATTCGCTTCATGATCGCCTTCTACGGTCCGGACGAGACCACGAAGATTCTCGGCTCCCTGCTGGCCAACAAGACATACCACAGGGCGTTTCGCCGCGCACGGGAGGATGTTGAGCCCGACCTCGGCGAGCTCAGGGCGGGCGGCGCTGCGGCGACCTTTCAAGATCTCGTCGAGCGCCATCGCGAGCTTGGCGACCCTGACCGCCAGATCCGAGTGGCAGCCGAGCTGCTCGACATCGGCGGGAGACTCGGGAAATCCGGGGAGGCCGAGCGCGCGCTCGAATACAATGACGAACTGATCCAGCGTTTCGAATCCGTCGCGATCCAAGAGGTGCAGGTTTCCGTCGCCAAGGCGTTCTTCAACAAGGCCTTGGCGACACAGAGCGTCGGCGAGCACAGGGCTGCGGTGACCGCCTTCAACGAGATGGTGACTCGTTTCGCGCCCTCGACGGTGCCGGACATCCAGGAATGCGTGGCCACGGCCATGTTGAACAGGGGATACCTGCACGGACGGCTTGGCGAGCCCGAACCGGCGATAGCATCTTACGACGACGCCATTGGCCGCTTCGCCAACAGCCCCCTGCCCAAACTGCGACTGTGCGTTGCGATGTCGCTGCGTAACAAAGGCTCCACGCTTGCCGGACTCGAATCATCTGAATCGATGCACTCGGCAATCACGATCTGGGATGACCTCATCGAACGGTTCGGCGGGGACGGCGATTCGGACATCCAGCTACAGGTCGCTAGTGCCTTGACGAAGAAGGCGGGCGCGCAAATGAAAATGGGTGGAGATCAAGCGGCGGTCGCGACCTGCGACGAAGCCGTTCGCCGTTACCGGACAAGCGACAGGCCGGACCTTAGGCGGGAGGTGGCCACCGCGCTGGAACTGAAGGCCATGAGTCTGAACCGAATGGGCAGGGGAGGGAAAGCCCTCGAAACTTGCGAGGTCTTGGTTCGTGATTTCGGAGGCACTCTAGGGCAACGCGACATCCCCATCCGATGGCGCGCCATGGGGAACCAGATACACGCGCTCGTCCTCCAGGGTGAGGAGCCCGCAGCGTCCCAAGTGTTCCGGAAGATGTGCGATGACCTCGATGTAGCTGACCGCGGCATGGTGAGCAAGATCGTCTGGGATACGATCGATCTGATGGCTGCCGGTGCGACTCCGGGCGTCTTCGCGGATGCCTTGGCCGAAAGCGTCGAGGATTGCGAACTGCTGGTGCCCTTGCTAGCCGCGCTTCAGGAACTCTCGGGCCAGCCTGTGAGAGTGCCTGAAGAGTTCCAGAAGGTTGCTGGTGACATTGTTGGCGCGATTGAGAATCGGCGGAGATGAGGTGGGGTTGGCCGCCGGTGTGATCGAAGCGCCGGGGCCGAATGCGTGTGGTCGTGCTCGTGAATCCCTAGATGCGGACAGGGTGGTCTAGAGGAAAGGAGCCGCTTCCGGAGGGATCCAGCAGTTCCGGCTCATGCTTCCTCTGAGTCCGATCTTGATGCGACCGGCGTATTCCCGCCATTCGATGGTGATTTCCCTGCCATTTCAGCACGGCGGGAGAAGATACGGCCAAACGGCAGGAAACGCAGAT
>JGI24795J26692_1001504_pt1 | contig 11954 bp, 11 predicted proteins | sample PinacodermBB_FD_26692 | JGI IMG/M metagenome (IMG submission 26692)
AAACAGGACAGTACCCCGCCGATTCAGTCGGTGAACCCTCAACCCACCAACCAAGTCACCACCCAACCACCTCAACGGACGAATCGACGAAAAACACGCCAGACGAACCACCAACCCACACACCCAGAGAAAACCCGACCACCCCGGCCGGTGAACCCTCAACCCACCAACCAAGTCACCACCCAACCACCTCAACGAACAAATCGGCGAATAACACGCTCGATGAGCGCTCGGCCGTTTCGTCAGATAAGGTCTCGACAATTTCGACGGACCGGGCAGACCGTGACCGAACCCACGCAGACCCGGCTCAACCGGTTGCCGACGACGCAACCCAGTCGACTAACCAGATTGCTCCCGGGTTCGCGCACGACAAGCAAGTTCAACGAAAGAACCAGGCAAGTTCGCACACCGCACAACATCACCACACAACCCGAACCACCGGCCACGACCCGGTCGACGGCATTGACACCTCCTAAAGACCGCGCCGGTGGGTGACCATCCACCCGTCGTCGAGTTGTCCCGAGTGGACTCCGCGGTGCATCAACCAACGACGACTATTGCCACACGCGTTGGTTTTGTGTCTGTTGTGGGTTCGGATCATTGGTCGGCCACCCACCTACAGGATCGACTTCCACACCGTCCCTCGGCGGCCTCCATCGGTGGTTGTCATGCGTCTACTCTGCCTATCCTAGCGAAGCGTACAATTGATGAGCGAGTGCGGATCCCAATAAAGGTGGGACGGCATTTCCAACTTGACGACAACGTGATATCTTTCCCCCAACAAATTGTGTATCGTCAGGAAAGGATTGGAGCCTCGCGCCTTCTCTTAACGTGATCGTCCTATGGTCAGAGGGGTGGAAGAACATTCCGCTACCAGGATGATACATCCAGGTAGTAATCGTTAATGCCGGTATATCCCATGACATTCTTCTATAAGCGCTGCCGTAGGTGCTTTTAGGAGTCAAATCGGGAGAAAGCGATTCAACACCTTCACCTGGCTTCAACATTTTGAGTCTATCGCTCTGTACCTTACTCAACTTCCATGCGACGTGGTCCCGCACCGTTGTAGCACCGTTCCTAAGGAATTTCTGATAAGAGTTGAGAGGTTCCGTCGCGTATTTGCATGGCGATTCACCGGCACCCTCACGCAGTGAAGGGAGATCAGCTATAGCGTCCTCAATTGTCCTCCATGGATCTAGGGGTATGAGCATCTCTTGGTTGTCAAGGTTAGAATAGGTCGGTAAGGGAATCGAAAGCGATGTCTCGCGAGACGCAAGAACGATTGCTCTGCGTCTTCTCTGCGGAACACCATAATCAGCCGCGTTCATCAAAGCGGACTGAATATATGTATATCCTAGATCATTTAGTGAAACAGCGATGTCTGATAAGAATCTTCCCTGCTCTTTAGATATCATGTCGGCCACATTCTCAATAAGTATTGCTCGTGGCAGAAAAGCCTCAACAAATCGAAGGAACTCCCTAAAGAGATAATTCCTTGGATCATCGACAAACCTACCGTGTTTGTGCCGATTGGCGCGATTTCTACTAAACCCTTGACAGGGTGGACCCCCAATTAGGACATCTAGTTCTCCGCGCATTAGCCCAACATCTCTCATCAGCATTTTGGCATCTAAGTCTGTTATTGAACCTGGCCAACACTTTGCCTTAGGGTGGTTCAGTTTGAATGCGGCCATACAATCTTCGTCGATGTCATTTCCCGCGACCACGCTATAAAGACCCGTCAAGTCAAATCCTGTGGAGAAACCTCCACACCCAGAAAAGAGATCAATCAGCTTTAGTTTCACTATTGTATCCACCAGTAGTATATGGTATCTCCTGAACCCACCAGAATGACCCTGTGAGTAAACACAAAATGCAGGGTTGCTGGAAAGCGTTGAGGCATCACGTTATCAAGAGTGTTCGGGTTCCAGACCTGGTGCAACCGTAGACCGCCGTTCGCGGGCATTGCAAGGCACATGGAGCTGTCCTGCTCCGTGTCGGGGTGGGTTCCGCCTCGGCAGGTGGGCCAGAACCGAGAACAACGAAATTCTGGGTTGCACACTGTGAGTATCCCCCTATCGTAGAGCGTCTTTTTGTTAGAGTTTAGGTTAACCGTTTGTACCCAATTCTGTGGGTGATGTCATGTTGGTTCTGGTTTGCAGGCGTTGAACAACGAAAGCGCAGACAGCAACAGTGACGACAGCGCCGGGTTGCGCTATGGTTATTTCGTGGCAGCGAATCCCTTCACCAAGCATCCTCATTCCGTCGGTGAAACCTACCTAGAGCATTTTTTGATAGCCGTTGGTGTTGCTCGGCAGCTTCTATTAGCTGCTCTCGCCGCATTAATCCACGCGCTGCTGCCGTTCCTGTTTCCAACCACCGCAAGTAACAAGATCAGAGCCCTCAACGATTGCCTCCACCGCAATGACAGAGACGGTTTACGTGGTAACGCAAACCAGCGCCAAATTTAACTGCCGATATTCGGCTCGGCGTTATCAAGGTCGGTTTCGGTATTCTGTTCACCGTTGCCAATTGCCTTTTTCTTTGGACTCACCGCCTCCACGTTACGATGCCAAACAGTTTGCTGCGGGAACGGAATCTCAATCCCTTCCTCATCAAAAGCAGTCTTGAGACGTTTGCGTAACTCTCGCTCAACTGCCCATTGCTGAGATGGTTCGGTCTTAACCACGAGCCGCAAAGCCACCGCCGAAGCACCAAGATCTTGAACACCCCAAACTTCGGGACGTTCCATCAACTCATCACCACCCCACTCTGGGTCATTCCAAAGACTGTCCCCAACACGCTGAATCACTTCACGCGCCAACTCAAGGTCGGTGTCGTAAGCCACTTCAACATCCAGAACCGCACGCGACCACAGTTGGCTCGAGTTGCCCACTCGCGCAATCGAACCGTTGGGGACATGCCAAACCGTGCCTTTAACATCACGGATAGTAGTTGAACGCAAAGAAACACTCTCCACAGTGCCGACCGCGCTGCCCACATCAACAATGTCACCCACCCCATAGTGATCTTCAATCAACATGAACAAACCCGACAGGAAATCCTTGACGATTGACTGCGCCCCGAAACCGAGTGCCAAACCACCAATGCCCGCGCCAGCAATCAAGGGTGCGAGATCAATGTCAAGTTGGCCGAGGATCAAAAACAACGCAAGAATCCAGACTGCTGCCACCACAATACTTCGCAAAACCAAACCAATAGTTTCTGCCCGGGCGGTGGCCCGTTTGAGTTCTCGTTCCTCCATCAGCGCCTTTCCCGGACCCTTCTCACGAAGCGATTGCAACCGCGGATCGCTAGGCGAGTTGGCAATGGTCTGGGCGAATTTCAACACCGATTTTTGCAGCACCTTCGACACTATCCAAGCAAGGATCAGAATAAAGATGATGCGGATCGGGCGGTCAAGGAGCCAATCGGCAGCGGTTGCTAGCAACTCGTTACCGGTCCAATCGTAAACCTTTTCGCAGATGTATGAGCCGGCGACGCCGCAAACGTCAACCGACACACTCGTTTGTGCTAGCAGAAATGTCATAACTGCACAATAGCCGAACGAACTTGACGCGTGCATGCACTCAAGAAATAATCCGCCAACATTTCAACTACCGCAAATCATAACTTTGCGCTATTATTTAACCGCATGCACCAGTTTCGGATCGGAGAAGCAGCGCAAATACTTGGAGTCAGCGTCGACACAGTCAGGCGCTGGGCCGACCAAGGAAAGGTAAAAACACGCAGAACTCGCGGCGGACAACGCGAGATCGCCGGACCAGAACTAGCGAGGTTGGCTTTAGAACTCAGCGAAACGCTCGACGACGAAACTCGCGCTGTCTCGGCACGCAACCGCTTCAACGGTTTAGTGACACGGGTGCTGCGCGACACCGTGATGGCGCAAGTAGAAATCCAGGCCGGGCCTCACCGAGTAGTGTCGCTCATCTCAGCCGAAGCCGTGGACGCGCTCGGGCTTGAACCCGGCGTGAGAGCCGTGGCCTCCATCAAAGCAACTGCGGTGATCGTCGAACGAGCCTGAACACAAACCAGATGACCCGCGCCAAACAAACCGCTCCAACGATCTTGGTGACTATGGCGTTCATCTGGCTGCTCCAGAGTTGCTCCGCCACCAACCACGAGGTGACAATTTTCGCGGCATCATCTTTAGCCGCAGCAACAGAAAGACTTGACGCAGGAATAGCGGAGGACGACCAAGTTGCCAGCGCCAACTGGGTACTAGCGGGAAGTTCTCGACTAATCGCTCAAGTCGGAGACGGCGCACGTCCCGACATAATCGTCTCAGCCGATGCCGAACGCTTAACCGAACTCGTTGAATACGGATATCTCCTGCTTAACGAACCGCGGTTTAGCAACCGTTTGGTGCTAGCCGTAAGCGCCGGCAACCCGGCACAAATCAGCAGCCTCAACGACTTGAGTTTGGAAAAACCTTTGATCGGAGTATGCGCCCCAGAAGTGCCCTGCGGTGCCGCCGCAAACCGTGTCGCCAATGAGTTTTCGATCAACATTCGCGGTGATACAGCAGAAGCAAACGTGCGGGCTTTGGCACACAAACTTGCCAACGGAGAACTTGATGCAGGACTCGTTTATGTCACTGATGCGGCAAGCCTAGGCCTTGCAACAGTTGACGATCCACGCCTCGCCACCAACGACCACTGCACCGACAGCAACGTGATCACCTACGGAATCGCGGCGCTCGCCAGTGCTGGAACTACCAGTACTACTAGGAAGGCGAACGCGCAAATGTTGGTTGAACGCTACTTACTGCCCGAGGTTCTAAAAGAGGTTGGGTTCGCAGTGGAACAGTGCCCATGAAGCGCAGCCAACAACACACCCCGGCAACCAGCACATTCCCGCGGTCGCTGACAATCGGCAACAGAACCCATGAACCGCAACCAACAACAAACCCCGGCAACCAGCACATTCCTGCGGTCGCTGACAATCGGCAACAGAACCCATGAACCGCAACCAACAACAAACCCGCGCTCCGCTGACACTTGTGTTGCCGGCACTGCTCGCGGTCGCTTTGTTGACAGTCCCCTTGCTAGGTTTGGTGCAACGCGCTCCTTGGAGTTCGCTTTGGACGCATTTGAACGCAGATTCGGTGCGCCAAGCCATGCGCGTCTCGTTGATCGTGAGTGTCAGTGCCGCTGCTCTATGTTTGCTTTTGGGTTTGCCGCTGGCTTGGGTGCTGGCGCGCAGCGAGCGGCGTTTACTTCGATTGCTGCGGGCTCTGGTATTGTTGCCGATGGTGCTGCCGCCAGTGGTGGCCGGTACCGCGTTGCTCTTTGCATTAGGCAGACGGGGGTTGATCGGCCAATGGCTTGATGCCTGGCTTGGGGTGACTCTTCCATTCACAACGGTCGGCGCAGTACTAGCGGGAACTTTCGTTGCGTTACCATTTTTTGTTATCACCGTTGAGAGCGCCTTGGGGGCGCACAGTCGGGACCTTGAAGAAGCCGCTGCGGTGAGCGCGGCCGGGTCATTAGTTGCCTTCATAACCGTCACGGTTCCAGCGGCGCGTAATGCGATCGGGGCGGGTTTGGCGCTCGCTTGGGCGCGTGCTTTAGGCGAGTTCGGTGCCACGATCACCTTCGCCGGCAACCAGAGGGGACGCACCGCTACCTTGCCGCTACAAACGTATCTCGCACTCGAATCCGACCGTGAAGCCGCGATAGCCATGAGTTTGCTGCTACTAGTAATCAGCCTTACGGTATTGATCTCCTTGCGAGGAAGTTGGCTACGCCGATGAGCGCCGATTCCGCCACCGATCATCATGCACAGCTTTTTGACGCACCTCGTATCCAAGTTGCTGGCGTTGTGCATCGCGGCAACTTCAGACGCGCCTTCGATCTCACCATCAACGAACCCCGCACTGCTATCGTCGGCCCCAACGGCGTTGGAAAATCCACCTTGTTGCGGCTCATTGCCGGACTTGAGTGCCTCGCAAGCGGTTTGTTGAAGATTGACGGCAAGGTCGTAGATGACGCTGACAACGAAACGTCTTTCGTGCCCACACATCAGCGCGGCGTGGCGCTGGCTTTTCAAGACCACCGACTTTTTCCGCATCTTCGGGTGCTCGACAATGTGGCCTACCCGCTACGGCGAGCAGGCGCAAGAAGAGCAGTCGCCCGTGAACAAGCGGCTCGTGTCGTTGAAGTTGTTGGCTTACAAACTGTGGCCCTGGCACGGCCTGCTCAACTTTCTGGTGGCCAACGTCAACGTGCGGCCATCGCTAGAGCTATTGCCACGCCTAGCGAGGTGCTCTTGTTGGATGAACCGTTAGCTTCGGTTGATGAGCAAAGCCGTGCTCCTTTGAGGGAATTGTTGATGCACACCGACCACCCGACTGTGCTGTGGGTGACGCATGACCCCAACGATGCCAAGTTCGCCGATGCCACCCTCACAATCGACCCAGCGGAGTAGTGTTGCACCAAGTATGCACCGCCAAGATCACGAGCCGACACAGGGTCTCGACCGACCCGACACCGGGCCTTGACAGAGGGCCTTGACAGAGGGCGTTGACAGAGGGCGTTGACACAGGGCGTTAACGAGACTGGGGCGGTGGAGCGCACCTCCTCCCCCAAAGGATGCACACCACCGCCCCGGATACCTAAGACCCACGGCCTTAGGTTGTACGAGAAGAAGCATAGCAGAGAAAAAAGTTTTGCGTCGCGAAAAAAATAGAATTTGCTTATATTTTTTTCGAGATGTGCTCCTGCGCCAATTGAAGATTGCTCCTGCGCTAATTGCAGACTCGGTGTAGTCTGAAGGCATGGCTGCATTGACAATGGCCATCTTGATGGCTTTAGCGCACGGGTTGCTAACCGTCTTCTTGGTTTTCGGCGTACCCTTTGTGGCGCGCCGACCACGCTTATTGCGATGCTACTTGGCGATGTTGGTGCCAACCGCGTTGGTGAACATAATAGGTTTAGCCTGCCCTCTAACCGTCTGGGAGAAGCACTTCTGGCGGTTGGCAGGTGAGACCCCATATGAGGGCGGTTTCATCTCGCACTATTTTTTGGAGCCGTTTTACTCAGGGGACCTCGCTCCATCAACCGACACCGTGTTGTTGGTGGCGATGGTAATTTGGAGTTCACCGTGGCTAATATACACCGCTTCCTTGAGTATTACCCAAAGTCGCTCTCGACATCAATCAAATGACGGGCCCCACGAGCCCCACGAGCCCCACCAGGCCCGCATCGAAAGTCCGCCACACCAAAAAGTCAGCTAGCGGCTAGGGCGGTGACTGCTTCAATTATTGGAGGCCAGGCTTGAGGAACGAAATCGTGCGACATGTCCTCAAGCAACAAGTAGCGGGCACCAGGAATTAGTTCGGCGGTGCGGGCACCACCAGATTGATCTATCAACGTGTCTAAGGCACCATGGATAACCAGCGTTGGCACACGTATTTCACCTAGCGCACCAACCCGACTTTCACTTGACATGATGGCGCGGATTTGGCGTTGCGCCGCGCCTGGGTTCCAAGCACGCTGGTAGGTGGAGGCCGCGTTCGCACGGAAAGTCTCGGGATCGAACCATTCGGGATTAGACCAGATTTTGCAAGCTCGGAGATCAGCCTCAATTTGCGCCTCGATCGATTCCTCTGGCGGGGCAACAAGAGCATCCCACGCTTCTAGGGTTGGGCCACCAACATCGCTTTCGCCGGTAGTGGACATGATCGACACCAAGCCATTGGTGCGGTGCGGGTGCCTGATCGCGGTTACTTGTGCAATCATCCCACCCATCGATACCCCTAGAATCATTGCTTGGGAGACTCCAGCGTGGTCTAAAACCGCTACTACATCGTCGGCCATTTCGTTGAGCGTGTAGGGGGCATCATCAGTGGTCATGGATGACAAACCAGCATCGCGGTTGTCCATACGAATCACAAAAAACCCTCGATCAACGAAGGCCTCGCAAAGTTCAGTCGGGAACGAAAGCAGTTGGCTCCCAAGCCCGGGGACGCACATGAGAGCCGGGTCGTCTCGTGATCCAAAAGCTTCGTATTCGATTTCGATGGTTCTGTTTATGGCGCGTGGCATAGTCATCAGCATGCCCGACTGGAAGCATGCTTGCAGGAAAAACCTTCAAGAAAATAATGTTGCGAGTTGGAAAACTGCAACTATAATCGTGCAAAACCAATACTGGGGAGCTCGGGACAGCCGGGCTGAGAGGTCGACCAACCTGCGTCGGCGACCCACACGAACCTGATCTGGGTAATTCCAGCGGAGGAAACAATGGCTAAATCAATCAAAAAATACCTAATCTGGCTTTCGGTCGCTCTGGCTGCCAGCGCATGTGGCGGTGCCAGCGAAACCAACACCAACCCCACCACCACACCCGAAACCTCGACCACCACCCCCACAACCACGACCACGACCGAAAACGCGACCATAACCCTCGTCACGCACGATTCGTTCAGCATCTCGGAGGAAACCCTCGAGGCTTTCACCGACCAAACTGGGATCAATGTGGAACTGCTGCAAGCTGGCGATGCCGGCACCATGGTCAGCCAAGCGATCTTGACCTCTAGCAACCCCCTCGGCGATGTGATGTTTGGCGTAGACAACACTTTCCTCGCACGAGCTCTCAATGCCGACTTGTTTGAGCCCTACCAGTCACCCAACCTCTCCGCGGTACCCGAAGAGTTCCAGTTAGACCCCGAGAATCGTGTGACACCCATCGACTACGGCGATGTCTGTGTGAACTATTGGGTTGATGCACTACCCAGCGACCCACCACAAACCCTTGAAGACTTAACCGACCCAGCACTCGCCGATCAACTCGTGGTGCAACACCCCGAAACTTCTTCACCAGGACTTGCATTCTTGTTGGCAACTATCGCTGGCACGAACGACTGGCAACAGTTTTGGGCCAACCTAGCTAGCAACGGCGTGACCGTAACCGCCGGTTGGGAGGATGCCTACTATGGAGATTTCATAGCTGGCGGCGGAGACCGCTCCATGGTGGTGTCCTACGCCTCAAGCCCACCCGCCGAGGTGTTGTTCGCCGCTGAACCAACCGACACCGCACCAACAGAAGTTCTCCTCGATTCGTGTTTCCGTCAAATTGAATTCGCTGGGGTTCTCGCTGGTACCGACCATCCAACCCAAGCCCAAGCACTCATTGATTTTATGCTCACCCCAACGTTCCAAAACGATGTGCCACTCAACATGTTTGTGTTCCCAGTTCTGAGCAGTGCCACGTTACCGCAGGTGTTTGTGGACCATGCACGAGTCGCCAGCGACCCGCTAACCATCTCACCCGAAGAGATTGAGGCGAACCGTGACGAGTGGACTGAGCGGTGGGTCGAGATCGTCCTCGGTTAGCGAAATTCGGTGGCCGCGCCATCGTCGGTGGCATCCCCGCGCTATTCCTAGCCGCTTTCTTTGCCTATCCCCTCGCCACGATACTCTGGTACGGTCTTGGGACGCAAGGGTTAGCCCCGCTAGCGGATTTGTTTGGATCGCCACGCAACCGCGGTGTGGTTTGGTTCACGATCACCCAAGCGTTGGCTTCAACCATGCTCACCTTGCTTGTGGCTCTACCCGCGGCGGCACTGGTTTCACGTTTGCAAGGCCGCTGGAAGTATTGGTTGCGGGGGCTGGTGACAATTCCGTTTGTGCTGCCAACTGTGGTGGTGGCTGGCGCTTTTGAAGGGCTTTTCGTGCGCTTCGGCCTTGACCAAGGGAGCTTTCGTTTGCGCCACACGGTTTGGGCGATACTGATAGCGCATGTTTTTTTTAATTATGCAGTTGTGGTGCGCATCGTGGGTTCGTTTTGGGCTGGATTAGACCAGCAACTTGAGGAGCAGGCCCGGGTTTTGGGTGCAGGACCACTTCAAACGTTCAGAACTGTGACTCTGCCGCGTCTGAGGCCTGCTATAGCTTCGGCCGCAGCCATAGTTTTTCTGTTTTCTTTTACTTCTTTCGGGGTGATTTTGCTGCTTGGCGGACATCGCAATCCGACTATTGAGACGGAGATTTTTCGACAGGCGATTAACCGCAGTGATTTTCCGATGGCTGCTGGGTGGGCTCTTGTGCAGGTAACGTTTGTGGTGCTGATTTTGGCTGCGACGAACGTGATTGAGCGGCGTCGCCCGGCACCAACCGGTGTCTTCACTCGTGCCACGAAAGCGTTACCCAAAACATTCGTGGGGTTCAATGTTGTGTTGATGGCTGCCTTGCTTGGGGCACCGATTGTGCTACTAGTTGAACGTTCGTTCGCGGTGGGCGGCACTTACGGTTTCGACCATTATCGGGGGTTAACCGAGCGTGTTGCACAACTCCCAGTGTCGCCTACCACGGCACTGACCAACTCGTTAGTTTACGCTGTTGTGGCAACTGCGATAGCGCTGGTAGTGGGGTCTTTGGCAGCATTCTTGGCAGTGCATGGGCGTACTGAGTTGCGCCGTGTTTTTGATTTGGGATTGACTTTACCTTTGGGTACTTCAGCCGTCACGATTGGTCTTGGGATACTGCTGGCCTTTGCTGCGCCCCCGCTTGACTTACGAACTTCGTGGTGGATAATCCCTATCGCCCACGCGCTAATCGGGGTGCCTTTTGTGCTGCGAACCATGGTGCCAGTATTGCGGCGCATTGATCCACAACTACGCGAAGCGGCAGCAGTGCTGGGTGCATCGCCTAGCCGAGTTCGGCGTGTAATTGATTTGCCAATTGCTAGTCGGGCATTGCTAGTTGGTGCTGGTTTTGCTTTTGCAGTGTCGATCGGTGAGTTCGGGGCAACCTCATTTTTGCCGCGCCGTCCTGAGAATATGACCGCTCCTTTGGCATTGTTTCGTTTGTTGTCCACCCCGGGTGAATTGCTACGGGGTCAAGCGATGGCACTCGCGGTGTTGTTGATGGTGATCGTGGCGGTGGCCGTGGTGACGATTGAGGCGGCGCGTGGTAAACAAGAAGATTTCTTGTGACGCGGGAGCTGGCACGCCGTTGGGAACTGGATTCGGTGACGGTGCGTTTCGGGAATGTGACTGCGTTGCGGGAGGTTTCACTGACCATCTCGCCTGCTGAACAAGTGGTGGTCTTAGGGCCGAGTGGATGCGGAAAATCAACCATGTTGAGGGTGTTGGCGGGGCTGTGTAACCCCGATCGGGGCAGAATCGTGATAGACGGTAAAGACAGCACAGCGCGCTTACCGCATCAACGCGGCATTGGCCTGATGTTTCAGAACCACACGCTATTTCCGCATCAAGACGTGGCCGGCAATGTGGGTTTTGGGTTGCGCATGGCCGGCATGGCCGCTATACCGCGTCGTGCCAAGGTCGCTGAATTGTTGCAGTTGGTTGGGCTCAGCGGTTTTGAGCAGCGTAACGTGGCAACCCTTTCCGGCGGCGAAGCGCAGCGGGTGGCTTTGGCTCGCTCTTTGGCTCCACAGCCTGCGTTGTTGTTGCTTGATGAACCGTTCGGTTCCCTAGACCGCAGTTTGCGAGACCGTCTGACTCAAGAACTGCCTCAGGTGCTGCGAGCAACCAACACAACCGCAGTGCACGTGACCCATGACCATGATGAAGCGTTTAGCCTCGCCGATCGGCTTGTGGTGATGCAGCATGGTCGTGTTTTGCGTGTTGGATCTCCCGCTGAGGTTTGGGCAGACCCGCAAACCGTCACCGTGGCTAGGTTTTTAGGGCATCACAACATCGTCCGCCGAGGAAAATTGCTTGAGGTGCTGCGCCGTGACGCGGCAACCGTGCGCGCCGACGGCGAACTTCTTGGTGAAGTGCGAGAGTCCCGTTTCAAAGGTGACTATCACGATCTCACGGTCAGCACCGATCTCGGCGAACTCCGTTTCCGAGTCAATGAAGCTCACAACAGCGGCGAACCGGTGCGTTTGCACATAGACCCCAAACGCACCGCGCGGCTGCAACCCACTTTGCCTAGCCACTCTGGCAGCGAGACGGGCGAGACGGG
>JGI24795J26692_1001509_pt1 | contig 11906 bp, 10 predicted proteins | sample PinacodermBB_FD_26692 | JGI IMG/M metagenome (IMG submission 26692)
TCATGGTGGTGAGGTGGGTAGTGCGGCGGCGAGTATTGCCGATATTGCGTTGGCGCGTCGTATTTTGTTGGGGCGACTGCTGCTGGTACAACCGCAATGAACCAGCGCCGCTACCGTGATGCGTTGTTGCTTGTGCATCCGGATCATGGTGGTGAGGTGGGTAGTGCGGCGGCGAGTATTGCCGATATTGCGTTGGCGCGTCGTATTTTGTTGGGGCGACTGCTGCTGGTACAACCGCAATGAAACGCAAGCGTCCGGTGGTGTGTAGTGGCCGTGTTTGATGTGGGTGGTGATTTCGTGGGTGGTACCCGTGACGCTTCGATGAGTCCGGTGGTGTGTAGTGGCCGTGTTTGATGTGGGTGGTGATTTCGTGGGTGGTACCCGTGACACTTCGATGAGTCCGGTGGTGTGTTGCGGCCGTGATTAATGTGGGCGTTCGTGCGCTGTTGTTGACCCACGGTGCTGGTGGAGACTCCTCGCACCGCGTTTTGGTGGCTTTGTCAGAGCAGTTGGAGATACCGGTGTGGAGGATGGATTTTCCTTATCGCAAAGAGGGACGCAAGTTTCCCGACCGTGTCCCGAAATTGATTGAGGCTTTGCGCATTGAGGTGGCAGTGGCAGCGCAGCAACTTGATGTAGACCCTCGCACCATGGCTTTTGGGGGGCGTTCCCTGGGGGGGCGTGTTTGCTCAATGGCCATCGCGCAGGGGTTGGCGGCAGCGGCTCTGGTGGCTTTGAGTTATCCGTTGCATCCGCCTGCCAAACCCGACCGACTTCGCGTTGAACATTTCAAGGATGTGTCGGTGCCCGCATTGTTTGTGAGCGGCGACCGTGATCCGTTCGGTACGCCAACTGAGTTGGCCGCTCACATCAAGGCATTTCGGGGGCCGGTCACGTCACATACTTTGGTGGGGCAAGGCCATGATCCCAAACCGCAATCCACTGCCGAGATCGTTGCTGTCGTCAAGCAATTTCTCGCCAGGCTATAAGTTGCCTGTCTTCTCACTAACCTCAACGGTATGTGGGAACGTGTTGAACGCCTCCAAGAGGAACTGCGTGATGTTGAGACCCGTCTGAGTGATCCGGCGGTGCAATCCGACGCGTCACAGCTAGCGACCCTAGGCCGCCGCTTCAAACAACTTGAAGAGATCGTGTCGGTGGGTTTGCGCTGGCGTTCAGCGGCTGAAGATTTGCAGGTCGCTAATGAAATGTTGCGAGAAGCGCAAGGAACGGACCGTGAGGAAGTGCGTGCAGAAATCGTGGCGTTAGAAGCACAGCTAGTTCAACACACCGAAGAATTGCGTGGCCTGATGGTGCCGGCCGACCCGAACGATGGGCGCAACGTGATTGTGGAGATTAGGGGTGCGGCGGGCGGTGACGAAGCCAACCTTTTTGCGCGGGATTTGTTGATCATGTATGAGGCGTTCTCTAAACGGATGGGTTGGCGGATGGAGTTGTTGAGTTCGTCACCAACCGAGCTCGGTGGGCTTACCGAAGTTACGGCACTGCTAGCCGGGGCATCGGTGTGGACTCGCATGAAGCACGAGGCGGGCACACATCGGGTGCAACGTGTGCCGGTCACCGAATCGCAGGGTCGGGTTCACACTTCTTCTGCCACGGTGATTGTGTTGCCGGAGCCTGAGGAGGTTGAGGTGCATATTGACGACAACGATTTGCGTATTGACACTTACCGAGCTTCTGGACATGGTGGGCAATCGGTGAACACCATGGATTCCGCGGTGCGGATTGTGCATGAGCCGACTGGTGTGGTGGTGACGATGCAAGACGAGAAGAGCCAGTTGAAGAACAAGAATAAGGCATTGCGTGTGCTGCGCGCACGGCTCGGGCAACTCGCTGCGGAGCAGGCCGATGCGGAGGCTTCCGATATGCGGCGGGGTCAGGTCTCCCGTGGCGACCGATCTGAGAAAATCCGCACGTATAACTTTAAGGAAAACCGTTTGTCCGACCATCGCATTGGTTTCACGGTTCACAAACTTGATCGGGTGCTTGCCGGCGAGCTAGACGACCTCAGCGATGCGTTGGTCGCTGAAGAACGTCAACGTCAACTCCAAGAAGATGTCTAAGCACGCCACTGTCGACGATTCGGCAACTTGGGATGCATTGAGCTGGCCTAGCCTGTTGGCTGAGGCGACCACGAAGCTAGAACTAGCCGGCGTTGATGCCGCGGAATCAGAAGTTCGGCGATTGGTTGCGGAGGTAACTGGTACACCATTTGCGGGCCTTCATCGGCTCTATGACGATCATGTAACGTCTCGCGCGCTGGCTCGTTTTGATGACATGCTGGAGCGTCGTGGCAATGGTGAACCTTTGCAATATGTGCTGGGTCGTTGGGGATTCCGAAACCTTGATTTGATGCTTGATGGGCGGGTGTTGATTCCGAGGCCAGAAACCGAAATGGTTGCCGGACTCGCCATTGCTGCCACCCAAACTAAACTAAGCCAGCGTGCCGCTGGGGGTGGTCGCTTCGGTATTGGTCANGGTGACAGCATCGAGAGCGCTGTGAGGGTAGCGGATCTTGGTACCGGGTCGGGCGCGTTGGCGCTTTCAGTAGCGCTGGAATGCGCTGGTGTTTTGGTGTATGCCACAGATTGTTCAGTTGATGCGTTAGCGGTTGCGGCGGCCAACCTTGTGGGGCTTGGTTCGGCTGCCACTGCGGTTACTCTGCACCAAGGCGACTGGTTTGAGGCGTTACCCGAAGAGCTTTGCGGAAACCTCGATGTGATAGTTTCCAACCCACCGTACGTCTCGGATAATGAAAGGCTTCCTCCTGTGGTCGCCGATTGGGAACCAGAGGTGGCATTGCGAGCGGGTGTCGATGGCCTAGCAGCACTTCGCAAGATCGTCGATGAAGCGCAGTTTTGGCTTGCACCTGATGGGGTGCTGGTGCTTGAGACTGCCCCTCATCAAACCGATACGGTAGCGGGTTGGTGCAAGAAACTGGGTGGACAGGTCACGGTGCATGACGATCTGCGCCGTAGACCTCGTGCCGTGGCAACTCAGCGATGAACGAGATTGTTGGAGTGGCGCGCCAACCTGTAGCGCGCCCTCCTGTGGCGTGGGAACTTGGGTCGCGGGAGCCTGCGGTGCGTCAGCCCGCGGTGCGAGAGCCTCCTGTGGCGCGAGATATTGGGTCGCGGGAGCCCGCGGTGCGAGAGCCTCCTGTGGCGCGAGATATTGGGTCGCAGGAGCCTGCGGTGCGTCAGCCCGCGGTGCGCTTGCCTGTGGCGCGAGAGCCTGCGTCGGCCTGCCAGCCTGGTGATTTAGACCTTGTGGTTGACGCTTTGCTTGACGGTCAGGTAGTGCTACTCCCTACCGACACTGTGTACGGACTAGTAGTCTCGGCCAGCAATGCTGACGCTCTCAACACACTTTTTAGTCTCAAGCATCGCCCGCTAGACACCTCCGTGGCGGTGTTGGTAGCTGATGCAATGCAAGCCTCCCGCTATGTGGATCTCGGAATGCGTGGGTCGACTTTGGCTAAGTGTTTTTGGCCGGGTGCGCTCACTATCGTTGCCGAGCGTATTGATGATGGTGCAATCGTTGCTGGCACGTCAACAACGTTAGGTGTGCGCTGCCCGGATGACGAATTCGTGTGCAACGTTGCTAGTAGGGTCGGCCCGCTCGCGGCCAGCAGCGCCAACCTTCATGGTCAACCAACGCCAAATAACTGCGCTGCTGCCGCGGCGATGTTCCCTTCGGTTCAAGTGGTGGTTGACGGTGGCCCTCGTCGGGGTTCCGCTAGTACCGTGGTGTCGGTTGTGAACGATGAACTAAAACTGTTGAGGCGGGGGCCGGTTTTGTTAGCGGATATCGAAGCAGTGGTGCGCTAGGCTGAAGGTATGGGTGGTGGTTGACGGTGGCCCTCGTCGGGGTTCCGCTTGGGTCGTGGTGTCGGTTGTGAACGCTGGACAAGAGTTTTTGAGGCGGGGGCCGGTTTTGTTAGCGGATATCGAAGCAGTGGTGCGCTAGGCTGACTATGTGCGTGTGGCTGTCGGTTCGGATCATGCTGGCTTCTTGATGAAGGAGTCGCTCATTGCATTGCTTGATGAGTTGGGCCACGAGGTTTTGGATTGTGGGACGAACTCCGTTGAGCGGGTTGATTATCCAGATTTCGGAGCGGCCGTGGGTCGGGCAGTGGCCAACGGTGAAGCGCAGTGTGGGGTATGCGTGTGTGGTAGCGGGATTGGGATTGCGATGGCGGCTAACAAGGTTGCTGGGGTGCGTGCGGCTACGGTTTGGGATGTCACCTCGGCTCTTTTGGCTCGCCAGCACAACGACGCGAACGTGATTTGTTTGGGCCAGCGTTTGATTGGGGCTGAAGTGGCTGCGGCTGCGCTGCAAGCCTGGCTAGGCGCAGATTTCGAGGGTGGCCGCCATTCAGCAAGAGTAAACAAGATAAATGTTCTGGAGAGCTAACCTCATTTATGCGCTCAAGTAAACCGTTTGAGGCGCTACGATTCCGTTAGTTGGCATGAACTGCCGAATATCGATCTAGTTAGGAGCAACCTATGCCGTGGCCCAACAGCGCTGATGATCCAGTCTTTGAGATGATCGCACGGGAGGAGAAACGTCAGAATTCCACTTTGCAGTTGATTGCTTCGGAGAACTTTGCGTCTCCCGCGGTAATGGCTGCTACGGGTTCGGTGTTGACCAACAAGTATTCTGAGGGCTACCCCTATAAGCGTTATTACGGGGGCAACATGGTGATTGATGAGGTTGAAGACGAGGCTCGTAGACGTGTTTGTGTGTTGTTTGGCGCGGCTCACGCCAATGTGCAACCGCATGCTGGGGCGATTGCGAATATGGGTGTCTATCAGGCGGTTCTACAACCCGGCGACACGGTTCTGGGTATGAGTTTGGATCACGGCGGCCATTTGACGCATGGTTCGCCGGTGAATTTCTCGGGCCGCCAGTATCGCTTTGTGTCTTATGGCGTTACCGCTAGCGATGAACGCATAGACCTTGACGACATGGCTGCCAAGGCTCATGCAGAGAAACCGAAGTTGATAGTTGCTGGAGCTACTGCTTATCCGCGCATTATCAACCCGCAACCATTGCGTGAGTTGGCTGATGAGGTTGGGGCGTTGTTGATGTTTGACGCGGCGCACATCGCCGGGTTGATAGCGGGTGGTGTTCACCCTAACCCTATGCCTTATGTCGACTTCCTCACGTTTACTACGCATAAGACTCTGCGTGGCCCGCGCGGTGGTTGCATCCTCTGCACCGCAGAGCATTCCGCGGCTGTTGACAAGGCGATGTTTCCTGGTATTCAAGGCGGGCCGCTTGAGAANACGATCGCTGCTAAGGCAGTTGCGTTCGCCGAAGCAGCTACGCCTCAGTTCCAGGATTATGCGGCGGCNATTGTGGCGAACTCCGCGGCGCTTGCGGCGGCTTTGTCAGCGCATGGTTTCAGGTTGGTTAGCGGCGGGTCGGATAATCATCTTTTGCTTATTGATTTGCGAACCTTTGACGCTGATCTGACTGGTAAAGAGGCGCAAGCAGTGCTTGATGAGGCGGGAATTAGCTTAAACAAGAACACCATTCCTGATGATCTGCGCTCGCCTTTTGTGACTTCGGGTGTGCGCATCGGTACGCCTGCTGTGACTACCCAAGGTATGGGTGTTGCGGAGATGGAAACGATTGCCGACCTTATTGTGAGGGCGTTGCGAGGGCGAGGTGACCACAGCGCGATTGCTTCGGTCAAAGCTGCTGTGGTTGAGCTTTGCGATCGGTTCCGCCCTTACCCCGAGCTTGGGGTTTGAGCGCCGAATTGAGGTAATTTAATGCCGACACCGTCATTGTCGGCCTATCTTTTGGTCGCTGCTGCGGCGGCGTTAGTAACCTTTGTGGCTACTCCTGTGGTGCGCCGCTTGTCGGTTCGTTGTGGCGCGATAGCAGCACCTGATGAACGTCATGTGCATACTGAACCGACCCCAGTTGGGGGTGGCGCGGCGATGCTGTTGGGGGTGATCGCGGCGTTTTTTGTGGCCGCGGTTATGGACGATTTCAACGAGATCATGTCTGCGCGTTCGGAAGTGTTTGGGGTGCTCCTTGCGGCGATAGTTATTTGGAGTGTTGGCTTTGTTGACGATGTGCGTGAGATTTCTGCGCCGGCGAAAGTTGCTGGGATGGTGTTGGCTGGGGGGATTTTGTCGTTGACTGGTGTTTCTATTCTGGTGTTTCGTGTGCCTTTTTTTGATTTGCTGTTTTTGTCGGCTGATTGGTCTGCTTTGGTAACGGTGCTGTGGGTTGTGGTTATGGCGACTGCGGTGAATTTGATGGATGGTCTTGACGGCCTCGCCGGTGGTACGGTGGCTATTGCGTCGGCGACTTTTTTGGCTTATGCGTTGCGTCTGGGTGACGCTCTGGTGATCGGAGCGAATAACCCGGGNGCGTTGTGGGCTTGTATCACTTTGGGTGTTTGTGTCGGTTTCTTGCCTCAGAATATTTATCCGGCGAAGATTTTTATGGGTGACGGAGGATCGTTGCTTTTGGGTTTGTTGATGGCGGTTGCAACCATGTCGGTGGGTGGTCGGACGACGCAAGAATTTTCTGGCCAAGCGTTTTTCTTCTTCGCGCCGATTTTCATCCCTCTAGTTATTCTTGGTGTGCCGATTCTTGACACTTTGTTTGCTATTGTGCGGCGCGCGGCGCGGCGCGGCGCGCTACATAAGGCAGATAAGGAGCATCTCCACCATCGTCTGTTGAGTCTTGGTCACGGACACGCTCGCGCCGTGTTCATTTTGTGGATGTGGACAGCGTTGTTGTCGGTGTTTGTGTTGTATCCGACTTATACGGGTAGCGGAGATGCGATAGTACCGATTGGTATCGCGGCTTTTGCGCTAGCACTTTACACGGCGCTGCGCCCGCGTTGGAAAAGTGCAAATGTTGAGGTTGACGAAGCGGAACTTGAGAAGTTGCGTGCTGTGCGCTCGAATAGGGCCTCAGCGCGATTGGCGAAGCGGTATCGTCAACGCAAATTGTCGGGTTAGGAATCTTCGGGGTTGAGTTCTTCTAGTTCGAGCCCACTGGTTTCGGGGAAACAAAGCAACAATAGACAGGCAACGACTAATGGCCCAATTGTTAACAGAGCGATTGCTGGCGCCACGGTTGAGAGTCGATCCGATAGTTCACCTACGAAATTGAACCCGAGTGCGCTTCCGAGCACCCCGACGGTCGCGAGTACGCCGTTGCTGCGGCCGCGGTTGAGCGTGCCAAATAATTCAGGCCCGTAGACGGCGACCGCCGGTACGGCGAGCGCTGCTGTGATCCCTCCCAATAGGGTCAAAGACCACAAAGGTATCCCTTCAAAGAAATACGAGGCACTGTTGAGTGTTGCGCCCAAGGCGACACCAAATGCACCGACACGGCGCCTCCCGTGTTTTTCTGCGAGGTATCCACCGATGAGAATGCCGATACCGATTGGTGTCGCGGTCGTCAGAGTGAAAGAGGAGATGTCCGCTCCAGAGAAGCCGCGTTCGTCTTTGAGAAAGTCGTTACGGAAACCAGATGCGGGTGCCCAGTAAATCGCTAACAGGAACGCCGACACGGCTAATAGCAACAAACGGCTTTGCCGCAGTTTGCTCAATGCATGGTTTGCCGTTTTGGGGGGGACTGCAGCAACGAATCGTTGGCTTTCCGGCAATCGTTTTCCTAACGGTGCAATCACCATAACACCGAAAAATGAAGCAAAATATATTAGTCTCCATCCATACTCGCTAAAATCGATTATGCGTAGAAGCAACACCGCTATTCCCGACCCGAGGCCAGCGCTGAGTGTCAAGACTGATGCTGCCCAAGCGCGTGATTGTGCGGGCATCTCCTCGACTGCAACGATGACTATTAGTACGCCCAACGCTGTTGATAATCCTCGGGCTACCAGTTGCGAACCGCCCAAGACCCAAAGATTGGGCGACAATCCTCCAATCACAGTGAAACAACAACTCACAATTCCAGCAGAAATTAATAGCGAGCGTCTGCCTCTTTTGTCGGCAATAACCGCGGTGCCCAAGGCGATTAACACACCAGCGCGAACCACGCTCTGAACTATGCCCTGGGCGCGATTGCCATGGCCGAACTCTTCGGCGGCGAAAGTTATTGTTTGGCTCAACACTGTGCCTAAATATCCGTCCACCAACTGGATACCGGCCAACAGCGCGAGCACGGTTGCGGCCCGTTGGCTGAGCCGGTCAGGTGGTGCCCACCAATAGCGATAATGCGTTGTGCGGTGAGCGATTGCGTGGCGTATCGGAAAATGCAACAACCATCCCCAGGGCACAACGGCTAGTTTGTAGGTTGTGGTTTCGGTGACGTGGTATTGATCTGGACCGTTTTGGCGTACACGTAGGGTGCGTCGATAAACACGAAATGGTCCTTCAAGGCATACCCAACGGTCGGAACCGTCGGGGCGTTCGGCGACAATATCGGTGCGGGGTTGGCGGATCTGGTCTAGTTCGGCGTTGTTGCATACAGAGGTGGATGAAATGGTCGTCATAACTATGCGGCTTGTGAGTCTAGACCGCCCCTGTAGGTTCTAGAGCCACTATTATGTGTCTGTGCCACCAACTGCACCCCTCAGAGATGGGCAACTTTCGGATTCGGCCCTGCGTCTTTTACGGCGGCCACGCCCGAAGTTTCGAGGTTATTCGCATCGTTTGGCGGCGTTGGCTTCTCTGCCTTTGGGCATTACTAGTACGGTATTTGCGCAAGGCGCGCGAGCCCAGTTGTCGTTGTTGGTTTATTGGTTTGGCATTACCGCCATGTTGGTGGTGAGCGCTTTGGTTCACGGCAAGGATTGGCCACAAAATCGGGTTGAATTGTTGGTGCGCCTCGATCATTCGGTGATCTTTTTGATGTTTGGTACCTGTGCTACACCGGTCGCTTTGCTGGGCTTGGATCCGCCAGTGTCGGGATTGCTGCTTGGCGTGGCTTGGAGCGGTGCGATTTTGGGGATCTCCGCTGAGTGGTTACCCATTCATCCTCGCGCCGGTGTCATGAATGGTGCGTATTTGAGTTTTGGTTGGTTCATGGTCGTTTTCGCGCCGTGGCTGGTGACTTCGTTATCGATCCTCGAGTCGACCTTGCTTTTTGGTGGTGGTGTGGCCTACACCGTGGGTGCGATTGTAGTGGGTGCGCGTCGCCCCGACCCCTGGCCCGCCACCTTCGGGTACCACGAAATCTGGCATGTGCATGTGTTGGTGGCGGTAACCTGCCACACGCTTCTGGTAATGTCGCTTGCATACTAATGGTCCTGATCGTCGACCGAATGCTCCTGATCGTTGACGGGAATTCGTGAGCGGGTTGGGTGTGCGTGGTCCGATAACAAACACGAAGGATCTGTTTGGTGCCTATAGTAGGAAGGCGTGCCAGTCTCCAACTGGCGATCATACTTGACCCGGAACCCGTTTGAGTGCTGTCAGATACCCTGAGCAGATTGTCGAATCTATGCAAAGCCTTGATGAACTGTCCGAAGCAGCAAAGCAGACTTTGGATCACCACGATCATGTAGTAGATCAGAACCCGACATCTTCTGAGAGCGATTTACGAGCCGCGATAGTGGAGATGTTGGTTCGCGGGGATTTGGCGAATCGTGACGAGATCGCCTTGGAGTCGGACCGAACGGACCTTCGCACTGGCCACGTTCTGGTCGAGGTGAAACGAAGGATCGGTGTTGGGACACGCCCACATGCAGAGCATCTTGTGCAGATTGACCGTTACCTCAACGAGGCCCGCAGGAAAGGCCGCAGCGAACGTTTGGGTGTGCTCACTGACGGTAAGCATTGGGTGTTGCGTCCGAGCGCAGAAACCGGATGCCCCCTCAAGTTCTCAAACGCCCGAACGTTCACACTAAAGAGTGCGGAGGCGGTTGTTGATTGGCTGGTGTGGATGCGAGAAGCAGCCGAACTCACGTCTGTTGAAGTCGCACACGCAACCCCTGAAGTCGTGGCTAGAGCGTTCGGGACTGGTTTAATGGCTAGCAACGCGGTCGCCGAACTTCGTGGCATTTATGACGAGCACAGTGCGCGTCCGACCATACAGGTCAAACGCGAATTGTGGGAAACTTTGCTCGGAACAGCCCTCGGTGAGGTGGTGTCTGAGACCAACGATTTGGATGATCTGTTTGTGCGTCATACCTATCTAACTGCCGTTGTTGGGCTGGCGCTGCAGTCTGCGTTTGGAATTGATGTCGCAGGTATATCTGATGAAGATCCGAACCGGCTTATAGATGGATCGGTTTTCGCGGAGCGAACAGCAGTAAGCGGAGTCATCGAATCAGACTTCTTTGGTTGGTTGGCGGAAGCAACCGGTGGCCAATCATGGATAGCCGCGCTAGCGCGTCGGGTTGCTCGCTTTGACTGGGGAGGGACTCAGTTCGATCTAGGGAGCGTGTTGTATCAGAGTGTTATCAGCGCTAACGAACGTAAGCGCCTTGGCGAATATTACACGCCCGACTGGTTGGCTGAAGCGGTGGTTGCGGAAACCGTTCAAGACCCCTTAAACGAAAGGGTGCTAGACCCTGCGTGTGGCTCGGGGACATTCCTTCGTGAGTGCGTTAAAGTGTTCGTTACCGCAGCAGAAGCGGAAAATGTTGAGGCGCGCGATGCGCTGCTGTCGTTGCAAAACAAGGTGATTGGGGTGGACATCCACCCTGTGGCTGTTCACCCTGCGCGCGCCGCTTGGATTTTGGCGGCACGTCAATTGATTCGCGCGGCAGACGGAGCAGTAAAGGTAGCGGTCCCAGTATTTCTCGGTGACAGCCTTCAAACTCAGGCGAACGCTCAGAGTTTGTTTGGGCAAGACACCACCGTGATCGTCTATGACCATTCCAGCGGGATCAGCTTAGAGTTTCCGAGAGGGTTGGTTGACAGCGGAGACAGCTTCGACTTGTTATTGTCGAGAGTCGCGATCGACATAAGCGAGGGGATTGACCCAGTTGATATTCTTCAATGGGGCACACAAAACCTTGACTGGTTCGATTTAGCGAGCGATGCCGAGATTGAGATGGTTAGATCAACGCTTGGAAAGTTCGCACGACTTCACGAACAAGGCCGAGACCATATTTGGGCATATTACACACGCAATCTTGTTCGGCCAATTTGGTTAAGCACCGATGCCGGGAAGGTAGATCGAATAGTTGGAAATCCGCCGTGGCTCACCTACAACAAGACACGATCCACCATCCGAGACGCTCTCAGCCAATTTGCAAAGTCAATGTACGGTTTGTGGCCAGACCCGCAATACGTTACGCACAGCGACCTGGCTGGGTTGTTCTACACCCGGTGCGTTGACCTTTATCTGCGTGAAGGCGGGCGAGCAGCGATGGTGATGCCGCATTCGGTTCTACTCGCTGGGCAATACGCGCCGTGGAGAAAAGGACGATGGGGCCACGTCAGCGTTGACCTCGGAACAGAGCCCTGGGATTGCGAAACACTGGACCCCAACAACTTTTTCCCGGTCCCCGCTTGTGTCGTGTTTGCTGCAAAAACTCAGGGCCGAGGTCTGTCGAGAACCGTGATTCAATGGCATGGCTCACCGAACGACCCTACAAACATCAAGCGGGAGCCGCTTACCCTGCCCAAACTTGAGAGAAAATCACGCTACGGGACACGCGCTAAACAAGGAGCGACCATCGTGCCGCGTGTTCTGTTCTTCGTTCAAACTTCGGAGTCTGCGACCGCCATGCGTAACGGGTTCAGCGATGTGGTTCCGATGCGGTCAAACCAAGAAAAAGCACCTTGGAAATCCCTAGACATTCCAACACTTAAAGCTACGATCTCAGACGATTACATTCATGATGTTCACCGCGGTGATACAATCGCTCCGTTTGTTGCCTTGCCTCCACAAAGAGCCGTGATCCCTTTCAAGAGAGGATCCACGGGTGTTCC
>JGI24795J26692_1001510_pt1 | contig 11892 bp, 14 predicted proteins | sample PinacodermBB_FD_26692 | JGI IMG/M metagenome (IMG submission 26692)
GTTGTCGAAATAACATACCCGCCATCTCCAGCATTTGAGCAGGCTGCTCTGGCAACCGAGCCATGTCTGGTGTGGCGGAACATTGCGCTTACACTCCTCCGACTGGCCCGCTGCCATACTGCGGCCCCCTGTTATGGCCCCTGGTACTCAGGGCAGATGCAGCCGGACACCACTCTTTTCGCTGAGCTGCAGAGGCGTCTCCTTCTGGATCAGCAACATGAAGACCCAGGCCGCAGCCTCACCCGACATGAATCTGGATATGCGGATCTGGATACAGCCTGCCGCTGGCATGAGCTCTTTGCCGAACCTGTTGAAAAACTTTCAGAAAACAAAAAGCTGGCTTCGACAGCCGGTGTCATGGCACACCGGCCCGGGATAGCTCGCTCTATGGCTGCCACCTGTCTTTTATCTGTCTTCTGTGAGGACGGCACTGAGTACACGACTACAAAGGTGCTTTGCCCGCATGACACAGACCACTTCCCAGCGTTGCACACCCCCCCCTGATATCGGTACAATGGCCGGCTTTGCGGGATTTTGTTCCGCAAAGCTTGTCGGCTGGTCCGCTGCGACAGGGCAGCTTTCCGGTTTTTCACTCCTTGCCTTACCTTGCGCCCGCACATACCCCGGGAGAGGAAGGCTGTCTGAACCATAAGGAGCCGCTATGCGTCATTATGAAGTTCTTTTCCTTGTGCACCCTGATCAGAGCGAGCAGGTTTCTGCAATGGTCGAGCGTTACAAGAAACTGATTGAGGAAGGCCAGGGCAATCTGCATCGCCTGGAAGACTGGGGACGCCGTCAGCTGGCATATCCAATAAACAAGGTCCATAAGGCACATTATGTGCTGATGAACATAGAATGTGGTGCTGAGACCCTCGAAGAGCTGACCAACAGCTTCCGCTTCAATGATGCGGTGATACGTAATCTTGTTATCAATCGGAGCGAAGCCATTACGGCACCTTCCGTGATGATGCGCCCAGAGGAACCGCGCGAGGAACGTCGTGGTGAGCGTGGTGAGCGTGGTGAGCGTGGTGAGCGTGGTGAGCGTGGTGAGCGCCGTGGCCCCCGCAACTCTCGTGGCGAAGAGCGGGAAGATGCGCACTCTGCTGATGAATCCTCACCTGCAACTGCCGAATAAGGCCCTTGCCGGGATTCAACGCCCATCATCCGAAGCCTGTCGTGCTGTGCAACCAGGCTCAGCGTGAACAAACTACAGGAGATTACTGTCATGGCTCGTTTTTTTCGTCGTCGCAAATTTTGTCGGTTTACAGCCGAGGGTGCCCAGGAAATTGATTACAAAGACCTGGCCACGCTGAAGGCCTATGTCTCTGAGACAGGAAAGATCGTTCCCAGTCGGGTAACGGGAACCAAGGCGCGCTACCAGAGACAGCTGGCCTCTGCCATCAAGAGAGCTCGCTATGTCGCGCTCCTTCCTTACACTGACCGTCACTGATCAGGTTCCAGGCGAGCTGTTGAGAGGCAGGCAGACGATGCGATCTTTGGCCAGTTTCATTATGCGTGGCCGCGCGCAAGCGGCGGCGTTTGCTTTTTTTGCAACCGCCGCTCCCTTTTGCTTTCTTCTGGGAGGAGCTGGCGTAGCGCTTGTAATGCTTCGCAAAGGGGCGACCGATGGCCTTGTCGTTGCTCTGTGGGCCTTGCTGCCGGCTGCGGCATGGGCCTGGTCGGGGCAGCCTCTGGCTGTGCTGTCTCTTCTGCTGCTGGTACCCATGGCATTATGCCTCAGGCTCACGGCCTCCTGGCCCTGGACCCTGGCGGCAATGGTGCTCTCGGGCGTGGCCGTCGGCGGCTATGTCGCCTCTGCCTTCGCTCCCCAAGTGGACGAAATCGTCAGCCTTTTTTACCAGCTGTATGGCGCACGTCTGGATGCGTTGCTTGCTGCTGACAGTGAGCTGACCCAATCCGGGCTGCACGCTTTTATACTGACGAGCTTCATCAGAAGTGTCGTGTGCCTGGCGGTTTTCAGCGCCTTGCTGGCCCTCTTCCTTGCACGCGCCTGGCAAGCTGCGCTCTACAATCCTGGCGGCTTGCGGGGTGAGATGCACAGCCTCCGGATCCCACCCGTGGCTGCCTGTTTGCTCCTTGCAGCAGGCATTCTGGTAAACCCGGGGGAGGGTCCGCTGTCGGCAGCCTTGCAGCCTGTTTTCCTCGCACCTCTTCTGGTGTCAGGAACCGCACTCGTGCACATGCTCTCAAGGAAAGCCGGAAAGCTGGCCACAACTTGTCTTGTGCTGTACTACGCACTACTGCCGGTAAGCTATCCTGGGATTCTTGTCCTGTCCTGTCTGGACAGCTTCGTCAATTTTCGGGCCCGCCTGTGGAGCAGAGTATCCGGCTAGGCCACTAATCAGTCAAAAGGGTTTATTTCAAATGGAAGTTAGCGTTATTCTCCAGGAAAAGATCTATAAACTTGGCAATCTTGGCGACATGGTCCAGGTTGCGGCGGGATATGCTCGCAATTGCCTCATTCCTTCGGGATTGGCAGTACAGGCCAACGAAAAGAATATGAAGGAATTTGAAGCCCGCCGCGCCCTATTGGAAAAAGCAGCCTCTGAAAAATTGGCTTCTGCACGTCAGCGTGCTGAGCGCCTGAACGAAATGGAGCTCACCATCACTGCCAAAGCAGGAGAGGAAGGCAAGCTGTTCGGTTCCATTGGGAATCGTGACCTTGCTGAGTCCATATCTGCTGTGGGAGTCGAGGTAGCAAGGGACGAAATTCGTTTGCCACAAGGCCCCATTCGAGCAACAGGTGAGTTTGATATATCTCTTCACTTGCACTCGGATGTATCAGCCACCGTGAAGGTGTTTGTTGAAGCTGAGTAGTCATGGCGACGGCATTTGTTTTCCATGGATTTCTGCTGGAACTTCGGTGCTTCTGGCACCTTCGGGTATCGGCGTGTTGTACAGAAAGCCTCTTGCTGCAGCGGTGGAGGTAACAACCAGGGCTGTTGATGCGCTGGAACAAGCTTCGAATGGATGCAAACGAGCTGGTTCCCGTTCAAAAACAGCCTTCGGCTCTCAGGTGCCTTTTCAGAAGTGCTGAGGTCCATGTCAGATCAAGGCGCGTGAGCATCCCGCCAGAAAGGAACGCCTGTCATGGTGTTGTGACACATCGTCAGATACAAGATGGTGAATGTGGAAGCCGTGAGACAAGCGATGGCGGAGCAGGGAAAAACTGCACGCCAGGATTCGAGCTACGCGCTGTCAATCTTGTCACTGAATACCATCAGGCCATACGGTTTTTCTTACCCTCCGACTCCTCATGCTGCAAACCTGAGTCGCCGGCCCCAGACTGGAATAGTCAAGAACAGCCTGACTTGACTTACAGCAAGAGAAACGCCGGTGCAAGCGGCAGTGGCTGATTATACCTACGGCTTGCTCTCACTGGTTTTTCATCCCCCCTTTGTCTCCCTACGCCATATTACTTTGAGCCCGAAAAGACGCCCGGCTACGCCTCACGCAAGGGTCCATGCTGCCCAGCATATTTCCCTTACAGCAAGACGGCCAGCCTGCATCACGAACTATCAGAGGGAGAAAATCCTGCGAGGGGTGGCAAAGGCGTACAGCAATACTTCTTCCCGATTTTGAGCAGCCAGTTTTAAAAACTGCCTTGCAAGCCCCCCTGAGCCACCTTCCCAGTCTCCTCGCTCTCTCAATGCTTGCTTGAACTCCGGACTGCCCAACTTTTGCAACGGGTCAACGCGCAAAGACTGCACCATGGGATGGGGAAAGTTGATCGAATGGTTCTGCTCACCCTCCCCAGGTTGTGTTGACGACGGTAGCTGGACTATGGATGTTGCTCGTCCGGTTTTCAATGCAAGTCGACACCGCTCTCCTCTTTCAAGTTATGCGACAGTCGGTTGTCACCAGATGCAAATTCTCCAGCCCTTTCTCCCTTTGTTGGTCTCGGCACAACCAGGAACCTGGTGTACTGCTGCCAGACTATTAGCCCATGGAGTGACGTGAACACACGCCTTCTGAAACAAAAAGCAGGCTGACAGGTGCGCAACCAATAGATTGAAAAACATAATAGACATCCATCGCCCTCAACGGCAAAAGGCAACGACCTGCTTGAAAAAACGATTCGCACTGAGCACCACTTCAACCTCAGACGAAGTGCCTCAGTACACCAGTACGGACAGATGTGCATCACTGATCCCCTCTTCCTGCGCTGGACGAAGAGAGTACGCAGCAATAGCGGTTGTGGATGTTCAAATAAAACAGAATGACTGTTCAAGTTCACCAGAATCCGCAAAGACTTGATGCGCATCCAGCGCCGTAGATCTGGACGACAGAATACAGTGACATACTTGCAAAGAGCGTTCCCACTGATCACCACCCAAGCCCAATCACAACGCCGCAGTACACAAGCTTCTCAACCGGACCCGGTTGCCCTATGTCAACAGAGTTGTCAGCTTACACAGGGCTCTGAGTTTGCTCACGCACCTGTGTGTCTATATCCCCATATGGGGACACGACCAGTTCATCAACTGCAATTGCAGTTGATGAACTTCTGACAGCAGCTGATTGCCCTGCTTGTGCCTGAATGTCAGATTCCGGGTGATTGCACTTGTTATTTGACCGCGCTATAAAGCAGAAACCTCTTCAGGACGGGTACGCGCCCACAACCTGCAGGTTTTCATAATGGACTGGACTTGATGCGCCTTTTGTTTACCTGGCCTCCGTGTCCACGCCATACCGGACGTCAAGAGTACTGATCAGCAGCTCAGCAAAACACGGGAGCTGCCCAGGGCCTCATCGTGTAATAGCTGCCAATCCGCTGTAATCCCAGGATATCATATACGTCAGCTCAGTTTTTCAGCGAGGGTACGACTACCTTCACATGAAGCTGCTGATCCGCAGTCGCAAGGTTGTGGCTGGCAAAATTGATGCCAGGCCCGCAAAAAACCTGGCTCATGCCTGATCCAGAGTGGCTATATACAATCAGCTGTCCGGGGCGAGTTCCGGCTGGGTATTCAGATCATGGGCCCTCCACACGAGGATCGCGCATGCAGAGTGCTTTGCAGTGGTCGAAGGCGTAAACACCCCGGCATTGTTCCCGGGGAAGCACCGCCCGTTTCCGGCATCAGGGTTCGGGACAAAAAAGGACGCAGAGGCGGCTATCGGCAGTGCTTCGAAAGCCAGACAGCCGCAGACACCTGAGCACACCTCTTCTGGCAATGGTACAGCCGTAACCACACGCATTCGGGCCTGGAGCTCCAGGCACAGAAAAACAGGCATGCAGGCACTGTAAAGCAGCACAAGCCCCTATGCCAAGAGGCGTACCAGCAGGTAAAAACGCTACACCCAGAGTACTGAGACAGCCCAGAGTAGTGAGACAGCCCAGAGCACTGAGACAGCCCAGGCTGCCCCCAGCAGAAGCTTGCGGTAGTCATGCCGCTGGCGCGATCTGAGCATGAATCCAAAGCCAATCAAAAGCGCAGGTTGAGACGACATCTTCCGTGAAAAACCCAGGATATTCAGGCAAAAAGGCCAAGCCCATGTCAGAGTCGAACAGTGAATCCCTCCCCGCTGCGAAAAACCTCCCTTATTCGCTGGAAGCAGAGCAGTCCATTCTCGGCGGCTTGATGCTGGACAATGGAAGCTGGGACCGCGTCGGGGACAAACTGACATCTTCGGACTTCTATACCCTTGCTCACCAGAAGCTCTTCGAGTCCATCCAGGAGCTGGCCGACGAGGCCAAGCCCTTTGACCCTGTGACCCTGGTGGGAGAACTGGAACGCAAAGGGCAGATGGATGCTTGTGGAGGAATTTCCTACCTGACAGAGCTCGTGGAAAGCGTACCCAGCACAGTCAACCTCCCGGCCTATACGGACATTGTCTATGAACGCTCTGTTCTCAGGCAGCTGGTTCACGCATCGCGCCGTATTGCCGGCCTTGCAGTTGAACCCGAGGGACGCAAAGCAGACGATGTTCTGGAAATGGCAGAGCGCGAGGTTTTCAACATAGCCGAGGCGCGCCAGAAAGAAGGCGGGCCGGTGAATGCCCGTGAAATTCTGAAAAAAACTGTCGTCACGATTAACGAGCTGTTCAAAAGCTCGGGAGGCATTACTGGCCTGACCACAGGTTTTACAGATCTGGACGAGATGACATCCGGACTTCAGCCTTCTGACATGGTTATTGTGGCCGCGCGCCCGTCCATGGGAAAAACAACTTTTGCCATGAACCTCATAGAAAATGCTCTGATAGCTTCTGATGAATGCGTTGTGGTCTTCAGCCTGGAAATGCCATCAGAACAGCTGATGATGCGAAGTCTGTCATCCCTGGGAAAAATAGACCAGGGACGGATACGCAGTGGAAAAATGGAAGACGAAGACTGGCCCAAATTATCCAGTGCCATCAAGAAACTGAAAGGGAAAAAGTTTTTCCTTGACGACACAGCAGGCATCAGCCCTCAAGAGATGCGAGCCCGACTCAGACGCATCCAGAGAGAGCATGGCAAAGTGGGTTTGGTGATGATTGATTATCTGCAGCTGATGCGAATTTCTGGCTTTACAGAGGGGCGTGTCAACGAGATTTCTGAAATTTCGCGCTCCATAAAGGCGATGGCAAAAGAATTCACCTGTCCCATAGTCGCTCTGTCCCAGCTCAACCGCTCTCTGGAGCAAAGGCCCAACAAAAGACCCGTCAACGCCGATTTGCGAGAGTCCGGCGCTATAGAGCAGGATGCGGACGTCATCCTTTTTATCTACCGGGACGAAGTCTACAACCCTGATACAGAATTCAAGGGTGTAGCAGAAATTATTATCGGCAAACAAAGAAACGGCCCTATAGGGTCAGTCCGGTTGGCCTTCCAGGGACGCTTCACCCGTTTTGAAAATTTGGCTGCTGAAGCCTATGGGAACTTTGACGAGAGCTGAGCAAAAACTACTCAAGCTTTTTCAGGAAAGATATCACTTCAACCAACGGTCAAAACGAGCATCCTCATATGACGAAGGGGCCCACTTGAGGCCCCTTTTCTCGTCTTCTCGGGGCAAGCAAAAAACGTTACCGGCCCAAATCAACAGCCCTTGCCGCCGAGACCATTCGATAGCACCCGCTGCCTGGCTGACACAGGAGACCAACTGAGACAATGTTGTCATTGGAATCCCTGAAAAAACCGGTTATCCCAGCAGAAAGCACATCAAAGGGCCACTGCACAAGCGCGACAAGAAGTCCTTTACTTGAACAGCCGGAACCTCGACTCCGAGCCCCGTAAAAGATGATTTTCAATCGTACGGATCAAATGGCTTATGGCTTACAGCTTTCCCAAGCTACCTCGCGTATCAGCAAGAAGGAGGATCCGCTGCCAAGCCAAGGCGTAACCGCTTTCACGGAGAAAGCACTGTCCCTTCCAGCACTGCACACAGAAGCCAGAAACTGCTTCACACAGCACATCCCCAGCATCCCTTTCGCGGCGCAACAACTGCGGGCCACCAGAACTGCTGAAGAAAGTCCCATGCCCAGTCAGCCCAACACCCTCAGAAAACGGATCCCGTTGCATTATCAAACGTTCAAGGGCACGCTCACAGAGAGCGGAACACAGCGCACTACCCAATCAAATGGGCCACTCAAATGAGCCACTGCCGTTTCCCGGACGGGCTTTGGATGCAAGAGCCGCCATTGAATGGTGCTTCACTCCTTGAAGGGCTTATGGCAATCACCGCAGGTGGTTTTGTATGCCTTGAACAAATTGCGAGCTTCGTCGTCTATCCGCCCCTTGGCAGCCGTTTTGACAGCCTGAACCCTGAAACTCTCGGCACGATCTGCCATGGCAACCATCAGCTTGTCGAAGCGTGCTTTTTCCTTCCAGATGGTGGGGCTCGATTCAGAATCCGATGTCATATGTTCTACGGCAAAACCCTCTCCCGCCCAACGTGTCACTGTCGCCAGTCGTTCAGCAGCAGCCTTGAAGCGGGTGGCATCGAAGGAGGTTTTTCCTTCGATCATCCCATGCAATTCTGAACTCATGAGCTGGACCAACGACATGTGGGCCTTTCTCAGATAGACCGCGTCCTTGGACTTATGCTGAGGAGTAACATCAAGGGGCGAAGGAGCCGCTGGCACTGCCGCAGCTACAGCCAGGGGAGCGATGAACAACAGCACCGACTTCGCACACAAGCGGGCTTTTTTACGAAAACAAGATAGCATTTGCGAACTCCCTATCAGAACATTCAATAAAAGCGACAAACCGAACCTGCACCGCCCACCCTCAACCACCAGAAGAAAAAGACTGGGTGAACCTGTTTGCACCTGACTTGCCAGCTCAACACTCACAGAATCTACCCGCTCCATTCCACAAAGGCTAAAGCAGGCCGCATCGGACCACGGCCCGTTCTTGAAGTCAATCCCCGCAAGACTACCGGGGCAGCGCCCCGGCACTTCTACAGGGAGCCTATCAAAGAGGCTCCCCAGACTTGGCGGAAACCGGAAAACAGTGACGCAACACTATAGTCTCATCACGCTTTGGCCCGGTGGAAATCAAATCAATGGGAACTGATACAAGCTCCTCAACGCGCTGAATATAAGTGCGGGCATTGGCCGGCAGTTCCTGCAAACTGCGAGCACCACGGGTAGATTCCTTCCACCCCGGCAAGTCCTCGTAGACCGGACGAACTTCCTGCCACTGCTCCAGATCACGGGGAGCCAATATGGCGGCACCTGATGCATCCTGATAGCCCGTGCAAATGCGGACAGTGTCCATACCATCAAGAACATCCAGCTTTGTCAGGCACAGGGCAGAAAGGCTGTTGATCAGAACAGACTGGCGCAACATCACCGCATCCAGCCACCCACAGCGGCGCGGACGCCCCGTAGTGGCACCTTGTTCCTTCCCACGATCAGCCAGTCTGGCACCTACGGTGTCCGAAAGCTCAGAAGGAAAAGGACCATTTCCCACCCGGGTTGTATAGGCCTTGGTAACACCCAGCACGTAATCCAGGTACAAGGGCCCCATACCGGTGCCTGTAGCCACCCCGCCCGCAGAGGTGCTGGAAGAAGTCACAAAAGGCCAGCTGCCATGGTCTATATCCAGCAGTGTCCCTTGCGCTCCTTCAAACAGCAGGTTGCTGCCCGCTTCACGCAACTGGTGCAGATACAGGGTAATATCATCCAGCAAGGGCAACAGCTGCTGGCGCCAGACATGAGCCCGATCCAGAACCGGCTGCACATCAATCGGAGCAGCATCAAAGCAGTGCTCCAGCACAGTGTTGTGGTAGCCGGCCAGGGACCTCAGTTTCTGCTCAAAGGCCTCGGGGCGCGTCAGGTCCTGAAGGCGCAAACCACGCCGAGCCGCCTTGTCTTCATACGCCGGGCCAATACCAAGACCTGTAGTTCCAATACAACCTGCCCCCAGGGCCTGCTCCCGCGCCCTGTCCAGCACACTGTGCCAGGGAAGAATCAACGGACAGCCTGAACTTAAACGCAAGCGTTCGCGCACCGGAACCCCGCGCCCCTCCAGCATGGCCATTTCCTTCAGCAAAGCGTCGGGATCCACCACCACACCGCTACCGACGCAGCAGATGACCCCTTCACGCAGAATGCCGGATGGAATCAGGTGCAACACCGTTTTTTCACTGCCGTGCACCAGGGTATGCCCAGCATTGTGTCCACCTTGAAAGCGCACCACCGCCCGCGCCCTGTCAGTCAGCAGATCGACAACCTTCCCCTTGCCTTCATCACCCCACTGGGCACCCAGAATAACTACATTCCTTCCCATCAGCGTATCCCGGTAAAAAATTACAAGCCTGACGACAGCGTGACGCTCAAGCCGATATAAAACAGCAGTCTGTTACCCAGCTCCGGGAAGACAGTTATCCGCTCACAGTGACACCCTCGGCACAGACATGCATCCATACCTGAGGTACTGTCCACGAAGAGCATCCTGGGCGAGAGCAGACCCGGACTGAGGCAATTTCCAGATTGTGATTCCGAAAGGCCTGACAATTTGTTTGTTAGCAAAACCTGCGGCCGGAATGCGTTAAACCGGCTTGCGCTCATCAGGACCGCCGAATCCCGCACAGCCCGGCCACCACGCGCTCCACAAAGATCCCGGTGGAACTCCCGGTAAAAAGCACAAAGGTAGCAAAAAAAACCGGGCTCCCGGGCCCGGCTCTCTATTTAACGTACAGGTCAGCTGCCGCTGACCGCTTCCCCGGTCAAAGGACGGTCCACCAGCTCCACATAAGCCATGGGAGCGGCATCCCCCTTTCTGTATCCACACTTGAGAATGCGAAGATAGCCACCAGGGCGTTCTTTATAACGCGGGCCAAGGTCGGAAAACAGCTTGCCAACCGCCGCTTTGTCACGCAGCCGACTGAACACCAGACGCCGCTTGGCTACCGAATCCTCACCCGCAAGGGTAATCAAAGGCTCCACAACACGACGCAACTCCTTGGCCTTGGGTACAGTCGTCTTGATGATTTCATGCTCAACCAAAGAAGACGTCATATTCCTGAACATGGCCTGGCGATGGGAGCTGTTCCTGTTGAGTTTACGCCCGCTCTTGCGATGACGCATGATTCTCCATCCTTACCAGCTACTCAACTGGTGATTTAAGCCGAAACCTTGTCGTCATACCGCAGACTGGAAGGAGGCCAGGATTCAATACGCATTCCAAGACTCAAGCCACGGGAAGCAAGCACATCCTTGATCTCTGTCAAAGATTTCTTGCCAAGGTTTGGTGTTTTTAAAAGTTCCACTTCGGTACGCTGTATCAGATCACCGATATAGTAGATGTTCTCAGCTTTGAGGCAGTTGGCACTGCGCACAGTCAGCTCAAGATCGTCGACGGGACGCAGAAGCAGTGGGTCAACAGCGTCTTCCTTGCTCTCTTTGGTCGGCTCTTCAACATCTTCAAGATCCACAAAGACAGCCAACTGCTGCTGAAGGATCGTTGCAGCCCTGCGAATCGCCTCATCGGGATCCAGGGTACCGTTGGTTTCCAGGTCAATAACAAGCTTGTCCAGATCGGTACGCTGCTCCACACGAGCCCGCTCCACCACATAGGAGACTCTCTGAACCGGACTGTAGGTTGCATCAATCTGAAGACAGCCGATAGGCTTGGAGACCTCACCTTCCTCAGTTATCACTGAGCGCTGGTCAACCGTCTCATAACCTCGACCACGCCTGACAACCAGCTTCATATTCAGGTTGCCTTTGCCGCTACTGTGGGCGATGACGTAATCGGGGTTAATAATATCAACATCATGGTCCAGCTGAATGTCGGCTGCAGTCACCACACCTTCGCCCTTATGATTCAGGAGCAAAGTGGCCTCGTCACGAGACCCCATGCGGATAGCAAGTCCTTTCAGATTCAGCAAGATATCCATGACGTCTTCCTGAACGCCTTCGACACTGCTGTACTCATGCTGGACTCCGTCGATCTCAGCCTCAACGACAGCGCAGCCTGGCATTGAAGACAAAAGAATCCGCCGGAGAGCATTACCCAAAGTATGAAAGTATGNCCGAAGCCCCGCTCAAGCGGCTCCAGCGTAATCCTGGCTCGCACCGGACTCTGTACTTCGACATCAATATGCCGCGGAGTCAAAAACTCTGTAGCCGAGTTTTGCATGGATGAACACCCTCACCTACTACCTGTTACCTACTTGGAGTACAACTCAACAATCAGGTTTTCGTTGATGTCGGCGGGCATATCACTCCGCTCAGGGCGCACCCTGAAGACCCCTTCTTTCTTGGCTGAATCCACTTCTATCCAGGAAGAAAGTCCGCGCTGGCTTGCCAGCTCAAGAGCGGCACCAATACGCAGTTGCTTCTTGCTTTTCTCACGCACAGCCACCACGTCACCCGGCTTGACCTGATAGGAGGCTATATTAACGGACACGCCGTTGACCGTAATGGCTCGGTGAGACACCAGCT
>JGI24795J26692_1001526_pt1 | contig 11756 bp, 5 predicted proteins | sample PinacodermBB_FD_26692 | JGI IMG/M metagenome (IMG submission 26692)
CAGATCGNCCTCGCCGGTAACGCCGCGAACTTGATCGACAACCCTCAACAGCCAAACAGCCAAATCACAAACCAGAAATAAAAACGGGCGAGTAGTTACCATGTAGGTAATTCCAGAATTCGAAAGGGTCATTGTAGGCTGAAAAGTGCTGACAAAAGATTACGCTCCTCGCCAGGTTCGTGAGCGAATGTTCTGTCGGCGCACAAAACTTGATTAACTGGGTGCTGGTCTCGCTCATGTCTGCTTCGCCATTCGCGTAATGTCAAATGTCATTGATCTCAATTATTTTATTCCTTGGTCTTGGATAATCGGCGGCCCTTACTTGATGCCAAGTGTCTACACGCTTGGCTACCTCAGAGAACTGCTGGCCCGGTGCGATCCGATTGAACTCGGAGTTCGCGACAATAGCCCAATCCCACAAGAGGTCCCTCAGCCGGGCAGAAATCCCCTGCTGTGACCAAATCTGATCGAGATCAAGTCTGTCCCCTAGCCGGTCCGATACGAGAGCTACGACATAAGTGGCGATGTTTACCCAACCCTGTCGGAAAATTTCCTTCGCCTCTTTGGTCTTGATCATACTCTCAATTGCCTTGAAGAGAATGACCTTGCCAATCATTGCTCGATACCAGCGTGCATCAAGCGGATTCGGTACGATCGTTGGATCCTTGTCGAGTGCGGCCATGAATGCGGCAAAATTCTTTTCTCCGGCCATTGCCACCTGATCGGGTTTGCCGCGCCAGGCCTCGTGATACTTGGCAATGTCGTTCTTCGTCAGCTTTCGCTTCGGCGGCATCATCTCCTTCAATCTCCGGCGTCGAGCGGGAGTAGTACCTTCGCGCAAGAGCATTACGTTGTACGCACCGGCGGCGCGTTCGTAAAACCAGCGGGTCGCACCGTCAGGGCACCACGTGTCATTCGCCAGCTTCTCGAGCTGGACATGGAACGGCCGGTTCGCAGACAGATCGGACATCCTGATGGCGCTCTGACTGTTTGCGAAACGCGACACATTGCTTATCAACCGTTCTCGGCCTTCATCATTGGTTCCTCTGAGTATGACGATCTTGGCGGGTACCATCACATGGCTGAGGTCGATCATGCGATCATCTCTGGATGAGAAGTAGATTGAAGAGGTGGTCTGGCCACCATTGACAATTTGCAAGCCTTTGAGGAAAGAAAGGCCGATGCTCCCGTCTTCGGCGCGTTCGAAAGCGGCTTCATCGCACACGATGACCAAACCGTTATTGAATGCAAGGAAGTGTTCCGGTTCTTTTCGAAGCGTCTCGGCGATTCCCTTGTTGACCGCCCTCCTGGCTCCTAGGAAGGTTCGTACGTTGGCCTCAAGCAAGCGAGAACCGAAGCGCAAGTAGAGGTCCCGAATTGTCTGCCCGGGAATTGCGGTTAATGCATACTCGTAGTCGGCATCCGGGTCAGGAACATGGACGCAGGGAAGGGGGCGTCCTGTGGCCTGGACTAGGCTGAGCGCAAGTTCTTCTCGCGGCTTTGCCTCGGTGTGGCGAAAAAGGCGTTCCATGTCCATGGCTTCGACAGCCACATTCTTCTGATGAACTTCCTTGTTCGCGAAACGTTTGGTCTTGGTGCGTCCATCAGTAATCACGAAGACCCGAAGCCGGTCGAGATCGTCCCAGCTTGATCGAATTGTAGCCACCAAGTTGCGAACCGGGTGGGTGGGATCGATCTTCCTTTCAAGATTTCCGCGCGCTGCTCCGAGAAGGAAGCGTACGCCTTCGCTCGCGGTCGTAGCGGCAACGGAGTCTCTGAGGTCGTTCAGCTCTTCATTGCCGAAGTAGTGTGTGACGAAAAGATCGAGGGCGGTTCCATCGGAACTGAGGGCGTAGCCAGTGATGCGAAGCCTCGAGTTGCCGACCCGACCATTCCAGTGGCAGACAGTCGGTGTCTCGCAGATACCCGTTTCCGTTACATGCTCCATGACCAATTCTGCAAAGACCAACTCCTCCGAAGGGAAAGGCCCTTCGCCAGCTTCGACCCGCTCGGCAATGATTGTCTGCAGGTCGGAGCGGAAATTGCGGTGAAAGTCCTCAAGGCTCATTTCAATCCAGTCCGAATGCTTTCAGTAGGTCCGGAAGCGCTTTCGAAGGGACATCAAAAGCGTCGAGGTTGAGAACGTACGCCGCTGAACTCACGGCGGTGGGCAGATTGGCACGGATAAGTCGCGGCATGTCGCCTTCCGATAGGAAAGCTCTGGCCTCCTTGAGTGCGAGGATGCGCCCGTAGAGCGGTGCATGCTCGTCGAGGTATCCCGCCACCATCAGAAGAGCCTCGAAGGCGCGGTGAATGCCTGCCTCCAGGAACCTCTTTCGCAAAGCGGTCACCAGCTCGACAAGCGAGGTGCCGTCCGAGTCCTCCACAAAAAGAAATGCACAAAGGAAGATCGGCGACCGGTCGCTATCAAGCTGCTCGATGCTGTTGATGTGTGCGAGGAAAGCGCCCGTCCGTACCGTGCTCTTCACTTCAATGGCGCCCCCCCGCACCTGGAAATCCTGCGCCGCCCGCAAAGGTCCCTGCCAGCTGTCAAGAGCGCCCGGTCCGAGAGGAGAGTCCATGAGCAATCGGAGCATCCACAGTTCACCCATCAGGCCGACCTGTGCATCGGGCGACAGCGGGCGGTGCGTCCGCGTCATGAACGCTTGCCACTCCCTGACTCTCTCGAGGAAGGAATCCATCAAATCCCGGTGTTCTGCCGAAGCGACGGCTTCCAGCGTGCGCAGCACATCGACGACCATGATCGCAAAGATGTCCGGCGATCCCTCGGCTCTGCGGATCAGGGCGATGGCCGTTCGTTCGGTGAAGACCTTCTGGCCTTCTATGCAGGCAACATCGAAACCCCTGCCCTCTGGAAGGCGCGCAGGATTGACGGGCCACGATCCTGGAAACGAAACGATCAGCGCCTCCCGACCTTCCGGAAAGTGGCAACCCGCCTCGACGGAGACCTCGCCCATTTCGGCTAGGTGAACGAACCGCCAATCCTCGTCTGACTTCTGGCGGGCGAGCGCCCGCCACGCCCGGGCGAGTCCTTCCTCAGTCCACCCATTCATTGAGGCCTTCCCACAGGACGTTGTTGGCGATGTACCTCTCGTTCGAGACCCTACGCTCGGAGGTACTTGCCGGGAAGCTGATCGCCCAGGCAACGACCGGATCGGCATCTACAAGTTCCGCAACTTTAGCCCCTGCAGGATCCAGCAGATAGAGCATCAGTAGAGCACGGTCGCGACGATGAGGGATTCCGGCATATGGAACTCCCTCACCGAGTATCCGGCGAATCTGCGGACCCCGAGGTTCAGACGGAGGCTCCTTGCCTTCGTTGCGGTCCGTGTCATTGCGCCAGGTCTTGCGGCTGAGCTCAAGGGCGGCCGCCCATTCGGCCTCGGTGAGATCAATGGCCTGATCTCGAGGCGAGATCAGCGTCTTGATCGAATATCGGTCGGAATGCTCGGTCGTGCGTTTGCGCTGAAGCATGTTGATTGAGCAACCTCCGACGATCCGGTGCTTGTCATCGGGACCGCTCTCCTTTCCAATCAGGGCCACGATCCAATGCACGAGTTCGCGGCCCTTGTTCATCTCTTCGATGAAATCGGCGATCAGCGGGCTCATGATGCGGAAGCTGGCCGCGTGGGTCCGGTAATCGCGAAGGAATGAGATCACGCTCAGGGCGGGAACGTTCCTCCAGAATTTGCCGTTCCACCGCTGGCCGTCAGGTACGAAGTGCTGCTGGTTCAGGTCAAGAGAAGGACCCAGTACCTCGATGAAACGATCGGTCGCCTGGTAGTTGGCCGCGATGTGATCCTTGCGGTTTGGAAACACGATGGTCTGTAGAAGATCGCCGGAATAGGTGAGCTGCATTGCGCGCGCGTTGCGCATCTTCGCACGCGACGTGACGGTCAGCACCGAATGGGACTTGACGCGGAGGCCGAACTGCTTGGGGGTCGCTCCAGCGGCGACCATGTTGTCGAATTCCTGACGCAACTCTTCGGCGGCATCGGCGATGTGGCCGAACCACTCCACTATCTCCTCCGAAGTATACATTCGACAGACATCAAGGTACCCGTCGCGATAGCCGAACCAACGTCCCATCTGCATCAGTGTGTCGTACATGCGAGCAGTTCGCAGGAAATAGCTCGTGCAAAGCCCTTCCAGAGTCAGACCCCGCGCCAGCTTGTCACCACCGATGGCAATCACCTTGAGACCGGAGGCTTCGTTCTCGGCGTAGTCGAGGGCATCCTTCGCCGTGCCGTTTATCTGGCGCACGCGAATATCTGAAAGGACATCGGGCAGGACGGCTTGCAGATCGATCCATTCGAAGTCGTGGAGCCGCTCTCCCTCCACGAGGGCACTTCGAATCGACCGCATTCCCGGCAGATAAACCGTCTCGTACTCCATCCGCATGGACGCTTCGAGCTCGGCAAGGTCGATACCCCGCGTGAAGCGCCCCTTCAGATCTCGCAAATAGTCCGCAACCTGGGTGACTACCGCGTTCTGCACAATGGTGAACCGGGTGACGTGCACCAGCATGGAGGAGTGCCTGTTACCCTGTCCGCGGAGCTTCCGAATGGCGCAGGCGTAGACAAATGAACGGATGGCCTCCGCGAGCGAGGCCGGAACCCGGTCTTCTCCCTGCCAGCGCGGACGATGCCCGTTTTTGTGGCGTTGTGGCATCCAAGGCTGGAATTCTTCGTCAGCCAACGGGCGCACCAGTGGCAGGTCATCGGGTGCGCTTGAGGCCGAGCTGAAGACCCGACCCGGTCCCACGTAATTCGAGGGTGCGGCAAGATTGGTGATGAAGGCCGCAGGGAACAGGTCTGGGCCATGTTCCTGCGTTTCACCGCGGTCATGAATGAAGATGTTCGCGAAGGGAGTGGCCGTGTAGCCAATATACGCCTTTCGCGAGAAATGGTGCAGAATCGACCGGATCAGTCTGTTGATCGTGGTCGGCTGATGCTCGACATCCGGATTGCCCAATTCGTCCACGACATCCTCGCCGGTGTCCACTGACCCATGGTCGGATTCATCGTCAATGACGAGCAGCGGCAGATTGGTGACCAGCTTGCGACGGGTCTCCGGATCCTCATGGTTGGCGACGCGATTGCGGATCCAGTACAGCAGGCGTTCGAGGACTGTCTTGTTCTTCTTGACTACAAAAAGCCAAGGACGTTGCTCGGGGCTGATGTTCATCTTGGCCGCGACAGCGGTGTTGAAGTCGCCCCTGTCGCTGCGATTAGTTGCGGAGTTCGGACGTACGGACATGTCGCTGTCGATCAGCCCCACCCCGACTGCCGGAAGTTCTCCAGCGTCGGCGATGGTGGCGAAACCCAGAAAACCCTCGTCCAGACGGATCTGTGTCTGCGCCCTGAGATTGTTGTGCAGACCGGCGAGGACGATGATGATCTTGTACCCAGCATCCGCCGCCTTGCAGATCAGGCCAGTGTAGTTTCCGGTCTTCCCCGATTGGACGTGACCGACGACAAGACCGCGTCGATCCCAAGCGCTTTCACGGGTTGGATCTTCGAGTTGGGCTAGCACCTCGTCGGTCGCGACATCGAGAGCGTCGAGGGCCGTCCATGGGATGCGAGTCTCCATGTACTCGGAATACCGTCGCCAGTAGGTCCAGTCCTTCTTGCGTTCTGCGTCGAGCCACGGAACGTGATCCTCCCCGCTGGAGAGGGTCGCATTCTCCCCAACGGTACGGCTCGAACGGCGGATCAGTTCATCCACAAGCGCTTCACGATCGACGAGGGCGAAGTCCTCCTCCATCAGGACTGCGAGCTTGGTCAGTTCCTTTTCGATCATCTCCGGCGTGACGGCGCTCTGCGCACGCTCTGCAGTAAGGCGGAGCATGTTCTGCGCCATAGAGAGTATGGAATCGAATGCCTTCTGGTTGGAGAGCGTCATTCCAAATCTTTCAGTTCAAGAGCAGCAACAAGGTCGAGGTGGCGATCAAAGGGAGGAGTGCGACCGAGCCTTTCACGAGCATCGTCTTTGCTGAGGCCTCGATGTCTCACAAGCGCTTCGAACATCGAGGACAACAGGTCTTGTATCTCGGTTTCTGGGGCGCCCACAAAGCCTGTTCGGGGTGTTTCCTTGTCCTCGGCGGTATCCAGCCAGATGCGCTGAACCGGAACCGTCTCTTCGATGAGGCGAAGAAGCGCGAGAATGTCCGCCTTTATCGGCCCCGCGCGGTCTAGGATCGATGCGACAAGATCGTGGTCTCGTGCGATGCGGTATGACGTGCCTTGCACCGATCGCCGGACCCGCCATGCTTCGCCCAGCTTGTTTGATCGACCGCCCGAAGCCGGCGTTACGTGTCCGCGATGGGCGAAGACTCGCCTTGCGATATCACGCGTCTCTGACGCAAGGCGATGAAGTTGGGGGCGCAAACGAACGGGCGGGCTGGCCGTAGACTTTAAGACGTTGATCTTCCATTCCGCGTCGGCGCTGTTCGGAATGTCCAGTCGGATGCGCGCGAGCCGGTGCGCTTCGTCCCGAGGCCAGGGCTTCCCGCCGTCGCCAAGGCCCAGCCAGCCGCCAGCCAGCAGAAGCCGTCGACTACGATACACATAGAACCCTTCCTGCTGGGTCCATCCGCTTGGTCCGGCGGCTGCTTCCTGTTCGGCAGGCTTGAGCATGTCGCGGTGCGGCAGTACGTGACACTGAGCGGTCACACCGGTGGTGTGGAGGATCCGATAGTCTGGACTCTGGCGAGCCTTGCTGGGATGTCCCACGAGAAACGGGTCCCACGGCTTCACGGCCTGGCCGTTGAGAAGGAGTTGGAATTGGGGCTGTGGGCCATCGATCAGCCGATGGAAGGTCATCGCAAGGTGCGCTTCCACGCGGTCAGCCAGCTCGATCATGTCATCGGCCACGAAACCGTCCGTCACGATACGGTCGAGCTTTTCCCAAAGGACCACGGTGCCGTGCTCCATACCATCGAGAGGTTCGAGCAGGTGCTCTGAGCCGGGGGCAGGGCCTTCGAACATCGGCCAGTCCGCGCCGGGTTCTTGTCCGATGAGATCAAGATCCCAGCGCAGGCAGGCTATCGAACCTCCCTTGCGGCGACTGGCGACGGTAAGCCGCCGGGCCTGTGAAAAGCTTGCCGTCTTGAGGCCCAGTCCGAAACGGCCGAGATCGTTGGCAGCGCGGTTCGCCTTGGGATCAAGGGCGCCAAGGCGCATCCCCGCCTCGAGGGCGGCATCATCCATGCCATCGCCGTCATCGACGATCTTCACCCAGCTGTCCGAGCCTATCCACTCGAAATGGATGCCCACCACGCGTGCACTTGCCGTGATGGAGTTGTCGACGAGGTCGGCCAACGCGGTTGCAGGGACGTAGCCCAGCCCCCGAAGGGACTCGAGCATGGAGCCGGCATGTGGCGGAGCATTGCGTATACCCAAGCCGTCAGGTCCCCAGCAAGTCCTGCATGCGATGTTTACGGCCCGGATGCGAAAGGCGGCGGAGTCCCTTTGCCTCGATTTGCCGAATGCGCTCGCGCGTCACTCCGTAAGTCTGACCGATCTCTTCCAGTGTCATTTCGTCGTCACGCCCGATGCCGAAGCGCATGCGGATCACTCCTGCTTGGCGCTCCGGCAGTTCTGCCAGCACTTCCGAGACGATCCGTGCCGTTTCCATCTGATGAAGGGCATCCTCCTGTTCCGGCTTCGAAATCGCACCCTCCCGCTCCTCGAAGCCATCCAGATCGGAGCAATAACGGGGGATGCCCATGAATCCCTCAACGTCTTCTTCGTCCCATCCAAGTTCGGTGACCAGTTCGGCCTCTGTCGGGGAGCGCCCGTGTCTGGCGTCGAGCCTCTCCACCGCCTTGTCGAGGTCAGCAAGCTTCTCGTGTCGATGCACGGGGATACGTATGATCGTGCCTTCATCCGCGCGCCATCGCGTGACGGCCTGCTTCATCCAGAACGTGGAATAGACGACGAATCGATGTCCGCGTTCAGGGTCGAAGCGACGGGACGATCGCTGCAAGCCCATGAACGCCACCTGAAACACGTCTTCAGGATCCTCCCCGTCCTCAACGTTGCGAGCGGCGAAGCGACGTGCGTAGGGGAGGTGTTTCAGAATCAGTCGGTCGATGGCCATTTCATAGACCGAGATCAGGCCATCAAGTCTGAGGGGTGCGTCAAGATACGGTTCGTGTTCAGCCAGCGATTCCACCAGAGTCTTGTGGAACATGAGCGAGAGATCGAGAGCCTCCAGCCCCTCCAGGGCTTCCCGGCGACGCCGGCCATCCATGACACGACCGGTCGAGTTCCACTTCCGCAGGGTTTGACCGGCCTTGAAGAACGCTGCTGTTTCCGGGTGGTCACGTTGCGAGGGGACAATGGTCCTCATGGTCACGAAACCGGGCTCCACGGAGCCGTCGAAAAGCTTGTCGATCGTGCTGAGTATGGTTTCGACGGCTGGCGCGCAGGCGAGGATGCCCAACTGAAGTTCCTGTTTGGCTCGAACCACTGGGCCGAGCAGCTGCGCTTCATGGGATTTGTCCATGTTGAAGCGCCGCGTTCCCGGCAGGCGTGTAGCTCGCGAGAGTGCCGCTTCGAGCGCTTCGGCGAGGTCGTCTGCTGACACGTTCGATCTGATGTCCCACAGGACATCGCCAGATTCATCTGCCGCATCGCACGACTGTAAGCCTGCGGCTTCAAGGGTCCGGAGCAGTTTGAAGCGCAACTCAGCGAGTTCGCCGTTGCCCTGACAGAACGAGATCAGCGTGTCTATGTCATCGAAAGTGAACCATCCCTTTCCGAGGATCTCGGCCGCCCAGATCAGGCAGATATCAGGATCGATGGAAAGTCGTGTGCCCGATGGCACGACGGCACGCTTGGCTGAACGCCGACCTCGGTTTCGAACCTTGAGAAAGTCATGATCTTCGCCCACATCGGAAATGATCGCGGCTTCGGAGCCGATGCCGTCTCCTTCAATTTGCGCCGGCGAAAGGTCAACCTCCCAATCCACATGCGTTTCGGTTGAATCTGTGGGTGAGTTGGTCACCAGAGAGGCAAAGGTACCCGAAGCCAACTCACCGGCCGATCGATCGAAGAAGCGCTCTGGGTCCTCCTCCGGTTCGAAGATCAGCAGATCATCAAGCTCAATCTGATCTTCCGTCGGCTGAAGCGGTGCTGGCTCGCTGGTCGGAGAGAGCGCGGCTTGTTGTTCCTCTTCAACCTTGACGTCGCCCTGCGGAACATCGGCGAGCGGCTGGTGTTGCGTGTCGACCTGCGACCTGCCAACGAGCGAAAAGAGGAGTTGAGCCGCGAGTAGGTGGCCTTCAGCAGAAGCAACATCTGCAGGTATCTGACGCTCATCGTTCCGCGCTCGAGGATCGGCACCCGCACGAATGAACAGATCGCACAAGGCGAGGTCGCCCATTCGCGCCGCGATATGCAGTGGAGTGTCGCCCCTGCGATCCACCGCATGCAGGCGAGACGAAGCGGAAAATCGGGCGAGATCCTCTGTACGGGCATCCGCAATTAACCGGATTTCCCCGGGGAGGAGCCGGTGGATCTCAGTTTCACTAGCAATCTTTCCCTGACAGCTAGGAAACCTGGGAGGCCTAGCCATGATCTTCATGGGGACTTTCCCGGTCCAGAAGTACGATCTGCTGATCCTGCTGGTTCTTGGCCGCGGAGCGGTATCGGGCCCGAGACGCAGGAGCGGGTAATATCGCAGCGGTGAATCTCAAATCAAAAGCTCATCTGGAATGTGGGGCGCTCAAACCGCTGACCGGCTTTGTTTACGCGGGGTCTGATGCTGTGGGGGCAGAAGTGGCTTAAGATGTTGTGATTGAGTAGAAATTCTTTGACGAAGCGAATGTCTTCGCGGGTAGCGAAAGGGCCAAGTCGCCATGACCTACGATAGCCCGATCGCGTTCGATCTGCCAGTCGTTCAACGCAAAAAAAGGTGCCCACCGGTTTTGAGGGCTGCCTGATCTCCTCGGACGACGGACTGGTTCTGTTGCGCGAGGTGGAGCGCCGCTTGCGTCTGGCCGACACTTTGTCGGGTTGCGTGCGGGATCGGTGCGACCCTGCGACGGTGGTTCACAGGCTGCCGGCGATGCTGCTTCCACATGTTTGCCATCGCCTACGACTACGAAGATGTCGACGCCTGCGATGTCCGGCGCACCGATCCCCGTTCAAGTTGGTCGTTGGCCGGGTGCTGTGTTCATAGCCGACCATGAGCTAGCTGGAGAACGCCCCGTCACGTATCGAAGTGGAGCGCATGACGGTTTCCCTGTCGGCTGGGGTGAAAAATACGAAGGCGGCGTGGCGGCGCTTCGGCCAAGCAGAAGGCCCGGCCAGCGGCGGTGTTCGAATCGTCGGCCAAGGCGCGGGCCGTCGTATCCCGGCGCCGCCTATCGGGAGATCACAACGCGGGGCCATGTGCGCGACCTACCGGCAAAGACGGGCGGGTTGAAGCTGGAGGCCGGCTTCGCCCTCGCCTAGGTGGCGCAATTTTGCGCCGCCGCGACCGGACCGCCCGATCGCTCCGCGTGGTGCATTATTTCTCCGCCGTTGACACCCGCCATGCTCTGCAGCTGATCGTTCCAGCCTGAGCACGACATCAGCGCACTTTACACATATCGCGACGCCCGTACTCGTGGCCCGCGCCTTCGTTCAAACCAGATTGACCAGGCTCTGGCGAGCCCGCTCAATTGAGCGGTCCTGAAGCGCGGTGCGGACGCCCTTCGGCGGTTTGGCTCTCACACCCCACCAACGCTCAATGGAGCCGCCGGAAGGTCACCAACTGGGTCGCGATGTCGGTGAACGCCGTCCGGAGAGTTTCCGCTGTTGCGTTGTTGAGAAACACGTAGGTGCCGTCCGTGTCGTCGGATTGGCTCGAACACTCGGTCAGCGATGTCCCGAGATCGCTCGAGACCTGGCTCGGGGGCATGGCGGCCACGACGAAGATCTCGATCCCCGCGTTCTTCGCCTGCGTGCACGCGTCCGCGCGCGAGATACCCATCGGGCTGTCGGTGCAGGCGACGTTCCCGTCGCCGCAGTAGCTGTCCTCGCCGTCCGTCAGGAGAACGATGGCCTTGCGAACGCCGCTCCCGCTGGTGGAGGTTGGGTCCACGGGATGAACGGTCCCGCCCCATACGGTTCGCCAGGTGGAAAGGAGCATGCGCTGGCCCCACAGGATGCCGAGCGCGGAGTAGGTGCTGCCGCCGACGGAGGAGAGGCCGTCTATGGCGTCGATGACGTCGCTGCGGTCGGTGCTCAGGGGGAGGAGGGTCGGATCGTCGTCGTCGCAATCGTATTGCGGCGGATGGTCTTGAAACCCGGCATCCTCGGCATCGTAGGGATGGTAGCACTTGTGGTTGTAGTAGTCGGAGGGGAGGATGGGGAAGTCACGGTCGTCAAATTCGAATACGTAGCACCCGTACTGGAACCCGTAGAGGGACGGATAGTATGCTTGGGAGAACGCATTGGCCGACGGCAGGGTGAAGAGATCCGCCACTTCAGGGGCGGCGGCGCTGGTTCCGCTGCTTCCCATGCGGTGGCCGTCGAGGCATCCGTTCCAGTCTTCCGGCGCGGACGACGGGAGATCCGCGACGACGGCATCCGGCTTGCAGGGGTCGGACGAAGGTTGGCATTCGTACGGCACGCCGTAGGTCCGCTTGGTCGGGTAGCGCGCCCAGAGATTGGTGCTCTTGCTCCAATCCGTGGCCGTCGCGTCCGCAAGGCGCACGTTGTGGTGCCAGGGCACGACGCCGA
>JGI24795J26692_1001533_pt1 | contig 11727 bp, 11 predicted proteins | sample PinacodermBB_FD_26692 | JGI IMG/M metagenome (IMG submission 26692)
CGGTTTCCGCGGGGCGTTCTTACCAGCATCTGGTACGGCTGATCCCGTGGAGGCTGCGCTATCCGGATTGGCGGCGCTTGCCGAGCCCGGCCTTTTGCTCCTTGTCCTGGCTGCGACTCTGGGCGGCGTCATTATCGGCGCGCTTCCGGGCCTGAACGCGACGACAGGCGCGGCGCTTCTCCTGCCGTTCACGCTAACGATGGACCCGGTCGCGGCGATCGCGGTTCTCGCAACCATTTACTGCTCGGCGACATTCGCCGGCGCGATAACCGCAATACTAATCAACACGCCGGGAACGTCCGCCAGCGCCGCGACGTGCCTCGACGGATATCCGATGGCGCAGCGCGGCGAGGCGGGACGGGCTCTTGGAATGGCCGCCGTATCTTCGACGATCGGCGGAATCGTAAGCGTGATCTGCCTGATGCTGGCCGCCCCGCTGCTCGCTCGCGCGGCCTACAATTTCGCGCCGCCCGAGTACTTCGCGCTTACGCTTTTCGGACTGTCTATGCTGGCATCGATCGGCGACGGCAACCCGTTGAAGAATCTGATTTCCGGGGCTTTCGGCATTTTGCTCGCCACGGTTGGAATCGACCTTCTAACCGATGTCGAGCGATTCACCTTCGGCATGTCGGAACTTACAACGGGCATCGGATTCGTACCTGTAATGATCGGGATATTCGGGATTTCGGAATTGCTGCTGCAGTCGAATGCGCTGGATGCCGTGCGCGAACGAATAGCCATGAAGACGATCCGGCTGCCGAGTCGAGAAGATTATCGAAAAACCTGGAAGACGATCGCGAGATCGTCCGGAATCGGCACCTTTATCGGCATCCTCCCGGCGGAGGGGGCGACGGTCGCGTCGATGATCGGCTACAACGAAGCCAAGAGATGGTCCAAGACTCCCGAGGAATTCGGGAAAGGCGCGATCGAAGGCATCGCCGGCTCCGAAGCGGCGAACAACGCCGCGACCGGCGGCGCGATGGTGCCGACGCTGGCTCTGGGCATTCCGGGAAGCCCGACGGCCGCCGTCATACTGGCGGGCTTGATGGTGCACGGCCTCCGCCCCGGCCCGGCGATGTTCACGGAGCAGGCGGAATTCGCATTCGCAATTTTCTGGTCCATGATGCTCGTCAATGTGCTGTTTTTCGGAATCGGGCTGGCCGGAGCCAGAATCTTCGCGCGGGTTACGTTGATTCCGACGCGGGTTCTCTGGCCTTGCGTCTTTGTTTTTTCCGTCGTAGGGGCATACTCGCTCGATCAGTCGATGCTGGATGTCTGGATCGCGCTTGCCGCGGGAGTCATTGGCTTCTTCATGCGGCGCTACGGGTTCTCGGTCGTGCCTCTGGCAATCGGACTCATTCTGGGCGAAATGCTGGAAACGCGACTCGGCCAAAGCATGGTGATGCTCGACGAAAAATGGTGGCTCCTTTTTACGCGACCGCTGGCCCTCTTTTTCTTCGTGCTGACAGCAGTCGCCCTGTTCGGCCCCCCAATTTGGAGAACGGCGTCGAAGTTCGCAGGCCGCCCGGCAAATTCAGGAAGGAAAAATGACCAAAATTAAATCAGTTCGCGCGCGCGTTTGGAATTGGACGGGACCGACCGTCCCGCCTCAGGCGAATTTTTGCACGAACGCCGGAGACGCCCTCTGGGACAGGGGCGATTCGATGCATAGCTTTAGATTCCATCAATGGCTCACTTGCGAGGTTGAAGCCGAATCGGGCGAAATCGGAATCGGCAATGCCGCTCTTGCGCCCGTTCTGGTCAAGGCGGCCATCGACAACTATTACGCCCCTCTCGTCGTCGGCGAAGACCCTTTCGACTACGCCTTCCTTTGGGAGCGGATGTATCGCAAGACAATGGCCTGGGGCCGCAAGGGCGTCGGCATGACGGCGATCAGCGCCGTGGACATCGCTATCTGGGACTTGATGGGCCAGCTCGTCGGCAAGCCAGTATTCAAATTGCTGGGCGGACGCACCAAGGAAAAGATCCCGGTCTACTATTCCAAGCTTTATTCGGACACCGTCGACAACATGCAGGCCGAAGCGTCTTCCGCCCTCGGCGAAGGATACAAGGCGTTCAAAATGCGCTTCGGCTTCGGACCCAAAGACGGCATGGCGGGAATGCGCGAGAATCTGCGACGGGTCGAAGCCGTGCGGGAAGTTGTCGGATACGACACCGACCTCATGGTCGAGGCCTATATGGGGTGGAATCTGGACTATTGTCGCCGCATGCTTCCGAAGCTGGAAAAATACGAGCCGAGATGGCTGGAGGAACCGGTTATCGCCGATGACATTCACGGCTACGCCGCGCTAAACGCCGGTCCGATTCCGATTTCCGGCGGCGAGCACGAATACACTTTGTTCGGGTTCCGCCAGCTTCTCGACGCTCGCGCGGTTTCCGTCGTTCAGTACGACACCAACAGGGTCGGCGGAATAACCGCCGCCCACAAGATCAACGCGCTCGCGGAAGCCTACCAGATCCCGGTGATTCCGCACGCGGGGCAGGTTCACAACTATCACCTGACGATGTCGAGCCCGAACTGCCCCATGTCCGAGCATTTCCCGGTATTCGACGTAGAGATCGGCAACGAGCTTTTCTACTACATTTTCGAAGGAGATCCGGAAGCGCGCGACGGATTCCTCGATCTGGACGAGGCCGCGCCGGGGCTGGGCATCCGCATTACCGACAAGCATGCGGACAATTTCGAAATTCAGGAATAGCCGATCGAGCGCCTTTCCCGCATCCCGAAGGCGCAGTTTCCAAATTGCGAGGCAAGCCGCGCATCGCGAACCCAATTATCGCGACGGCAGCCATGTTCACGGGGATTAGAATATGACGAATCGCGCCTACGCCGGGGCATGGCCCGTCGCGCCGACGCCGTTCAGCGAAAACGGCGCCGTCGACTTCGAAGGGATGCGGCGAGTTCTCGACTGCATGATCGACCAGAAGGCGAACGGGATTTGCATCCTCGCAAACTACTCGGAACAATTCCTGCTGTCCGACGAGGAGCGGAGCGAGCTGTCGCGCCTCTGCCTAGAGCATGTGGCCGGCCGGACACCCGTAATTTTGACAGTGAGCCATTTCGCGACCGACATCGCGGTCGAGCGAACCCGCTTTGCCAAGGATCTCGGCGCAGCTGCCGTCATGGCGATGCCTCCGTATCACGGCGCCTTGCTTAAGGGCAGTCAGGAGCAGACGTTCGAGCAGTTCTCCCGAATTGGCGAGGTCGGCATTCCGGTCATGGTTCAGGACGCGCCTCTTTCCGGCGTCGACATGCCCGCGGACCTGCTCGCGAAAATGGCGCGGGAACTGGAGTGGGTGCGCCTATTCAAAATCGAGTGCCCGGGAGCCGCGTCCAAATTGCGCAAGCTTCTCGAACTTGGAGGCGATCTCATCGAAGGCCCGTTCGACGGCGAGGAAGGCATTACGCTGCTGGCCGATTTGGATGCGGGAGCGACGGGCTGCATGTCTTCGGCGCTGATTCCCGAATTGATCGGCGAGGTGGTCTCCCTCTATCTTTGCGGTCGCCGCGATGCCGCCGAGGCTGCGTACAACAGGATTCTTCCGGTCATAAATTTCGAGAATCGGCAGTGCGGGTTTCGCGCGGCGAAATCCGCCATGCAGGCCGGCGGCGTCATCAAGTCCGACTTTTGCCGGCACCCGATTCCCCCGCTTCCGGTCGAAACGAAGAATACGCTGCTAGCCATGCTTTCCCAAGTCGATGCGGCGACGCTGAATTGGGGGCGCTAGACCCGCCTCCGCGCCTTGCGATTTAAAACCTCGCGGCGATTCACCGCGTCGTCACGCCGTCGGCCTTTCGCCAGTTTCCGGCCATTTCGCAGACGGTCCCAAAGGCGGCGCACATCGCCTTGACATCCGCAACCCCCTTCCCGGCGATATCGAACGCGGTTCCGTGAGCGGGCGTGGCGACGGGAACCGGCAAGCCTCCCAAAACCGATACGCCCCGATCGAATCCCATGAGCTTCAGCGCGATCTGGCCCTGGTCGTGATACATTGTCACGACCGCGTCGATCTCGCCCGCCTTCGCCTTCAGAAATACCGTGTCGGACGGCCAGGGTCCGTCCACCGCCAGTTGCCTGGCGGCCATTTTTTCCACGGCGGGGCGAATGACCTCAATCTCTTCCCTGCCGAAATTCCCGCCGTCTCCCGCATGGGGATTCAGCGCCGCGACGGAAATTCGCGGCCGCTTGATCCCCGACCGGCGCAGAAGGTCGTGAATGAGAAGCACCGCTTCGCAGATTCTGTCCTCGCTGACGGTGTCGGCGACATCGCGCAAGGCAATGTGGCTCGTCGCCCGGCTGGTCCAGATGCCATCCATTGCATTGACTTCGGAAATATAGTTTTCGACGCCGAGATAATCGGCGATGAAGTGCAGCTCGTCGTTGTGGCCGAGCCCCGCCAGATGCAGGGCTTCCTTGTTGAACGGAGCGAAAAGAAGGCCCTCGACGATGCCGTCCTTCAAAAAATCGAGCGCCGTCGAAAGGCAATTCAAGGCGCAGGCGCCGCTAGCCCTCCGAACGCGAGCGACGGCGATGTCGTCCCGGTCGATCGTGTCGGTTTCGTACCACGCATAGGGACCCGCCCGGGTCCAATCGCTCGTCGGGTCGCAAGCTACCTTTGCGAAAGCCGCTCCGGACTGCTCTTCCCCCAATTCGAAGACATGGGAATCTCCGATCACCAAAATGTCGGCCTTTTCGGCCGATTCCGGATTCGAAAGCAGTTTGGCTACCAGTTCAGGACCGATGCCGCTCGGGTCGCCCGGGATTAACGCTAGCTTCGGCTTCCTCATTGACATCGCAGTCCTTGATTTTTTCCAGCTTTCCGCCGTCTAAACCCCGTCGTCTCGACGCGCAATCGATTACGGGCGCGAATTTCTCATGAATTCAACCGCGCGGTGAGTTTCGCCATCCGCTTTTTGCCGCTTCTTGACGACGACTGGCATGGAGCAGGCCGGTACGGAATCTAGGGATAAGTCTCAGGTACGAATGTTTGAGAATCGAAGGGAGCTCGCTCGTATCCTTTCGATTTGGGCCGAGGCGGAAGCGGTACTTCCTCTACGGACCGAGCCTTGTACGGAATGTGGGAAAGCAAATGGTTGATGCAGTTGAGCCTTGCATGCATCTTTATGTCCGCATCGACTACGTACCACGGCGCCAGTTCCGTATCCGTCCGGGCGAACATCGTGTCCTTGGCTCGCGAAAACTCCTCCCAGCGGTTTCTCGCCTCCAGATCCATGGGGCTAAGCTTCCAGCGCTTGTGCGGCATGGAAGCGCGGCTTTGAAATCTTCGTTCCTGCATTTCGTCCGAAACGGAGAACCAGTATTTGATGAGTACTATTCCGGATTGGACAAGCATCTCTTCGAACAGCGGGCATGACCTCAGGAATTCCTCGTACTCGTCGTCGGAGCAAAATCCCATGACTTTTTCGACGCCCGCGCGATTGTACCAGCTTCGGTCGAACAGCACTATTTCTCCCGCGCCGGGAAGGTGCGCCACATAGCGCTGGAAATACCATTGCGATTTTTCCTTCTCCGTAGGCGCCGGGAGAGCGACGACGCGGCAAATTCTGGGGCTGACGTACTGCGTAATTCGGTTGATCGTCCCGCCTTTCCCGGCGGCATCCCGGCCTTCGAAAATCACGGCGATCTTCTTCTTCTCGCTCTTGACCCAATCGGCTAGCACGACAAGCTCGCTCTGAAGCTTGAGCAATTCGCTCTCGTAGCGCCTTTTCGAGATTTTCGGTTTCGGGCGCTTGCCCGATGATTCCGAGGAACGCGACATTTGTTCGATTCCGATATCTTACCCGGCAAACCGGAACTGATTTGCGCATGCATTCTTCTCGTATTTTTCAAGATTGTCAATTGCCGGGATGCGCCGCGAAAATTTCGCGGCAAGCCTAGCGGAAAGCAGCCGCCCGGGCATTCGAGAATTCGCATCGCCTGAATAGAGCCGCTTCGATCGGCGCAAGATTATCGCCGGGATGCGGCAATTCTGTGCTATAGTCTTCCGCGGAGCCGATGCGAGGACCTCCGAACCGGACTCGCGGCAAATTACGACGGAGAACTCAATGAGCCTGCTAGCATTGGCGCCCCGCCCTAACGAACCCGACTACTGGGCGGAAAGGGCCGATCTCGCCGCCGCGTTTCGGTGGACGGCGCGCCTGAATATGCATGAAGCCGTCGCCAATCATTTCAGCCTGGCCGTCAATGAATCGGGAACGAAGTTCTTGATCAATCCCAATCAGCGGCACTTCGCTCTGCTGACCGCGTCGAGCCTGATGCTGCTTGACGCCGAGGATCCGACCACCATGGAGGGCGAAAACGCTCCGGACCCCACGGCCTGGGGCCTGCATGGCTCAATCCACAGAAAGTGCCCGAATGCGCGATGCGTCATGCATGTTCACTCTATTCACGCGACCGTTCTCGCTTGCCTTGCAGATTCGGAAATGCCTCCGATCGATCAGAACACCGCGATGTTCTACAATCGCACGGTCGTCGATGAGTCCTTCTCCGGGCTTGCCTTCGAAGAAAGCGGCGAAAGGTGCGCGACCATGCTCGCGGACACCGATAAAAAGGTCATGATCATGGGCAATCACGGTCTGCTGGTAATTGGCTCCAGCGTCGCGGATGCGTTTAATCGGATGTATTATTTCGAGAGAGCGGCCGAAACCTACATTCGCGCACTTCAGACCGGCAAGCCGCTTCGCGTGCTTCCGCACAGTATCGCCGAAAAAACCGCGTCAGAACTGGAAAACTATCCGGACCAGTCCGAGAGGCATTTCGCCGAACTGAAAGCCATCCTTGATTCCGAGGGATCGAATTACGCGGATTGAAGGCATCAATCGGCACAGCGGCAATGCCGGCTCGCGAGACGGGTTCGTCGTGCTAGTCGCCAAGCCGGCGAGGTTCAGCCTTTAACCATCGACGCGATGCATCCCCTGGTCGCGCGGGCCCGCACGGCTCATGCTACTAGCTTCCGAGTTCGACCAAACAGGCGCGCTGGCTTCAGGATCGGAGATTGGCACCGGCGGCATCCGGAGGATAGCGGGAGATACGGGTTCGAATCCGCTTCGCCGACAAAGTTGCTATGGAGAGTTGATCGCACATGCGACGGACAAACGGGCCACAAGGCGAATCTCATTGTCCTTAGCATTACCGTCTCCTACCGTTGAATTGACTGGCGTAGGAGATCGAAATCTGTTCACAATCCAAAAGGAACCTGACGGACCAAGATTCGAAGACCGTAACCCGTGAACTTGGGCTATGAGGCGAGACGATTTGCTGTTGCGCAACAGTATCGAGCAGGAGATGGCATCTGGGAGGAGCGACGCTAGAGGCGACCGAGGCAGGGTCCTCGCGATGGGGCTTTACGCGCTTGGACGCCCTGTTTGCCGGACGCACTTTGGGCCACAGCGGCGGTGGTCGTATGCCATGGTCCGATGACTGATTTTTTGATGTCGAATGATGCGCTTGACCGACTTCGATCAGCCTCCAAGCGGGTGAGGTATCCCGGTGCGCGTTGGTTGGCGAAGCGGGGGCGGTACAAGCAAAGGAATTTCAAAGCCGAAACGGCAGACGGGTCGACCTACCGGATCTACAAAAGGCAGAACCCGGGTGACGATCAGGACTTTTCGTGTGGCTTGGCGCTGGCGCGGCGCGGCGAGAAGCCGCTGAGCCTTGTTCGTTACAACGGGGAAAGCCATGTACACGGAAAGATCCGGTACGCCCGTCACATCCATCGTGCCACGCCCGAGGTACTTGCGGCGGGGACGAAGGTCGACAGTTACGCCGAGAGAGCGGATAGGTACAGGACCTTGGAAGGAGCGCTCGCGCGCTTGATTGAAGATTGCGGAGTTCAGGGCCATTCCGCGAATCATGACGAACCGGACTTGTTCAATGGTGCTTGATCAGGTGCAACTGGAGAAGCTGCTGTGCGAGCGTTTATGCGCAGATGTTAAGATTTACCGGCGCGAGGACGATGTGCTGATGATGGAATCACCGTTCACGTTTCCAGATGGTGATCACTTCCCGATCTACTTGTCCGAAACGACGGGCGGGGGAGTGAAGCTCAGCGATCGCGGCCACACCTTGATGCAAATAAGCTATGAGCATGACGTGGAACTGTTTTATGACGGCGCGCGCGCTTCGCTACGTGATCACATCGTACGCGAGAGCGGCATCGAGGAAGTCGAGGGCATCTTCTCCATAGAGGCGCCTCCGGACCTAGTGGCGGCAACTTTATTCAAATTTGGTCAGGCGTTGACAAAGATCCATGACTTGACGTTCCTCAGCCGAGAGAGGGTCGCCTCGATGTTTTACGAGGACTTGCGTGAGTTAGTCTTCACTATCCTGGACGAGGATGTCGTTGAGACCGATTACATTCCACCGGAAGTTCCGGATGCCATCCACTATCCCGTCGACTACCGTTTCGCGGGAAAGAACGGCAAGTCGGTGTTCCTGTACGGCATACCAGGCCGCGACAAGGCGCGCCTAACAATAATTAATGCTGTCGCATTTCTTGCTTCACGGTGTGCCCTTTGAGTCGGTCATCGTGTTCGCCGACTAGCAGGAGATACCGCGACTCGACCTCGCGCGGCTGAACAAAGTTGCCGGTACTGCAGTCTCGTCGCTCGAAGCGGATGATGATCTGCGCCGAAAGATCCAAGATCTTGCCGCGTGAACGCGTGTTGGGGCAAGTCGCACCAGTTACGCCGTGATGCAATCGGACTCTGAAAGGCATCTCCGATCTGGTGTCTGTCAGCGAATCGGCTTACGGCACAATTTCACGAGCGTTGTCAGGCAGGCGCGCGTCGCAGTCGTAGGCCGAGCTACTTTAGTCTGAACTTAAGGGGGATCTGAAGAAGGATTCCATGACCAACCTGCTGGTTTTCATGGGTTTTCCGGCCCTGCGGCCGCCGGTCAACCTGCCAGCCTTATGGGAACGTTCCGGTCGAGGTTCACTCCGAGAAGGGAAAGGCTCGCGACCGCGCCGCCTCGGAATGCGCTTTCTTTCGCGCCAGGACTCGTGAAGTAGGATTGCCAAGTGCGGGTTTCCGTTAGGGAAAGTATCAACGTTGAGGGCCACGGCAAAATCCTAATTATTCTTCATTACGACCCGTGCAACTTTCCGACGATGACTGGAGATCGGCTTTAAACTTTGCCGCCTCAGAAAATCGCTCGACAACCACATGCCAATTTTCGGCTACTTTTTTCTCAAGTCTTCTGAAATCGCTAACAGATTTTTTAAACCGTTTCGATTTTGGAAGAGTGCCAAGTTGACCGCTCGGTTCTAAATTACATTCCCATTCTTCCCTCTGCACTACTTGATTCTCTGGACAGACAGCGGCCAACACCCAAGTGTCCATGCTCTTGGAAGGCGTGCAAAGTACAACATTTTCCGGGCGGGAATCCTGGCCCAGCCAACCCAGAATTACGGAATGGAGGCTGTTGGTCGTGTCGCTTGCTGGCGGACAAGGCTGACAGCATGGCAGGTCATTGCGAGACGGGTTTTGAATATTGGCTTCTCCGTAACTTTTGTGCGCAACATCTGCATCCACCTGAACAATTATCATGTCGAAATTGTCGAGAACTGAGCAGCCTGATATCGAGCCGCCTCTTTCCTGAACCGCTTGGTCGATCCACCGATACACTCCGCCCCAACCGTATCCGTTGTCCGAAAACGATTTAAAGCCAAGGGCACGCGATCCTTCTGGCTGCAATGTTTGAATCTCAGGGTCGGCATCCGGAAATTCCGCCGACAAAATGGCTTCAAGTACAATTTCGTCAGTTTGACCCTCCACCACAACGGCGTTACGCATCGGACTAGGGATCGGGCATGCCTCCAAGATGTCCCATGACCCAGAGCCGCGAGAGAGACCAGCCTTGCTCCGCCTTCTTCAACAGACGATCGGTAATCTCAATTCGACGAATGGAAGTACGGCCGGATCGAGTTCGAGAAACCGTAAACAGACGTACGCGATCATCCTCAAGTGGAAGGCCGTCGAGTATCAGTGGATTGTGAGTGGTCAGCAGCAATTGACGCTCAACATCCGCAGTTAAATACCATTCAGATAACTTCTCCACCAACGCTCGCGCCATTCCGGGATTCAGCCCGTGATCGGCATTGTCCACGGAACATAAGCAAGGGCTTCTATGGTGGCCGGAAAGCACGGCAAGAAACAGCGCGAACAACGCGCCCTCCGAGACATCATAAACTGATAATTCATTCCGTTTCTCGCGTATAAAGCGATCCCTAAATCTGACAACTTGGTTTGACGACGCAGCAGTCGGATAAAGCAACATTCGGTCCGACGAAGTGGTTCCGAATGACTTAGCCCAATCAATCAGTTCGAGCACGTCCTTGTAGATTTTTTCGCTCCGCTTATCTCGACTTCGTTGGCGGAGCAATTCCATTGTCGCTCTCGGCAGATTGCCGCCGAACAAGCCCAACGGATCCCGAGGCTGCGTTTCGGGAGCAGCGCCGCGAAGCACCTCCGTCGCGGGCGTGTAGATTACGTAGTTCTGTAATTTTTCGAGGAGGTAGTGGCCATTGGGGGATGTCGATTCTGCGGCCTTGAGTGCAGCTAATCCCCGGTATGGATCTGACTTGGTGGCCTGCTGAGAAGATCGTCCTACAATTTTCTCGCCTTCGACTTCCCAAAGCTCGGATTTGAAACGCCAGGCAGGTGCCGGATTCTTTAGTGAGTTTTGCAGAGAGACCTCATACTTCTCCGCCTTGCCTGCACCACCGAAAAAAATATGCGGCGGCATTCGACTACCGTTTCTTCCGGGAAAGGCCGTCCTGTACAGCGCTGGCAGACCTGGACGGACGCCGCGCGAAAGCAATGCCTGGTCGTCCACCCGTCCGTTGGCGGAGGCTGCAAGAATACCCAAAGCCTCCAGAAAGTTACTCTTGCCGCTACCGTTTGGTCCGATAAAGACGTTCACTATCCCAAGGTGAACCGTTACATTCTCCAGGCTCTTGAATGTCTTAACCGTGAGCGATTCCAGCATTTCCTCGAACCTCGATCCACTTTGAGCTTATTCCAAAAATTGCGGAAAGCGGCCTCAGGATGCAGCAATCCACGAGTAATTTGCCACACTAACGGAAGACCGCCTTGCTTTGGAATCAGGCCTCGCGAAAGATCTATGCGTACGGACGACCATACGCAAAAGGATCTGATCGATACCGGAACTTGCGTCGAAATTTAGAGTTAAGCGTTGCACGAGTTTATTTGACGCTTCAATGGACTAATTCAAGCTTCCGTAAAATGCTCGGCTGTCAGGCGCGATTTGGCAAGGGTGCCGAGCAGCCGGGTTAAACTTTCTTTTTTCGTTGTCTTCACGCGTGTTGCCTTTAGCTGGATCAGCTCATTTGCGCAGAATGCTGAACCGATCTACGACGCATTCAATGCTGCGGGCGCTCCGACTCCATCCGATGCTCATTGTGTCGAAAGCGGCAACTTCATTCCGGCAGCAAAGGTCAACATGTCCCTGTTCTCCGGATTCCAAACATTCAAGGCGTACTTTCTTGACATCTGATCGCCCCGGGGCGTCGAGCAGACTAGGCATTTTTCTAGACTCAGACGTCCTGACCTCGGAATTTTCGGCGGCTAGCTTTCCCGGCCCCCATTATTCGGTTTCGCCGCTTTGTCCGGCAATTCATAGACCATGCGCAGGCCGGTTCCGGGGAAGACGGTGCGGGTTC
>JGI24795J26692_1001544_pt1 | contig 11684 bp, 9 predicted proteins | sample PinacodermBB_FD_26692 | JGI IMG/M metagenome (IMG submission 26692)
CGACGGCGCAGGAGTCCAATGCATTCTATCGGCGAGCGCTCGCGTCCGGCCAGCAGGGCGTTTCCGTAGCGTTCGACCTTGCAACTCACCGAGGCTATGACAGCGACCATCCGAGAGTCGTCGGCGATGTCGGAAAAGCGGGAGTCGCGGTCGATTCGGTCGAAGATATGAAAATCCTTTTCGACGGGATTCCGCTCGGCGAGGTTTCGGTATCGATGACGATGAACGGGGCCGTGATTCCCATACTGGCGAACTTCATTGTCGCTGCGGAAGAGCAGGGCGTTGCCCGCGATCATCTGTCTGGAACAATTCAGAACGATATCCTCAAGGAGTTCATGGTCAGGAACACTTACATTTATCCGCCTGAGCCTTCGATGAGGATAGTAGCAGATATAATCGAGTTCACTACTGATTCGATGCCGAAATTCAATTCAATTTCGATTTCAGGCTACCACATGCAGGAAGCGGGCGCGAATTTGGTTCAGGAGCTCGCCTTTACTCTCGCGGACGGGCGCGAATACGTGCGCGCGGCCATCGGGCGCGGAATGGATGTCGACCGATTTGCGGGCAGGCTGTCGTTCTTCTTCGCTATCGGCATGAATTTCTTCATGGAAATTGCAAAACTGCGGGCCGCGCGGCTGCTATGGCACCGTATCATGTCGGAATTCTCCCCGCGAGATCCTCGATCGAAAATGCTGCGAACGCATTGTCAAACCAGCGGCGTTAGCCTGCAGGAACGCGATCCCTACAACAACGTCGTGAGAACGGCTTTCGAAGCGCTGGCGGCGGTGCTGGGCGGAACGCAATCACTTCATACGAATGCACTGGACGAGGCCATCGCGCTGCCGACCGAGTTTTCGGCTCGAATAGCCCGCAATACCCAGTTGATACTTCAGGAAGAAACGGGAGTTTCCAAAACGGTAGATCCAATGGCGGGTTCGTACTATGTCGAATCGCTTACGAAGCAGATCGCGGATGCGGCCTGGGAACTTATGAATGAGATCGAATCGCTCGGAGGCATGACGGCCGCCATGATCTCCGGCCTGCCGAAGCTAAAAATCGAAGAAACGGCCGCGAGGCGCCAGGCTATGATCGACAAGGGCGAGGAAGTTATCGTCGGCGTCAATAAATACGCCCCGGACGGCGACGACAAGGTCGAAATTCTCGAAATTGAAAACAGCAAAGTCAGGGAATCGCAAATAGAGCGTATCGAATCGCTGCGAAGGAACCGCGACGAATCCGCCTGCTCCTCCGCGCTCCGCGCTTTGGAAAGGCGGGCGGCGGAAGGCGGAAACCTATTGGAATCGGCCATTGGCGCCGCGAGAGAAAGGGCGACGGTCGGCGAGATTTCTATGGCGATGGAAAATGTTTTCGGGAGATACGCGGCAACCACGAAGACGCTTTCCGGAGTGTACGGATCTGCGTTCGCCGCAGACGAAGGATTCGCTCGAATTCAAAAGGAAGTCGAATCGTTCGCAACGGACGAGGGCAGGCGGCCTAGGATGCTAGTCGCGAAGCTGGGGCAGGACGGACATGACCGAGGCGCAAAGTTAATCGCAACCGCATTCGCGGATGTCGGTTTCGACATTGATCTAGGGCCGCTTTTCCAGACGCCGGAAGAAGCCGCTCGCGCCGCTATGGAAAACGATGTGCATGTTGTCGGAATTAGCTCGCAGGCCGCCGCCCACAAGACTTTGGCTCCCAAACTGGTTGCCGCGCTGGAAGAATTGGATGCCGGTAATATCGTCGTCGTATGCGGCGGCGTGATTCCCCGGCAGGACTACGAGTTCTTGCGCAACGCCGGCGTCAAGGCGATTTTTGGTCCGGGAACGAAAATTCCCGATGCCGCCGCCAAAGTCATCCGGCTGATACGCGAGGCTTCCTGTCGAAGGTAGTGCCAGAACGCAGCTATGCTGCCTTGCAATGCCCGATCGCCGGGCCAGGGTATTCAAATCACGGCTTCCAGTGCGTCGACCAGGGACTCGATGTCACGCTTGCTGGTGTAGTGGACAAAGCTCAGTCGCAGGACCCCGTGGCCGGGATCAATGCCGAGCGCATCTAGGCAGCGCACTGCGTAGAAATTACCGCCGCCAGCCATGATTCCAAACCTACAGAGTTCCTTTGCAATTTGCATTGCCGGTTTGCGCGTAGCTACGGAAACGGTCGGAGCCCTGTCGGCAACCGTGTTCGGCCCGACCAGCCGAATCGAATTCTTGCTCGAAAGATAGTCGAGCAGCGGAGCCAATAGCGTTTCTTCGTGCTTGCGCATAAGATCGCTAACGTATCCCGCCCTTTTTGAAATCGGCGCATCGGCCCCGCAATGGTGCTCGTAAAGCGCATCGATGTAGTCCGCAATTCCCGCGCATGCCGCAATCTGCGCGTGATCGGGTCCGGCAGGCGTGAATTTTAGGTGCGGAGCATCGGCATTGAAGTAGTGCCCCTGATTTGGCAGGCCGTCGGACAATTCCCGCCGTATGACCATTAGCCCCTGGTGAGGACCGTAAGTCTTGTAGGCTGAAAACAAATAGATGTCCGATCCTAGTTCACGTACGCAGGGCAATCCATGAGGCGCGTAGCTGACGCCGTCAACGCAAGTCCACGCGCCTGCTTCTCGAGCGAGACCGCAAATTTCCGCAACCGGATTAATTTGACCGACTATGTTCGAGCAATGAGGAAAGCAAACAAGGCGAACTCTTTGGTCAAGCAGTTCCTCCAGGCCATCCAGGCGCAATTGCCCTTCGCTCGGTTCAATTCGCCACTCCCTGATTTCAATGCCGTCATCTTTCAAATTCCTCCAGGGCCCTGAATTCGCTTCGTGATCCTGGTTGGTTACGACGACGGCATCTCCCGGCGCTAGGATTTTCCGAAAGGCTTGCGCCAAGACGTAGACATTCTGCGTAGTCGACGGGCCGAAGCTCAGCTCGTCGGCATCGACGCCGAGGATTCCCGCTATCCGGAGCCTGGCTTCATCCATTTCATCGCCAGCTGCAATTGAGGGTTCGAAAGCGCCGTAGGGCTGAACCTTGCGCTCGTTGTAGAAGCGCGCAAGGCGGTCGACCGCTTGCCTGCACGGATAAGATCCCCCCGCGTTCTCGAAGAAGGCTTTTTCCGCTAGAGCATCGTTCGAAAATGCCGGAAACTGCGTCCGCACGAATTCTAAATCGAGTTCCATGCGCCTAACCCTATTGAATTGTCCAAGATCCTGTCCATAAACGATTGTATCCTGAATTCCGAGGCGGACCCACTTGATTTAGCTTTTCGGCGCGTCGGGCTGGAAATGCAATGTAAAAATAAAGTCGGCGTCGGTAGATTTCGCCAAAGGCAAGTTTCAGAGCGATGCGCTTAATGACGAAAAAATTGTCGATGAGCGCTGATCAAGTTCGTTGCCCGGGCGCGCGAGGCGGCGTCGGCGCGATAGCCGGAGTCGGAGGCGGCGACGCGCGGAGGCTCGGAGTGTCCAAGTGCTGCCGCCTCGGCCGATAATCGGCGCAGTCTGAATCCTGTGCTGAAATCTCCGCCCGGTCAGCGGCCCTAAATTTATTGGCAGACCTCCGAGCTCAATATCGGCAGCAGGCCGGTCCGGAGTGTCAATCAGCCGATGGGGTTCGAAAGGACGGTTGCGACGCGCTGCGGCGTCGAAACAAACGCGACTGCTGCCCATAGGACGCTCCTCGCTTGGTTTTCGAGATTTTTTTAGGTGCGCCGTCTAGGATTTCAAGCCGCAGCTTTCTTGCGATTCCCTTTCAGGAATGTTTTCGGTCGGTCGCTTTCTCGCCGGCATAAAGCTCTATTCGCGAATTTGCCGCCTTGAATCGCGCATAGCGTGGAGCGGAAAGCTTTTTGGAGATCGGATCCGCCGAAATGGTGCTCATGACCGCGTTCGGGCGCATCTTCCGGCCGGATTCGCGTTCTTCGGAAGTGGTTGAATTCGACGTCTTGGGAAGCGAAAACCGCCCGCCGCGCACTATCGCCGCTAGCGCCGCCCGGCAGTTCGAAACTGCTTGCTGATTTGCATGGAATTTTCTCCTTGACTCATCAGTCAAGCGCTCCCGGCAACAACGCCAAAAGGTCAGCTGGAAAATCGACAAATCTACACCGATAATTTTTACGAACGACATCGGCTTCTGAATCTATGAGTTATGAGATTTGTCGGGTTCTTTCCATAATGGAACCATTGAACTCCAAACACCGTCTCTCTTGAAGCGATGGTAAATTGCTGCGACTACATGCACGGCAATCAGCCAATAAATTAATGTCACGGAAAATCCATGTATGCCAATTGTTACGTCAATTAGGAAGCCATTCTTCAAACCCAGCCAGAAAAAGAGACCTATCAGCAAACCCGTGCCTGCTATCGCTGCAAAAGTGACGTACATTCCTAGGTGAACGATTTTGGCTGCCAACTTTTGGTAGTGAGAGGTGTTGTCCGGCAGGGAAGACTTCTGTGTTTTTGTCATGTATATGAAGCGCACTGCTAGCAATAGTAAAAATGCCGCAGCAAACATAACCTCGAATCTTAACAAAGCGAAATCTTCCAGCTGATTTATGTCATCTACCTGTTTGATTACTCCGTAGATGAAAAGCAGAGCGAAGCCCCAATGAAATAGCTTGGCTAGTAAACTGTGACCCGTCCTTGTGGGTGCGCTCTCAATATTACCCATTGTCCACCTTAGTTTTTTTCTAATTCGTATGGATTCCGCGCCAAGGTTTGCCGAATTTCACCAAATTGCCACCCAAATTTTATCCAAAGTGGCCGGTCATTTTTTCGCCAAGCAGCCAACTGGAGCGAAGCGGCGTCATCGGGCTGCATTCGGCGGCGGTCGGGCCTCCTTTTCCATGCCCGGTCTCTATCTATGTCTCCGAAGGCCATGTCGCAAGGCACGGATGCGAGGTCGGCGCACGATGCGTGACAGGTGCTGTTTCTCACTTTACTTAAGAACAGAATTTCCAGAATTATTCGTCTGCTCGATTTTGCAGCAATGTCGTGAGGATGCGTTGGCGCCTCGAAGGAATGCCCTCGCAGCAGCTAACTACGCTGCTTGGGAATGCCTGATTGGAAAGGAGGAATGCAGGAATGGCGGCCTGATTAATTTGAGAATGTTCATCTTAAGTCTGCTGGCATAAAGTGAGGAACTACACCTGTCACGAGTCGTAGCGGCGAGCGCCGACCTTGCTCTCTCCTCCGGCCTGCCGCGGCGAGCGCAGCGAAGACGCTTCCGGATCGGCGCGGCGCAGGCTCCGTACGTGGCCATCATGTCGGAACGCAAGCCAGCGAAAAAATGGATATTATCGGCAAGACTTATGGATAGCAGCCGGTACCACCGCGCCGCGGCAGTTCCTTCGCGACAGCAAATTGATTCTTGCGGCAGTCGGGGCTTCGGCGTTATCTGCGGGCGGTCGGCACCATTGAAGTTCGAGATTGACTTGGGGATTCGAGATGTTTGGACAAATTGAAGGCACCGGTTGCGATGTTTTTGATGAACGGTTTTCGCGTTGCCTAATAGGTCATGCTCGCGTCGAACGGCTGTGGTCCGGCGCGCGATGGAGCGAGGGTCCCGCATGGTTTGCCGCAGGGAGGTATCTGGTTTGGTCCGATATCCCCAACAATCGCATGCTGCGCTTCGATGAGACGGACGGTTCTGTTTCTGTCTTCCGACAACCTTCCAACAATTCTAACGGGAATACGGTTGACGGTTCGGGTCGGCTGCTTACGTGCGAGCATTTGACTCGCCGCGTAACGCGTACGGAGCACAGCGGCAGGATCACGGTAATTGCCGATAGATTTCATGGAAAGAGATTTAATTCACCCAACGATATCGTCGTTTCTCGAGATGGCGGGATTTGGTTTACCGATCCGACCTACGGAATAGCAAGCGACTACGAGGGCGATCAATCGGACCCGGAAATCAACGGCTGCCATTTGTATCGAGTTGACCCCGCGACTAGCGAAGTCAAGCAGATGGCTGCAGATTTCGTGCAGCCCAACGGGCTGGCCTTCTCCCCCGACGAGAAAATTCTGTACGTTTCGGATACCGGACGCTCCGAAGGCCCCAACGGCCCTGCGCATATACGAAGATTCACCGTCGGACCCGACAATTGGCTGTCCGGCGGAGATGTATTCGCCGAATGCACAGAAGGACTATTCGACGGGTTTCGGGTCGACGGCGCCGGACGGATCTGGTCCAGCGCCGCCGACGGCGTGCATTGCTATGACCCCGACGGCACGTTTATCGGCCGTATTAGAATTCCCGAATTCGTTGGTAATGTTGCCTTCGGCGGGCCAAAGCTGAATAGGCTCTTCATTTGCGGAACAAGTTCGCTGTACTCTTTCTACCTTGCAATAAACGGCATCCGTTGCTGCTGATTTGCGGATAGACGATATCGTTCCGCAGAATTGCGAGAGTCTGCTTTGGTTCATTCGAGCGGCTGAAAATCCGTGGAGAGCCTAGCGGCAGTCCTGCAGTTCGCAAGTAGCGCCGCATTCCGCAGGCGAATTGTTCACGTTAGAAATACCATATAGCCAAGCCCGAGAAATGCTAGGAATCCGACGATGTCCGTAACCGTCGTTACGAATGTGCTGGATGCCAGCGCCGGGTCCACTTTCGCTCGCTCGAGCAGTATCGGAATCAATATGCCGGAAATGCCGGCCATGAGCATTGTAACTACGACGGCCGCCGCGAGCACGGCGCTTAGAGCCGCAGACCCGTACCAGATCAAGCCGATCCCGCCGATTATTGCAGAGAAGACAAGGCCGTTGATTAAGCCTACGACGCTTTCGCGGCGAATCACGCGCCATGCATTGGAGTTTGTCAAATCCTTTGTCGCGATCGCCCTAACGGCGACAGTTAAAGACTGCGTGCCTGCGTTGCCGCCCATGGATGCGACAATCGGCATCAGAACAGCGAGCGCTACCACGGCTTCGATGGTCGCCGAAAACTGCGCAATTACAATGGAAGCCAGCACGGCCGTCGCGAGGTTGGCGACGAGCCAGGGAAATCTCTGCTTTGCAACATCGATTATCCGGTCGGAGAGGCTTTCGTCGCCGACCCCGGCAAGTAGATGCATGTCTTCCTTTGCGTGCTCGTCAAGCACGTTAACGGCATCGTCGATGGTAACGGCGCCCATTAGCCTCCCGGCTTCATCCACGACGGGCGCCGAAATCAGTCTGTATTGCTTGAATGCGTAGGCGACGTCCTCTTGGCATTGGTCGACCGAAAATGTCGCGAAGTCTTCTTCTGCAATACTCTTTAATTCCACTTCGCGCCGGGAACTCATAAGCTTGCCAAGCGCGACTTGGCCGGTTGGCCTGATGCGCGAATCGATCAGCATGACGTGATAGAATCCGTCGGGGAGACCGCTGCGGGATCGCAGATGATCGATTGCCTCTCCAACATTCCAATGCACCGGAAGCATTACAAACTCCGTCTGCATTAACCTTCCCGCCGATTCGTCGGGATAATTGAGCAACTTTTCTACGGATGCTCTTCTAACATCGTCGAGAGTGTCCAGTACTTCCTCTTGACGATCCGGCTCCAAATCCTCGACGAGGTCAACGACCTGGTCGGACTCGAGATCCCGCACTGCGTTGGACAATCGATCCGCAGGCAGCGATTCTACGATTTCTTCCGTTATGTTGTCGTTCAGCTCCGGTAGAACGCCGGGTTCAAATTCCTCGCCCCACAATTCAATCAATCTGGCACGTTCTTCGGGGCCAATTTGCTCCAGCAGGTCCGCGATGTCCGCTCGGTGCAGCTGTTCGAGCAATTCGGAGAGTTTTCGCTGGTCGCCGTTCTCGACGGATTCCAGAATTGATTCGATGAAGCCGGCATCCAACGAATAAGAGCTATCCCGGTTGTCGCTGTAACTCGTCGCCATGTTGCCCACCCTATCTTGAATTCGAACGAAACATGCGTCCGCCGGCTTGCGCTCGGGTCGGAAATTGAAGCATCCAGTATTAATTTAGTTTCGACGCGCGGCTCCGCTGCCATGCGCCGCGGACGATTCCGCTACGAAAAGCGGCGCTTGGTTTTCGAAATACAGAAACGAATTGCGATTATCGTTATTTAGTGCCGAACATTCGATCGCCCGCGTCGCCGAGACCCGGAAGAATATAGCCGATTTCGTTCAGCCTTTCATCTAGCGAGGCGGTGACAATCGGTACGTCGGGATGAGCCTCCAGCATGCGTTCGACTCCTTCGGGAGCGGCAAGAAGGCACATGAATCTGATATTCGTGGCCCCGGCTTCCTTCAAGCGAGAGATAGCCGCAGCCGAGGAATTTCCGGTAGCGAGCATGGGATCGAGCGCAATAACGAGCCTGTCGTTCAAATCCGCAGGTACTTTGAAATAGTATTCGACCGGCGTCAGCGTGGTTTCATCCCGGTACAGACCCACGAAACCGACCCGCGCCAATGGAACGAGCTCCAGGACGCCGTCGAGCAGTCCGTTGCCGGCGCGAAGAATCGAAACGAGCGCCAGTTTCTTTCCGAACAGGCTCGGAGCTTCCATTTCCGTCAGCGGCGTTTCAATCGTTCTTAGCCTCGTAGGCAGTTCCCGCGTGATTTCGTATGCGAGCAGCATGCTGATTTCGCGAAGCAATTGGCGGAAGACCGCCGTGGGAGTGTCTTTTTTCCGCATTAGGGTGAGTTTGTGCTGAACAAGCGGGTGGTTTACGATCGTCAGGTGTTTGCTCATGCCAGTTTCACTTTCCTGTTTTTCGTCTGCCGAATCGCAGTCAGGCAAGGCAATTCACGCCGAAAAGAAAGCCGGGGTTCCCCCGCAGGCGCGAGCATGTTCTCGCTTGCAGCGGCTCGAGGCCAACCGGAATCGCTAAAATCGCCGCGAAAAGATTAGTCCTCCGCCTCAATAGCAGCAACAGCTCGATTCGGTTCGTTTTTGATGCCGTCAACCGAGAAGCGGTATTCAGGATACGAGTATTATTCGGCCAGACGACGATTCGCTCAAATTTACGAACCATGCGGGAAATTGGCCGTCGCCGGTACCGGCGACGCGCGACGGCGAACATTCGCGGCGATGAATCTGCGACGGGAATTATTCCCGCGAGCTTTCCGGGCGTTTAAATTTTCTCGACCGCTATGCTGTATGTCGTGCATAGCGGCTTGTTTCTCCAAAGCGGCAAAGCGGTGGAAAATCCGGCCCTGGCGATCGGGTTGTCTGGACTGCGGCCGACTTCAGGTCCGAAATCGAACGGCGAGCGCAGCGGCTCCACGCCTAGAGCGACGTGTCGTCGGTTCCACGGGTAGTGGCTTCGGCCTCGATTCGAATACCAGAACAAAACGCTGGGAAAAACATCCCGGTCGAAATCGAGCGTAACGCGATAGCCTTCCGACTGGTTATCAAGCGCGACCGGGCCGTCGACACCGCATATTTGGACGATTTCCTCGGTATCTCGTGGCAACGGCACGCGCCGCATGTCGGCGAATCCGCCCTTTGCCGGCACCGCGCCAAGGTCGTGAAAAGCCGCGCCTGGTTCGAGTTGCGATACGCCTTCGACAATCGAGACCGGATAGCAAAATCCCGCGGCAAAATTCGGGGGGCGGATTCTCATGCCCCCAGGCTCGCTCGGGAGGCGAAATACCGGATGCAGAGAACCAGGCAGGCGCGTGTCTTTTCGCGCTTCAATGCAAAGAGTGATTTCCAGCGCGGGCGCGCCTTCGACGCCTTTGAAGGCTCTAGTCAGCCTCTCGACGGCGTGGTCTTCCGGGTAGTCGATTGCAATCGCTAGACCGCCGGTCTCCCGGCTTTCCAGATGCCAGAGGTTATTGGCCGCGAATCCATGATATTCGCCTCCGCCTTCGGATTCCGCTGTCGCCGTCCATTCTTCGGGCAAGCCGGAAGGAGAGAAAGGGTGCCCGAACGGTATGCAAGGCCATTCGCCGCGCATGCGCTTTAGGTGCCCCGGGAGTTCGTCGAATTGCGGTCCTATGTCGGATGCCCATGGAGCAACTGACATGGGCTGAATTTTTTCGCCGTTTTCGAGAGTAAACGTAATGGGACCGAGCATTCCTCCCAGGAGTTGCACCCCTGCTTGGCCCATGTCCCATTGGAAGGAGAAATCAGTCATTGGTCTTGCCTCGGAGCCATTTGGCGGTTGGTCATTCATTTAGTCGATGCCGAAAATAAATCGAGTCCCTTTTCCAAAACAGGCGCTGACGGACAATCAAGTGATTCGCCTCGAAGCAACGATAATACTACCGTAATGAAAGCCGAAAAGGCATTGAATAGGCATATTATCGAAGCAGAAGCATGGGTATGGAAAGAAATGTCCTGACCGACGAGATGCGGCGGGCGGTCGAGGACTTGCGGCCGGGAAGGCAAGGCTCGCCTAGGCAGAACGGCGGCGGATAATCGCCTCTATTTGGAGGACGTTCCGCGGCGCACCGGATCCGGCGCGCCATGGCGGGAAATTCCGGCAAAATTCGTCAATTGGATTAGCGTTTTCAAACGATTCGAGCATTGGGAAAAACAAGGCGGTTTCGACAGGATTTTCGAAAAGCTGGACAAATCGTTTGATTTCGAGCGGGTTTGCGTCGACGGCGATATCGTCCAGGCGCGCTCGAAGGCATTCGGTAAATAGGGGATGCCCGTTCGCGGGGGTTTGACCGGTCCCGAATCATCCCCGCAAGAGTAATCGCTGCGACGGCGGGTCGCTCTTGAAGGCATCCTGTCCGCTCGGGCAAATTTGCGAGGTTCTGCTACATTCCGGCTGTTTGCGAACGGCGGAGTTTCGGTGCGCAAGGTTTTCGGGCACTGTCGGCGAAAGGGCGCCGGCCGCGTTTGACTGCGAACTGAACTCGAAAGTCCGGACGAGTGCGAGGCGCCGCCGTTCCGATTAAGCCGGGATTCGCGGCTTAACCGATTCGAAGAGCTGCGCATGCTGGCACCGAACTGGAGAGTATGCGAAAAAAATGGGAATTATATACCAAAGTCCCAAGCACCTTGACCTAGTGCCCGCAATCCGAAAATACACCAAATGTTGAGCCGCCAGTGCTGCTAACACTGACGGCTCGATGCCACGTAAGCTTGACGGCGGCGCGGCAATACAGGTTTTTAGGCAGTATATCCCCACCATACAAGCGTTACGCGGTCGCCGTGAAAGCGGGCGGCTTGGTGCGGCTAGTGACCCCAAGTCCCTGAGCCGAGGGTTCGATTCCCTAGGCCCGCTCCACGAAACTGAATGTCAGGCGTTCGTGTCTTCAACCACCTTCACCGGCTGAAATGCCGCCCGGATCACGTCTTCCGGGGTAGCATCAATTCTGACAGCTTCGTCCAGTTCCGACTTGCTCGGCTAATAGGCGGAAGGTTTCAACCGCACCTCCGGACGGGTATGTGGCTTGTTCATCGGTTTCTCCCTTGATCAAGTGGATTATGTAGGAAAGTAGCGGGTGTCATCGACTACTGCCGGGGATTCGGGCGAGAGATACGGCGAATCCGCACGGGCCGCGTCAGTGCCCGCACCTATTCCTCGACCGTCGCGTTCAAACGCATATCCTCCTCCAACTCCGCGCGCGACGGCCGATAGCTCGGGTGCGCTACCCGAACACCGCGCGGTGGCATCAAGGTCTCAGTGGTCACGGTTCTCCTGCTGTGAATGTGTCGGGGTTCCGGTCCCGAACACAATAGGCGAGCCGGTCGAAGAATGCGGCCATATCAGGCGCTGCCACGA